>ERZ795049.550-NODE-550-length-54700-cov-8.027340_pt1 | contig 54700 bp, 43 predicted proteins | sample MGYA00375133_ERZ795049 | MGnify/ENA primary metagenome ERZ795049 (study PRJEB30178, sample SAMN05720147) | activated sludge metagenome | isolation source: anaerobic digester from wastewater treatment plant | place: Japan | collected 2015-04-20 ... | reverse complement strand
AAGCGCTGTACCCGGATCGCGCGCCTTCCCAGACAAGTACGGTTGCAGTACTAGTCGGGGGCCAAGCCGGGCCAGAAACCCGTCCGAATTAGGGTGGGCGCGCCGCATGTGGCCCGGTAATCTGCCCGTGAAGCTACGCGCCGGTAAGGCAGAGCTCCAGCACCGTGGCCGAGTGCGCCGGGAAGGTGTAGCTGAAGCGGCCGGCGGCCTGGAAGCCAGGCAACGCTCGCAGCGTGACGACGTTGGGCCTGGCGGCCGAGTTGCCGCTGAGCGCGCTGGGGCCGTTGAGCTGATAGGCCTGCCCCTGCGCCGCGACGGCCGCGCCCTCGACCTCGATCTGCACCTCGGCCGGCTCATGTGAGTGGCGGTTGATGACTGCCAGGCAGAGGCGCGTCCCCGAATCATCCGCCGTGGCCTGCGCGTCGACGTAGCGCGCGTGGCGGCGCGCCGGCAGGAAAGCCGCGGCCGGCGCGGCAAAGGTGGGGCTTTCGACCTCGGTGGCGAGGCTCACCGGCCCGCTGTGCTCAGCGTACAGCCGGTTAGCCAGGTACACCGGGGTGACGAACAGCCCCTGCGGCGTGGTATAGATGGCGCCCAAGACGTTGACGAGCTGCGCCAGGTTGGCCATGGCCACGAGGCCGCACTGCCGCTGCATGACGTGGTACATGCCGGCGGCATAGAGGCCGTCGCGCAGCAGGTGCGGCTTGCCCTCGCCGCAGTCATAGTGGGCGTGCACCCAGGCGTTCCACTCGTCGAGGGCCAGGCGCACGCGCCCGGCCAGCCCGCGCTGCGCCAGCGCCGCCTGCGCCTCCTGCAGCAGCTCCTCCACACGCTCGGGCCCGGCCACCACCGCGGGGTAGAGCGCCTCGTGGTTGGGCTGGTGGTCGGGCGGCAGCTCGCCCGGGCCGTAGCCGGGGGTATAGTGGTGCAGGCTCAGGTAGTCGAGCTCGCGGCCCACCATCTCGAGCACGGCGTCGTTCCAGCCGGGCGCTTCGTAGGGCTGGGCGCCCACGCCCACGAGCGCGATCGTCGGGTCCACAGCGCGCATGGCCGCAGCAAAGGCGCGGTAGCGGCGCGCGTACGTCCGCGCGTCGACGTGGCCGTGCTGCCAGTTGCCATAGGTCTCGTTGCCCACACCCCAGTAATGCACGCCATACGGCTCGGGGTGGCCGTGCTCGGCGCGCAGGCGGCCGTAGACGCTCTCCTCGGGGCCGTTGCAATACTCGACCCAGGCCGCGGCCTCTTCTGGCGTGCCCGAGCCCAGGTTGACGCACAGGTAGGGCGCGGCGCCCAGCTCGCGGCAGAGCGCCATGAACTCGCCCGTGCCCACGTCGTTGGGCTCCAGCGCGCCCCAGGCCACATCGGCGCGGGAGGGCCGGCCGTCGCGCGGGCCGATGCCGTCCTGCCAGTGATAGGCCGAGGCGAAATTGCCCCCCGGCCAGCGGATGAGCGGCGGCTGCAGCGCGCGCACCGCCTCGACGACATCGCGCCGCCAGCCGGCCAGGTTGTCCTCGGGCATGAGCGACGCCGCGCCCAGCCACAGCGTGCCCGTGCCGCGGCAGGTGAGCGAGAGGCGGGCCGTCGCGTCGTCGACCGGCGCGGTGAGCGTGAGCTCGTGCCGTTGCCAACTGCCCTCGACGCAGCAGCGCTCCTCTACAACGTAGGGCCGGCCCGCTTTGTCCTCGAGGGCAAAGCGCACGGGGCCGCTGAGCTGCTCCTGGCGCAGTACAACGCGCAGGCGGTAGCTCTGCCCCCCGCGCAGCGCCAGCGGCCCTTGCGCCACGCCGTGCGGCCGGCCGTCGTCGTTGCGGACGGCAATCATCTGTGACTGATCGCCGCTGTAGAAGGTGGTGTTGTCATGGTCGTAGGTCACGCCCGGCCCCCCGCCCAGCGAGACCCACGGCGAGACGACGCCGAACTCGGCCAGGTCGGGGCCGTTGAACTTGCGGTTGGCCAGCATCTCGGCCCACAGGCCGCCGTAGACGCAGCGGCCCATATGCTCGACAAAGTGGCCATAGATGGTGCGGTCAATGCGCCCGATGGCCTGCTGCGCGCGCACGCGGATCTGTGCCTGAATCAAGAGAACCCCCGAGAAAAGCCGGCCCTGCCGGTGATGATGGGTGACATAAGAAGTAGACGAGATTATAGCAGGGTTCGGGGTCTGGCGCAAGGGAAGGAGGAGTCTGGGGGTTGTATACCACCATCCGCAACCGGGTTTGACGCTCTGCACCCACCCGGTGCGAGCCCCTTCTGGGGGTTTGGCGGGCTGACGGGCGCTACTGGCCCGCCCCGCGGGGCGGGCCAGTAGCGCCCGTCAGCCCGCCAAACCCCCTACCCAAAGGAATCTTGGCGGCCCCTTGGCGTCTTTGCGCCTTTGCGGTGAGCCCCGGCCTCGGTGTAGGGCCGCAGCCGGGCCTGGGCGGCGCGCAGCGCTTCAGCAGTCGGCTCATTGAGCACGCGGGCCAGGGTGCCATCGGGCTGGGGCACGAGGTCCCACAGGCCAAAAGGCACGCGCTTACACGTGTCCCAGTCGAGGCCGTTGATGACGGGGTAGAGGCAGATTCCTTCGAGCGGCAGGCCGCGCTCGAAGGCGAGCGCCGCCTGCTCGGCCACGTAGGCCAGCCACTCGGCGCGGCCGGCGCCCTCGCCGGTGGTCTCGGAGATGAAGAGCGGCCGGCCGTAGCGGGCATAGACATCGCCCAAGAGGTCGGCCAGGTGGCGCCAGCGCGGGTCGGCGCGGGTGAGGTTGGCGCCGTCGAGGTCGGCCTCGTTGTAAAAGTAAAAGTTGCCGCCCACCAGGTCGAGGTAGCGCACGTGCCCGCCCAGCTCCGGCTCCAGGCGGCCGGCCAACATGTCGAGCGGCGCGAACTGCTCCTCGTCCCTCTGCGCCGCCAGCGCCGTCAGGTCGGGCCGGGCGGCCGGCGCCACCAGGTGGATCAGCGCCTCGGTGTGCGCGATGCGCGCCTGCGGCTCCACCTCCCAGATGGCCTCGATGCCGGCGATGGCCGCGCGCGCCAGGTTGCGACGCGCCTCGTGGATGCGGCCGGTGGCGTAGGGCTGGAAGTTGCCGGCCTCGGCCGCCTGGTAGGCCAGGAACGACATCTCGTTGATGGGGACGTAGGTGGGTGCCGCTTCGCCACGGTCTTGCAGGTACGCCGCCAGGGCGCGCGCAAAGCGGGCAAAGCGCTCGGGGAAGTGTGGGCTCAGGATGTGCAGACCGTCGGGGCAGCCATAGTGGCACACATCCCAAATGACGCGCACGCCCACGGTGGCGGCAGCGCGGCGCTGCGGCTCGAGGCTCGAAAAGTCATAGCGGCCTGGCCGGCGCTCGATGAGGTGCCAGCGCGCGCCGTCGCGCACCGTCTGCAGGCCGAGCGGCAGGAGCATGCGATAGTCGGCCTCGCACAGGCGGTCGTGCTGCAGGCACTCGGTCACATCGAGCCGCCCGTAGGGGCGCTGCACCTGGCTGGCACAGTCGAAGCCGGCCAGCCAGAAGCTGGGCAAGACTCGACCCAAGCGCGCCGTTCCTCCAGATGGCTTGCAGCCTGTCGAAGAGCACACTCGCAGTTGTCAATGCCTGGGCCATGGCCGGGTATTCGGCTGCGCCACCGCCCGGCCCTAACCCAGGTGGGGTTTTGGAGGGTTATGTGGCGGGCTGGGCCGCCCCGTGGGGCGGCCCAGCCCGCCACATAACCCTCCAAAACCCCCTTAGGGGTCTGCACCGGGATAGTGCGCAGCGCGAGGCTCGGTCGGCGGCGCTGGGCACTCCTCTCCGACAGCCTGCTTGTCTTGGGCCAGCCCGGCAAGATGGGTGCCAACGGCTGCGGCGGCGTGGCAGCCGCCTCTGCTGCGCTTCGATTCCTACACGCCGTTGGCCGCCTGCGGCAACAGGCAGACGCTGTCGTGGCGAAAGGAGATGGCCACCTGGGCGCCTTCGGCAAAGACGTGCCCCGACCAGGGCTCGTAATCGACCACGGTCAGCATCTGGTCGCCTACCTCGACCTCGTACTCGACCTGCGAGCCCAGGTATGTGGCCTGGCGGACCTGGCCCTGCGGCAGCCCCTCGCGCGGCTCGCTGAGGCGCACAGCCTCGGGCCGCAGCACCGCATAGACCTCGTTGCCCGCGCGCACACCTTCAGGGCAGGGCAGATGCAGCATCTGGCCGAGCACGCGCACCATGGCGCACTCGGCCTGCACCGTCGCTGCACGCGACTCGACAAAGTTGGCGCGGCCGATAAAGTCGGCCACAAAGACCGAGGCAGGGCGCTGGTAGATTTCGGTCGGCGTGCCGACCTGCTCGACGCGCCCTTTGTTCATGACCACGATGCGGTCCGACAGGGTCATGGCTTCGGTCTGGTCGTGGGTGACGTAGACGCCCGTGATGCCCAGGCGCTGCTGCAGGTGTCGGATTTCGGTGCGCATCTGCACGCGCAGCTTGGCGTCGAGGTTCGAGAGGGGCTCGTCGAAGAGCAGCAGCTTGGGCTTGACCACCAAGGCGCGCGCCAACGCCACCCGCTGCTGCTGGCCGCCCGAGAGCTGGTGGGGCATACGCTGCTCCATGCCCACCAGGTTCATCAGGTGCAGCACCACGTCTACCGCATCCTTGATCTCGGCGGTTGAGCGCTTTTGCAGTTGCAGGCCATAGGCCACGTTCTCGAAGACCGAGAGGTGCGGGAAGAGGGCGTAGGATTGAAAGACCATGCCCGTCTCGCGCTTGTTGGGCGGCACCTGGCTGATGTCGCGCCCGTCGAGCAGGATGCGCCCGCTCGTCGGGAACTCGAAACCGGCGATGATGCGCAGGGTCGTGGTCTTGCCGCAGCCGGAAGGGCCGAGCAGGGTGATCAGCTCGCCGCGGGCAATCGACAGCGACACGCCATCGACAGCGCGCACCGGCGTGCGCGCCTTTTCGTCAAAGACCTTGGTCAGCGACTCCAACACCAGGCTGGCGTCGGGTATCCCCTCAGTCATCTTCACTCTCCATATCGAGCAATCAGGCCGCCGGCATTCGGACGGGGAACGATGCCAAGAATTTCACGAATTGGCAGCGTGCTCGGGCGGATCTCCGTTCGTGGGAATTCGCGCCATTCGTCGCCAATCCCCCGTTCTTAGCCGCGGGCTTCGAGGGCGCGCTCGGCGCCGGTGGTCGAGCCGACGACGGCGTACAGGATGCCGATGGCCCCCAGCACGATGGCGATCAGGATCACACAGTAGGCAAAGGCGTTGCCAAAGCGCCCGGCGTCGACTTCGTTCAGTATCTGGGCGGTCATGATGCGCGTGTTGGGTGTGGTCAAAAAGATGATCGCCGAGAGCGACGTCATCGAGCGGGCAAAGGAGTAGATCAGCCCCGAGAGCAGCGCCGGCCGGGTGAGCGGCAGGGTGACCCGCCGGAAGGTCGTGGCGCTATCGGCGCCCAGGTTGGTCGATGCCTCTTCGATGGCGGGGTCGATCTGCTGCAGCGCCGCCGTGCCCGAGCGCACCGCCGCGGGCACGCTGCGCACGACGTAGGCGATGATGATGGCCAGCGCGCCGCCCAAGAGCCCCGCGCCGCCGGTGAGCTTGGGCAACAGAGTCAGCCCGCCCACGGTGATGGGCCGGTTGAAGGCCAGCAGGTAGCCGATGCCCAGCACCGTGCCCGGCACGGCAATGCCCAGCATGGCGCCAAAGTCGAGCGCGCTCTTGCCGGTGAACTGCTTGCGCACCACCAAGAAGGCGATGAGCATGCCCAGGAGCCCGGAAATCGGCGTAGCCAGGGCCGAGAGCGCGGTCGTATCGGTCATGGCCTTGGAGCCATAGCCAAAGGTGACAAAGTTGAAATGCTCGAGGGTGAGCGTGTTGTTGATGCCCAGGAGCTGGGTAAACGCGCCCACGACCACCGTGCCGTAGATGAGCAGGATGAGCAGCGAGCAGGCCATCGTCACGGCAAAGAGCCCCCATCTGGCCACGGGGGCCGTGATCCGCTGCGGGCGGCCACTGGGCCGGCCGGTGACCGAGACTACCGAGCGCCGGCCCACCCAATAGCGCTGCACGACAAAGACGGCGAGCGACGGCACGAGCAGGATGACCGAGAGCACCGCGCCAGCCACCACGTCGTACTCGCCGGTAATGGCCATGTAGATGCGCGAGGCCAGCACCGTAAAGTCGCCGCCTAGCACCAGGGGGTTGGCCAGGTCGGCGATGGCCTCGACGAAGAGCAGCAGGAACGAGCCGGCGATGCCCGGCACGAGCATGGGCAGGGTGATGGTGCGGAAGACGTGCCACTTGCCGGCGCCCAGGTTGATGGCGGCCTCGTCAATGGCCGGGTCGAGGGCGCGCAGCATGCCGGCCAGGTTCAGGTAGGCGACGGTAAAGAACGAGAGCGAGAGCACGAACAGCAGGCCGTTCAGGCCATAGATGTTGTACTGCAGGCCCAGCAGGCGGTAGCTGATGATGCCACTGCGGCCAAAGAGGGTGATAGCGGCGGTGGCCACGGCAAAGGGTGGCGAGACGATGGGCACCAGCGCCATCAGATGCATGAAGCGCTTGCAGGGCACGTCGAGCCGCACCTGCACAAAGGCAAAGAGAAACCCCAGCGCCGTGCCCAGCGCGGCCACGCCGAGGCCCAGGATGACGGTGTTGAGCATGATGCGCTGATAGACCCGCTTGGTGACGAGCTTGGCGAAGAGCGGCGTCGCCTCGGCGGTCAGACTGGCGCCGACCATGCGCAGCACCGGCCACACGACCGCCACAGCGACGAACAGCACGGCCACCAGCAGCCCCAAGAGGAGCGTCGGGTCCTGCACGATGCGCCGGAACTCGTGGGCGCGGCGTCCCATCGACATGGTGATCTCCTGAACGAGGGTGCCTGGGTCCCGGCCGCGTGAGCACGGCCGGGACCCAGCGGCGGATCGGCTATTGCTTGGGTGCGGGGGCAATCTCGCTGTCAAAGCGCTCGGCCAGGCCGCTCTTCTGCTCGCCCGACTTGATAAAGTCATACTCCACGGTCTTGACCTCCGAGAGCTTGACCGACTTGGCCGAGACCGAGGCGTCGGGGTTGGTGGGCAGTTGGTAACTCTTGACGGTGGGCGGGATCTCTTGTGCCTTGGACGTCAGCGCCCAGTCGACGTACATCTTGGCGGCTTCCTGCTCGGGGCCGCCCTTGATGATGGCTACGCCGCCGATCTCATAGCCGGTGCCCTCGCTGGGGAAGGAGACGACCAGCGAGTTCATCCCTTCCTCGTTGAACTTGACGCAGTCGTGGGAGAAAATGACGGCCGTCGCCACTTCGCCGCGGCCGGCCATCTGCCCGGGCGCCGAGCCCGACTTGGTGTATTGCAGGATGTTGTTGTGCAGGTTCCTAAAATAGGCAAAGCCCTTGTCGACATCGCCGCCGTTCAGGGTGATCTGCGTCCAGAGGGCGGTGTAGGCCGTGCCCGACGAGGCAGGGTGAGCCATCGACACCTGGCCTTTGAGCTTGGGGTTCAGCAGGTCGGCCCACGACGTGGGCGTCGCGACGCCCAGACGGGCCAGGACGTCTTTGTTGGAGCAGAACCCCAGGGCGCCGACGTAGACGCCGTTCCAATGGCCGTTGGCGTCTTTGTAGCTGGCGGGGATCTTGGCCGCACTGGGCGAATCGTAGGCGACGAGCAGGCCTTCGTTGGTGGCGGCGATGTAGCCGTCGGCCGGGCCGCCGTGCCAGATGGAGAACTCGGGGCTATCCTTGGTGGCGCGGATGCGGGCCAGCGCCTCGCCCGATGACATGCGGACGAAGGAGGTCTTGACGCCGGTCTCGGCCTCGAAGGCCTTGGTCATGGCCTGGCACCAATCCTCCTGGGCGCCGCACAGAACGGTGAGCTTTTCGGGTTTGGGCGCGGGTTTGGTCGACTCGGCCGGCGCCTGAGGGGGCGGCACCGGCGTGGCGGCGGCCGGCTGGCAGGCGATCAGTGCGAACGCCAGGGCCAGCAGAGCCATCACGGTGAGTGTGCGACGGTTCATGTTGCTCCTCCTTTGGAAGCCATGCGAACGCGCCTCTCGGCAGAGCGAGGTGCCCACCTACACAGGGGTCCTCTGTACAATAGCACGAAAGGCGCGCGGAATGGTCACGCGGCGGTCACAGGGGTGTGGCCGTTTGGTCACCGCTTTCCTCGGGGCTGGGCATGGTGTAGCCAACGCTGCGCACGTTCAGGATCAGCCGGGGGTCGTTGGGGTCACGCTCGACCTTCTGGCGCAGGCGGTAGATAGCCGTCTTGACCATCTCTTTGCCGCCCTCCCAGTTCTCCAGCCCCCAGGCGTGCTTGAGCAGGGCCTGCCAGGAGACGGCGCGCCCGGCGTTGGCCGCCAGGCACGAGAGGAGACGGAACTCGGTAGCGGTCAGCTCGAGCGGGGCGCCGGCCAGGGTGGCCTGGTAGCGCAGGCCGTCGACGCGCAGCGCGCCCACCTCCACGATGGCCTGCGCCTTGCCCACACCGCTGCGGCGCAACACCGCCTGGATGCGCAGCACCAGTTCGCGCGGCCGGAAGGGCTTGGTGATATAGTCGTCGGCGCCCAGCTCGAGGCCGCGGATAATGTCCTCCTCCTCTCTCTTGGCGGTCAGGAGGATCACCGGGATCGTCGTCGACTCGCGCACCCGCCGGCAAATCTCCAGCCCGTCGACGCGCGGCAGCATCACGTCGAGCAAGAGCAGGTCGGGCAGCTCGGCAACCACCTTGTCGAGCGCTTGCTGGCCATCGTACGCAGTGAGCACGGCCCAGCCCTCGCTCTCCAGGGCAAACGCCAGGATGCCCATCATCTGTGGCTCGTCTTCTGCAATCAGGATGCGTGCCTTGTCCACAAGAGACCTCCTGGAACTGGGGGGACTGAAGGGAATGGTGCCCTCAGTCTCCCAGTTCCTTCAGTTCCCGCTCAGCGCCCTCTTCGGCCGTGAGCCGGGGCAGGGTAAAGAGGAAGGTCGTGCCCCGGCCCAGGTTGGTGTCGACCATGATGCGCCCGCCGTGCAGCTCGACGATCTGCTTGACGATCAGGAGCCCCAGGCCGGTGCCGTCGCCGAGTGGGCGGCTCGACGAAAAGCGCTGGAAGAGCCGGCGCCGCTCCTCGGCCGACATGCCCGCGCCGTCGTCGGTCACGGCGACGACCACCGTGTGGCCGTTGTCGGAGATATTGACATAGATGTGGCCGCCGGGCGAGGTATAGCGACTGGCGTTATGCAACAGGTTCGTCAGCGCCTGCTGGATAAGGCGCGGGTCGGCCTGGATGCGCGGCATCACCTGCGGGCAATCGAGCACCATGATCTGGCCCTGGCGCTCCAACAACGGGCGCAGGCCGCGGGCGAGCTGGCGCACCAGGCCACACAGGTCCACCGGCTGCAGGTTGACCTTGAACAGCCCGGCCTCGATGCGCGCCTGGGTCAACAGGTCCTCGGCCAGGCCGATCGTGCGCTCACAATTCTGGCTGATCGTCTCGAGAAAGGTGGCCTGTTGGGGCGTGAGGGGGCCGGGCTTGCCCTCCAGCAGGAGGTCGGCCGCGGCTTTGATCATGGCCAGGGGCGTGCGCACCTCGTGTGAGAGGACGGAGACGCGCTCGGCCCGCGCCTCGGCGATGGCCCGCAGGCGGGCAATCTCGGCGCGGCTGCCAGCCTCGCGCCGCGGCAGCCACGCCAGCAGGGCCGCGCTCCAGGCAAAGGCAAGCGCCTGCAACGGCAGCCCGGCGCGCCCCTGCCCCAACGCCGCCAGCGCCGCCCCCACCGCCCAAGCCGCGACGAGCGCCAGGGCCAGCCAACGCGTGCGTCGCTGCAGCTCGCTCCTGCAGAGCAGCCCGCCGAGCGCCAGGGCCAACACACCAACCGCCGCCACCAAGAGCCAGTCCACTGTAGACCCCCATTGCCCGCCCGGTGTGCAGCCAATGCGTAGCCTGCATCGTCTGCCTAGATTATAGGCGTGTCGGCGGTATGGTCAATGGCGCCTGGCGACGGAGGCACATCCCGCAGTTGTGGGGCACCCGGGTGCTGGCCGGGCTGTCTGCTCCGCTGCCACCCCTTGGGCGCGGACAAACCTGCACAGGCTCATGTTCTCGTGCGCCCGGCCCTGACCCGGGGTAGAGGTTTGGCGGGCTGGCTGGCGCTGCTGGCTGCCCCGCGGGGCAGCCAGCAGCGCCAGCCAGCCCGCCAAACCTCTACCCTAAAGGCCAGCACTGGGTTCGTCCGAAGCCCAAGAGCCGGTTGCCAACGATGATGGGATATGCCCTGGCGACAGCGTCGGGTCGCGCATTTTTGCAGGCGTGCTATAATGGTAGCGAACACGAGACCCGAGCACAAAGGGGAGCCGATGGATATTCGCATCGAAAGCCTGCTGGCAGGGGCCGAGCGCGCGGAGGGGACGGTCGTGGTCATCGACGTCTTCCGCGCCTTTACCACCGCCGCGGTGGCCCTGGCGCGCGGCGCGAGCAGCATCATTCTGGCGCACGGGCCTGAGGAGGCCCTGCTCATGCGCCAGGTGGGCATTGGCGACCTGTGTATGGGCGAGGCCGGCGGCCGGCGCCCGCCGGGCTTTGACCTGGGCAACTCGCCCTACGAGCTGTCGCAGGCCGATGTGCAGGGCAAGACGCTGCTCCAGTCGACCGGCGCGGGCGTCGCGGGCGTCATCGCGGCCGGGCGCGCCCAGGCCCTCTACGCGGCGTCGCTGGTCACCGCCCAGGCCACCGTCGCTGCCCTGCTGCGCGACGACCCGCCGCTCGTGACCCTGGTGGCCATGGGCGCGGGTGGCAAGTGGCGCGCCGATGAGGACGAGCAGTGCGCCCTCTACCTGCGGAATCTCTTGCGCGACAGCCAGCCCGACCGCGAGTGCGTGCGCCGGCTGATCCTCGCCGGGGCCGAGGCCGCCAAGTTCGGCGACCCCGAGCAGCCGCACTTTCACCCGCTGGACCGCGAGATAGCTCTCGATATCGACCGCTGTGATTTTGCGGTGACTGTCGGCCATGAGGATGGCCTGCTCGTCGCCCGCCGCGCGCCCTGAGGCGGCCCGGCAGTCCGGTCAGTTCATGTCATGTACATTGGGTTCGTAGTTGGCGCTTGAGCGCCTCCACTCTGCAGCGCGGCGCCGGCGGTGCCCGCCCAGCAGCCAGGTTGCGGGGGCCAAGGCGCTCAAGCGCCAACTACGACCCTGCGGGGGCCAGGCGCTCAAGCGCCAACTACGAACCGGGCCAGCCCTGGATGAAGGTGCTGACATGGGACGATCATGCCCACCATGACCTTCGAGGAACAGGTCGGCCGCGTCATCATCGCCGTCTGGCGGGGCGAGAGCGAAGAGATCGCCGCCCAGGTGGCGCTGGGCCGCGCCGGCGGGCTCTACATCCCCGCAGAGGCCGCGCCGGCCGAGGGCGAGCTGACCGCGACCCTCAATCGCCTGCAGCGCCTGGCCACGCACCCGCTGCTCTGCCTGGCCGATGCCGAGGGCGGGCTGGGGCCGTTCGTGCCCGGCGGCCTGGCCCTGGCCGCGGCGCGCCGTATTGACCTGGCCCGCCGTGCCGGGGCGCAGGCCGCCGCCGAGGCGCGCGCGCGGGGCATACAGCTCGTGTTGGCTCCACCGTTCGACGTGCCGCGCGGCGCCTCGCCACTGCCCGGGCCCTGCCTGGGCGACAACCCATCCCTCGTCGCCCACCTGGGGGCCGCCTTTGTCGAGGGCTGCCAGGCCGCTGGGGCATTCGCCGTGGGCCGCTACTTCCCGGGCCGCGGCGGCGCGGCCTACGATGCCCAGAAACACCTGGCCGTGCTGTCGCCCAACCGCCTGGCCCTGGAGAAGATCGACCTCGCGCCCTACGCCGAGGCCTGCCGCGCCGGCCTGGGCGCCATCATGACCGGTCACCTGCACGTGCCAGCGCTCGATACCCTGGCGAACCGTCTGGCCACCCACTCCTCCGCCGTCGTCGAGGGCCTCCTGCGTGGCTCGCTGCAGTTCCAGGGGCCGGTGCTCTCGAGCGACCTCGATGCCCCCGAGGTCAACGCACGCTACGGCCCGGCCGAAGCCGCGGTGCTGGCCTTCGCCGCCGGTCACGACCTGCTCGTGACCGGGCACCCGGCCGAGGTGTACCGCGCGCTCTATGAGGTGCTGCTGCACGGCGACATCCCGCCGGCGCGCCTGCACGAGGCGGTGGCGCGCGTCGAGGCGGCGCGGCAGCGGCTGGCGGAGGGGCCGTGCGCCGGCGAGGAGGCGCTCGCGGCGGGGCCCGAGCTGGCGCGCGAAGTGGCGCGGGCCTCGCTCGTCGCCATCCGCGGGCGGCCGCACCTGGTCGCGCGGCGCCGGCCCCTGGTGATCGCCCAGCGTCTGGCGCCGGCGAGCGGCGAGACCCTGCGACGCCTGGCTGCGTCGCGCCTGCCTGGGGCCGGCGTGCACCTGCTCGACGCCGAGCCCGCGCCGGCGCAGCTCGAGACGGTCATGCCGGCCACGGCCTCTGCCGGGGCGGCCCTGCTCGTGGTCGAGCGATCGCCGGGCGGCTGGGAGGGAGACGCGCTCAGCGAGGCCACCATCGACCTGGCCCAGGCGCTCAAGCAAAGGGGGCTGCCGCTCGGCGTGGCGCTGATCGGTGACCCCTCCGCCCTGCCCCGCTTCGCCGCGTCCGACCTGCTGCTCTACCTGCCCGGCAGCGCTGCGCCACACCTCGAAGCCCTCTTTGCCTATCTCGGCGGCGAGTTCGAGCCTACCGGCCGCCTGCCCATCTTCGTGCCAGGATTGTAGCCGGTTCTTGGATGGCCCAAGCCACATGCTTGTAGTGTGGGAGAGTGGGCCTTGGGGCAGGGGGGCCGAGCCTCCGCGGAGGCTCGGCCCCCCTGCCCCAAGGCCCACTCTCCCACACTACGAACAGAGGTGGTATAATAGGCCTATGCATGAGCTGTCGGTCACCCAGCATCTGTTGTCCGTAGTGCTCGAGCACGCCGAGCAGGCGGGCGCGCAGCGCGTGACGCGCATCGACCTGCGCATCGGCGCGCTGACGGGCATTGTCGACGAGTCGATCCAGTTCTACTTCGACTTTGTCAGCCGCGACACGCCGGCCGCGGGCGCGCGCCTGGCCTTCGCCCACGTGCCGGTACGCCTGCGCTGCCGGCAGTGCGGCGCCGAGTTCGAGCCACAGGAGCGCGACTGGCTCTGCCCTGACTGCAGCGCCACCGGCGGCGAGGTTGTCGCCGGGCGCGAGTTCAGCGTGGAGAGCATCGAAGTCGAGTGAGATGGGGTTCCGGCCACAGATGAACAGCGATAAACGCAGATTATGTGCAAGATATCGCTGTTCATCTGCGTTCATCTGTGGCCAGATGGCGCTCGTTTGCGCAGGGATTCGGTAAAGGGGGGTTATACACCATGGCATTGTGGGGCGGCATCGAGGCCGGCGGCACCAAGTTTGTCTGCGCGGTGGGGACGGGTCCGGGCGAGCTGCGCGAGGCGCGCTTCGCCACCACCACGCCCGCGGAGACCATCGCGCGCGCCGTCGAGTTCTTCCGGCGCGAGGCGGGCACAGCGCTCGTTGCGGTCGGCATCGGCTCGTTCGGCCCGGTGGACCCCAACCCGGCCTCGCCCACCTTTGGCTCCATCACCAGCACCCCCAAGCCAGGCTGGGCGCACACCGACCTGGTCGGACCGATCGGGCGCGCGCTCGGCGTGCCCGTGGCGTTCGACACCGACGTCAACGCCGCCGCCCTCGGCGAGCACCGTTGGGGCGCCGCGCAGGGGCTCGACACCTTCATCTACCTGACGGTGGGCACCGGCATCGGCGGCGGCGCCATGGCCAACGGCCGGCTGCTGCACGGCCTGCTGCACCCCGAGATGGGCCACATCCGCATCCCCCACGATTGGGCGCGCGACCCCTACCCCGGCGCCTGCCCCTACCATGGCGACTGCCTCGAGGGCCTGGCGGCCGGGCCGGCCCTCGAGGGCCGTTGGGGCGCGCGCGGTGAGACGTTGCCCCCCGAGCACCCGGCCTGGCCGCTGGAGGCCGAGCACCTGGCCCAGGGCCTGGTGAGCCTGATCTGCACCCTGGCACCGCAGCGCATCATCATGGGCGGCGGCATCATGCAGCAGGCGCAGCTCTTCCCGCTCGTGCGCCGCCGCGTGCAAGAGCTGCTCAACGGCTACCTGCAGGCGCCCGCCATCCTCGACAGGATCGACGAGTACATCGTGCCGCCCGCGCTTGGCAGCCGCGCCGGCGTCCTCGGCGCCATCGCCCTGGCGCAAGAGACAATCCGCAGTGCCGATGAGCAATACAGCCCCGCTCTTCGGTAGCGGCCCGCTCCCGGGCTTGGCTGCGCATGCTTATGGAACGGAACCCCTGATGATCTAGCCCGCTGAGCGCACGGCAGGCTCACTCATGCGAGCATCTGGATTGAGCAATGGTTTTTCTTCTACCAGAGAATAGGGGAGTGGCAGGAAAGGAAAGTGTTGCTGCGTGTCGCCTGCGGGGCCGACATGGTCCGAGATGGGATAGTTGGCCAGCAGGCTGATAGCTACATCCATGGCATCATCGGTCAGGGCGCGACCGTTGCGGCCTGCGAAGCCATAGCTGGCGGCCGTGCCAGGGCGGTAGCGCAGCACGCTGGGGAGCAGTAGATCGGCTACGCGTTCGCCATACGCAGCCGGGTCTGCAGCCGTCTGAGCAAGGGATGCAACATTGGCTGCTGTAGAGGCGATGGCCGGCCCGAAGCGCACCTTATCGCCAACAGGGTGACCTGAATTATAGTCGTCTTGGTCCTGCGAATCCCAGAGAAAGAGAATGGTGAGGAACGGCGCGCCAAAGCGGTTGATCTGCGCGGAGGCACCATGGGCCACGGCGACGGTGGTAGCCCAGACGCCGATCTCCGCCCCTCCGAACAGGGTGTTGGGCAGCTCCAGCACAATGGCGCTCACATTGCGCCCCGCAAAGGCGTTATCGCCCTGTTCAAAAACAGAGACGTCGAAGACCTGCTGCTCGGAGAGCGCCCCCAGGAACTGGAACATGGCCCTGGCATCGACAAAGAAAGGATCGCCGGCCAGGCCCATCCACACTCTGCCGCCGCCAGGGATGGGTGTAATGGCGTCGGTCTCTCCCTCTGCCAGAAGAGCACCCTGCGTTGCCGTCTCGACGACCGGTCCCTCAATGCGCCGCAACTCGAAGCGTTGTCGCCCCCCGGCTGTGGGCTCGGTGAAGGCGAACTGATAGCTCACATCCTCGCCGGCGTCTCCATTGCTGTCGATCTTGAGTTGGTAGCGCGCCTCCGGATGAAAAGCCGTGGGCGATGACCTGCCCGCATCCGGATTGACGGTCATGGCGAGGATCGTGTTCTCGTGCCCGGCATCTGCAAACACGTAGAGATCGCCGATATTCAGGCGGCCATCCTTACGTGACGTGGCCGTATCAATATGATGCGACATGGCATCTTTACTCGCTTTCTTCTAGATGAGGGGCTTGGCGGGCTTGCAGATACGGCCTAGCAGCAACTCTGGTGCCAGCGGAGGGCCAGAGCGGCTCACCCCTCGCCCCACGCGCGCTCGAGGACGCCGAGCGCCTGGTCGTAGGTGCACTTGAAGGGGCTGACGAGCAGGGCGCGCAGGGCGAGGGTGCGGTCGCGGGCGATGATGGCCTCGGCGACGATCATCTCGTAGGCGCAGTTAGCCGCGATCAGCCCGCGTATCGGCGGCACCGGCCCGCTGGCCAGCATGCGGTCGGGGTGGAAGACGTACTTGAAGCAGGGGCTGGGGATGGCGCCAATGCCCTGGGCGATGGCCCGCACCAGCTCGGGCGTGGCCACACCGCTGCCGCCCAGGACGACGACACGCATCGCTGCACCTCCTTTCGCGCCTCTTTCGCGCTCTTTCGCGTTCTTTCGCGCCCGTCTAGACTTGGATCTTTTTCCACACGCCGGACCGGAAGCGCAGGTAGTTGAACAGCCCGCGCAGGCCCCAATCGAGCCCCAGGGCGTACCAGGCGCCCATCAGCCCCAGCCCCAGTACTTCCACAAAGAAGAGCGCCAGCCCAAAGCGCACCAGGAACACGCCCACACCATTGGAGAACATGGGGAAGCGCGTGTCGCCCGCACCGCGTAGGGCGCCGCTAAAGACCATCGAGGCCGCCAGAGCGGGTTGCGCCAGGGCCACCAGGCGCATGGGCCCGGCGCCCAGGGCAATGACCTCTCGTTCACCGGTGAAAAAGCCCATGATCTGGCGCGAAAAGAGGAAAAAGACCACGGCCATAATGCCCATCAGCACGCCGGCGATACGGAAGACCAGGTAGCCGTCGGACTCGGCACGCTTCGCGTCGCCCGCGCCCAGGCCCTGGCCCACCAGGGTGGTAGCGGCGATGGCGAAGCCAAAGCCGGGCGAAAAGCTCAGCGATTGGGCGTTGAGCGCCACCGCGTGGGCCGCACAGGCGACGGTGCCCAGCGAGGCAACGACCCGAAAGTACGACATGTCGGCCAGGCGGAACAGCATCTGCTCCACCCCGGTCGGGACGCCGACGCGCAGAATGCGCACGATGGTCTGCAGGTCAGGCCGCATGGCCTTCAGGCTGATGCGCAGGCCCGCCCGGCCGCGCGCCAACATGGCCAGCACCACGAGCCCTCCCACGCCGCGCGCCGTCGCTGCCCCGATGGCCGAGCCGGCCACGCCCAGCTTGGGCAGGCCAAAGGGGCCGTAGATGAGCGTGGCCGCCACAGCAATGTTGATGGCGTTGACGAGCATCATGATGCGCATGGTCGACATCGTATCGCCGGCGCCGCGCAGGCAGGCCAACCCCATGAACATCCAGGTCGAGAGCAGGAAGGTGCAGGAGACGATACCCAGGTAGGTGGCCCCCAGCGGCAGGGCGTCGTCGACAGCGCCCATCAAGCGCACGGCCTGAGGGGCCAGCGGCACAGTCACGGCAGTGACAAAGAAGCCAATGACGGCACCGATGAGGATTGACTGGTTGGCTGTACGGCTGGCGGTGCGCACATCCTCGCCACCCACAGCACGGGCGATGAGGGCGGTGGAGCCGGTGGCCACCGCCGACATGAGCACGTGAGCCAGCATGACCACCTGGTTGGAGATGCTGACCGCCGTGATCGAGGCCGCCCCCAGGTGGCCCACCAGGAAGGTATCCACCAGGCCAACGGCCATGTTCAGCAACTGCTCGCCTACCGCCGGCAGTGCGAGGCGCAGGATGATGCCGGTGCGGCCCCGCCCGATGCCCAGAGGCAGCCCTGGCCTGCGGGCAGGGCCAGAAGCCAGGGGGATGGGTGTACCCTCACTCATGGGGCCAGCGCAATGATCAGGCGCTTGTTGATCTTGCCTTTGCTCATATAGTCGACGATGCGAATGGGGCCCACCTCGCGAGTATTGGCCACATGGGTGCCGCCATCGGCCTGCAGGTCCAGCCCTGCGATGGCCACGGTGCGCACCTGGCGGATGCCCTCAGGCAGAAGGTTGATCTTGGTGCGGATGAGGTCGGGGATCTGAAAGGCCTCTTCGCGCGGCAGGATGGCGATGTCGACGGGCCGTGCCGCGGCGACCTCGACGTTGACCTTGGCCTCGATCTCGTGCACCAACTCGGCCTGCATGCGCTCGAACTCGAAATCCATGCGCGCCCGGCCGTTCGGCTCCATGTTGCCGCCGGTGACGAACGCGCCATACTCGTGGAAAATGACGCCGCAGAGGATGTGCAGCGCGGTGTGCAGGCGCATCAGGCCGTAGCGGCGCGGCCAGTCGAGCCGGCCGGTGAGCTCACTGCCCACAGCCGGAGGCTCGCCCGCCACGGTATGCCACACTGTGTCGCCTGCTCTGTACACCTTGGTCACCGGCCGTACAGTTCCAGGGGCGGTTCGCGAACCGCCCACACAGGCCAGCGTGCCCAGGTCGCAGGGCTGGCCGCCGCCGCCGGGGTAGAACGCCGTGCGGTCGAGGGCCACCCCCTGCCCGTCGACCGCCACGACCGTGGCCGTGAACTCTTGGAGGTAGCTGTCGGTCTGGTACAAGAGCTCTGTCATGTGATCCTCCCAAGTACTGATTGTGGGAGTTGTAGCCGGAATCTGCTGAAAAGGCAAATCGCCGGGCCTGTGCAAGCCTGTTTGTAGTGAGGGAGAAGGAGCAGGCGGCGCAAGGTCCCCCGCGGGGGACCTTGCGCCGCCTGCTCCTTCTCCCTCACTACGAGCCTGTTGCTTCTCACGGGGTGACTTGGACCGACACGTCGTCGACGTAGAGGCTGGTGACGCCGCCTGAGCCGTTGTTGTACACCTCAAAGTGCAGGCTCACCGTCTGGCCGAGGAAGGCGGTCAGGTCGTAGGTCATGGGCTGCCAAGCCTGGCCATTGCAGGCCGGCCAGTTGAGGCGCAGCGGCGTGGCCAGCACCCGGCCCGCGCTGTCGAGGATCCAGCCGCGCTGGGTATCATAGGGATCGCCCGAGACAGGATAGTACCAGAAGTGCAGCGTGGCCGAGCGCGCCCCCGCCGGCAGGTCCAGCGTCTGGTTGGCCGAAGAAAAGCTCATGGCATTGCCCTGCCCCCACTCGAACCCCAGGCGCAGCGAGCGCCGGCCAGCGTGTGCCTGCGCGGTGCTGTAGCCGGCGATGCATTCGGTGATGGGCATGGTCCAGCCATCGTCGGCCTCAAAGCCGGGGTTGACGACCAGGCCGCCCGGCACCGGTGTGGCGGTGGCCGTCGCCGTGGGCGTGGCGGTCGCTGTGGGTTGCGCCGTGGTCGTCGGCGTGGCCGTGGGGCCGGCGGTGCCGGTGGGCGTGGCCGTCGCGGTCGGCCGCGCCGTTGCCGTGCTGGTCGCCGTCGGCCCCGGCGTGCCGGTCGGCGTGGGCGTGGCCGTCGCGGTCGATGTCGCGGTCGGCATGGCCGTCGGCGTCGGCGGCACGGGCATACAGGCCTGCAACGAGACGTCGTCGACGAACAACTGCGTGAGGCCGCCGTAGCCATTGTTGTAGCAGCCGACGAGCAGCTTGAGGCGCTGCCCCGCATAGGCCGTGACGTCGTACTGCACCTGGCGCCACTCGGTCGCGTTCACCGCGGGTTTGAGGTCCAGCACCCAGGGCGTAATGGCGTTGTCGGCCGCGTCGTAGAAGATGACGTACTGCCGGTCGCTCCAATCGCCCGAGGTCGCCAGATACCACAGCGAGAGCGTCGCCCGCGAGGCCCCGGCAGGCACCGTGAGCCACTGCGCGGCGCTGGAGTAGCTGGCGGCGTTGGCCCACCAACTCTCAGGCCCGGCGCGCATCGACCAACTGCCGCTGTGGGCCTGGGCGTTGGAGCGCCCCGCCTGGCAGACGGTGATGGGCGTCTCCCAGCCGCCTTCAGACTCAAAGCCGCCGTTGGCCACCACCTCGCTGCAGGGGGGCGCGGTGGCGGTGGCCGTCGCCGTGGGCAGGGGGCTCGGCGTCATGGTGAGCGTCGGGCTCGGCGTTGGCGTAGCGCTTGGCGTCGTGCCCGGCGTGGCCGTCGGCGTCGCCGTGGGGCTGGCGCTCGGCGTGGCCGAGGGGGTCGCCGTCGGGCCGGCGGTGGGCGTCACGATGGGGACTGGGGTGCCGGGCCAGCTCAGCGCCGCGCTCATGGCCTCGTTGCCTGCCAGGTCGCGGGCGCGCACGCGCACATAGCGGCCCGCCCAGGTGGGGGCGGCGGGCAGGGCGCCGGTCAGGCCGCCGGCCGCCAGGCTCAGCGTCGCCGGCGTCCACTCGCCCCAGGTCGTGCCGTCGTCAGAGAGGGCATAGGCGGCGCCCTCCGCATCGAGCCCCGCCAGCGCGTCGCGCACCGGCAGGCCGTTGGGCCCGGCGTCGCCCCAGATGGGCGGCGTGCGGTCGACCGTCACCGTCTGCGCATAGACCGGCGAGGCGTTGCCGGCGGCGTCGAGGTAGCGCACCTCCAGCGGGTAGCGGCCTTCGGCCGCGGGCAGCGGCGCCGCGATGCTCGCCGCGAACGGCTGCGGCGCTGAAAAGACCTCGACCCGGTCGAGATACAGGTCGCCCGTGGCCAGGAAGGCGGTGCGCAGCTCCACGCCGTCGGAGACGCCGGGCGTGCGGCAGGCGCTGCCGCGGTCCGGATAGTGGAAGGGCAGGATGAAGGGCCGGTAGCGCCCCGCCGTCAGGTCGCCGGTCCACACGGGCGTCTTGCCCGCCAGGGTGCGCGTGCCCTGCTGGTCTACCACGTCGAGCTCGGCCAGCCTGACCTCGGGGTCGCCCGGGGCGCCGCGCAGCCAAAAGATGGCCTGGTAGCTGCCCGGGTAGAGCAGGCTGCAGTCGTAGGGGCCGAACCAGGCGCCGGCCGCGGCCTCGCCCGCCTGGCCCAGCCAGGCCTGGCCGTTGGCGGCTGCGGGGTCGGCCACGGCGCGGCCGCTGCCGGCAGTGTGGTAGAGCGCCTCGCCCTCCCAGCGCCAGCCGCCGCCGAACTGCACCTGGCTGCAGCCTTCGCAGCCCAGGGTGAGCGTGATCGCCGAGGTATTGGTAAAGGCCGGCGCAGTCAGGCTCCCCGTGGGCGCGCTGTTGTCGACGACGACCGGCGCCTCGACGGTGGCGCTCTGGCCCTGGTCGGTCGAGGCGGTGAGCCGCAGCGTATGCGCGCCGTCGCGCTCGGCGGCCGTGTCCCAGGTCCACCCGCTGGTGCCGGCGGCGTTGGCCAGCCGCACCTGGCCATCGATGGCCAGTTCCAGCCTGGTTGCCGCAGGGCCGGCCTGCCAGCGCAGGCGCACCGCGCCCGTGAGCGCCGCCTGCGGCTCGGGCCACGTCAGCTCGACGTGGGGTGGCAGCGCCCACAGGCGCTGCCACACGGCGCTGCGCACCTGCGGCAGCAGGGCGTAGAGGCGGTCGCCAGGGCAGGTGGTGAGGTTGCAGTCGCGGTGCCCCATGATGTTGGCAAAGGTGCGGTCGCGCAGGAAAGAACTCTCGAGCGGGTGCACGGCGTGCGAGTTGGCCTTCCAGGCCAGGAGCTCGTTGAGCGCCGCCACGGCCGGCGCGGGCACGCTCGCCGCCGCATAGTCGCCGAGGATGGCGACGCCCACAGTGCCGCTATTGTAGGGGCGAGCATGGCCGGCCACCACGCCATCGCCGCCGTAGCGGCCTTCGTAGATGCGGCCGTTGCGGTCGATGACATAGTTGTAGCCGATGTCGCCCCAGTTGAGGCTGACGGCATGGTAATAGTAGATGGCGCGCACCGTCGCCGCCGGGTCCACATCGGCGTTGCTGGTCACGGTATGGTGGATGACAAAGTGGCTCACCGGCGCATACTCTGGGTCCCAGTCCATGTACGCCTCGTTGGCCCCCCAGGCGGCGCGGCTGATGACGGCGGGCGGCGTGGGCTCGGCCTGGGCCGAGGGCGAGGCGCCCGTCGCCGCCTCGGCGCCCGTCACCCCGGCGCGCGCGTCGATGGCCACCAGCCGCAGCGCCTCGAGGCTGGGCAGCGACGTCGCCACGCCGCGCATGAGTGTAGCCCGGAGCTGCACGTAGCGCCCGGGGCCGATGATGAGCTCGCTGTAGCCCTGGCCGCTGGGCGCCGTGTCGGCAAAGCTGTCGCCCGCGGGCATGATCTGCCACGGCCCCCAGGCCACGCCATCGCTGCTGCGGCGCACCTCCAGCAGGAGCTCGGCCCCGTCGGGCAGCCGCGCCTGCCAGATGGCACCCAGGGCCATGAACTCGCCGCCCATGTCGCGCAGCGGCGACTCGTAGTAGCCGGCTTCGGCCCCGGTGGCCACGGCCAGGCCCGGCCGCTGCGCCAGGGGGCGCAGGCCGCCCATCGTGCCCTCGGTCGTCACGCCGGGCCCGACGAGCGCCCACTCGGCCGACCAAATGGCGGGCGGGCGCGGCGACACGGCGTGCGTCGCCATCGGCAGCAGCCCGGCCAGCAGCAGGGCACCGATCAGCACCGCCAGGGCCACGCGCAGCACACAATGCAGGGTGGTTGCCATCGCAGAGTCCTTTTGGGAATATGCGCACAGTCTGAGCCGGCCGGTAACGAGATGGTGACGGCCAAGCCGGCAAGGTTGGCGCGAGTTGCACAAATACAGTGCAGTCCATCCTGGAGTATGTCGCCCCTGCACGCCCACTTCCCGTGCCCTGAGAGCGGCATGGGTCTTGCTGAGAGAGGGAGCAATCCAGCGCCAGTGGAGGAAGCGATGGCCCGCAGGCAACACAGCGCGCCAGCAACGGCCGGAGGGGAGACCCGCACACCCGTGGCCACGCTCGACGCGACCCCCCAGGCCGGCGCCATGGCCCCGCCGCCGGCCGGCGAAGCCGAGCAGGTCCAGGAGACGTTGCAGCGCTGCCGGCTCATTTGGGACTATGCCCTCGATATCATCCTGTTCGTCCACCCCGACGGCCGCATCGCTGAGGTGAACCAGGCCGCCGCTCGCGCCTACGGCTACAGCCGCGAGGAGTTGCTCACCAAGACCATCTACGACCTGCGCGTGGCGGAAACGGCGCCCAGAGTCTCGGTGCAGATGGCGCAGGCCGAGGCGGAGGGCCTCGTCTTCGAGAGCCTGCACCGCCGCAGGGATGGTCGCACCTTCCCGGTCGAGGTGAGCTCGCGCGGCGCCACCGTCGGCGGCCAAGCGCTCCTGCTGAGCATCGTCCGCGACATCAGCGAACGCAAGCAGGCCGAAGCGGAGCGCGAGCGGCTGCTCGCCGAGCTGCAGCGCCGCGCCACAGAGCTGGATACGGTCCTGGAAAACACCGACGCCCAACTGGCCCTGCTCGACCGCGACCTGAACTTTGTGCTGGTCAACTCGGCCTATGCCAGCGGCTGCCGGCATCGCAGAGAGGAGCTCATCGGCCGCAACCACTTTGCGCTCTTTCCCAACGCCGAGAACCAGGCCATCTTTGAGCGCGTGCGCGACAGCGGCGAGCCATACAGGGCGGTGGAAAAGCCCTTCGAGTTCGCCGGCCAGCCCGAGCGCGGCGTGACCTATTGGAACTGGATCCTCGTCCCCATCAAAGGGACGGCCGGCGACGTCGCGGGCCTGCTCCTGTCGCTCGTCGATGTGACGCCCCAAGTGCAGGCGCGCCAGCAGGTGCAGCGCCTGGCCGAGGAATCGCAACACCGGGCGGCCGAGCTGGAGGCCGCGCTCAATGCCATCAGCGGTGGCCTGATCATCTACGGGTCCGGCGAGGAGGTGCTGCATATGAACCCCGCCGCCGAGCGCATCCTGGGGGTCACGGCTGCCGCGTGGGGCGCGCTATCGACAGAGGGGCGAGTGCGCAGCCTGCAGGTGGAAACCGCCGACGGCACGCCGTTGCCGTCGGCGCAACTCCCCAGTGCCCGAGCGCTGCGCGGCGAGGTCGTCATCGGCGCCCGCGTGACGGTACGCCGGCCCGACGGGGCGCACCGCCACCTGTTGAGCAACGCGGGGCCGATCAGAGACGACGCGGGGCGCCTGGTGGGCGCGGTCGCCAACGTCAACGATATCACGCCGATCATCGAGCTGCAGCACTTGCGCGACGATATCCTGCGCGCCGTCTCGCACGACCTGCGCAACCCCCTGGCCGCCGTGCTCGGCCAGGCGCAGCTTCTCGAGCGCAGGCTGCAGAAAGCCGGGCTCAGCGGCCCCGAGAAGCACAGCGTGGAAGCCATCATCACCGGCTGCCAGCGCATGAATACCATGATCCAAGACCTGGTCGACGCCGCGCGGCAGGAATCGGGGCAGCTCTCACTGGCCCAGCAGGTGCTGGACCTGGGCCCGTTCATCTCCGACCTGCTGCAGCGGCAGACGGGGGTGCTCGAGACCGCCCGCATCCACGCCGAGGCGCCGGCGGGCCTGCCGCCCGTCTCGGCCGACCCCAGCCGCCTGGAGCGCATCCTGGTGAACCTGCTCTCCAACGCCCTCAAGTACTCGGACCCCGGCACGCCGGTAACGGTGCGCCTGGCGCTTGGGGATGGCTGGGTCATCACCTCGATCATCGACCGCGGGCGCGGCATCGCCCCAGAGGACCTGCCGCACATGTTCGAGCGCTACTACCGTACGGCCGCCGCTCGCGAGCAGCGGCGCGAGGGCCTGGGGTTGGGGCTCTACATCACGCGCATGCTCGTCGAGGCCCACGGCGGGCACATCTGGGTGCAGAGCGAACTGGGGAAAGGGAGCACCTTCTCTTTCAGCCTGCCCATCGCCTGAGCCCGCCGGAATCGGGAAACGGTGAACCGCAAAGACGCAAAGGATAGGGAGAAGAGACTTCTTTCCGGTATGACGTCTGCCAAGGGGCACCGATTGCACCGCAGAGGCGCGGAGGACGCGGAGGTTCTCTGTGGTTATGTCCCTCTGCGTCCTCCGCGCCTCTGCGGTGACCCCCGGTCTTCATGCGTGGTGGCGGACTGGGTGTTCGTGGCTGCTCTGCGGTTCACCTTTCCGCCGTCTCGGGTGAGGCGCGAAAACGCCCACAAGGGGCTAGGCTACGGATTATGCCGTGCCTCGGCCGTCTCGGGGATGGGCAGCATCTGGCCGGCGAGGGCCTCGGTGCGTCGGATGACGGCCCAGCAGTTGCGCGGGTCGTCATCCATGAGCAGGTGCAGGCCGCGCTCGCGCACCGCGTGCACCTTATAGTCGGCGATGCTACGCCGCCAGTTGTTGGGGCGCATCAGCAGCTCGTTGTACTGAATGCCCAACGACGACAGCAGGGCCTCGGTCTCCGGCCGGTCGCGCTCGAGGCGCCCGGTGACGATATACACGTGGTCGCCGGCATCCAGCAGGGCATCGATCAGGCGCTTGAAGTGGCGCGGCGCGCGGGTGATGGTGCCATCGATGTCCATGCCGTAGCGCAGCCGCTCGCGGGGGAGCACCGCGCGTTTGCGCGGCTCGAGCCGGCGCGGCAGCACGCCCCGCTCCAGCAGGTAGCGCAGCCGCTCGGGCAGGCCTTCTTCGGCGGCGAACAGCAGCGCCGGCATGCGTCCCTCGCTCGGCGGCGCAGGCGCCGGCTGTGCCACTGCGGCGGCCGGTGGGGCTTGGCCGGTGATCTCGTGGACCTGCACCTGCGGCATGAGCGCCGTCACCTGCTCGGCGCTGCCCAGGCTGGTGCCGGGGGTCAGTACCGTGGCCGCGCCGGCGGCGGCGCCCAGCCGCAGGCCCGCCACGATATCGTCGCCCCGGGCCAGCGCCACGGCCAGCCCGGCCACGAGCGAGTCGCCCGCGCCCACCCGGCTGCGCTGCGGCACCTCGGGGGGCAGGGCCCACCAGGCGCGGCCGCCTTGCACCGCGAGGGTGCCCTGCGGCCCGACGGCCATGAACACCGCACCGACCCCCTGCGCCATGAGCTCTTGCGCGCCGCGCACCGCCGCCGCGACGTCGGGCAGCGGGCGGCCCAGCAGCTCTTCGATCTCGTCGACGTTGGCCTTGACGACGTCGGGCGCGGCCTGCACCCCCAGGCGCAGCGGCTCGCCCGCTGTGTTGAGGATGGTACGCACCCCCGCGGCCCGCGCCTGACGGATGAGCGCGGCGTAGGCATCCTGCGGCATGCCGGGCGGCAGGCTCCCCGCCAGCACCAGCACCCGCGCCGCCCGGAGCCAGGGCTGGATCATGCGCATGAGCGTGGCCTGGCGCTCACGCGGCGCCAGGGGGCCCGGGCCATGCAGGTTGGTCTCCTCGCCCGAGGCCTCGTCGATGATCATGACGTTGATGCGCGTCTGGCCGGGCACGCGCACGAAATGGTGGGGCACGCCCTCCGCTTCGAGCGCCCGCTCCACCAGCGTGCCCATCTCGCCCCCCAAAAAGCCAAACGCCATGGTCGGCCAGCCCAGCCGGTGCGCCATGCGCGAGACGTTGACCCCCTTGCCGGCCGGGTCGAGGTCCGACTTCCAGTAGCGGTTGCGCAAGCCCAAATGCAGGCGGTCGATCCACATCGTCTGGTCGACGGCAGGGTTGGGGGTGAGGGTGATAATCATCGTCAGTCCATCCTCAGTTTCTTGCAGGCTGCTAGCAAGCGGCATGCCAGGCCGGTGGCACGAGGCTTGCAGCCCTGGCCAAGAGCATCTCACCATACGGAGGAGGGAACCATGCAGGAACAAGGTCAAGCCAGAGGCCCTGAGCAGCAGCCACAGGGTGGGCCGCCGATGTACTGCCCGATCTGCGGCGAGGCCGTCAGCCCCTGGAGCATGCACCAGCATCATCGCCATCATGGGCCTTGGGGAGGAAAGCCAATGGGCCCGTGGGGCATGAGGCCGATGATGGGCCCGTGGTGGGGCGGCGCGCCGATGGGCATGGCCTGCCGGGGCATTATTCCGGCCTTGGTGGGCTTTGCCCTGGGATACGTGGTCGCCAGCACTCGCGCGACTGCGATGTTCGCTTTTCCCGAAGAAGAGAAGCGCCGGCGTTGACTCTGACTCTAGTGACCCCGGCGGCGCCGGGGTTCAGAGGGGGCGAGCTTCGGCTCGCCCCCTGCCATGCGCGTTCACGCCGGCGCAGGTACCATCTCCACGATCTGCTGCGAAGGCACACCCTCTCGGTTGACGATGCTGCGATACGAGCCCCAATCGGCCGGCAGTTGCTCCTTGGACCTGAACTCGGTGCCCAGGGGCTGCAGGTTGCGCTGCGTGTTCACGATCTGGCGCACATACTCTTTGTTGGACTCGAAAACGATCAGTGGCGCGATCTCGGCAGGGAACATGGTGTGGATGTCCTTACCCTCCTGCTCGTGCAAAAGCTGCCCCACCTGCTGGACGTGCTCCAGCTCCATGCGGTAGAACTGCTCCCAGATAGCGGCAAGGCGGGGGTCGGTCTCGGTCTGCCAGCAGCTATAGTAGTTGTAGGCCTCGTTCACCTGCTTCAAGGCCGCCATCTCGAGCCAGGTTGCCTTGGGGTCAGCCACCGACTCGTACTGGGTGACGTGCTCCTCCTCGACCTCGGCGATCTCGGCGTAGAGCCGGCGCGCCAGGTCGTTGCCGTACATGAACCCGTGCGACTTGTAGAAGAGGTAGGTCTGCTGCTCGGCGGCGGTGATGGTCTGCGCATTCAGCTTGGTCTTGACGTCGGCGGTCTTGTTGTCGATGTGGCGGCGCACCATGTCGGCGGGCCGGCGGTGCTCCTCGGGGGTCGGCCGCCCGGCGGCGATGTCCGTCTGGCCCTTGACGATGGTCTCGGCGCTCTTGCCCTCCAGGAGCTGCATCAGGTGAGCATAGCGGTAGAGGTGGTCGAAATCCTCGATCAGGGCAAAGTCGAGCACCTGCTTGGCGTAGGGGTCGGGCTCGTTCTTGGCCAGGTTGGCCGTCAGGTCGGTGGCCACCTGCTCGTAGGCGATGGTGGTCTCGATCACCGTCTGGTCGGCCGGGTTCAGCCAGTTCACCGAGGTCTGCTGTTGTGTCTCCACGCGGCGCAGCTCGGCGATCTTGGCGCGCAGCTTTTCGTCGCCGGTGTGGCGATACCAGTGGTGCAGGAAGAACCAGGAATCGTTCTCGATGCCGTTCATCAGGATCACGCGGCAGCGGGTGTAGGGATCGACCAGCGCCTTGTCGTAGGGCGCCGGCGTCTGCTCGGTCCATGTGCGAAACTGCTGTGCCAACGGCGTGCGGTTCGGGTCAAAAGGTCGAAACGGCTGTTGCATGGCCATTGGGGCGTTTCCCTCCTCCAGGAATTCACGGCCCGTGCACAGCGCTGGCAGCAACCTCTGTGCCCATGGCGACAGCGCCTCATATGGCCCGCATCTTGCTACGCCTTGCCGACGACCGCACGAGTGTTCAAGCCGTCATTGCGAGCCGCAGCGAGCCATCCCCAATGCGGTCGCTGAACACAATTGGAGATTGCTTCGCTGCGCTCGCAATGACACTGCATGCCAACGATTGTACGACGCCTGGAGCGCGGGAGGCGCCATGCTCCCCATGGGCAGCCTGTTCCCCTATGGCGATCAGAACCGGCGCGGGGCACCCGTGGCCTGGGTGACGATCACCCTGGTGGCCCTCAACGCCGTCGTCTTTCTGTACATGCTCACCCTGAGCCCGGCCCGCCTGGAGAGCTTTGTCTACCGTTTTGGCGCCATCCCAGCCGAGATCGGCCATGGGCAGGACCTCTATACGCTGATCACTTCGCAGTTCGTCCACGGTGGGCTGTTGCACATTGTGGGCAATATGCTGTTCTTGTGGGTATTCGGTGACAACATTGAGCTGGCCCTGGGGCATTGGCTGTTCCTGGCGTTCTACCTGGGCGCGGGGGTGCTGGCCGCGCTGGCGCAGGTCGTCGCTAGCCTGGGCAGCTCGATACCCGCCATCGGGGCCAGCGGCGCCATTGCGGGCATCCTCGGCGCCTACGTGGTGCTCTTTCCCACGCGCGAGGTACGGGTGCTGATCGTCGTCGTGCCCACGCGGGTCAGCGCCGTGGGCTTCCTGGGGGCCTGGGCGCTGTTGCAGCTCTTCAGCGGCGTGGCCTCCCTCGGCGTGCCGGCGGTGCAGGGCGGCGTGGCCGTCTGGGCGCACGTGGGGGGCTTTGCCGTCGGGCTGGCGATTGGCGCGCTGGCACTGCGTGGCGGCAGGCAGGATAGGGCGTGACGCCTGATGCGTGATGCATGATACGTAATGCGTACTATGTAGCGCATAGTCCCTGGGCACGAGTGTCACGCATCGCATATTACGTTTCACGTTTCACGCAGTAGAACGGGAGGAGCCATGGCAAACCAAGGTCTCGTCTTTGAAGTGGCCGATGTCGAAGAGTTGTACCGTGGCGGCAAGCCGTCGAGCTGGGAGGAGATGATCCGCCGGGCCGAGAAGGCGGGCGGCCGGCGCCGGGGGGTTTCGGGGCCCGAGGCCAGGGAGATGGCCTATGCCCTGCGCTTGCTACACGAGAGGGGCGGCAGCATCCCCGGCACGGCGCGTGAGTGCTACCTGCAGATGTACGAGGTGTTGGAGGGGATTCCGGGCCCGGGGGTGTATCCGGCGTAGGGCATTTGCAACTTTCAGGTATTCGCAGTACACTACGACCGGTCACCCCAGGCCCCCACCCCTTGTACCCCCAGGTTGTGTTACCCGCCGGCCGGATTCCCTCACCCTGTGAGGATTCCGCCGTTGCCACACAAGCGAGGGCGCCATGACGACCCGTGCATTGGTGTTGCAGCTCCTGGGCGAGCCGCCGTTGCCGGTGCCGCTGGACCTGGTGGTGCGCTGCGAAGCCGAGTTTCCCGGGGGCAGGCGCGTGCGCATCGACTATGCGGCGAGCGAGAGCGAACGCATTTCGGCCTACCTGCTGCTCCCCGCTGTGGGGCCGCGGACCGGCGAGGCGGAGCAGCTCCCCGGCATCCTGGCGATCCATCAGCACGCCGGGCAGTACTGTCTCGGCAAGTCGGAACCGGCCGGGCTCTCGGCCGACCCGAGCTACCACTATGGGCTGGACCTCTGCCGGCGCGGCTATGTGGTGCTCTGCCCCGACCTGCTCGGCTTTGAGGAGCGACGCCCTCCCGAGTTCCAGCGGGCCGAGGGGACGATGCCCGACGGCGCGCTGTACGAGCGCTATCTGGCCACACGCCTGCTCCTGGAGGGCAGCTCGCTGAAGGCGCGCTACACCTTTGACCTGGCGCGCGGGCTCGACGTGCTGCAGAGCCTCGAATTGGTCGACCCAGAGCGGCTCGGCGTCATCGGCCATTCCCTCGGCGGCCAGGAGGCCTTCTGGCTGGCCTGGTACGATGCCCGGGTGCGCGCCGGTGTCGCCTCCTGCGGCCTGAGCACGCTCAGGTCGATCCTGCGCGACCACATCAACCACAACCTGGCCATGTACCTGCCGGGCCTGCTGCGCGTGGCCGACATGGACACGCTGGCGGCCGACCTGGCCCCCTGCCCGTTCATGCTGGCTGCCGGCGAGGCCGACCCCATCTTCCCCATCGATGGCGTGCGCCAGCTCGTGGCCGCAGCGCAGGCGGCCTACAGCCGCGCCGCCGTGCCCGACCAGTTCCGCGCCCTCATCTTCGCGGGCGGGCACAGCCTGCCGCAGGCCGTGCGTGAGGAGGCCTACCGCTTCCTCGACCGCTGGCTAAAAGCACCCGGCGGGGCGCAGACGCCGGCGTTGGCCGGGTGCAATGCGACCTGGGGGCAAGTGACGGTCGCGACATAGCGCTGCAGCCGCATGTGCCCGGAATGGCGATAGGGAGCACAAGGAGTGCCGATCGCAGAGGGTTACGGTTCGGTAGCAAACTGGTGGTAATCCGTAGACTTTTCGCCCCTTTTCCCCTCTTGTAGTGTATAATGCCTCAGGATGCTGATCCTATCCTGCCGCCGGATAGGATCGCGTGCCTTGGCCGGGCGATTCCCGTGCAGCAACCTACAGGCGGCGTTTCCTTTGTTCCCCCATCGTCGGTTCCTGGGCAAGCCCGGCCGGCAGGAAACACCCCCTCATCAGCAGAATACGGAGCGATAGGGCCCCGTGAGGCTCAGACGTTCGCGTTCGCCTGTTCTCACAGCCTTGGTCATCGTCTACGTGACGCTCGTCGGCGCCTGTGGCCTGTGGATCGGCCTGTGGTTTGCCCTGCGCACCGAAATGGCGGCGGGGAGCGTTCCGGCGCCGCAGAGCACGGTCGCGCCGGCAGCCAGCGGCGGGGTGGCTGAAGTGACGCCGACCGCAGCCGCGGCGGCGCCCCAGCCGACAACCGCCACGCCGCGGCCCACGCCAGCGCGGCCGCCGGCCACGCGGCCACCCACACGCATCGTGGCGCCGGCCATCCGCCTCGACGCGCCGGTCGTCGAGGCCACGTGGCAGACGACGTACTTGGCCGGCCAACCGGTGGTCGAGTGGCAAGTGCCGGCGCATGCGGCCGGCTTTCACCAGGGCTCGGCCTACCCCGGGCAGCCGGGCAACACCGTCATTTCGGGCCATAACAACATTGCCGGCCAGGTGTTCGTCAACCTGGCCAACCTGCAGATCGACGACGAGGTCACGCTCTACGTCGACACGACGCCCTATGGCTACATCGTCTACCAACGAGAAATCCTGCCCGAGAAGGGGCTGGCGGCGGCGGCGCGCATCGCCAACGCCGGCTGGATCGCCCCCACCGCCGACGAGCGGCTGACATTGGTCAGTTGCTGGCCCTATACATCGAACACGCACCGCGTCATTGTGGTCGCGCGTCCCGCGCCCTGAGGCGGCAGCCCGGCGCGGCAAGGAGGCACAAAGCATGCGCCTACGCACCGTGTGCGTCATCTATCTCATGCTGGCGGCAGCGCTGCTGCTCACCATCGGCGCCTCACAGATCGTGGGGCGGGTCGCCGCCTGCGACGGGGAAATCATCCCCGGGAACCCAGGGTGCGGCGATTGCAACTGCGGCGGCTCCGAGTTCAAGATCGAGAACTCGATTGGCAGCGGGAGCTACAGCGACTCGAAGGCCGGCCTGACGGTGACCCTGAGCATCACCGGCAGCGACGCCGATAGGGTGATCGCCTGGAACGCCAACCGTCCCGTCCACTGCGTGATCGTCAAGGGCGGCGACCAGGCGATGGTCTACAGGTACAACCCGCCGGCCACGGGCGGCAGCGGCCTCCACGCCCCGGACCGCTGCGGACAGAAAAACAACCGCTGCGGTATCAGCCACATCAGCTTCTGCTACACGCCCTGCAGCGTCAGCGTCGACGTGACGCCCGGCGAGGCCACGCTGAGCTGCGCCCAGCCCACCGCCCTGCTCACCGCGCACACAAGCGCCCCCGCGCCCAGCTACCAGTGGTACAGCGACGGCGCCAAGATCGACGGCGCCACCGGCAGCACCTACAGCGCCAATCAGGCGGGCAGCTACTATGTCATCGTCAGCAGCGGCGGCTGCAGCGACGAGTCGGACCATGTGACGGTGACCGAGGCCGGCCGGCCCACCGTCAGCATCACGCCGGCGGGCGGCGAGTTGAGCTGCACCACCAGCCAGGTGACGCTCACCGCCAGCGCGAGCGACGCCACATCGCCCAGCTTCCAGTGGTACCAGGACGGCGCCAAGATCGACGGCGCCACCGGCAGCGGCTATGCGGCCACAGCCGCGGGCACCTACCGCGTGCAGATCAGCGAGGGCAGTTGCACCGCCGACTCGAACGAGGCCATCGTGACCGAGGCGGGCCGGCCCACCGTCAGCATCACGCCGGCGGGCGGCGAGTTGAGCTGCACCACCAGCCAGGTGACGCTCACCGCCAGCGCGAGCGACGCCACATCGCCCAGCTTCCAGTGGTACCAGGACGGCGCCAAGATCGACGGCGCCACCGGCAGCGGCTATGCGGCCACAGCCGCGGGCAGCTACTGGGTCGTCATCACCGCCGGCAGTTGCACCGCCGAGTCGGCCCACGTCACGGTGACCCAACTGACCAGGCCCACGGTCACCGTAGCGCCAACGGGCGGCCAGTTGAGCTGCACCACCAGCGAGGTGCTGCTCAGCGCCAACGCCGGCGGCGCCACCTCGGTGGCCTACCAGTGGTACAAGGACGGCGCCAAGATCGACGGCGCCACCGGCAGCACCTACCCGGCCACCCAGCCCGGCAGCCACCGGGTGCGCGTCACTGCCGGCGATTGCAGCGCCGACTCGGGCGAGGCCACCATCACGCGGCAGGGCGGCCCCACCGTCAGCGTCTCACCGACGAGTGGCCAGATCACCTGCACCGTCGGCCAGGTGGTGTTGACGGCCACGGTAAGCGGCGCGGCCTCGCCCAGCTATCAGTGGTACCAAGACGGCGCGGCCATCAGCGGCGCCAACAGCGCGAGCCACACCGCCACGCAATCCGGCGCCTACTGGGTCGTCATCGCCGAAGGCAACTGCACGGCCACATCCAACCAGGTCGCCGTCACGCGCGTCGATCCGCCCACGGTGGTCGTCTACGCCTCCAGCGGGCAACTGGCCTGCGGCGGCGGCACCGTGCTGCTGACGGCAGCCGTGACCGGCGCCCTGTCGCCCAGCTATCAGTGGTATCTCGACGGCGCGCCCATCAGCGGCGCCAACGGTAGCGCCTACACCGCCGGCGCCACCGGCAGCTACCATGTGCTGGTCACGGCGGGCGACTGCAGCGGCGAGTCGAACCATGTGACGCTGACTCGCCAGGGCGGCCCTGCGGTGAGCGTCACCCCAGCCGGCGGCCAGTTGACCTGCACGGTGAACCAGGTGTTGCTGACGGCGGCCGTCAGCGGCGCGACGCCCACGGGCTACCAATGGTACCGCGACGGCGCGCCTATCGCCGGCGCCAATGGCAGCACCTACACCGCCACCACCAGCGGCACCTTCTACGTCGTCGTCAGCGCCGGCAACTGCGCGGGCGAGTCGAACCATGCCGGCGTGACCCGCGAGGGCGGGCCCACGGTGACGGTGAACCCGCCGGTCGTCGAGCTGCCGTGCCCCAGTGGGCAGGCCACGCTCAGCGCCACGGTGGCCGGGCCGGCGCCGTCGGGCTACCAGTGGTACAAGGACGGCGCGCCCATCGCCGGCGCCACCGGCAGCAGCTACACCGCCGGCCAGGCGGGCATCTACTGGGCCGTGGTCTATGCCGGCACCTGCGCAGGCGAGTCGAACCACGTCAGCGTGCTCGGCTGCCCGCCCGAGCCGTGCACCGTGGCCGACGTCGCCGTGGTCATCCGCGGCGGCCCGGCCGGCATGCCGGTACGCGCCTGGCTCGACGGCGCTGAGCAGGCCACGCGCCTGACGGCCCCGAGCGGCGCCGGCCAGTCGATCGCCTTCTGGTCGTTCTACCCCGCCGCGGGCACCTCGCCGCTGGTGCAGGTCGAGCCGCAGCTCCCGGCCGGCTATGCGGCGCCACGCTGGCAGCTCCGCCTGGTGCAGGTCCAGTCGCCCACCACGGGGCTGGTCATCAACGGCCCGGGGGCGGCGGCCGTCAACATCGCCCCCTGCAACCGCTACATCCTGACCTACGATCTGGTCGACACCCAGCCCCAGCCCGGTCCGGCGCCGGTGGTGCTGCTGCCCGTCACCGGCGGCGACGGCCTGCAGTTGCTGAACCCCGAATGGTGGCAGGGGCTGGCGCACTGGTTGCTGGGGCTGCTGCGTATCTACTTCTAGCCCCCGCACCCCGCTCCAACTTCAGGGGGCGAAGCCTCTCCAGGGCTTCGCCCCTTCTTTGTGCCACTGCCCGGCCTGCCTCTGCATTCCCCCTTCACGTCCTTCGCGCCGCCCATGCCCCGTCAGGGGTTCCGCGACCTTCGCGCTCCAGACTCCCCTCGCCACGGCAGTCCCCTTTACCTCCCATTAACGATACGTTTACCTTACAGTGACCCCCAACCCGCTATAATGGCCTTGAGGTAACAGTCCGGATACCTCACCACTCCCAGTGGCTCCCATCACAGCCAACAATACAACTCGCTCTCTGCCGTGGCGGTCGGGCACACGCGTTCGGCGGCACACCGGCCCACGCGAGGAGCGGCACAGGAGAGGGACCCTATGGCCACAAGAGTGCTCCAACCACGCGCCGGCAGTATCGCGCCTGGCCATGGCGGCTGCTGGTTCCTGCGGCTGGCCTGCATGTTCATCGCGGCCATCGTCGTCGGCCTCGCCATCGCCTGCACCGCCGTCATCACCGAGGTCCTCGCCGAGAACGTCGTAGCCGCATCGCAGGCTGCGCCGATCGTGGCTCCGTCGCTGCCCGCAGCGGCGTTGCCCGCGCCGCGCGAGCCCAACCTCGACTCGCCGCAGGCGCGCTACTTCCAGGCGCAGGCCACGGAGGAGCCGGCCGCCACGGCCATGGCGACCGCCGAGCCGACGGCGACGGCGCTGCCTACAGCGACCAACACGCCCCTGCCCACAGCGATCGCCGAGCCCACGGCCACCAACACGCCCCTGCCAACAGCCACCGCCACAACCCTGCCCACGGCGACGCCGCCGCCCACCGTCGCCCCGCCGCCGCCCTCGCCCGCCGCGCCACCAGGCCCGGCCAGCTCGGCGCCCACGCGCATCGTGGCGCCGGCCATCGGCCTCGACGCGCCGGTGGTCGAAATGGGCTACCGCGTCGTCTACGTCAACGGCGTCGCCGCCACCGATTGGCAGGTGCCGACGAACGACGCCGGCTTTCAGCAGGGCTCGGCGCTGCCCGGCCACAGCGGCAACACCGTCGTCGCCGGGCACAACAATGTCGGCCGCGAGGTCTTTCGCCCCCTGGGGGGCCTCAACGCCGGCGACACGGTGACCCTCTACGTCGGCCAGGACGCCTACCAGTACGTCGTGAGCCAGAGAGTGACGGTGCAGGAGGCCGGCGCCAGCCTCGAGCAGCGCATCGAGAACGCCCGGTGGATCCTGCCCACCGACGACGAACGGCTCACCCTGATCACCTGTTGGCCCTACCCCGCCAGCACGCACCGCCTCATCATCGTCGCCCGGCCGGCCGCCTGAGCGCCGCGCTCTCCTCCTTGGGGCGGCCCCCACGCCGTGGCTCACGCGGCACGGGGGCCGCCTCTCCATCATGATCCCCAGATGGTCTCCCATAGCAGCAGACTCGTCTGACTGTTGACTGTTTGCATACAGCATTGAAATTCAATTGACTTTCTGGTATACTTGCCCACACTTGAGTGCCCACTGAAAAGGGAGGCGGACGGCACGGGCAAGCCGGCGCAGTGCGCGACCATCGGCTCGTGCCGGCCACGCCATCAATACAGCTTTGAAAGGAGATCCTCATGAGCCATCTGAGAACCTCCTGGGTGCGTCACCTGCACTCCGGGCCCTGGGGCCGGCCAGATCGGTTGGCAGGCCACCGGGCTGGTACAGGGCAAGACGTACAAGGTCGCGCTGAGCCCCTGCCACCAGGCCGATCCGCTATGAGGCAACGCATCCCTGACAACCAGAGAAGTAACGCCGGGGTAGCGAAATGGTTACGTTTTGGCAATTATCCCCCCTATTCTGGCGCTTTGCGTGTATAATGGCGACGGAATCTGTGAGTACTGCGTCTGCAGGGAAGCGGCGCGGCTGCCGAGCGCCCCACGAGCGTGCAGCGCGCACATGTACCTGGTTCGTGTCGGCTTGTGGTCCGGTCCCTCCTGCCGCCGGATGGGATCGGCCCCGTCTTGTCGTTGTCCGCGCGAGAGCGGTCCACAGGCGACCTTCCGGTTACCCCTTGGCATCTGCTCCTGGCATCGGATCCTGTCGTAAAGTCGCGCGTGCAGTTGACGATATCCCTACACTCGTGTGCTCAGTAAGGTGGGCCAGCCGGCACGTGGCCTCTCCATAGCAGGCGCTCGAGCCGGAAAGGAGGCCCTGATAGACAGCCCAGAACATCGTCTCGTTGGCCGGAGCAGTCGCCTCTGATCGGGGCCCAGCTCCCTTCACAACGCCAAGATGATCGACAGATTGTGTTGGTCATCTCTACAGAAAGGAAGTTGCACCATGATACGGCCATCTCGTCTCGTTATCGTGCTGGGGCTCGTCGCAGTCCTCGCCCTGGCGCTTGTCACTCCAGCCATGGCGGACGCGAACTTTAAGTTCAGATTCGAAGTTGAGGGGCTGCCTAGCGGATGCTCGTCATCTCTATCGGTCACATGGTCGGGCTGGAACAACGGCACCCAGCAGAAAAATCAGAACGCCAACGTGGGTACGCCCGTGCCGGTCGACCCCGGCAGCGAGTTCACGTTCTCCTTTCCCAGTCCAGTGACCTGCAAGGACGGCAGCGTCTACAAGTTGTTAAGCACCAGCCACTCAAGCCCCACTACAGCTGGTGAGGCGAAGGACGAAGTCACTATCACGGGCACCTACGGGCCAGCCTGCGTTCCGCCGTCGATCACCACCCAGCCGGCAAACGTCACCGTCACCGAGGGCGGCACGGCAAGCTTTGGCGTCGTCGCCAATGGCACCAACCTCTCGTACCAGTGGCGCCAGAACGGTACGGACATCGCCGGGGCCAACAGCAGCAGCTATACCACCCCCAGCCTCGCCCTCGCCGACAACGGCGCATCCTTTGACGTCGTCGTCAGCGGCGAGTGCGGCGATGCAGTGACCTCCGCCGCCGCAACGGTCACGGTCACCGCCGCCTGCGTTCCGCCGTCGATCACCACCCAGCCGGCAAACGTCACCGTCACCGAGGGCGGCACGGCAAGCTTTGGCGTCGTCGCCAATGGCACCAACCTCTCGTACCAGTGGCGCCAGAACGGTACGGACATCGCCGGGGCCAACAGCAGCAGCTATACCACCCCCAGCCTCGCCCTCGCCGACAACGGCGCATCCTTTGACGTCGTCGTCAGCGGCGAGTGCGGCGATGCAGTGACCTCCGCTGCCGCAACCCTGGCAGTGAACGCCACCCCGCCTCCGCCGCCGTCGCCTCCGGCGGATCAACCCGCTGCCGCGGTGGTGCTGCTGCCGGAGACCGGCGAAACGCCGCAGGCGCCGGTGCTGCTCTTGCCGGTGACCGGTAACGATGCGCCGCAGCCTGGCGCCTGGTGGCCGCGGTTCATCCACTGGCTCCTGGGCGTGCTCGGGCTCTAGCGCTCGCGACCACATCGTGACCAACTCGGGGCCTGGCAGCAGGATCGCCGCTGCCAGGCCCCTCAGCATCAGCAGCACAAGTGGGGCGGGCTTTCCAGCCCGCCAGTGCCCGCACTGCCGAGACGGACCGGCTCGAAAGCCCGTCCTACAGGCAGGTGGGGCAGGCTTTCCAGCCCGCCAATGCCCGCACTGCCGAGACGGACCGGCTCGAAAGCCCATCCCACAGGGGCCGGGCAGGAACGGAGTATGCGCCGACTATGTCACTAAGAGACTGCACCTGGGGCGCAGTGCGTATCATTGTGTGTGTGGGGCTGGCCGCGGCGCTGGCGGCCTGCCACGGCACGCCGCACGTCTGGCCCAGTGAGACGCCATCGCCCACGGCGGGCGGCGCCACGTTGCCGGCGGTTGCGCCGCCCAGCGAGCCGTCGTCGCCCACGCCTCGCGCCACGCCCTCGCCCATACCCAGCCCCTCACCCACGCCCGCCAGGCCGCGCGCGACGCGCCCGCCCACGCGCATCGTGGCGCCGGCCATCGGCCTCGATGCCCGCGTGGTGCCCATGGAGTACAAGACGGTCGATCTCGACGGCCTGCCCGTGACCCAGTGGCAGCTCCCCGACTATGATGCCGGCTTTCACAGCGGCTCGGCCTGCCCCGGCAACTCGGGCAATACCGTGCTCTCGGGCCACAACAACCTGGGTGGCGAGGTCTTTCGCCACCTGGCCGACCTCAGGGCCGGCGACAAGATCATCCTCTACGTCGGGCGCACTGCCTTCCACTACACCGTCTCGATGAAGCTCATCGTGCCCGAAAAGTCGATGCCCACAGATGTGCGCCTGGCCAACGCCTCCTTCATCGGCCCCACCAGCGACGAGCGCCTCACGCTCGTCACCTGCTGGCCCTACACCGGCAACACGCACCGCGTCATCGTCGTCGCCCTGCCGGCTGGCTGAGCCGGTGCGCAGTCGGCGCCATGCCAGAGGGTCATTGATCCCTCATCTCCACCTGTTGCGTGCGGCGGCTCTCTCACCGCACCCGCCGGCCACCCGGCGCGCACCCCTGAACTCCGCACAACAACCCCATCCTGAGCACTGCCCCTGTTCCTGCAACCCCAGCGCCATCCCTCACCATGACGTGAACATCCGAGGCGAGTCGCCATGTGGACCATGAATGTACGCAATTTGACAACTCTATTCAATAGGGGTATAATACAGGCAGAAGCGTCCCCGTAGGAGCCTATCCGAAAAGCGGCGCAGCCTGGGGCCCCTTGGCCGCCATAGGCGACTTGTGCCCGTTTCGCCCCAATGCGGCGCCGGATGCGACACCAACGACGCCCACAAGCCGCCTGTGGCCGTCAAAGGGGGCTGGGCTACGACTTCTCGAATAGGCTCTGGGCACCATTAGCCCACCCCCCTGAGGGCGCCTCCCAACTCGGCCACGCCACAGGGTGGACGGTCTTGGTGCAGCAGCGTGCAGGACGGAGACAGGCGGCGCTGGCCGCACGCGTGGCACCGCAGCCGCGCTGCCCGAAGCAGCATCATGCCATGGCGCGCATACGCCATGCGCGAGACGAAGGAGGTGCGCATCGAAAGCGAGTTCACCACGTGATGAGGCCGCAGCAGTGCCTCGCACACAATCCACCCCGGTCGCACGTCGGATTGACCGGCCCTCAGCCTCCACAGTATAGCCCGTGCCGGCGTTCACCTCATGGTTGCGTCACGCCCCGTATAATCGGTGCATTCGCACTCAGAGGAGGATACAGACGTGAACAGCCTCAGGGCTATCTTCGGCCGACAGGCAGGGCTGGGCCGCTGGCTCCGCATCGCGGCCGCCCTCGTCATCCTCGGCACCGTGCTCGTGCCGATTGCGTCCAGCAGCGCAAAGAGCCCGTGCACCCCCAGCCTCACCTGCGAGCGGCACCAGGATCGGGATTGCCACCTGGATCGGTCTCGATGGCCATGGCGGTGGGAGTGCACAGGCTTCAGCATCCATTGGACGGCCAGCGGCCTGGCCAACGGCTACTACAAGGTGGAGATGACAAGCCTTTGTGGAAACAAGAGCAGTGACTTTTACGTCTACAGCACCAAGGGTTGTAACTGGCTCACAGGCTCTTTCGCTCTGGATTGCGAGGAGTACACGATCACACTCAAATACAGGGCCCACAAGTCTGACCCTTGGCAGAGTGTAGGCCAATGCAATGGCGGCGAAGAGCCCCTGCCAGAGCCAGAAGAGCCCCCCGTGTGCGAGGAGACTCCGATACCACCCTGCATCCGCGCTGACATTTCGGCGATAATCTGGGGCGGTTGGGATGGCATCGTGGTGAACGCGACTGTCGGCGGCGCCCAGCAGCAGCCGATGCTCACGGCCCACGACGCCTTTGGGCGCCCCGCTGTGCTCTGGACCTTCTATCCACCCGAGGACGATGATTGGAACGTGGTGGTGACGCCGCAACTCCCGGCCAGCCTTGATCCCAAGCTGTGGAAGTACGAGCCGGCCAGCGCCACCGTGACCATCGGGCGTTGCCACGGCACCCAGGTCTTCTTCCGGCTCATCCACACCGGTCCCAACCCGTAGGCATCCGACCTGACGGCGGGCATCGCTTCACCCTGGAGGCGCGGAGGACGCTCTGGTGGCAGCGGCTGATCGCCTGGTTCCTGAGGCTGTTCGGCCTGCAGCCACACAGCCCGCGCGGCGATAGCAGGGGGCCGGCAGCATTCCCGCTGCCGGCCCCCTGTGTGTGATCGCGCTGTTGGCGCGTTGGGCTATCCCGTTTGATTGCCGCCCCGCGGCGATGTACAATCGGCGCAGGAGGCAGAGACGCGTATGAGCGACTCCATTGGCCTGCGCTGGCTGGGCGTGGCCGGGGTGGAGCTGACGGTGGGCGACGAGGTGCTGGCCATCGACCCCTACTTCACTCGCTTCCCGCTGTGGCGCCTGTGGCCCGGCCGGGTGCGCCCCAACGCCGCGCTCACGGAAGCGCACCTGCCGCATTGCGATGCGGTGCTCGTGTCGCACCCCCATTTTGACCATCTGATGGATGTGCCCGACGTGCTGCGCCACACCGGCGCCCTGGCGCTGGGCTCGGACCATACCTGCCGGCTGCTGCTGGCTTCCGGCATCCCGCCGGTGCGTGTGCGTCGCATCACCGCCGGCGAGCGGCTGACCCTGGGCCGCTTCGACGTGGAGGTGCTGCCCGCCCAGCACATCACCCTGGCCGGCCGCCCGATGGTCGCCGGCCCGCTGCCCGAAGAGCTGCGGCTGCCCCTGCGCGCCCTCGACTATCGCATGGATTGCTGTTTCAGCTTTTTGATCCGCGCCAACGGCCGGCGCCTGCTCTACTGGGCGTGCGAGCGGCCGGGGCCGGCGCCCGAGGCCGACCTGCTCTTTGCCGGGGCGTTCCGGGGGCCCGAAGGCTACCGCCCCCTGCTCGAGCAGGTGCGCCCGCAGACGGTGATGCCGGTGCACTGGGATGACTTTTTCCGGCCCCTCTCGCAGCCATTGCGCCCGACGCTGCTGCCGCTGCAGCGCCGCCTGCCACTGCTGCGCCGCCTCGATCTCGATGAGATGCGCCGCGCTATCGAGCAGGCCGCGCCGGGGGTCACGGTGCTCGTGCCCAAGATGTTTCGAGAGTATGAGGTCGTGTAGCAGCCTGCGAGTGTACAGAGCCTTGGGCTCAAGACCGGGCTGAATGCTTCGCACACCGCCGGTATCAGCCCCAAGCAGGGGTTCTGGAGGTTATCCGGCGCCGTCGGCCCGCCCGCGGGCGGGCCGACGGCGCCGGATAACCTCCAGAACCCCTTTCCCGGGTGCGGTCGGAGGCCCACGAGGCGCTGCTCAAGCTCAAGCGCAGCGAGATCCGCGGCAGCGTGGCCCTCATCTTGCCGTGACTCCTCAGCCTGTCATGACGAGGCAAGATTGTGGCGATATTGGAGGCATGGTCGCTCACACGCCGCTTTGGCGAGCTGGTGGCCGTGGATGCCTTTACGGTGGCGGTGCAGGCCGGCGAGGTGTTCGGCCTGGTCGGCCCCAACGGCGCAGGCAAGACCACGGTCATCAAGATGCTGGTCACCCTGCTCGAGCCATCGTCGGGCACGGCCCAGGTGGCGGGCTACGATATCGTCGGCCAGGCGGCACAGGTGCGCCGGGTCATTGGCTACGTGCCGCAGGCGCTCTCGGCCGACGCCACACTGACCGGCTATGAGAACCTGCTGATCTTTGCCAAGCTCTACGACATCCCTCGCGCCGAGCGCGATCAGCGCATCCGCTCGGCGCTCGACTTTATGGGCCTGCGAGAATCGGCGCACAAGCTCGTGCGCACCTATTCGGGCGGCATGATCCGCCGGCTGGAGATCGCCCAGTCGATGCTGCATCGTCCGCCGGTGCTCTTCCTCGACGAGCCGACCGTGGGGCTCGACCCGGTGGCGCGCCAGTCGGTATGGGCGCGCATCGGCGAGATGCGCCGCGACTATGGAACCACGATCCTCCTGACCACGCACTACATGGAAGAGGCCGACAGCCTCTGCAGCCGCGTGGCCATCATGCACCTGGGCCGCATCGTGGCCCTCGGGGCGCCGGCAGAGCTCAAGGCCGGGGTCGGCGAGGGCGCCACGCTCGACGACGTTTTTGTGCACCACACAGGCGGCGAGGTGGAAGCAGGAGGCGGCTATCGCGAGGCCGAGCGCGCGAGGCGCACCTCGCGGCGGCTGGGCTGACGTGCCTTTGCCAACGCTCTTTTTAGGCATCGCCGGCTTTGCCGGCAAGACGCTGACCATCGCCGAGCTCGAGGTCCGCAAGCTGCGCCACGAGCCCATCGAGCTCTTTTCGCGCGCGGTGCAGCCGGCGCTGTGGCTCGTGATCTTTGGCCAGGTCTTCACCCGCGTCCCGGGCATCCCCACCGGGGGGCTGCCCTACATCAGCTTCCTGACCCCCGGCATCCTCGCCCAGAGCGTGCTGTTCATCGCCATCTTTTACGGCATTGCCATCATCTGGGAGCGCGACCTGGGGATCACCTACAAGTTCCTGGCCAGCCCGACGCCGCGCGAGGCGCTCGTGCTGGGCAAGGCGCTCTCCGCCGGCCTGCGCGGCCTGGTGCAGGCGGTGATCATCTATGCGTTGGCGGCGCTGCTGGGCGTCGCGCTGAGCCTAGACCCGCTGCATCTGCTGGGCGTGGTAGCCGCGGTCCTCCTGGGCGCAACGGTCTTTTCCACCTTTTCTCTGATCATCGCTGCCCTCGTCAAGACCCGCGAAGCCTTCATGGGCGTCAGCCAGGTGCTGATCTTTCCCCTATTCTTCGCCTCGAACGCCATCTACCCCGTTGCCCTGATGCCGCCATGGCTGCAGGTCATCTCGCGCCTGAACCCGCTGTCGTACCAGGTCGATGCGCTGCGGGCACTGATGCTGGTGGGCGGCACGAGCAGCTACGGGCTGGCGGTGGACTATGCCGTGCTCTCGGCCGTCTCGGCGGTGCTGGTGTTCTATGGAGGGCGGCTGTACCCCAGAGTCGCGGTGTAGGGATTGGGACATACTCGCTCGCCTCGTTTGCGCCAACATCGTTTCACGCTACAATGACTGCGCCTGACAAAAGGGCCGCGAGACTGTGCTCGCGGCCCGCCACCCGGCGGCCCATTCGCTCCGCTCAGGGCAGGCTGTGGGAGCCGCCTCTGCTGGTTCTGTTAGGCGCTTTGGTACTGCAACCGTGCTTGCCTGGGAATGCGCGCGATCCGGGCACAACGCTTCGCGCATGACGGGAACGGTGCGGAGCACGCTGGCCGGCAATCACCCGGATAGGCTGCGGCAACCAACGTTCTCAAGTGCCGAGTACGATTGTAGTACGAGGCCGTTCTGTGGCGCGCCCGGCCACGGCGTGCGTGCCGGCGTGGTGCTGCAGTGGAGGTGGAACTGTGAAGAACCCTTTCTGGAACCGTGAACAGCGCCGCGTGCGCGCGCTCTGGCGGCTGGTGGCGCAGGGACTGCTCTTCTTTGTCGCCATGGTGGTGCCGTGCGCAGTTGCCGGCATTGTCCTCGGCCCCGTATTGATCGCGCGCTCGGGCGGCGCACTGGCCGCGGACCCTGCCGCCCTGGCACAGGCACTGGTCAGCCATCCCCTCTTCTCAGTGCTCAACCGGATCGTGCCGCTGCTCGCGGTGTTCGGCAGCGTCTGGCTGGCGGGGCGCTTTCTCGACCGGCGGCGCTTTGCCGATTTCGGCTTTCACCTGGGGCGCGGCTGGTGGCTCGACCTGGCCTTCGGTCTGGGCCTGGGCGCCGTGCTCATGGCCGGCATCTTTGCCGTCGAGTTGGCCGCCGGCTGGGTGCGCATCACCGGCACGCTGCAGCCACGCCTCGCCGGTCAGGCCTTCCTGCCGGGCATCCTGCTGGCGCTGGCCGGCTTTGTCGGGGTGGGTATCTACGAGGAGCTGCTCTCGCGCGGCTACCAGTTGCGCAACATGGCCGAGGGCCTGAACGGCCGGCTGCTTGGGACGCGCGGCGCGGTGCTGGTGGCGTGGCTGGTCTCGTCGTCGGTCTTTGGCCTGCTGCACGCGGCCAACCCCAACGCAACCATCGTCAGCACGGCCAACCTGGTGGTGGCCGGGCTCTTCCTGGGCCTCGCGTTTGTGCTCACCGGCGAGCTGGCCATCCCCATCGGGCTGCACATCACCTGGAACTTTTTCCAGGGCAACGTCTTTGGCTTCCCGGTCAGCGGCGGCCAGGCCGGCGCCACGTTCATCGCCATCGCCCAGGGCGGGCCGGCGCTGTGGACCGGCGGCGCGTTCGGACCCGAGGCGGGGCTGATCGGCATCGCCGCCATCGTGGCCGGCAGTGGGCTCATCGTGCTGTGGGTGCGGGCGCGGCAGGGGCGCGTGGCCATCTTCGGCCAGTTGTCCCAGGCGCCGCAGCAGGCGCCGGTTCAGCCGGCAGAGCCAGGCACCTACGAGGCACCTTCATAGGTCAGATTCTCGACGACGGAAGCTCAGTCTCACGGCAGAGGCGCAGAGAACGCGGAGGCGGTAGGGGCGAGGTGATCCCGTCCCTACCGCCTCCGCATTCTCTGCGCCTCTGCGGTGGCTGTCCTCGCCGGCTTGAGGCAGCGGATGGCACGCCAAGGGGCCGGCATCCCGCATGCGGGATGCCGGCCCCTTGGCGTGCTGCAAGCTGCTACGGCTGGGCGGCCGGTGCAGCGCAACGCATGCCGCGCCCGAAGCGGCCCATGCGGCCCCGCTGCAACTGGGCGCCTGCGCCCTGGCCGTCCAGCCGCGGGCAGTTGGCGCCGGGGGTGCCGCCGTTCTGCAGGCGCTCGGCCATGTTGGTGCGCATCTGCTCGAGCATGGCGTCGGCCTGCGCCCGGGTCAGGCGGCCGTCGGCGACGGCCTGCTGCAGCGCGGCCTGGCGGGCTTCCATAGCCTTGTCGACCAGCACCTCGACCGTCAGGCCCTTTTCCTCAGCCAGAGCGGCCACGGTCTTGCCGCCCTGCACAGCCGCAGCGAACTCGTCGAGCGTCATGCCCAGGGCGTCGGCCCAGACCTGGGGCATACTGCCGCCCCAGCGCCAGCCCGCCGCCTGTGGCAGGCCACCGCGCGGCCCGGCGCCGCGCCCCATGAGGCAGGCAGCGGGCGCAGCCGGCGCGGACCCCTGTGCGTAGCTGACCCCCAGCCCCACCAGGCCCATGATCAGAACTCCAGCGATCGCCACCAAGATCCATCGCGTCACTCGAGACAACATCACTCTCCTCCTCCACGGTAATCTGCCGAGTGGCTGCCGCTGAGCCTGTCCGAGAAGCCATTGCCAAGGGGTCGCCGGAGCGCACCCGAACGCCCACAAGGGGCCAGGCCACGGCATTTCCGACAGGCTCTCGACCACTCTTGCGCATACTATAGCAGAGGATTGTGAGGAACCTGTGAAGGCTTGATGAAGGATATGCGGAGAGTCGAGTGCACAATGACAGGCCGAGCGGGTTGCCTACGTGCGAATGCCGTGTATAATCGTGGCAGATCATGTAGAATACAGACAGCGGCTGTCGTCGGTCCAGGCGGATGCCAGCCAGGCGCGGTGTATAGTTATAGCACTTCGCGTAGAATACAGAGAGCGCGCGGGAGGAGAGGAAGTGGATCCCGTGGAGAAGCCATCGACACGCCCCGCACCAGCCAGCCTTCTGGCGACCAAGTTCTTTGTCCCTCCCCTCAGGGAGGGCTGGATTCCGCGGCCGAGGCTGGCCGGGCGCCTCGCATCGGGCGTGGCGCGCCGGCTGACCCTGGTCTCGGCCCCGGCCGGGTTTGGCAAGAGCTCGATGCTGGCGGAGTGGGTGCAGCAGGCAGCGGGCACAGCCATCGCCTGGCTCTCGCTGGATGGGGCAGACAACGACCCGGTGCGGTTCCTTTGCTACGTCATCGCCGCCCTGCAGAAGGCGACCCCCGGCGTGGCGGGCGATCTTCTCCCGGCGCTGTGCTCCCCGCAACCGCCATCGGCCGAGGTCATCGTCACCGCCCTCGTGAACGAGCTCGCCGCCCTTCCCGACGCGCTCATCCTCGTGCTCGACGACTATCACGCCATCACGTCAACGGCGGTCAACAGCGCCGTGACGTTCCTCCTGGAGAGCCTGCCGCCCAATCTCCATCTCGTCATCTCCACCCGCGCCGATCCACCCATTCCTATCGCCAGGCTGCGCTCGCGGGGCCAGGTCACCGAGATCCGCACCGACGATCTCCGCTTCACAACCGATGAGGCCGCAGCCTTCCTCAGCCAGACCATGGGCCTCGCGCTCTCGCCCGAGCAGGTGGCAGCCCTCGACGAGAGGGCAGAGGGCTGGATCGCCGGTCTGCAGATGGCGGCCCTTTCCATGCGGGGGCGCGAGGATGTGGATAGCTTCATCCGAGCCTTTGCCGGCACCCATCGCTTCATCATGGATTATCTACTGGAGGAGGTGCTGGCGCGCGAGCCCGGAGAGGTCCAGAGCTTTCTGCTGCAGACCGCGATCCTCACCCGGCTCGCCGGCCCGCTCTGCGACGCGGTGACCGGCGCGACAGGCGGCCAGGAGATGCTCGAGGGGCTGGAGCGGCGCAACCTGTTCGTCGTACCCCTCGACGACGACCGCCGCTGGTACCGCTACCACCACCTCTTTGCCGGCCTGCTGCAAGCCCGCCTGCAACAGACTCAGCCCCAGCTCATGCCGACGCTGCATAGCCGGGCGGCGGCCTGGTACGAGGCGCATGGGCTGCCCGACGAGGCCATCGAGCATGCATTCGCGGCCGGGGACCGAGAGCGGGCGGCGCGCCTGGTCGAGGAAAACCATGCCCGCCTGCAGGCGCACGGCGCGCTGGCGACATTGTACGGCTATGCGCAGCGACTGCCCGAACAGGTGTTACGCAGCCGGCCCGCCCTCTGTGTCTATTGCGGCATGAGCGCCGCCTGGGCAGGCCGCACCGACGAGGCAGAGCACCTGCTGCTCTTGGCGGAAAGCTGCCTGGCGCCGGGCAGCGACGCGCCCGGGGCAGGCGCCCTGGCCGGCAACATCGCCTACGCACGCAGCCGCCTGGCCGGTATGCGCGGCGATCTGACCCGCGCCGTAGAGCTGACGCTCCGCGCCAGGGAGTTGGTGCCGGCGAGCGATGCAGTCATGCAGCCCAGTATCGACGTCATGCTCGGCTACGCCCACTTTATGCGCGGCGACCTGGCTCAGGCCAGTGAGGCCCTCGGCGAAACCGTGAGGCTGGCGCGTGCCGGCGGCGGGATCAACCCCGGCGTGGCGGCGCTGTGCGTACTGGCCAGAGTGCGCTGTGTGCAGGGCCGGCTCCGCGAGGCGGCCGGCCTCTATCGCCAGGCGCGTCGGATGGTCGAGGAACAGCGCAAGCGCCTGCCAGGCGCGACGAGCATCATCGATGCCGGCATGGGCGAGCTGTTGTGTGAGCGGAATGAGCTGCCGGCCTCGCTACAGCATCTGCAGCAGGGCCTCGCCGCCATGCAGTGGTGGGGCAAGCCCGGCGACCTGGCGCTGGCCCAGGTCGCCCTGGCGCGCGTGCTTCAGGCCCAGGGAGATCTGGGCGGCGCTGAGGACGCGCTCGGCCGGGCCAGACAGATCGTGCAGACGCACAGCGTCTTCCCCGAGGCGCGGGGCGCAGCGGAGGTAGCCCAGGTGAGGCTGTGGCTGGCGCAAGGCAGGCTGCCCGAGGCGGTGCGTTGGGCAGACGCCAGCCAACCACTGCCGGATGGCGGGCCCAGCCTGGTGCGGGAGTTGCAGCAGATGGCCCGCATGAGGGTGCTCATCGCCGAGGGCCGGCACGGCGATGCAGTTGCCTTGCTGCGCCCGTTGGCCGAGGCTGCCGCAGCGGGCAGCCGCTACGGCCGGCTGATCGAGATCAAAGTGCTCGAGTCCATTGCCCTGCACGCACAAGGGTACACATCGCAGGCCCTCGTGGCGCTCGAGCGGGCCGTCACGCTCGCCGAGCCCGAGGGCTATGTGCGCGTCTTTGTCGACGAAGGCGAAGCGGTGGCGAGACTACTGAAGGAACTGAGGGAATTGAGGGAACTGGGGGAACTGAAGGGAACCGGAGCGGGCTTGGGCGCCTACGTGGAGCGCCTGCTCGTGGCCTTTCCGGCCTCCGGTGTACCTCGCATCGCCCCTCCCATCAGTTCCCTCAGTTCCTCCAGTCCCCTCGCCGAGCCGCTCTCGGAGCGCGAGCTGGAGGTGCTCCGGCTGATGGCCGAGGGCCTCACCAACCGGCAGATCGCCGCCAAGCTGATTGTCGCACTGGGCACGGTCAAGGCCCACGTCCACAACATCTCCGGCAAGCTGGGCGCGCAGAACCGCGCCCATGCCGTCGCGCGCGCCAGAGAACTGGGGCTGCTCTAGTAGCCTGCCGGAGCGAGATGCTCCATGGTGGCGACCGGCTTCCACGCGATGCGCTAACCTCCTGCGGGCCGAGCCCTCGGCCATCCTCCAAATCCTCCTGATTGGTTTTCCTTCTCCCTGGACATTTCTGGAATGAGTCTCAGTAGTGGGGGACGAGCGGCTCAAGCCGCCACTACAAAGGGCTCGCTCTCACAATAAACCCCTACGATTAAACCTCAATAGAGCCTTTGGCCGATGACCGGCGCCGCATTGTGGCGTATGATGGGGTCAGACCGAGGGGCGCAGCGGTCGGGGCGGAGCCGGCTCCGCATCCCCGACAAGAAGACAGTCTGGCCCGGCCAGTTTCTCGAGAGACTGACAACGAGTACTCGGTATCGTCGCAAGCAGAGAAAGCGGAGGCTGCGATGACGTGTCCCATCGCTCTGGAGACCACGGGCCTGTGCAAGCGCTATGGGCCGGTGATGGCCGTTCACGACGTGTCGATCGCCGTGAACGAGGGTGAGGTATTCGGCTTCCTGGGGCCGAACGGTGCCGGCAAGACCACTACCATAGGCATGGCGCTCGGGCTGATCCATCCTACTGCGGGCAGCGCGCGGGTCTTTGGCGAGCCCATTTCCCCGACACACACGGCGCCTCTGCGGCGAGTCGGCGCCCTTGTGGGCTCGCCCGGCATGGTGCCCGCGCTCACAGGCCGCGAGAACCTCGCGGTCCTCGCCAGCCTGCCTCCTGTGGTAGATATGAGACGAGTGCAGGAGACACTGCAGTTGGTGGGGCTTGCCGAGGCAGCCAGCCGCAAGTACCAGGGCTACTCCACCGGGATGAAGCAGCGCCTGGGGCTCGCGGCGGCCCTGCTACACCGGCCCTCACTGCTCATCCTCGACGAGCCCACGAACGGGCTCGACCCGGCCGGGATGCAGGAGATACGAACCCTACTGCGGAGTCTGGCCCGCCAGGGCGTGACCGTGTTCCTGAGCAGCCATCTGCTGCACGAGGTGGAGCAGGTATGTGACCGGGTGGCCGTACTGCATCATGGGCGGATCATCATCCAGGGCGCGGTCTCTGGGCTACTGGCGAACAGTGGGGTGCGAGTGCGCGTGCCCGATCCGGCTCAGGCGGCGCGGGTGCTGCAGGTGTTGCCCGGCGTTGCCGGCGTGCAGCCCGACGGTGCCTACGTGCGGGTCGAGGGTGTGGCCAGCGACGCAGTCGCAAAGCACCTGGCCGCACACAACATCGTGCCGAGCGAACTGGTCCCCTGCCGGCCTGACCTGGAGCAGGTGTTTCTCGATCTCACGAGAAGCTGATGGCCAGTGTCTTCGAGCGTGTGACGAGAGAGTAGAGGTGAAGCAACGATGTGGAAGCTCATCATTGCCGAACAGAGCAAGGTTTTGAGGTGGAAGATGCTGTGGATTGGAGTGGGCCTTGTGTCGGCCCTGGTCGTCCTGGCCCTGGCTGCCATGAATGCATCCAACCCACCACAGGACATACTTGAGCGGCAGGTGATCTGGCCCATGGTCCTCGTAGTTGTCCTGCGGCAGTTCGCTGCCAACTGCACGCTGACCGGGCTGCTCCTGGTCGCGATGGTCGGAGGCGTGGTGGCGCAAGAGTACGGATGGCGCACACTGCACCTGGTGCTGGGCCGGGGTGTCGGCCGTCTCACGCTCCTGGGCGCCAAGATGGGGGCGATGCTCGTGCCCACGGCGCTGGTCGTCGGCGTGCCGTTCCTGGCAGGGGGCGCGTTCTCCGGCTGGCTCACCTACCAGCACACAGGTCTCCTGCCCTTCGCTCGCGTGCACTGGCTGCAGCTGTTGTGGAGCGTGGCGCTCGCCATCTACGGCCTCCTGCCCTACGTAGCGCTGGCTCTCCTATGTGCGGTCGCTGGCCGCTCGCCGGTGACCGCCATCTGCACAGGCGTAGGCATAGTGCTGGCCGAGAACGCGCTGTGGCCGCTCCTGCGGGGGCTGGGCAGCATGGGTCTGCAGATCGCCCGGTGGTTCCCTATGGGCCTCTCGATGAGCATGCTGCACGCCAGCGAGGGAATCCCGGCCATTCCCCTCAGCGGCGCGGCAGCGGTGGATGTGTGGGCCAACCTGCAGCTCTTGGAGCCTGGCGTGGCGGCCCTGGCGACCGCTGCCTACCTCGTGGTATTCCTTGGGGTGGCCGGCGTGGTGTTCGTGCGCCAGGACCTGAGTGGGTGAGGAGGGACACACAGGGGTTTTTAGCGATCGGCCGATGACTGGCGCCGCAATACGGCGCATAATAGGGTCAGAGTGAGCAGCCATACGATGAGCGGCGGAGCGGAAAGTGAGGCCGAGCGATGCCACCCGAGTGGTATGAGATTCGCGTGGAGGGCATACTGCCCAGCGATTGGTCGAGCTGGTTCGAGGGCCTGGAGATTCGGTGTAGCCCGCACGGGGAGAGCATCCTCTCGGGGTCCCTGGCAGACCAGGCCGCCCTCCACGGCGTCCTGGCCAAGATCCGCAATCTGAACATCAAGCTGATCTCGGTGAGCCGCGGCGGCCCGTCCGCCCAGCATTTCGATGAGGAGAGATAGGGAGGAAGACATGAAGACCCTCGCCGGTTCTGCGGGGCTGGTCCGGGCGATCATCCTTGTCCTGTTGCTTGGCGCCATGATCGCCTGCTCGGGGAGCAGCCAGGGCCAACTGCTCACCGATGATCTGTCGCAGCCGCTCAACGGCGCGACGACGGCCAAGCTCGACGTCGACTGCGGCCCCGGCCACCTGGCGATCGACCGGCTCACGGGCGGCGAGCCACTGCTGGCCGGCGGCACGCTGCAATACTTTGAGCGGCAGGGCCCGCCCAACCACACCCTGAGCGCAATCGGCAGCCAGACCACCTTCACACTGCAAGATAGCGGCAGTGCCACCGCAGGAGCAGGCTTCCGCTGGCCCTGGCAGGCCTGCGCCGGCGGCGCCTTCGAGTGGCTGCTCCACCTCAACCCCACGGTCTCGTACGATATCGCCGCCCACAGCGACGGCGGCAACGTCACGCTCGACCTGGCCGGCATGGCCGTCAGCCGCGTCACAGCCGATACGGCTGGAGGCGACGTGGACGTGGTGCTGCCCGACAACGCCGCCGACCTGAGCGTGACGGCCAAGACGGGCGCGGGCAACGTGACCGTCAGCGTGCCGAGCGGCGTCGCCGCCAAGATCCATGCGAGCAGCGGGCTGGGTAAGGTGATCGTGGACCCGCGGTTCAGCAAGCTGGATGACAACACCTACCAGTCGCCCGACTATGACGCCGCCGCCAACAGGGTCGAGATCACGGCCTCGAGCGGCGCGGGCAATGTGAGCGTCATCACCAGGTAGTGCTCGGGCTGCGCGGCCTGCGCGGCATGGCGAGGAGAGCCTGGGACTCATGAGCCCAACGCCTGCGGCGGGATGGCCAGGGCGGGGGAGAGCCCTCGCCCTGGCCAACGGCACAAGGCAATGCGACAAGGAGACGTACGATGTCAGGCATCTTTAGGAAGCAAAACGGCATGAACATCGTCGGGCAGGGCGGCAAGATCATCCTCTTTGTGCTGCCGTCTCTGATTGCAGCCATATTGGTCCACACGCGCTTCCCACATATCGCGGCACTGCCCGAGCGCGTCAGTTTTGTCAGGCCAGTGGGGTATCTCTTGCTGCTTCCTGGGCTCGCCCTTTGGGGGACGGCGGTGATCCAGTTGCTGGCGGGCTTTTCCAAGGGCCAGCTCGTGACCAGCGGCGCGTACGGCGTTGTGCGCAACCCCATCTACTCCAGTGCGACCTTTTTCATCCTGCCAGCCGTCGCGCTGATGACGCTGACCTGGGTCTATTTCGTCCCTTCTGCCTTTCTGTATGCCGGCGTCATGATCTTTATCGGCACAGAGGAGCAGCAGCTCACCAGGTGCTTCGGCAGGGCGTATGAGGACTATATGGCACAGGTCGATCGGCTGGTGCCATTCAGAAGGCCCTGACACCAGGTGCGCTCTCTCCCGGCGTGGGGCCTTTCCTGTCTTGGGGGGTGTGGGTTGGCCTCGCACCCCCCAAGATTGGGACCTACCCTGCGGGTCCGCCCTCCGCACCGGCGGTCGGCTGCACGGGCACCTCGGTTGGCTGCGCGGGCACTTCCGTCGGCTGCACCGGCACCTCCGTCGGCTGCACAGGCACTTGCGTCGGCGCCACGGGCACCTCGGTCGGAGCGGCCTCGGTAGGCACTGTCGTGGCGAGCTCGGTGGCCGTCGGCGCGCTCGTTGCCGTGGCCGTTGCTATGCCGGTCGGCGTGCGGGTCGTGGTGGGGGTGTTGCTCGGCGTGGCGCTCCCCGTGGGGGTTGCCGTCAGGGTGGGCGTTGGGCTGGGCGTGTTGGTCGGCGTAGTCGTGGGCGTCGTGGTGGTGGGCGTCTCGCCCGGGCGGATCACCACAGTCTGGCCCTGGATGATGGCAATGATGATGACGATGTTGATGCCGGCAGGCCGCGCCGCTGCGGTGGCGCGCAGGGCGGCCGGCGTGCCCGGAACGCAGTCGGTGATGGCATCGAGGCTGAGCACGCCCTGCAGCGGCGGCTCGCCGTCGCGGAGGCCCAGCAGGAACAGGGTGTAGACGCTGCAGTTGTTCAGCGGCAGGTTGGGCAGCGGCAGCAGGACGTTGCTCGTGCCGGCCTCGCGCACCTCCAGGTTGGCCGTGCCCGCAGCGCGGGTGACATAGTTGCCGGCGTTCTTGTAGGCCACGTTGCTGAACAGGACCGGCCCGCCGGCGACGGCCACGTCGACCGGCGGCGCGTTGGGCGAGGCGTGTACCAGGCGCAGGCGGGCCTGCCCGGGCGGCGGCGCGCTGTTGTCGTCGCGCAACAGCAGGGGCTCGAGGGCATCCTGCCGCCCGACGAAGACCAGGGTGTGGTCGGCGTTGGGGGCCAGGTTGGCGGTTGTATCGAGCAGCGGCGCGGTCTGCGGCTCGCCGGCGCGGAGGACGCGCACGCTGTGCCGGCCTGGACTCGAGTTGATGTACGAGGCTACGCTGGGGAAAGACAGGCCGGGGAAGGCCACTGCGCCGTCCACAGCCACGTCTACCGCCGGCGCATCGGGCGCAGCAAGCACCGTCCGCAGCCGGGTCGGGGCCTGCTGCAGCGTCCCTGTCGCCTGGGCCACGCTAGTGAGGGTCAGAGCCAGGGCAAGGAGCGCTGCAACGAGAAGCGACAATCGCTTCATCAGGTTGCCTCCGTGGGTAACAGGTGTAGACCTCGGGTCTGGTCAGGCGGTTTGCAGCGAGGAGCATGCCAAAGGGCTCATGTACGACGTAAGGGTTACGATTCACCACAAAGGGCACAAAGGAGGCACGAAGGGGGAAAGCATCTCCTTCGTGTCTCCTTTGTGCCCTGCTCTGAAAATGCGGCGCAACCCCACGTAGCCTAGCCCCCCCTGGCCGCCGCAGGCGGCTTCGTGGGCGTTTTCCTGCGCGGTGGTGAGCGTCGCGCTCATGAACACTTTGTGGTTCAATCGTGCCTAGTTTGCCGGATGCGGCGCGCTCCGTCGATGATATCGCCCCAGCCCTGACTTCGGCGGCATGGGAGCCGCCTCTCTGCTAAGTGGGTGGACACAATTAGGTTGACATCGAGCCACTGCCATGCCGCTTTGGCTTGCTGCAGCAGAGGCTGCACGCCCAGCGCCGCGTGTCAACAGAATTCTGTCCACCCACTTAGGTACGGGATCTAGGCTCAGTGTCGTCTCGCGGCAGTAGCGGCTCGATCAGGCAAAGCAGTCGAGCGATATCACCCTCGACCACATACCAGACTTGATCGAGGTCTACTGCATCATAGCCATGGATCAGCCTGTCTCGCATACGAGCCATGAGGCGCCACGGCATTTCCGGATGCTGGCTGGTGAAGGTGGCGGATAGCCTCTTCGCCGCCTCGCCCAGAACGAGGAGTTGGTGCAGTATCGCGGACTGCGTTTTGGCATCGGCCAGGAACGCCGCCCGGTCCATGCCTTGCCTGAACTCGACGATCAGCCGAGCGGCCCTGGCAATGTCCAGCAGAGTCGCACCATCACGCAGCATAGACCACCTGCGCCGTCTCCAGAATGGCTCGCCGCCGGATCCAATTCTCGCTGCGCTCAATAGAGCGCTTGCTGACAAGATCGACCCTGCGGCCCAGGATTGCGCTCAATTCCTGCTCCATCTGGATGTGGTCCAGCAGGCTCCATCGGACATCGGCTTCGAAAGCGATCAAGACATCGACATCGCTCTCGGGGCCAAAATCCGGGCGCAGCACGGAGCCAAACAACGCGAGCTCGTTGACCCTCCACCTGCGGCACCACTCGGCTAGCTCGCGCTCCGGCAGTCTGATGGCGATCTTGGTGTCGTCCATCGCTCACCCTCTCTCAGCCGAATCCAGGGCCGTCGTGCCCACAATGAGTATACTCTTTTCCTTCGGCCCAGGGCGTGTTTGCAAACCTGCGTAGCCTAGGGCCTTGTGCCCGTTTGGCCTCGCCGTGGCGCCAGATGCGCCGCCGGCGACGCCCACAAGGGGCTAGGCTACTGGTTTGCGAACACGGCCTAGTACTACAACCGTACTTGCCGCTGCCACTGCTGGCCATCCGGGTAGCTGCCGGC
>ERZ795049.546-NODE-546-length-54902-cov-12.759768_pt1 | contig 54902 bp, 51 predicted proteins | sample MGYA00375133_ERZ795049 | MGnify/ENA primary metagenome ERZ795049 (study PRJEB30178, sample SAMN05720147) | activated sludge metagenome | isolation source: anaerobic digester from wastewater treatment plant | place: Japan | collected 2015-04-20 ... | reverse complement strand
CGTTTGTGCCGGTCCCGCGGGCAACTTCCGATCAACATGGGATTATGTCGCATTGCGGTCTTGTTGGTTTAATGAAACTTTATCCCGTTCACATACTTAATGTGCCATGGAACTTACTCAATCGGAGCCGCAATGTTCCCTCGCCTACAGCCGCCGCCCGCACCCCCTCGGCGTCCTGCCTCGGGGGCCGCTCACTCATCCTCCGTTCGCTGCGGTCGGCGGCTTCCGGCTCGGCGAACATAATCCATGTTATCGTAAGTTGCTGTGCGCTATTTTTGTTTTTACTGTTCTGGAGATTGTCCGGCGGTGGCGGTGTGCCTTGTGCGTTATTTACGCGTGGGGCAGACTGTCCCCTGGTTGCCGTCATGCGGGCATTTTTTTTCATCACCCGCCCTTGGCCTTTTGCTGTCATGGCGGCCGCCTTTGGCACGCTCCGTGCGAAATGGCACGAATCGCGCCAATTTGACCCTCCCGTCGGTCGGGACAAACCGGCGGCCTTTCCTTTCTCCCTTTTCCGTTACTTTTCTCTGTGAGAAAACCATCACCCCGAGCCCCCGCCCACCCTTTATCGGTAAACAAAAAGAGCGACGGAGCGTAAACAGCAACGCACCGCCGCTCTTTTTGTTTTTTATCTCCCCCGGGCTCAAGAAAAAACAATTCCGGAAAAAACCTCTCCGCATCAAACCCCTACGTCAACCCCCCCTTTTGTGAGGGGGTTGTCTCCGGGGTTTATATGTCCTTTGTCCAGTTGGCGCTGCTGGTGCGCTTTCCAGGGTTTTGGTCCAGCTTCCGTAAATACGGCCTTTCTACGCTTCTCAGAAGGCCCTGTGCGGGGTTTTAATCGACATAGCAAGGGTTTCCCGGTCGCCGGAATATTTTAATTTATGTCCCATTTATGCTTGACATTTGTACATTTGTACATTTGTAGTATATCGATGCTTTGAGAGTAGATAAACCAAAGGGTTATTCCAATGCTCCTTAAACTTGAAATTGATATACCGGAAATTCAAGCGAAAGCGGTATCGCAGGTATTGAAGCGCATAGGGTTTTCTGAAATCAGGGCATTAAGCTATGATGAAGAAGAAGCATATAACGCCCAGTATGGTCTTGAAAAAATAAGAGAGTCACTGGCGGAACAGGGTTTTAATCCGCGGTAAACATCACATCCGAGCACTCTTTGAGGTGTTTTAATGGACAGAGCAATAATCAGCGCGAAGGATGAAAAGGCGCAGAGTTTGGTAAAGGAAGCTAAAAAGAAAGCCATCGATCTTGGCCTTACTTTTTCCGATGCCATGCTTCTTCTCATCGGGAAATGGCTCTCTGGGGACGTTTCCATCGAGGACAAAAAGGAGGTGCGGAAATGAAATCAATCGCGATCGTGAATCAGAAGGGCGGTTGCGGTAAAACAAGTCTTTCCGTGCTTGTTTCTCTTGCCCTTGCTTCAACCGGAAAAAAGGTCCTCGCCGTCGACTGTGATCCCCAGGCGGGCCTCACGGCGTTCTTCACTAAATCAACCCTTGAGCGCGCGGGGGTCTTCGATTTTCTGACGAGCAGCAACAAAACCGTGGAAGACGTTCTGATGCGTATTTCTCGCGATTCCCTGCAGGTTGATCTCATCTCCTCCGATTATCGCCTGGATGCCATCGCTTCCAACCTCGATCCTTATATTATTCAAAGGAAATTCAAGGACATCAACGACTTCGACGTGGTGGTCTTCGACACGCCTCCCACCGTCCAGGGGATTTCCCGGTCCGCCGCCATGGCCGCGGATCGGGTGCTGATCCCCGCGGACATCTCCGAGGCGACGAAAGGCCCCACCCTTTACACGCTTACTTCCCTGAAGGACATCCAGAAGCAAGGCCAGGTTGTTTTCATCGGCTACAAGGACCCGAAGGAGGACAGCCATTCCTTCAAATCAGAGCTTTCGCGCGAGTTTATGAACGCGGTGAAAAACCATTACTGCGGCACCATTCCGAAGACCGTAGGCATGGAGAAGGCAATCGCGGACGTTAGTTATAAATGGACGCCGCAGAGGAAGGAAAGAATTCTACATCCCATTCTTGAAATGACGGGGTTGAAATGATGGCTCAGAAAATATTCAAACAGAAATCAATCATGCCCTTTTCAATAAACGATCTGGGTATATCCCCGGAGCTCACCGAGGTCCAGGCCCTCATGCCCATCGATCCAAAGGACCGGGAAAACCTGAAAAAGGACATAGAGGAGAGCGGGGAAATCCGGGATCCTGTGAAGGTGTACGTCAACGGGAACGGGAGTTACCTCATACTGTGCGGCTATAACCGCTGGCGGATCGCCCAGGAGCTTGGTTGGGAAAATGTTCCCATCGAGGTATTGAACCTTTCGCCGGCGGAACGCCAGGAGCTTGTCTGGAAGGACAATCTAAACCGCCGGCACTTGTCCAGGGAACAGAAACAACGTCTCATAGATCATTTTCTCAAAACCGATCCGGTACAATCAAACCGTGACATCGCTAAGAAGACCGGTTCGGATCACAAGACAGTAGGCGAACGAAGAACAAAGCTCGAATCAGGTGGGGAAATTCCCCACCTGAAAGCGGTCAAGGGAAGGGATGGTAAAAACTATTCGAAACCGGCACCAACCAAAGCCCCCACTATCAAGTCTGAGAAAGCCAGCCGCAATAAAGGCATTTCTCTGGTAAACTCGATCCTGGCCGCCGCAGACGATCTTGATCCGCTCGATCTTCGTAAAATCGCCGTTACTTCAACAGAGGAATGTCTCAGCCGATCAAAGGGAGCCGAGAGGTTGAAGGCCATCGGAGAATTGAAGAAGGTTATAAAACGTTATCAGTAATAATATAGCAGGTTCAACCATGAACGACACCCATGAAAAACTGAAAACCCTCCTCCGCGAACTATTCCAGTTCGATTGTGCCGACCTCGATTTCGGCATATATCGGATCATGAACTACAAGCGTGAGGCTATAGAAAAATTTATCAATGAGGGTCTCTTCGCGGCCGTAAGCAGTGACCTTGAAAACGGCATTCTCGCCAGCCAGGCGGAGGTATCGAAAGAGCTTGAGGAGATAAAAGAGCAGATACTTAAAACGTTGGGGGCAGCTGCGTTGAATGGCGATGGCGATCTGCTTGAATCATATCATAATACACCTCTTGGCACTCGCTATCTTGACCTGCGAGAAAAGGGCCGCTTTGCCCGTTCCCGCGCCGCCCTCGAGTCCGAGATATTCAACCATCTCTATGCGTTTTTCAGCCGCTACTATGACAACGGCGATTTTCTTTCAAAACGCCGCTACGGCCGCAGGGAGAAATATGCTGTTCCCTACAACGGAGAGGAGGTCTATCTTCACTGGGCCAATAGCGATCAGTATTACATCAAAACGAGCGAATACTTCACGGACTATTGCTACAAGGCCCCTTCCGGGATCGCCGTTCACTTCAAAGTACGTGCCGCCGACGTGGAAAAAGACAATGTGAAGGGTGAAAAACGGTTTTTCGTTCCCCTGGTAAAAGAAGGATCGTACAACCCGAAAACACGCGAAGTCGTACTGCCCTTCAACTATAGGCCTCTCACAGACCAGGAGCAGGTAAAATACGGCACCCGAGGCCAGCAGGAAGCTATTTCAGCCGAGTGCCTTGAGGCCTGCAAGGCCCATTTCAAAAAAGAAGGTGACGCCCTCTCCGCGCTTTTTGTCGATCATCACAAAAGGTCGGACGGGTCATTGGTTTCGTTTCTCGAACATCACCTCTGCCAGTATTCAAAGCGGAACACGTCAGACTTTTTTATTCATAAGGACCTAAAAGGGTTCCTTACACGCGAGCTTGACTTTTATCTTAAAAACGAGGTCCTGAGTCTCGATGAAATGGAGGCCGCCGGCGAGGGACGCGCGGACGGTTGGTTTCAGATTATGCGTGTCATCCGGAGTGTCGGCGGGTGTATCATTGATTTTCTCGCGCAGATCGAAAACTTTCAGAAGATGCTCTTCGAGAAGAAAAAGTTCGTCATCGATACGCAGTATCTTATTACTGTGGGGAATATTCCTGAGGAGTTCTATCCGGAAATAGCGGACAATGAGGCTCAGTGGAAGGAATGGAAAGAACTGTATCATATCGACGAGGATCAGACGGACCTTTTTACGAATGGGAAGAGTAAGAAGGAGAGAAGAATTGATTATCTTAAATCTAATCCTACTCTTCCAGTAGATACTATTTTTTTTAGTGTTGGTTTTGTAGAAAAATTATTAGCCTTATATGATAATTTTGATACTAACGTCGATGGATTGCTTGTTCATGGTGAAAACTTCCAAGTTTTAAATTTAATACAAGACAAGTACAGTTCTTCTGTTAAATGTGTTTATATTGATCCTCCATATAACACAGAACAAGATCGCTCCCAAGGAAAGTTCCTTTATAAAGATAATTATGAACACTCATCATGGCTTTCGATGATCAATCAAACATTGTTGAGTTTGCCACCTCTTTTGGAGCCCAATTCAATTTTTTTTGCAAGTTGTGATGATAATGAAAATTCAAGATTAAAGGAGTGCCTTTCACGTGCTTTTGGTGAGAAAAATTTTGAGGCACAAATTATCGTTCAATCAAATAAACGCGGTCAAACATATAAATCTATAGCGAAAACACATGAATATCTTCTAGTATATGATGTTTCTGAAAATTCATTATTGAATGGTCTTCCTAGAGATATTGAGGATGGGGAACAAGACAAATATGGATTATACGAACTTTGGGAATTAAGAAATAGAAATCCTAAATTTGGTCGTTTCAATAGGCCAAATCTTTATTATCCTATTTTTGTATCTTCAGAGGAATACATTTCCACTGGTTTTTCTTTTATATCAGCCTCCAAAACACAAAAATATAGCATTCCGGTTTATCCAAAAAACAGTTTAGACCAAGATTCTTGTTGGCGTTGGTCGCATAAAAAAGTTGAAGCGGCAAGCCAATTAGGTGACCAAGTTTTAATTGCTAAACAAACACGGTCGGGTGAGTGGCGGATTTGGGAGAAATCAAGAAAAACCATTAAGGCTCCAAAATCAATCTGGACGGATAGTGGGGTAATTAATGAAAAAGGGACAATGGAACTCGGTGCATTAGGTTTGAAAGGATTTGATTTTCCTAAACCTATTGAACTTCTTAAAACAATCATTAGAATTGGCGCATCAGAATCAGATTTAGTGCTCGATTACTTTTCTGGTTCTGGTACTACCGGGCATGCTATTATCTGTCTTAATCGTGAAGACCAAGGTAGTCGTCGGTTCATTCTTATAGAAATGGGAGATTATTTTAATAACATACTTGTTCCACGTATTAAGAAAGTATCTTTTTCGTCAGAGTGGAAAGATGGAAAACCAGCTCGTCTAATTACAAATAATGGAGCTGAATATAGTCCAAAAATAATAAAAATTCAGCACATTGAGCGTTATGAAGATTCTCTAAATAATATTTTTTTCTCTGATGTATCTGAATCTTTATTTACTTACAGTGATTACCTCATCAAATACATGCTCGAATGGGAAACAAAGGAAAGCCCCACCCTGCTCAATGTTGAGAAGCTTTCACGGCCATTCGATTATAAGTTGAATATTACTGAAGGCCTCGAGACGCGGGAAAAGGTCGTTGATCTTCCAGAGACGTTTAATTATCTTCTCGGCCTTCACGTGAAAACCCGCCGGGTGTATCATGACGATGACCGGCGTTACCTGGTGTACCGGGGCACGGTGGACCATCGGGAGATCGCGGTCATCTGGCGCACCACGGACAAATGGGAGCAGAAAGACTTTGAACGCGACAGGGATTTCGTGGCGAAGGAGAAATTGACCGAAGGGGCCGACGAGGTTTTCGTGAACGGCGACAGCTATATACCGGAAGCGAAAGCGTTGGAACCTCTCTTTAAGAGCAGAATGTTCGGGGGGGTGTAAGCATGCCTCCGTCGAATGGATCGGAATACGTCAAGCTCGAACGCCGCTTGGTCCTTCTCGCATGGCTTAACGGCATGTTCGGCTACACCGGCAATAAGGAATTGCTCTCCGACATCAGGGAGGCCGATGAAGGTTACGACGCGAACGGTAAAAGTTATATCTATCACCGCCTGGTCGGCCGCGGCGAGCGTGTGAAATTCCCCCAGGCCTCCCTTGCTCGGTACGATGAAAACATAAAATCCTACGTTTCGGCTATAAACGCGCGCCGGGCCGAGCCTGTTTCCCTTCGATATTTTCAATATCTTTCATTGCTTTATGCCGAAGTCGTTCTTGATCTCAGGGCTAATCATTCCGGTGAACTCTTGCGGATGTTGAACGTTTTCTTGTCGGATCGCAACTCTGACCGCCTTCCAGGTGAACCCATCATTCCCCAGTACACCCCTGAAGACCTTTCCAAGCTAGCCTTCTGGATGGCCACCGGCAGCGGTAAAACACTTATTATGCACATGAATTATCTTCAGTTTATCCGATATAACCGGGATCCTCTGGACAACATCATCCTTATCACTCCCAATGAGGGCCTTACTGAACAGCATTTAATGGAAATGACCGCGTCCGGGATTCCCTGCGAGCGGTTCAATATCGAGGAAAGCGGCCTGGGCTTCTCCAACGGCAACACCGTTCGTGTTATCGAAATCACCAAGCTCGTCGAGGAAAAGCGCGGCGGTGGCCTCTCCGTGCCGGTGGACGCTTTCGAGGGGAACAACCTCATATTCGTCGACGAGGGGCACAAGGGCTCCGGCGGCGAATCGTGGAGAAAGTACCGTGACGCCCTTGGAAAGACTGGATTCACCTTCGAGTACAGCGCTACCTTCGGCCAGGCCCTCTCCGCGGCCCGCCGCGATGATCTCACCACCGAATACGGGAAGACCATCGTCTTCGATTACTCATATAAATACTTTCACGGCGACGGCTACGGTAAGGACTTCCGTATCCTCAATCTCCGTGAAGAAACGGCAGATGATAAAACCAATCTTCTGCTTACCGGTAACCTCCTCAGTTTTTACGAGCAACAGCGGTGCTTCTTCGAACAAAAGTCTCTCCTCCGTCCCTACGGCCTTGAAAAACCGCTGTGGGTTTTCGTGGGAAGTAGTGTTAACGCCGTGTACAGCGAGAGCAAACGAAAACGCTCTGATGTCCTCACTATCGCTCGTTTTATTAACTGGTTTCTTGAAAACAAGAGGGAGGCAGTCAAGGCTATCCGGAGCATCATACAGGGTAAAACCGGCCTCGTGAACGCGGAGGGTGAGGACGTGTTCGCCGACAGGTTCGAATATATCAAAGCCTCGCGCATTGCCGAAGATGAGTTATATCGCCATATCCTGTCGGGCGTTTTTCACTCCCCGGCCGGCGGCTCCTTGCATCTATGCGACATTCGCGGAAAGGCGGGCGAGCTGGGCCTCAGAGTTGGCGGAAGCGATACCTATTTCGGTCTCATCTACATCGGCGACACCACCGCTTTTAAAAACCTCGTTTCCGCTGATTCTTCCGGTATTATCGTCCAGGAGGATGTCATAGCCGATTCCCTCTTCGAAGGCATCAACGATCCTGATACGCCTATCAATATCCTCATCGGGGCAAAGAAGTTCATGGAGGGCTGGAATAGCTGGCGTGTTTCCAACATGGGGCTTCTCAATATCGGTCGTTCTGAGGGCTCCGAGATAATTCAGCTTTTCGGCCGCGGCGTGCGTCTTCGCGGGAAAAAGTCGTGCCTCAAACGAAGCTCCTCCCTGGGCGGCGCTCACCCGCCCTTTATTAAGCTACTTGAAACGCTAAATATTTTCGCGGTCAGGGCCAACTATATGGCCCAGTTCCGCGATTATCTTGAGCGTGAGGGCATCGACGTCGACGGCATGGTTGAAATACCTCTCTCGATACGCCCCAATCAGGATTTCCTTAATCAGGGTCTCTATGTTCCGCGTGTGCCCGAGGATCGCGTTTTTAAGGATGAATCATATCTTGTCCTTGCTCCCCTTCCGGCTGCGAAAGTGTCCCTTGATCTTTCCATGAAAGTCTTTTCCATGCAAAGCTCATCAAGAGGCCTTACAACTGCTTCGCTTGCTTCCGGCAGCGACCGGATAATACCCGATGATAGCCTTTCCCTCATTAATTGGGAAGATGTCTATCTCAATCTTGTCGAATACAAGGAGGAAAAAGGACTGACCAATTTGATCATTCAGCCCAGCGTGTTGCGGTCAATTCTCACCACGGAGCCTCGTCTTTACAAATTGATCGCTGATGAATCCGTCGTCCGTCCAAATTCCTTTTCAGATGTTGCGGTACTTCAGGTCACTGTTCTTTCAATATTACGTAAATACATTGAGAAGTATTACCATGTCTGCCAGGAACGCTGGGACTCCCGCGTCATGGCATACGGCGCATTGTCCGTCAAAGACCCCAACTTCAAGGATTACACCATCCGCGTTCCGCGAGGTGAAAGCGATCTTGCCCGTGCGCTTGAAAAACTCATAAAAGCGGGTGATCGTTATTACAGCTCCGAATTGAATGAACTGAAAAATATTCACTTTGACCGCCACCTTTACCAACCGCTTCTTATCCAGCGAGGCGACAATGTGACCTGTGACCCTCCCGGATTACAACCCAGCGAGCTTCAGTTCGTAAGAGACATTCGCGATTACGCGCGCAGAGAGGCCTCTGCCTCCCTGGCTTCTAAAGAAATATACCTTCTTCGCAATCTCAGCCGCGGTCATGGCATCGGCTTTTTCGAAAACGAGGGCTTTTATCCGGATTTCATCCTCTGGATCAAGGAGTCTAGGAAACAACGCATCGTGTTCATAGAGCCCCATGGAATGATGATGGAAAAGTCTTATTGGGACAGCGACAAGGTAAGCCTACATGAACGTCTTGCCATTCTCTCCGGGGAATTGAGCAAAAAGGGCGGAATTAAAAACGTAACGCTTGATTCCTTTATAATTTCGAAGACACCCTATGATACACTCCGCAGTTTTTATGGAAATGAAGGCTGGTCTGTTGATACTTTCGCTGAAAAACACATCCTATTTTTCAGCGACGATGGCAGGTATTTGAAGAACATTTTCTAACTCACTTCTCCACCTCAACGCAGGTATATTCAATCTCCGCATAAAGCCGCTCAATCTCAATCACCGTCTCGTTCTTCTTTACTTCCAGGGCGTCAATCTTCTCCTGCTTGTTTGCCGCTTCCAGGGGGTCATCAATTGACTTCACAATTTTTTTCATCTTACCTATCTGATCCGTCAGCAGATATTTCCGGTCTATGAGCTTCTCGATATTAAACGCCAGGCTTTCCACTTTGCGGAGGGCTTTTCTCTTCTCCGCCGCCTTTTTATCGTGAATATCAGCCAGGTCGAAGAACTGATTGAAGCTTATTGATGCTGAGAAATAGGTCTCGTTTGCGGGCTTGCTGTACTCGTCGTACGGCGCCCGCCGTGAAAGGGTCACGGTTGGCAGGAAGCGCAGGGCGTCGTTCCAGGTGTACGTCCCCGCGTCCTTTATGCGTTTCTTCGCCTCGGAAATGGTCTGCTTTAGGTCTTTTTGCTCTTTTTCCTTCATTTTGTCATGAATTTCATCGGAAAATGCCGTTCTTGCGGTAAAAAGTATTGAAATCAATGCCAAACTAACTGTAAATTTGCTCATAAACGCCTCTCAAATGGAGATAGAAAATGAAACCGATTGTCCTTCAGGCACAGGTAAAAGAACTCTTGACTTATATTAAATCTTGCGGTGATTTAAACAAAAATAGCCTTTTGGAAATCAATAAAAAGCTCTTAAAAATAATGACAGAAGTGTCTGAAAACCTCGAAAAAGTGAAATAATTATTTTTGCCTTTTCAAGCGGTTTTGTTGAACAAAGTATCCACCAAAATGGCCCTTTTGTTGAAAAACCGCCCGGAATTAAGTGTGTGTGCTGTTGTGCCGTGTTCGTTATCGCTCGTTTTCAGGTAATAAATCATTCAGTCTGTTGCTTATATATTAATACGTTTTTAGATTGCAATTGATAAAATAATTATTCGGTAATAATGAATGAAAATAGAAAAAAAATCCCCCTGTATTTGTCTCAAAAAGAAATAGAATTATTAACAAAAAGCATTAAAAAAGACAAGCACAGGCTGGGAATATTTCTTATGGCGTACGGAGGCCTCCGGGTGTCTGAGATGTGCGGTCTTCGTATCAACGGTCTTCACCTGGCGAGGGGCTTTCTGATTGTTCATGGAAAGGGCGACAAGGAGCGAATCGTACCGGTCAACTCACGGTTGCAGAAGGAGATCGAGTATTATCTGAACAAGCACGGACACCAGCTCGGCCCCGGTTCCCTTCTCGTCGGCGGTGATCGTTCCTCCTGGCATTACGCGGTAAAGAAATACTCGTCCCTTAATCTCGGCCGTTCCGACGTCCACTGCCACACCCTGCGCCATTCCTTCGCTACCGGGTTGTATGAGAATGACGTGCCCATTGAACGTATTTCTCAGATCCTCGGGCACTCTAAGCTCGATACTACCATGATTTATTCCCACATCTCGGTTGAGCAGAAGAAAGAGGCGGTAATGACCCTCGACGGTCCCCGCGGCCGCCTGTTTTCCCTATTCGCGTCAATCCGTAAGCGCACGGACATTTCCGTGAAGCAGTACAGCGGTCTGGTCGGCCGCGAAAGCGAGCTCGCGTTCATCAACAAGCACATCGGCAACGGCGTATCAGTCGTGCTTGTCGGGGCCAGGGGTTGCGGCAAGTCCGCGATCCTCAAGGCCGTAGAAAACAGCGTGTATATCGATGAGTTCAAGAAGAAACAGACCCTTATCCGCATCATTCTCTCGAAAGAGAATATCGATGATCCCGCCGTGTACAAGGAGGCGGAAAAGGAGCTCAAAAAGCTTTCCATCGAGGAGCTTTTAGACCAGCTGAAGGCCTTCGCGCGGATCATCGTCATCGACGACATCACCGATCTTTCCAAACTGGACCGTAAAACCGTCGCCAGGCTCTCGGAAGTGGCCACGGTCGTGGCTGGGAGCTCCCGGGCGGCCGACAAGAAGCTGTTCAAGACCTTTCTCGACGTGAAGCCCCTCAAGCGGCATCACACCCGGCAGGTCCTTTCCGAAATGATACACCTGAACAATCCCCGCAAGAAGGAGCTTATCGTAGACGACATCCTCCACCAGGCGGGGGACAATCTGAAAGAGGCGGAGTACATCGCTGGCCAGCTCACCCTGGGGAAATCCAACGAGGAGGTGGTCACCCCCGGCCGTGAATCGAACCAGGTCTCCATCGCCCCGGTACTCCTTATCTTTGTTCTGTTCTTTGTGGCCTACGTGCTTAAGTCCTACGCCACGTCGATGGTCGCATTCAGTTATGCCCTTCTGGTCGTTTTCCGGCTTGTTTTCTACCGTTACATCTTCATGCCGGCGGCCACCAACAAGAGGAAAGCATGACAGCGGCAACCCATTACGCCTTTTCATATCTCCTCTGTTCTGCCGCCGGCTTCGAGCAGCCCACGGCCCTTGTTTCGTCTCTGGCCGCGCTTCTCCCGGACATCGACCATCCGGAAAGTCTCGTCGGCCGCATCTTCTTGCCGCTGTCGAAATACATACAGCGTCGCTACGGACACCGCACCGTCACTCATTCTATTTTTGCTATCCTTTCCGTTTCCCTGGCCCTCTCTCCACTACTTTTCCTAGGCCTACTCCTCCAGGTGGGGAAATTCCCCACCTGGTACGCCGCGCTGGTTCTTGCCTATGCCAGTCATATATTCATCGACTTGTTCAATAAATCCGGTGTTCGTCTTTTCTCACCGTTTTCCCAGAAGGAATATATTTCCTTCCGTACCCCGGAACTTCGCGTTCTCGTTTCCTCATGGCAGGAGTATGTCGTCCTGTTCGTTATTGTCTTCCTTGCCTTCACCGTCTCCGGGGAGGACTTCTCGATCCACAAGGCCGCCCGCACGGTCGGTCGCTTTTTCTACAAGACCTATGACGCCGCGGTGAAAGACTTCCAGGAGAACAGCCAGTACCTCTGCATCGCCCATGTCGATTACTTCGACCAGATAGAACGCCGCAAGGTTGTCGAGGACCTTCCGGTCCTCACCATGTATCCGGAAAAGGCTGTTTTCCTCCGTAATGGGGATCGGTTCGTGCTCCGTAAGGATTACATTGAGGAGATCACCGTCGATAAGAGCAACAAGAAGGTGACCGTGAAAAAACTCTCCGGCTCCGATCTTTCACTTCTTCGCAAGGTACCGCCTGGATCGTATATCACAGGCACTGTCGATATAAAGAACTTCATCCCCGAGCTTAAATCCAGCGAATTTTTGTCCATTGAAAAGCGTGTCGATGGCGCCCTCATCACCTTGAAATGCGCCTCACCGCATGAGATCGCCGGTCTTGTTAATCTCGACAAGGAAATAGAAAGGCAACTCGAAGGCCTCAAACGAAAACTCTGCTCATATCAAATATCCCAGCTGCGCAATGAGGAATCGCGTGTTAAAAAGAGGATTGAAATTCTGCGGGATAAAGGTTTATATGATAATTACGGTAGCATTAACCGGCTTACGTCCGAGTTGAAGAAAATACAGTCGAAGATTGGTACTCTTGAAATCAAAGAGAGCATGGGAGGGGATGCGGAGATTGAGGATAAATTGAGTAAACTTGCAAATTCTTTAATTCTTAATATTGATATAAACGCTTTCATCGTCTTAGGTAAAATTTGATTGGTAACTGAAGCCTATGAAACTTATTGAAGTCAAAATTGAAAACTTTCGTGGCATTCGTTCACTGCAATTGCCCCTTGATAGCTTGACTGTGCTTATTGGAGAAAATAATACCGGCAAGTCAACAGTATTGGAGGCTATTCGTCTTGTTTTAACACGTGGTTTTAGTGCCCGTCGCGGTGGTCAGTTCACTGAATATGATTTTCATTTGAAAGATGCATCTTTTACGCCTCAAACATCTGGACCGATTATGATTACCTTGCATTTCGCCGAGACGCAGGATAACGAATGGCCAGATGCGGTTATCCAGCAGATGAGTGAAGTGATTCAGTTGGATACAACGATAGGACGTAATCATATCTGGTTACAATTAAAAGGGTCTTACCAGGCAGAAACTGGATCGTTTGAAACTAAGTGGGTCTTTCTCAATTCAAGCGGTGCGGAGTTGGTTCTCAAGAACGCGACGCCACTCAATTTGATTTCCCGTTTTGTGCCTCTTTTCTTCCTTTCTGCGCTTCGCGACGCTTCGCAAGAATTTGGGCAGCGTGGTCAGTTCTGGAGCGGTTTCCTAAAATCAATTCAGCTTCCTGATGATCAACGAGTAAAGATAGAGGAATTGCTGAGTGATGTTAATTCATCGCTGATCAGCGCTCATCCTGGGTTGACAGAAGTTACGAGAAAACTAGCTAACGCTGGTCGTCTCGTACCGCTGGATTCTGCCGATCCCGTGGCCCTTGAAGCTTTACCAACTCGTATTTTTGATATAGTCGGTAAATTACAAGTACATCTTAAATCTAGTTATGGTGTTAAGCTCCCCTTGTCTCGTCATGGAGAAGGTACTCAAAGTCTCGCTGTTCTAATGCTTTTCCAGGCTTTTGTCGCCGCTAATTTAGCTGAGGTTTACACCCCGGAATCAACACCAATTTTAGCACTAGAAGAACCCGAGGCGCATCTTCACCCCTCGGCCATCCGTTCGCTAGGGTCGTTTTTAGGTACAATGACCGGTCAGATCCTCGTTTCGAGCCATTCCGGTGATCTAATTTCGCGTGTTCCGGTCATGTCTCTTTGCAGGCTTTACAAACACAATGGGGAAACTAAAATAGGGCGGGTTGTTATCGGTTCTTTTACAGATCGTGAGCTACAGGCAATCGACTACAGTATCCGTATCTCTAGGGGGCATTTTATTTTTTCACGCTGCTGGTTATTGGTTGAGGGTGAATCGGATTTCCACATCATGCCGCTTCTTTTCGAACTGATGGGTTATTCGCAGGACCAAGTTAGCTTCTCTGTTCTTGAAGTAAGCCAAGTCATAGACAAGGGCGAACCCCTTATAAAATTCGCTAAAAGCTTGGGCATTCAGTGGTTTATGATGGCTGATGGAGACTCAGCTGGAAATGATTATGTGAACCGCGCAAACAACCACCTATCGACAGGCGAAAGCCTTCCTGATCGTGCTCGGACATTAATCCATGCAGACATCGAACATGAGTTCTGGCACAACGGTTATTCTAGCTTCATACTAAACATGGTTCTTCCCCAAACTCAAAGTCAAATTGATACGCATGCTGCTGGTGATGATGCAAAAAAAACTAAGGGTCTCATTAACGCGGCCATTAAACAGGCTGGCGGCAAGCCGGCTTTCGCACATGCATTGGTTTCTGAAGTCCAGTTGCGCGGAACAATTGCTATCCCTCAGACAATCAAAGACATCATCGCTCGCGTTGTCCAACTTGCCGGTGATTGATATGGATTTATCCTCACTTAACGAAAACCAGCGTGAGGCCGTTTTATGGGATAAGGGTCCTCTTCTTGTATTGGCTGGGCCTGGTTCTGGGAAGACACGAGTGTTAACCTATCGTATTGCCAGAATTTTAGAACAATCTGCCGGTCAGCATTTCCGGATTTTAGCGTTAACTTTTACTAACAAAGCTGCTGCCGAGATGCGTGGTAGAGTCGAAGAACTTGTCCCCAGCGAGCTTGGGCGTGTGCGGCTCACCACTTTTCATTCCTATGCAGCCGAATTGTTACAGCAGCATGGGAACCATCTAAGTTTTCGCCCTGATTTTCAAATTCTTTCTAATGATCCCGACCGCGAAGCGTTGCTTGATAATGTTCTTTTGCAGTTACGCAAAGACCTTTCATATTCTCTCCCTGATCACTTCAAGGCCGCACCGCTTCTTCCTGCTGTCACTCGATTGCTTGATCAATGCATCCCACCGGATCAAGCAGAAATTTTTCTTCAGCAGGCTAGTGTGGAAAACGCCATTCCTCTGGCCCGTGTCTATTCCGCCTATCGGGAAGCATTGCGCCGAACAAATTCTCTTGATTTCCCAAGTCTTATTGCTGAATCACTCGATCTTCTAAGTAGGTACCCTTTTTTAGTTAAGCATATCCGTAAAGTTTTCAAACATATCCTCGTTGATGAGTTTCAGGACACCAATCGATCCCAGTACCGAATTCTCTCCCTCATCGCACAGCCTGACCCATCAACACTTTTTGTCGTGGCTGACGACGATCAGATCATTTATCAATGGAACGGTGCTAGTCCTAAAAGGATTCAATCATTGCGAGATGACTTTGGTGTATCTGAGTTGCAGCTTCCAGAAAACTACCGCTGTCCGCCATTAGTCATCGAATTGGCTAATTCTCTTATTGAAAAGAACCTTAACAGATCGGCTGGAAAAAAACCATTGAAGGCTATCAAGCAGGGTGTAAGTGATGATGTTGTTCGGGTTTTTCGTTTCGAATCTATTGAATTGGAAGCTGAGTGGATCGCGCAAGATATGGCACAAAGAGATCCGATAGACAGGGTTAATTGCGTAGTCCTTGCCCGCACGAAAAGACTTCTTGATTTGGTGGGTGGTGTACTTAAAGAAGCTGGGATTCCTGTTTATTTTGCGGCTCGCAAGGACGAATTTAAAAGCGCTCCTTTGAGAATGCTACATGCCATTCTTCGCCTGGCTAATTCTAGTGAAGACAAACAGTCCCTTGCACGTCTTTCTAAGGCTTTCTACGAAATTGAAGGTATTAGTATCGAGTTGGCTCCGGTTCTTTCCCGATCATCTGCTGATGGCAAGGATTTGCTTCGTTCATGGCTCGATGAAGTTAAACGCCGTGATGCTTTGGAAAAAGGAACACGGCGGCTTCTCGAAATTAGCATACAACCCTTGATTAACTCGTTGAATTACCGTGATTTTGCTGACAATCTTCTTAAGTGGGCTGAAGCTTGTCAGCAAACATCGAAGCCAGATGAAAACGCCTTTAATGAATTCGAGGAGGAGTGTGAGGTTTGGAAGTTTCTCCTTGCAGAAATAACTAAGAAATTCGAAGGTGAAGATATAAGTTTACATCAGTTGCTTCACGAGCTCGATCTCACCTCAAAGACACCTCCGAAGCCGCCTGAAGCTATACCCTGTTTTACCATTCATGCTTCTAAAGGTATGGAATTTGGTCACGTCTATCTCATGGGCTTGGTCGAGGATCAGCTTCCTAGTTGGGCTGCCGTCAAGAAAGGCGATAATTCCCTTGAGATGCAGGAGGAACGCCGTAACTGTTTTGTTGCTATAACACGATCCCAGTTAAGCCTTACATTGACTTACTCAACTCGAGTTTTTGGTTGGAACAAACAGCCTTCAAGATTCCTTCGAGAAATGGGAATAGAGGAATAAAATTTTTTACTTCCTCCCCAAAAAAATTTTATTTTTCCTCCGCCAGAATCGTATACCATATAGAGGCCCACATGTTAAGCCTCCACTTTTTTCAGTCACCGGGAAAAATTTTGTCCCTTGAAGGCCCCGCTGGACATTTCTCTTATAGAGGAATGGGGTTAATGTGACATAAAAAAAGTAATTGATTAATTTTTAACCTGTTCTACACTTCATCCGGCCGTTTTAGGCCCATTTTTTGCGTTTATGGTGGTTGGTATGACGTAGCGGATTGTGTAACGCGAGCCCATAAAATAACAAAGCCTGAAGGGTCCAGCTTCAGGCCTAGTTCGGGGTGGTGCCCCTGAAATCATTTCCGTCTCGTTGGTTGGAATATACCAATGCAGTGAGACTTTTGTCAACAGGAAAACACCCCGTTTTTTAAATTCAACGTTTAAAAGGGGTGTTTTTTATGAAAAAAATCCAACTCTCGTCATTCTTCTGTTCGGATTCTGATCATTTTCCGTTCGCTATTTTTGAAAAGGTAATATCCCCCTCTATTCTCGTTCGCCGTTAACCATCGCACGGTCAGTAAGGGTACCGTTCGGTGGTCCGCGTCAGCAGGGGCATTATCAGGCTCGTCAAGTCGATGGGCGGCGATTTCGATGACTACCGCTACTACGTCATCGTACGCCATCATTTCGCCATGCGCTCGGGGATATTCTCCCTCGATGAGCTCTGCGATCTCCTGCACTCTGAATACGGTTACGCCTCGCTCCACCACCGGCCGGGCAACGACCGCCGCCGGCACAAGCGCCGGCTCGCCGCGATCCTCGCCGGTTCGGTTCTGTTTTCGCTCCTTCCCGACGGCCGCTACAAGGTTAACGCCGAAAAGTCGCTGTTGTCTAAATATGGGAAGGGTTCGCGGAACGGATGGTACCTTCTTTCAGACGCTACCATACTTACGTCACGCCGCCGCTTTTTTGATTTCTGTGTAGGTACGCTTCTTTCCGGCAACAAGTTCCGCGCGAATAAAAACATAGCCTCTTATTGCGGGTGTACCGTTCGCCGCGTCCAGTACGCCACGTCCCGCAACCACAAAGAGGACCATTTCATCAAGCAGTACAATTTCGTCGAAGAATTCTCCGGCTCGTACGAGGAGGTCCTTCGGTTTCGCGCCGTTCTTCTCAATGTTCACGGGATCACCTCGCCCCTTCCCTCCCGCTACAAGGGGGAATGGGTGCTGAGGCTCAATGCTCCAAATTCCTATCGTTCCAACGTGTTGAGCGGGGTCAAAGGGGACAGGGCGTATCAAGCCCGTCAGGCTCAACCAACGGTGCGCCCGAGTCGGAAGGAGGAGTGCTGGTTTATTCCCGTGCGTGAAAAGAAGGTCAGGCAGTTGAAGCTGTTCAAGGATCCCGAGTGCGGCAAGCGCTGGTTTTTCAATACAAGGGTTTACGATGTAAACCGCTATGTCCAGGACCACAGCAGGTTTTTATAATGAGATGCTGTTTCCAAAATTTTAGCGTTTTCGTTCACCCTAAAGGGGTCGTTGGCCGTATGGGGCCTTTGCTCCGGCAAACGACTTTGGTGTGCCGTTGTCTTTTCGCGAGGGTGTTATAAACGCTTTTGTGTGTATTGTCGGAGCACCAGCCTGTGCTGTGGGCACGTGCTTCGGTGCGCGTTCAAGGCGTCAATGGAGCACCCCCGCCGTCGGCCGCGCGAATTTCAACTTTGGAGCGTATTATTGCCATGAAATATTTTCAAGTCTTTATCATTTTCGCCGCTCTTTCCGTTTCTTCGGCTCATGAGCGGGTTCTTGTTGCATATGTCGTCGATGGAGATACTATCATTGTCAAACGGGGCGGTAGCACTGAAAAAGTCAGGCTTATCGGTATCGACACTCCGGAGAGCAAGGAAAATTCAAAAGCTTTCCGCGATGCCGAAAGAAATGGGTCTGATATATCTGTGATTATTTCCCAGGGTAAAAAGGCAACATCCTTCCTCCGGGGAATAATCAAAAAGGGCGATTCCGTTTCTCTCGAGTTCGATGTTGTTGAGCGGGATAAATACGGTCGGTTGCTTGCCTATGTGTACCTCGGTGACGGTCGTTTCTTGAATGAGCTTATTGTTAAATCAGGCTTTGCCTATGTTTTGACCATTCCGCCGAACGTGAAACACAAAAACAAGTTCATCGAAGCCTTTAAATACGCGCAAAAAAACAAACTCGGCCTTTGGGCTGATAAATAATTTCAGTGAGGTGATATTTATGTTTTCATCAGAAATGGTTCAAGATGTCCAGAAATGCTTTCCCGATTTATATTCTCCCAACGATCCCGATCTTATGTTGATCTCTGATTATTCGGTTTTTCATTCCGGAACATTAGAGGTCATCAATGATTTTTTTAGAGATGTGGAAACTTATGGTTCCATATCCGGCATGCCTTCCGATGTTCTTTTTCTTTTCCAGAGACGATTTGAAGCCTATCTGAAACACTTTGGTGATATTCGTGAAAGGCTTTCCGCAAGTGTTGACGATACCGCCTTGAAGATTTCAAAATTCCTTGATGATTATGGACCAGGCTCATTTATCGAATGGCTCTATTCAAAAAAACGACGGCGCACGCTTGCGAAGATTTCTTATTATGATTTCATCCGTGAACTTGAAGGTTATGTTCATTATTTTCTATTATCAAAGGCCAACTGATGCGGAAGTTCCCGGCTCTTTTTATACTACTTTTGCTTTCCTGTCACGAGGGGACTCAATATGTGAGTGAATATCTTTCCTGTGATCTTGAAATGATTTCTGTATCTGATGGTTCTCTCGAACCTTCGTTTCATAGCGGTACCGAACGATACACGCTTTTCCTTCCTTGCGGCTTTGATTCAGTATACATTAGGGCCGTTGCTGAAAGTCCGGAGGCCTCCGTTTTTATAGACGGCGTTCTCCTTGTAAATGATAGGCCTCCGGAACCAGTCTCCTTTGATGAGTATAAGCTTGTTGAGCTTAAGGTCCTTAATAATACAGGTGATGAAAAGTCGTACTTCATCGAGATTATAGAACTTATCGAGGAGTGCGACACCCCCGCCCTGCATAGGTAAAAAACGCCCGCCCTGTTCCCGTTCCTATATCCTCGGTTTCATAAAACTTGCCGCATCGGAAGGGACAGACTGCCCGTATGTGAGCAATCGAAGTCGATGCCTCCCTTTTGCGCGGCACACCGCCACCGCCTCAGCTGATTTTCGTTTGTGCCGGTCCCGCGGGCAACTTCCGATCAACATGGGATTATGTCGCATTGCGGTCTTGTTGGTTTAATGAAACTTTATCCCGTTCACATACTTAATGTGCCATGGAACTTACTCAATCGGAGCCGCAATGTTCCCTCGCCTACAGCCGCCGCCCGCACCCCCTCGGCGTCCTGCCTCGGGGGCCGCTCACTCATCCTCCGTTCGCTGCGGTCGGCGGCTTCCGGCTCGGCGAACATAATCCATGTTATCGTAAGTTGCTGTGCGCTATTGTTGTTGGTACTGGTTTCAGAGCTGGGTTCGGTGGTGGCGGTTTGCCTGGTGCGCAATCATAGTGTGGGGCAGACTGTCCCCTGGTTGCCGTCATGCGGGCATTTTTTTTCATCTCCCGCCCTGGGCCTTCTACTGGCATGGCGGACGCCTTTGTCACGCTTCCTGCGGAGCACGAATCGCGCCAATTCGACCCTCACCGAGTTCGGGACGAACCGGCGTCCGCCCCTTTCTCTTTTTCAATGAACTTTTCCCAGCCATAAACCTTCGCCGCCGCGAGCCCCCGCCCACCCTTTATCGGTAAACAAAAAGAGCGACGGAGCGTAAAAGCCACGCACCGCCGCTCTTTTTGTTTTTTATTTCCCCCGGGCTCGAAGATTACGGCAACGGCCATTCCTCATACGAGCCCCTACGCCAACCCCCCGAATGGTGAGGGGGTTGTCTTCGGGGTCCGTTTGTTTTTTATACGGTGTGTACCATCGTTTGCGGGCTTTCATATCGCTTGGTGCCGCCGATCTCGTCCGGCGTCGTTTTGAGCAGGTACCAACGGGTTTACATGAATTTCGACAAATCCGGCTTCTTGGTTTGGCTTATACGGCGTTTAAAATCGTCGGGGAAGGGTAGGGTGCCGGGTTATTTGTCTTCCGTCGGGTTGATCTTGTGTTTCAAACAGTACAACGCCGCTGTCCGGAGGAAGTCCCCGATCTTGACGCCGTTGTCTATGCAGTAGTGCGAAATCTTCCGGTGCTCCTCCGGCGTGAGCTGGACCGTCGGTCGTTTAACTTCGCTGAACTGATTTTTCTTTTCCGCCATATTCTACCGTTACCCCCGCCGGCGGGCCGGGTCAATAAAAAAACGTATAAACGTAAAAAAATACTATTGACGTATAAACGTATATACGCCACTATACATTAATTAAGTAATAAAACATGGAGGTAAGCCAATGAGCGTAATAATGAAAACACAAGAAGAAATCAGAATCATGGCCGGTGGTCTTTTGTATCACCTGGACCGCTTCCGTGATGTGCTCACGGAATCAAATACCTTTTGTGGAATAAAAAGCAGGGTAGGGGACTACAGCGAAGGCGAGGGCGCCGGGTTCGAGGAACAATTCATCTGCTGGCTCATGTATCGCATGTGGGTCGCCAACAAGGTCGCCTACGCGATCCAGTACGGCGACAACGTTGATCTCCGCGAGGATCTTCCGGAAGTCTCTCCCTGTAATGTGGATCTCACTTTTCTCTCCTCAGAGCTCCGCAATTTGAATTACAATATATATACCAACGGCGGCCAGTACTGGCTCGATCATGAATGGCATCAAATCTTTGAACTCATCTCGGCTCGCATCAAAGAGGATGCAGAAACGGCATGTGTCGGGGGTGCGCGATGAACGATCAACGTTCCCTTTTTAACGAAGTCGATGTAATCTACTCGTACACCCGCGCCCAGGCAATCGCCGACGGCGTACTAATCGACGTCACCACAACGGCACGGGAGGCGGGTGTACGCTTCCCCGCAGCCGTAACCTCGGCTCTCTGGACCAGGTACATCGTTCCCGATGAGGCCTCTGAGCTACATTGCCAAAGCACTGAAGGCCGTCTTTGGGATACTCTCTGGCTCTTTCGCTGGGCGGCAAAGAACTTCTCCGGCGATACGTTGCTCTTTGAAGTGTCCTACGTTATGAAAGGAAGACAAATGACCCGGGTGAAGCTCAAGGCGGTGTGCTGTCCGGGTGATACTCCCGAACCGGTAATCACGTTCATGCTTCCCGAGGAGGATTGAAAGCTCGGCCCGGTGTAATAGCCGGGCAAGCCTTTTCGATTGTTTGAATTGTCGGCAATGAAAATCATTTTGAAAAATGTATTGTTTAAATGAGTAATCGATTGTAATTTATGAAAAAAATTTGGAAGTATTAAAAATGAAAATCGATATTGAACTCACTGACGATGAAGCATTGGCTTTTGCTCAATTTTTAAAACGAGTTGGTATAGGCAATTATAAACCCCTTGCTGAATTTGAGGAAGAAGCGTGGAAGATGATGTCGGCGGGTGAAGCGATAAGAAATGCCCTTGCTGATGCAGGCATCAGCCCACGATAAGCTCAAGGTCTTCAAATCAGGTCTCATTTTTTGCATCCCGACTAATGCGACATAAAATATATTATCGGCAGTTATGTATATAGTGTTTATAAATATTTGAATAATAGCAATTATGGATTAATTAACTCAATGAGACATAAAATTTCTTGACAACACTATTACGTAATTACATAATAGCTTAATTACTTTGTTAAGCGGCTTTGGAGGCGTTATGGCTGTCTCGATTAATGTGAAGAATGAAGAGTCAAAAAAGATCATCCAGGAAGCAAAGATCAAGGCGATCAAGAACGAGCTTTCATTGTCGGAGGCCGTGATCAAACTCCTCGACAAGTGGATAAGGGATGAGGTTAAGATAAAAGGAGGGAACGCGAAATGAAGACGATATGCTTCGCCTCGAAAAAAGGCGGCGTCGGCAAAACAACAAGTGCGATCATATGCGGTCTCATCCTAGCGAAGAATCACCGCGTACTGTTCATCGATCTCGACAGTCAGAACGCGATGACGTCCTTCTTTTTTGAAAACATCGCCGACTTTGAAAAAAAGACCCTGCTTGAGGCGATCACGGGAGACATCCTTTTTAAGGACGCTATCTTCAATATCGGGAACAACGTCGACATGATACCGTCGAAACTCGAATTTGAAAACATAAACTTTCTGCAGCTTTCGGGCAAGGAGCTATTCCTGAGAATTGAACTCGAAAACTTTGATTACGATTACGTCATCATAGATACTCCCCCCAACCTCTTTACGGAAACCGTCCTCGGCCTTTCCGCGGCGAACACGGTGGTCATCCCCGCGCGGCTTGAAAAGATGGACACCCGCGCGATCAGCTTCACCCTTGATAAGATCAACAATCAAATCAAGAAATACTTCAATCCTTCTCTTGAAAGCGTTTACATTCTTCCAACGCAATACAACTACCAGAACCGCACGGTCAACGACCTGGCTCTGCAGACTTTGAAAGAGAATTTCTCCGATAAGACTCTCGACATATTGATCAAACTCAACAGCCAGGTTAGCAAGTTTAACTTTCTCGGGTATGAAGCCGATTCCAACCTTAAAGAATTCACCGAATACCATGAGCTCGTCGAGGTCATCAAATGAAGGCGAACAAGTTTCTCGAAAAGGCGAAAACCAAGAAGGTCCTGGAAACCACGAGCTCGGGGAATGAAAACGTTCCGGCCGTCGTGGAGAAGGAACTGGCAAAGATAACGCGGGAAATCAAGGCAGACCTGCAGAAACTCGACGCGATCGTCGAATGGGTGAAGGAGAAAAAGAAACAGTTTAACGGCACTCGTGAGCGGATCGTCCAGAACCTCATTTACGTGCGCGAGCACAAGAAGCGTCTTCTCAAGGGGCGCACCTTCACTGAGTACCTGGAAGGCGAAGTCGGCATATCCAAGGGTTATTTTTACGAGGTTCTGAGGGCTTTTGAGCTCGCCCAGGAATACAAAAAGCCCGAGCTGTTTCAGAATATCGATTACCGGATCCTCGCGGACATTGCAAGGATTGACGACGTGAAAACAAGGGAAAATCTCCTCAAGAGGGCGGATACCCTTACACGGGAAGACGTCAAAAAGTCTGCCGGGCAGACTTTTTCGGAAACCATTGAGGCCTCGTTTATCGTGGAGAATATGGCGGAAGTCAACAATACGAGCCTCACCATAAAACTGCCGAACGCTGACATATTGAAGGAAATAGAAAGCCTGCTGAAGGAAAGGGGCATTGAAATAAAATACACCTGATCGGTCCGGCTCCGGGTGAATAAGGGTAATATTCTAAAAGGGGGTAAAAGAAAGGGTAATGATCGTGTACCTCGATGAAAACTGCTTCCAGCGGGGATTCGACGACCAGGCTCAGGTCCGCATAAAAATGGAGGCCATCGCCTGTCAGGATGTAATCCAGCGAGCGGAAGCCGGCGAACTCGATCTGGTCTGGTCCTTCATGCTGCTCGATGAGACTCTCCAGTGCCCTTTTCCCGAACGGAAAATGGCGGTTCTGCGATTGTCAAAAATATGCAAAATCAGGGTCGGTCCAAGCGATGATGTATATCGTCGAGCGTTCAGTCTCGGCAAAGATTACGGCCTGGCGGCAAAGGACGCGGTACACCTGGCGTGCGCGGCGAAGGCACATTCGGATATTTTCCTGTCCTGTGACGATGATATAATCAAAAAAATTAAAAGACTTGAAAATATGGAAATAATGAATCCGATTGATTATATTAGAAAAGAGGTACAGTAATGCAACGCTTAAACGACACGGAACTCAAGGTAACCGGCATCGAAGCCCTTAATAAGGCCCTCGGCGCCGCTGACGCCTACCGGTTCATGACGCTCCTGCATAATGAAACGACGGATTACGTGGAAATATCCCGCCGTCTCTATGACGGCCAGTCCATAGACGATATATTCGCTCGCGCGAAAACGCAGTGGGAGGGCTGAGTACCACCCTCCCCGCTCCTTACTTTTCCACGTCCACGCATAAGTATTCGATCTCAGCATAGGCCTTCTCGATCCCGATCTCTACCTCCTGAATCTTCACCTTGAGTTCGTCCATCTTCTCGTCAAGCGTGGTTATATCCACCGGGTTATCGATCGATTTCTTGATCTGTGTGAATTTCCAGAGCCGGTCTTTCAACAGGTATTTCCGGTCTATGTACTTTCGGATAATAAAACCGTTGGTCTCGATCTGCCGGAGGGCCTTCGTGCGGAACGCGTCCCGCTTGTCATACCGGTCGTTCATATCCCATATCTGGTTTGTGGAAATCGACAGGCTGACGTATGTTTCGGCGGTCGACATCATCTCGTAGGGCGACCTCCGTCCGACCGACACGGTGGGAAGGAGCTGCAGCAGGTCCCCTGCCCTGAAATTCCATGTCTTCTTCACCCTTGTCTTCGCCTCGACGAGTTTTTCCCCGAGTTCCTTCAATTCTTTCTTCTTCATTTCTTCATTGCTCTGCGCCCCTGCGTGATCCGCGAGCATGAGTAAAACCACGGATAGTATAAGTATTCGTTTTGTCATGACTCCCCCGAAAAAATTTGTCCCTGACGGTGTCGTCAGGTCATTTACCTTACAAGGGAGGTCTTTAAAGGACTGGTTGTTTTGCGTTCAGGGGAGGATAACAAGCCTGTAGTTTCTATCTAGTTGTTTGTTATCCCCTCTGAACATCTTTTTGTCAAACCAAAATAACAAAGGAGGCATGATGAAACCCGTTGTCATGTACGCCCTGTCGAAGGAACTGCAGGGCTATATAAAATCAGTCCAGCGGCTCGACCGTTCGAGCCTGCTGGAAATTAATAAAAGGCTCCTGAAAATGCAACTGGAAGTGTCTGAAATCATGGAAAAAATAACGTAAAAAAATTTTGCCTTTTCACGCCGGATTGTCCGGCTTTTCAGCGCTCAAAATAACCCTTTTGTCCGAAAACGCCCGTGAACGGGCGGTGTTCGTGCTTTATTCTTGATCGAAATGAGGGAAAAACGGATAGAAAAATGCCTCGCTCCCCGAAGAAATTACCGCTGTTTTTATCAGCGAAAGAAGTTGAAATTCTTCTGAAAAACATCAGGCGGGATCGCCATCGCCTCGGTCTCTCAATCATGTTCCTGGCCGGGCTCCGGGTTTCCGAGATGTGCGGTCTCAAGGTGGGTGACGTCAACCTCGCGCGAGGTTTCGTCCGTGTCACCGGCAAGGGAAGCAGGGAGCGGATCGTCCCCCTTTCGTCGAATCTTCAATCACTCATCGAGGAATACCTTCGCAAACATGGACAGAATTTTAAACCTGAGTCGCCTCTCATCGGCGGGAACCGGCGCACCTGGCACGACATGGTGAAGAAATATTCGAAACAGAACCTCGGCCGCCGGGATGTCCACTGCCATACCCTCCGGCATTCGTTCGCTACGACCCTGTACGAAGAGGGCATTCAGCTTGAGCGGATCTCCCAGCTCCTCGGCCACGCCAAGCTCGACACCACCATGATCTACGCCCACATATCCCTGACCCAGAAACGGGATGCCGTCATGGTCCTCGATAATTCCCGTTTTCGCTTTCTCCGCCGTATTACATTCTTTCGCCGCCGGCACACGGACCTATCGGTGCATAATTACAGCGAGCTCATAGGCCGCGAACGGGAGGTCGCGGAGCTCAATGATCGAATCAAAAACGCAGTCTCAGTGGTCCTTGTCGGTCCAAAGGGGAGTGGCAAGTCAGCCATTCTCCGGCACATCGATGCTGGTGAAAGCCAACCGGTCGTAATTGATGAATTCAAGAAAAAGATAACGCTTATTAAAATCATCCTTTCCACCCAAAATATCGACGATCCGGAAATATATAAGCAGGCTGAACGTGGGCTCAAAAAACTTTCAATCGACGAGCTCCTTGATGAAATCAGGGACATCAAGCGGGTTATCGTCATCGACGACATCACCGATCTCTCCCGCACCGATCGAAAGATCGTTGCCAGGCTTTCAGGCAAGGCCGTTGTCCTGGCGGCATCGTCCCGTCAGGCTGACAAGAAACTGTTCTCGACCTATCTCGAGTTGAAACCGCTCAAGCGGCATCACACCCGGATCATCCTCTCTGAGATGATCCACATGAACGACACCGTCAGCAAGGAGCGCATCGTTGACGATATTCTCCACACCGCAGGGGACAACATCAAGGAGGCCGAGTATATCGCCAACCAGCTCCAGCTCGGCAAAACGACGGAGGAGATCACCACCCAGGAACGTGAGGATAATCAAGTGTCCATCGCTCCCTTCCTTCTCATCGTCCTTCTGTTTTTCATCGCCTACGTATTGAAATCCTACGCCACGTCGCTGGTAGCGTTCTCGTATGCGGTTCTTGTGGTCTTCCGGCTCATTTTCTATAAATATATATTCACACCGACTGCCAACACGAAGAAGAAATGATAAGGATTATTCGCCATGACCTTAATTCATTGCATCGACTGCCGACATCACATCCACCATCTCATCGCGGGTAACTACGGAGTGGTCCTGTGCCGTTACAGGAAGGGTGAAGTTTCCCCTCTCTCCGTGGGGTGGTGCATTGAAGAGAAGGACTATTTCATTACCTGCCCCCTGAATCTATCCGGTAATGTGAGGTGATCGATAAATGACCTCCGCAACCCATTACGCTTTTTCCTATCTGCTCTGTTCCGCCGCGGGGGTGCCGCACACCGTGGCCCTCCCGGCGTCCCTGGTCGCCCTTCTCCCGGACATCGACCATCCCCAGAGTCTTATCGGGAGAATATTTCCCTTCGCTTCGAAATATCTCCTGCGAAAATACGGCCATCGTACCATCACCCATTCACTTTTTGCCATTCTCGCGATTGCGGTGATCCTCTCCCCTACCCTTTTCTTCTCCGGCGCTGTATATGGTGCTCTCGTACTGGCCTTCGCAAGCCACATCTTCATCGATCTTTTCAATATGTCCGGCGTGAAGCTCCTGGCGCCATTTTCTCAAAAGGAATATATTTCCTTCCGCACCCCTGAGCTTCGCGTCCTGGTGTCGTCCTGGAAGGAATACGCGGTCCTCTTCGTCATTGTCTTCCTGGCCTTCACCGTCTCCAGGGAGTCCTTTTCCCTCACCCGGGCGGTCCGTTCAGTTAGCAAACTATTCTACCGTCACTATGACGGGGCCGTTACCGATTATCAGAACAACAGTGAATACCTCTGCACGGCAAAGGTCGAATACTTCAACCATACGACGACCAGAATGGTCACCGAGCACTTCATCGTCCTCAATATGTACGCTGAAAAGATGTATGGGTTGAGAATCAAGTCACCTGGTGATACAAACGAGATCATCCCTTCAAAAGAAGGCCGAACCATTCTCAAAAAAGCCGACATCAATGAAATCGAGATCACCCGCACCGCCCGCCGCATGAATACGAAGATCCTCTCCGGTTCCGATCTCTCCGATCTCACGGAGATCCCCGCCGGCTCCTTCGTCTCCGGCACCATCGTTATCAAGAACTACAATCCTGAGCTCAAGAACACCGACTATATCAGACTGGATCATACCCCGTCATCAGCTACCATCACCATAACCTGCGCCATGCCGCAGGAGCTCGGCGACATCATCAGGCTCGACAAGGAACGTGAAAGGGAAATCAAGGCACTTAAATCGAAAACATCAGCATACCAGATCGACCGGCTTGACGAGGAGGAAGCATCAATAAAGCGGCGGCTTATAGCATTACAGAGGAAAGGCTTTTATGAAAACTATCTCGTAATCAACCGTCTCAACAGCGAGCTCAAGAAAGTCGAGTCCCGGATCGACACCCTCAAGATGCGCGTGGCCTCGGGTGCCGACGTGGACACTATCTTGAAGATTGAGAAGATGGAGAAGGACTTCAGCGTGGAGTATAAGGTTTATCTTTTTCAGTTATAATGGTCTTTTCAGCATTTGCTGAAAACTTAATAAATAATGAAAATGTAACGTCGAGCCTCCTCCCCCTAATTGCGAATTAATAGTTGACATATATTAAAATATTCGGTATATTGTCAACCAGTAGGAGGTACATGCCATGCCAGCAAATTTAGCTGAAAGGCTCGTTTCGGCCCGCAAAATGGCTGGCCTGTCATTACAGGATTTGTCTGATAAGATTGAGTCCGGAATCACCAAGCAGGCCATCAACAAATATGAAAAGGGCAAGGTCCGTCCTTCGAGCGAGATACTTCTGCAGATCGCGCGAGTGCTCAATGTGCCCATTGACTATTTTTATCGTACCACCTCTGTCGAATTGAATGACATTGATTTTAGAAAACATACTCGTCTTCTAAAGCGCGATATCGACCGCATTAAAGGAGAATGTTGCGATTTTCTCGAACGATATCTCGAACTTGAAAATCTTCTTAACATACAATCTGAATTTAAAAGCCCTCTTACTGATAATGTTATTCGTGGTCATGCCGATATTGAACGTGTCGCTGAGGTGCTCCGTAAAGAGTGGGGACTTGGTTTGTCGCCAATCCCCAGTGTCGTCGAGATGCTTGAGGAGAGACGTGTCAAGGTATTCGAAGTTATTGCGGATCATTCCTTCAGCGGTATGTCCACGTGGGTCAAGGGCATTCCTGTCGTTGTTCTCAACGGGAACACCAATCCCCAGCGTAAGCGGTTCACCGCATTACATGAGCTTGCTCATCTTCTCCTCGATCTATCCGCTTTTGATGAGAAGACGCAGGAGCGACATTGCAATAATTTTGCGGGAGCTTTTCTCGTGCCCGGGGCGACCTTTCTTGAATGGTTCGGGGAAAAAAGAACTTCCATCTCCCTTAATGAACTTGTACTAATCGATGAGAATTTTGGCATATCGGTCCAGGCAATTATGTATCGTGCATATGTTCTCGGGATCATATCCGAACCCACTCACCGCGAGTTCAGCATCTGGCTTAGTAAATCGAATAATAGGAAAAATGAGTTTGTTACTTTTTGCGGCAAAGAGCAACCGCAGCGTTTTATCCGTCTTCTCTATAAAGCAATCACCGAGAGCGTCATTTCTATGAGCAAGGCCGCGATCCTTGCGAATAAGAAATTGGCCGATTTCAGGGATGAGATCATTGCAGTCGGATGAAAGTACTAATCACAGATGCGAATATTCTAATCGATCTTTTAAAGACCGAAGTGATCGGACGTTTTTTCAGGCTGAAGTATGAAATTCATACCACTCATGCGGTGATCGAGGAATGTAATGAGGACCAGCAGAAGTTATTGAATAAGCATATTAATAGCGGCAAGCTTTCCATATTACCGATGAACACCGAGGATGATGATCTCGTCGAAAGTCTTCTCGGTGAAAATCCCGGTTTATCTCATGCTGATTGTACCGTTCTCCATGCTGCAAAAAGCCTTCAGGCTATTCTTCTCACCGGTGATCGCAAGCTCAGAATGGTTACACTTGATAGCAAGTTAGAGGTCCGTGGTATTTTTTGGGTGTTCGATGAAATGTTGAAGCAAAAGGTCATGGAGAAAAAGGAATATACTCAAAAGCTTTCAAAGCTAAAAGAGATCAACCGGTGGTTGCCGGAGGATGAGTTTAAGAAACGGAATATTTTATAATATTCAGGAGGAGATCATGAAGGTTAAAAATATCAATGGGACAAGTGCTAATATTTGTAAATGCGGTACTTGGCTTGAGCACTGGAAGAAATTTAGCAACCAACATCTTCCAGGTTCCTGTCCTGTGGCGAATTGTACTCAAAAGCCAGAGGTTGGTGCACATGTTCAAAAAGACAGTTCAACTGATAGTAGTTGGTACATCGTTCCTTTCTGTAAGGCTCACAATGCAGAAAAAGGAAAGTCACTTTTTATCAGTGACTCAATAACATTAGTCTCGGCCAACGTCAGTATAACATGTGGGAAATAGAGTAAACCAATTTTCGTCACCCCGTCCGCTTCGGCGTCGGGCGCAGGGCCGTTCTCCGGGACGGCCCTTGCTATTTCAAAAGTTATTTACAAGTCCTGTCTCTGCGCCCTCTGCGGTTAAACTATAGCCCTGTCTTCATAACCATACAAAGAAATACTATTGACAAATATTGTAGTGTTACATACACCATATGTAAATAGTATATGGGTAGAAAAAGGGGTGTAATATGGAAAGGGGAGTTTTATCAGATAATCTGCGGCGTCTGCGATCCATCAAGGGAATAAACCAGACCGAGCTCGCGAAAAAAGCGGGCCTCAGCCGTCCCTCCTATATCGCCATCGAGAAAGGCGACACCGATCCCCGGTCCAGCACCCTCATGAACATCGCCGGTGCGCTCGAAGTGTCACTTTCCGATCTTTTCCGTCCCCTCCCTACCCTGAAGCATGTGCGTTTCCGCATACAAAAAACCATGACCAAGCGGGAGGAAAACCAGCGTGACCAGCTTCTTCAAGACGTGGCGGTGTGGCTCTCTGATTATAATGAGCTTGAGAAAATGCTCTGCGTGTCGCGAAAATATAAATTCAAAGATTACAGCGGCGCTGATCCCGTGCAGGCGGCCAGGGACGCCAGGAAAATACTCGATGTCGATCATGAGGAACTCATCCGCGATATTTGCGGTCTTGTTGAAAACGCGGGCGTCAAAGTCTATCTTTCGAAAACCGGTTTTAAAAAATACTTTGGCCTTTCTGTATCGGTCGAAGACGGCGGTCCTGCCATCTGCGTCAAGGTGGGCGATGATGTGAGTGTCGAGAGACAAATCTTTACCGTGGCGCACGAGATGGGTCATTTACTCATGCACCGCAAGTCATATAAAAAGGACGAGATTAAGGAAATCCTCCGCGAGGAAAAAGAGGCAGATGTTTTTGCCTCAAATTTCCTCATGCCCCAGCCGGTCTTTGACAAGGAGTGGCAGGCGGCACGGGGTCTACATCTGGTCAACCGCGTTCTTCATGTAAAGCGCATATTCAGGGTAAGCTACATGACCGTCCTTCTGCGACTCATTGATTGTAAATTGGCCGACTCCACTATAATCCAGATTTTTCGGGCTGAATATAAACGGATATTTCACCACGATTTAAAGAATCACTACGAGCCCGATAGTTATTCCGAATCCGAGCCCGAAGGTCTTGTAAAGTCGGATTTCATGGATGATCGTTTACATCGGCTCGTACGAGAAGCCTTTGAGAGAGAACATATTTCCATGGATAGGGCCGCGGAGATACTTAAACTTTCGGTGATTGAAATGCGCGAGCTCAACAATTCATGGAAGATGGCCGTGTGAAGATAAAAGGTGGGAAAAGAAACATGGAAAATAAAGATAGAATATCAAAATTAAATATACTGGTAAATCATTTTAAATCGAATATAGACCAATATAAAAGCCAGTCTTACGACGAGGCGAATACGCGTGTTGATTTCATCGACAAGTTTTTCGAGCTCCTCGATTGGGATGTACGCAACGTCGAAGGGTATTCTGAGGACTACCGTGAGGTCGTTCGCGAGGACAAGGTTGTCATTGAGGGCAAACCAAAGGCTCCCGACTATAGCTTTCGAATCGGAGGCATCCGTAAGTTTTTCGTTGAGGCAAAAAAGCCGTCAGTCAACATCAAAGAAGACGTCGATCCCGCCTTCCAGGTCCGTCGCTACGCCTACACAGCAAAACTGCCACTTTCCATACTAACTGATTTCGAGGAGTTCGCAGTCTATGATACTCGCATTAAGCCGTCGAGGGATGATAGGGCAAGCATCGGCAGGGTGTTCTATTGTACCTTTGATGAGTATGAAAAAAATTTTGATTTCATCTTTGATACGTTTTCAAAGAATGCCATCCTCAAGGGGAGCTTTGACAAGTACGTCGCGGAAAACAAAAATAAAAAAGGCACATCCGAGGTCGACCGAGAGTTCTTGAAAATGATTGAGGAGTGGCGGAGTGACCTCGCGCGGTCCATAGCCCTGCGGAACAAGGATCTCGAAGACGTCTATGCCCTTAATACGGCCGTTCAGACCATCATCGACCGTATCATTTTCCTCCGCATAGCCGAGGACCGACGCATGGAGGAATACGGGTGCCTCAAGGCCGCTTGCAGGGGATCCGGTGTGTACCGGCTTCTCGACCTTCTCTTCCGCCAGGCGGACGAGAAGTACAATAGCGGTCTTTTCAGTGTCGAGGAGTGGATTTCAAACCTTGCCATTGACGACAAAATCATAAGTTCCATCGTGAACGGCCTGTACTATCCCGACTGTCCCTATGAGCTTTCAGTGCTTCCCATCGAAATTCTTGGCCAGATATACGAGCAGTTTCTGGGAAAGACCATACGCCTCACCGCCGGCCATCAGGCGAAGATTGAGGAGAAGCCCGAGGTTCGCAAGGCCGGCGGCGTGTATTACACCCCTCAGTACATCGTGAACTATATCGTCGAGCATACGGTGGGTGCGAAAATCAAGGGATATAAACCGGAAGAGATTGAATCGCTCAGGGTGCTTGATCCTGCCTGCGGCTCCGGAAGCTTCCTCGTCGGCGCGTATCATCATTTGCTTGGATATCATCTTGAGTATTACACGGACGCAAAGCGTATTAAAAAGTCAGTCAAGGTCGAAAAGATATACCAGGTGAGCGAGAACACCTATCGTCTTTCCACGGAAGAGAAGCGGAAAATATTATTGAACAACATCTACGGCGTCGACATCGACCATCAGGCAGTAGAGGTGACAAAGCTTTCCCTGCTCCTGAAACTTATGGAGGACGAGAACGTCGAGAGTGCGGGAAAGCTCTTCAAGCATAGCCACGAAAAATTGCTTCCCGACCTTTCGGAAAATATCAAGTGCGGAAACTCGCTCATTGGCAGCGATTTCTATGATGACAAGAATATGTCGCTCTTTGACAAGGAGGAGTTGCGAAAGGTTAATGTGTTCGATTGGAAAGAAAGGTTCCCAGTGGTTTTTAGAAATGGTGGTTTCGATTGTGTTATTGGGAATCCACCTTACAGTTACATTCTGGCGAAAGAGGAGCAGGCATATTATGAAAATCAATATAAGCATCAAGATTACCAGAAGGATTTGTACTTACTTTTTTTAGAGCGATATTACTACCTTTTAAAGGAATCCGGGTTCTTGGGTGTTATTATTTCAAATACATGGCTGCAATCACTAACCTTTAAAAGCATAAGACGTTATTTAACCTCACATTATCATTGGCTCAACGTTTTACATATACCTGAAAAAGTTTTTAACGCCGTTGTAGATACTCATGTAATTGTATTTGAAAAGTCGCGTCCTCGAGATGTCCCATTCAATATTGAAATAATGAAGAACGGTAAAGCGACTCATTCTCATTCTCTCAGTATGAATGAAATCCCGTTTAATGGAGATCCGATCAATATTGTTTCTGATAGGATTAGTCGTAGTCTAATTGCAAAGATAGAAAAATTTTCCGTTCCACTTTCAACCGTATTCAAAGTATATAATGGTGTCAAACCCTTTGAAAAAGGCAAGGGCAACCCCCCACAGTCTGATACGGTAATGAAAGAAAAACCGTTCGTTCGTGAAGGAGACAAGCCAGGTCCAGAGTGGAAACCCTTGCTTCGAGGAAGCCTGATCCGTCGATATAAAAATTTATGGGATAATAATTACTGGGTATTATACGGGGAATGGCTTGCTGCACCTCGTGATCCAGTAATTTTTGAAGAACCTTTAAAAATAATGGTTCGCCAGACTGGCGATTCCATTATTGCTACTATTGTTGAAAGTGGTTTTATAGCTAGGAATAATATTCATATAATTATTTCACCCGATAATATTTATAACATAAAATATCTATTAGGGTTGTTAAATTCTCGACTAACTAACTTTTATTACAGCTTTATTAATCCGGAAAAAGGCGAGGCATTAGCTGAAGTAAAAAAGGAACATGTTGAAAAATTAGCCATAAAACATCTTGATTTATCTTCAAATGATAAAGATAAACATGACAGGCTTGTTTCCCTCGTCGACCAGATGCTTGCGACGCAGAAAGACCTCCATTCAGCTAAAACAGACGCGGACAAAAAAACCTACCAACAGAAAGCCGATCTCATCGACCGGCAGATAGACAAACTGGTGTACGAACTCTATAGCCTTACGGATGAGGAAATCGCTATTGTCGAGGGGAAGGAATGAAAACAAATAATTGGGATTTTACCGGTTCCCGCTGGTGGAAATTTGATTTCCATACCCACACGCCAAAGTCATTCGATTATGGCAGGGGAGATGAATCGTTAAAAGCGTGGTCGGCCGAGAAATGGCTTTTGGACTATATGCGGGCAGGAATCGACTGCGTTGCGGTTACCGACCATAATACGGGTGAGTGGATTGATGAATTAAAAACCGTCTATGCGAAAATGCGGGAAAATCCCCCTTCGGACTTTCGCGAACTGTATATTTTCCCCGGCGTTGAAATATCCGTTATTCACGGTATTCATGTTCTAGCAATTCTTGGGCCAGAAAAAGGAACAGATGATATCACGTCCGTTTTGGCGGCCTGCCGTTTCACCGGTACACGTGGTGAAAGTAAAGACTGTACGTCTATGAGCGAGCTTGAGGTCTTTTCTGAGATAGTTAAATATGGCGGGATCGCGATTCCCGCTCATGCCGATAAAAGCGCCGGTATATTCAAGCAAACCAACGATGGGAACTCACTGGAAAAATTGTTCAGAGACGAAAATGTATTTTGCGCCGAAATCGTTGATCGGTCATTTGAATTTCCTGAAAAGCATTACGAGTTGAAAGCTCACTGGTCTAAAATCATTGGCAGCGATTCGCATAAACCTGATGAATCGGGTTCCGCTTATACGTGGGTTAAAATGGGGACCCCTTCCCTGGAAGGTTTGAAACTGGCATTGATGGATGGCGGTGATTTTTCCCTTATTCGCAATGATGAAACTCAATCCGATCCGAACACCCACGCTTCTTTCGTAATAAAAAGTTTGGAAATACGGGAAGCTCAGTATTGCGGAAACGGCGCGCCGTTCCGTGTAGATTTCAATCCGTGGCTCACCTGCTTGATCGGCGGCAGAGGAAGCGGGAAATCTACCGTTGTGGAGTTCCTTCGCGTTGTCATGCGGCGGGAAAAAGAAATTGAAGCGCTCGGTGAAAAATCGGAATTGTTCAAAACGTTTAATAATTTCCGGCAAATACCGACGAAGAGAGGCGACAAGGGCGTTTTACGTGAAAAGACCATGGTTATAGCAGAATGTATCCTTGATGGGGCGACCTATTATGTGCAATGGGCCAATGACGGCTCATTGGCCTCCATTCAGGAAAAACAGGTGGATGGCTCATTGAAATTAAGTTCGGGAGAAATTACTGTCCGTTTCCCCATAAGGATATACAGCCAGAAACAAATTTACGAAATGGCCGACAGGCCGGAAGCCCTTTTTGGCATCATTGATGATGCCCCTGAAGTTAAATACCGTGAGTGGAAAAATACGCACGATCAGATATGCGCGCAATACCGTTCCCTGAAATCAAAATCAAGGGAGCTCGATGTGGAGATTAAAGAAGAAAGCGCGCTGTCCGGCGAGTTGGAAGATATAAAAAGAAGGCTCGCACTTCTTGAGGAAGGTGAAAACGCGCACGTACGGAAAGATTACCAGATCAAACGATCCCAGGAAAAGGAAATAAATCAGTTCCATGATTCGCTGAGGGAAATAAATACCCTGGTGCAGGGTATCGATATTGAGACCATAACGCCTCGAATGGATATTTTTGACGATTCACCTGAAGCGCGCGAAGCGTGTGAAATGATTGTCGAGTATACACGAAAGGTTAAGTTGATTGATGATGAACTGTCGATATTGAAATCGAAAGTTGCCGGTCTCGCGTCTGAATTTTATTCCGCCATTGGGGGTTCCGGGTGGGGAAAAGGTTATAAAATTACCATTGAAAAATATGAAAAACTCAATGAACGGCTTCGGGCTGAAGGAGTAGACGATCCTGAGAATTATGGCCTTTTAGTTCAGCAAAGGCAGACGATTGAAAACAGGCTTGCTAATATTAATAATCTTAAAAAAACGAAAGATGATCTCGAAAATCAGTCGAGTATCGAGCTTGAGAAGCTTCAGAAACATCGAAAAAAATTGACCGAGCGCAGAAAACATTTTGTTACCTCTGTGCTGGTTAATAATACGTTCATTAAAATCGAAATTGGAGAATGTGGAGATACAAAGTATGTCGAAAATTCCCTTCGTTCTTTATTGAACCGGGACGAGGGCTTTCAGGATGATATTGATAATTTATTATCGTACTTATCATCTCCTTTCGATTGCGATAAGTTTGCTAAAATGAAGGATAAAATAAAACTATTGCGATCGGATCCTTCAACAAGGCCGTTTTTTGAGAAAAAAATACTAATTTCCGACAAGAGGTTTCTCAATCATTTGCAAAAAGCCGTGACCGACGAAATGTTGGATGCTTTGGATTTGTGGTATCCGGAGGATAGTATAAATGTCGCTTATAATCGCGAGCCCGGCAAATCGAAGTTCGTTTCCATAGAACAGGGTTCTCCGGGTCAGAAAACCGCAGCAATACTCGCGTTTTTGTTATCTTATGGTAAGGAGCCGATCGTTTTAGACCAACCCGAGGATGATCTTGATAATCACCTGATATTCGATCTCGTCGTCAAGCAGGTTCGTGAAAATAAAAAACGACGGCAGATCATTATCGTCACCCATAATCCCAACATAGTGGTGAATGGCGACGCGGAAATGGTTCATGCACTTGATTTTATCGCCGGCCAGGCGAATATAATTGAACAGGGTTGCCTGCAGGAAAAAAACATCCGTTTGGAAATTTGCAGGATCATGGAGGGCGGTAAGACGGCCTTCGAACAAAGATTTAGAAGGATTAATATCGGTGAACTATATGTATGATACAGTGGAAGAACTTTTGCAGAAGATTCGCCTCGGCGAGGATACGACTATTGAGTTTAAAGCCGTCCGGCTTAAAGGAGAGAAATTCGATCTATCCAGGGACGAACTCGCTGATGAAATTGCCGCGTTCGCCAATACCGCCGATGGAGTTATCATCTTCGGTGTCGACGATAAAACAAAAACTGTTGAGGGCGTTCCTCACGCCAAGCTTGATCCACTTGAGACCTTGATACGGGAGATCGTCAATGACATGATAAAGCCTTCCGTATTTGTTCGTATAGTGAAGCTATCTCTTCCTGATACTAACGGAAAAATGTTGCCGATTATTAAGATTGATATTCCTCGAAGTTTGTTCGTTCACAAAAGTCCCGGCGGTTACTTTAGAAGGCTTGGAAGTTCAAAACGGGAATTGGCTCCGGATGCTCTTGCCCGTCTGTTCCAACAGCGGAGCCAGGCAAGGATCATCCGTTTCGATGAACAGCCTGTGCCGGGGACTAGTACCGGTGATCTGAATGAAAGCCTGTGGAAGCGGTTTTCTTATAAATCGGCAGACGCTTCAGAACTGGTTCTTGAGAAAATGAAGATTATCACAAAAGATGATTCCGGGTTTAATCGTCTAACGGTATCCGGCGTGTTACTCTGCACGGATAGTCCAGAGAAGCACATATACAATGCTATTATTGAAGCGGTCGCCTATAAAGGCTCGTTAAAGGATTCCAATTATCAAATCGACGCAAAAACAATAACCGGACCCCTCGACTATCAGGTTAATGAAGCCCTGAAATTTGTTAAATCAAATATGAAAGTGAAAGCGGTTAAAGAACCCGGTCGTGTGGATATACCCCAATTTAGTATGCGGGCTGTGTTCGAGGCTATCGTCAATGCGGTGGCGCATCGTGATTATTCCCTTTACGGTTCAAAAATTCGTCTTTTCATGCTTGATGACCGTCTTGAAATATATTCCCCCGGAACTATTCCGAACAGTATGACCATTGAAACTTTGGCGTTGCGTCAATCGACACGGAATGAGCTGATTACCAGTTTGCTTTCGAAATGCCGAGTATCCGACGATACGTTTGGCACCGGCAGGCAAAATATGATGGACAAGCGCGGCGAGGGCGTTCCGATCATATTCCATGAGAGCGAAAAACTCTCCGGGAAACAACCTAAATACCAGATGATTGACGATGTTGAATTGTTATTAACAATATATTCATCTTAATCAATTATTTTCAAAAGATATCATAATTGATCATTTGTTTTTCCCCTTGACACCCCTCCCCCGCTCCCCATTATTTCCCTCCGACAAAGCGGAAACATATAAAAACTTTGTCCCGAACGCTGTTTAAAACTCATTAATAGATGTAGCGGCGGTAAAACGCCGTGAGAAAAGACCCTTAATGGGCGTGCTGTGTGCGTCCCATGGAATATTACTATAAGCAACCGGTCCATGCGAAAGATTTTTGAGAAAAAAGACGCCGATTTCACCGAGGCCTACAGCCGGTATTACGCCGTGGTCTATGGTGCGCTCTACTCGCGCACCGGCGATCCCAACTCGGCCGAGGATATGACACAGGAGGTATTCATCCGGTTTTTCAATAAAATGGAGGAAGCGGTCAACGTCCGCGCGTGGTTGCTCGTCACCATGAAAAATGTATTGTATGAACATTACCGTAAGGTGAAAAATATGCCCGATGAGCTCGCCGAGGCCGAGGCCATGAGCGACGTGTCGCTCACCTTCGTGAACGGCTTCCGGGACACGCGTATCATCATCGATCATGCCGTCGCGGCGATCACCGACGTGACCGACCGTTCCATCTTCGACCTGGTGGCAGTACAGAATTACACCTACGAGGAAACGGGGGAGCTCCTCGGGGTCTCCCGGCGTCAGGTGAAGTACCGGTATGGCCTCATCGTCCGGCAGGTGCTCGAATACCTCCACCAGAAGGGAATACGGAACATAGAGGATCTCCTATGATCGCGGATATCAAATTATTGCAAGGGCTCCTCGAGAAGTACCGCGTCGCCGAACCGGTGCCCGCGGCCGTGCGCGCCCGCGTCATCGCCAAGCGTCGCCGTAACCTGGTGGCAATTCTCAAAAAACTCGACAGGTACAATCCCCTGCTCGGAGCCATACTTCTTGTCTATTTCCTGTTCAAGAAGCTCGGCCTTTCCGTGTCCCTGGTCCAGAGCGCGATCGTCTTTTTCACCGTCACCGCCCTCTCCGTAGCCGGTGTCACCACCGGCTCGTATATCGTCGTGAAACGGGTTATTGATTCATTCCCGAAGGTTGCGCTTCAAAATGATGCAGGGAGCGTTACAATCGAAACAACGCCTCGTGTCGTCGATAAAGTCAATTCTGCAAAAACCGGTGAAGAAAACCTCCCCGTCCTCCGCGATGTGAAAAATGTCATCCATCTCCAACCTTTTGAAGGGATGGATGCCCAAGGAAGCGACGTCGTCCTCGTGTCGAATGCAATTCAGGGCGAGCTCGTCCGTCTCCGGGGGTCTAAAAACATACTATTGGGCAAGGCATCGTCTCAGGCTAACCGGCTTCTTTTGCTCGGTACCGTCCGCAAACACGCCTCTCTCTATGCGATCACGGCAAAGGTCGTTGACGGTGTAACGGGTCGCATCCGCTTCGCCGCGACCGAGGAGGCGAAGTCGGACTCGCTCGTCTCAATCAGCAAGAAATTGGCAAAGGAGATATCGGATAATATTGAATAAAACAATCAAAACGCTTTTCATGTTGCTGCTCTTGTCCATCCCGGCGATCGCCGAGGACCGCGTCCGCCTCGCCGTTCTCGACCTCTCGGCTGTCAATGTCCCGGAGTTCTACGCCGCCACCGTCCGGGACCGCATTGAGGTTTCCCTCTACAAGTCGGACAAAATCGATCTCCTCGAGCGAAACAAGGTCCAGCTCGTCCTCAAGGAGCACAACCTCATGGCGGGTGCCTGCAGGGACGAATCCTGCGCCATACAGATCGGCAAGTTCCTCTCCGCCACCCACGTCATCGTCGGGAGCGTCACCCATCTCGATGGGTATACCCTCACCATCCGAGTCGTCGATGTCACCCGCGGCAAGATCGTCTATGCCGATACCGAAAACGTCTCCTCAAAGGAAGAGATCGCGAAGGCCTCCGTGAAGCTCTCCGGACAAATTCTCGAACGTGTTGAACACATCAGCCTTGAAAAGGTGGCTTCAAGGAAGCACCCGATCCGCCTCTCCCTGGACGGCGGTTATGCCCTCCCCGTGGGTGCGTTCGACACAATCGTCCGGGGCGGTTGGTCGGTTACCTTCATGGGTACGGTCGGCAATGTATTCACGGATAATCTTTTTCTGGGTGTGAAGGCGGGCTATCACCGGTTTCCTGGCAAGGATGACGTCGAATATGCTTCCCTCTTGCCCTTTATGGGTACAATCGGCTACACATTCGATCTTCCGAAATCGTTTTACATCTCCCCCGCCCTCTCTGCCGGTGGCTCGTGGAATTACATTAAAAAGGACAGGTCGTCAAACAAGGGGATGATCGAGTCTATATTGAATCCTTCCCTCATCATCGGCTATTGTTTTAATTCGTCATTCGGTCTTCATCTCACGGCGGATTACTATTCTGTGTTCGAGAAGGATGGCGTTATTCAGCTTATCTCATTTCAGGCCGGTTTCTCTTATTCCTTATAGACTTCTATTGTTCCCCCAATTTCTCATTCCAGTAGTCAATATACTCCTTGTACGCTTTTATCGAAGTCATAAAATTGATATGTTGTTCCATCCTCAGCTTGAAGGCCGGTATGGCTAATACTCCTTCCCTGTAAGCCTTTTCGAGGCGGTGGTGCCCGTCCACGACGGCATAGTGCTCCGGTTTTATTTCAATTAAAATAATCGGCTTCGTTATATCAACCGTGTCAATGTGGTCTTCGTTGACGCATGAGAATGCTTCAATATGGTATTTTTCTGTGCTTATATCTTCAAGAACGACTTTTCCTCCATTGTTCCGTATGAATTCAATCATCCGCGAAATATTGAATTCAAAAATACCATTGGGGAACATTTCGTCGTCTGCTTTCGCATACGCCGGTTCAAAGTCTTTCTTATATTTCAGCTTTCTGGCCGCCTTCTTCATCCTTTACTCCGCGCTCTCCGCGTCATCTACGTTGAAAATTCTCAATAAAACCTCTGCTGCATCTCCCCGGTCTTGACAACCGCGTTCGTATTGAATGTGTCCACATAATAGGTATTGTCATACCAGCGGTACTCAAACGATTCATCGCGTGCCGTGGAATTGAATGTCGTGGCGTTTGTGTCCGTGATCGTCAAGAGGCTTCCTTCGATGCCGTTGTTCCCGTCAAAACTCGTGAGAAACAGTCCGGGTGATGTTATACCGAAGGACGTGGTGTACCCGGCAAGCAGATACCCGCCCTTCCCGTTCCGGCACATCCCCTGAAGAAAATCGGTCCCGGTGCTTCCGATGGTCTTCTGTTTCAGCACGGTACCGCTGTAGTTCATCTCTATGATAAAGAAGTCGTAATCTCCGGCCCCATAGGCCCTCGTGCTTCCGCCTATGACGAAGCTCTCGTTGTCCCCGGAAATCGTTATCTTTCCATATGAATTGCCGTTGCCGGTGATATACTTCTGCCATTCGATGCTCCACATCCGGTAATCGAACTTGGCCACCAGGATCGAGGACGAATAGGCGCTAAACGCGTTCGTTTCAATGACGGCGATATACCCTTCGTCGGGGGCCTGCCACAACGCGCGTATAATCTGGTCACTTCCCGCTTTTATCGCTGCGCCTATGTTGAGGCCGAAACCCTTGTCCGTTTCGTACAGAATCCCTTTATAAAATCCTGGCAAATCGATGTCAGAGTATCCGTAAAAGAGAAAATTGTCCTCGTGGTTTTTGAATACGCCCTCCACAAAGTCGTTTGACGTGTCTCCTTCGTTCAGTTCGTATTCAAGCTCGCCCAGGGAACTCAACTGTATGAACCACATGTCGTAATTGCCGTTTCCGTATGACCTGGTGCTCGCGCCTATGATTAAACAGCCGTTGTCACCCTCGATGATGCCTCCCGCCCGCTCCGTGGAGGCCCCTCCGTACGTCTTTTCCCATTCAATATTTCCATTGGCGTTGAGTTTTATCACCCAGAGGTCCACGTCACCCTTCCCGAACGATGTCGTTTCACCGAGAATGACGTATCCCCCGCCTGTCTTTATCATCGATCGTACGGTGTCGTCCTTCGCACCGCCCAGGGTCTTCTGCCACAGCATGTTCCCGTACTGGTCAAGCCGAAGGAGTATTATATCCTTTCCGCCGGCGCCGTAGGATCGCGTATTTCCGGCAACAAGATACCCGCCGTCGGTCGTCGTAACCACGGAAACGGCCTCATCGGTGTCCCCGCCGTCATAAACGCCGGCGAAAACGGTGCTCGTGCTGGTGGGTTTGCCTTCCGGCGGGTCAACGGGATCCTCGGGTGTAGTGGTTCCGGGTACGGTAACCAACGGGGGGGCGTTTATTTCATCATGAAAGTAGTTCCCGCAGGCGGACAAAAGCAACGCCGCCCACAGAACAAGGCACAATCGTATCATTGGGAGGTCTCTTTTTATTAAAGGTCTGGTGTCTTCAGGGAAGACCGAAGTTTTATAAACGGCGGTATTGAAGTGTCAATTCAATTTCTGACCAATTAACCTGTATTATACGCCGGTGCATGGTGATTTGAACGGGAGAATGGTTAAAAAATATCGTGAAGATGAAAATATTTTGTCCCTTGGTCCTTCTAAATGCCATTTCAAAGTATCAGGAGAAAGAAACAATGGATACTCGCGGGCTGAAACCCCATATCAAGCACCCCATACAAGGTACTACCCTTCCGGCAGGGCCTCGCCAACCCCGCCGGAGGGGGGTTCTCCGTCCGTTTCCATCGTTTACCATCCTGCTGTCAGGGGACTACTGGTCAAAAAAGTGTCAAAAATGCACCAAAATAGGCCCTGATATTAATATAATGTGACATAAAAAAGTTATTGATTAATAAAATGAGGCGTGTTTCAATGCCGTTGGCATGAAAAAAGGCCATCTTTGGCGAGATGACCTTTTTAGAAGACGTTGGTTTAAGGGACCAAGACGTCAAAACCTAAATGTTCTCTTCTAATGAGGTAAGTATACTGGACTATTAATTCTTCGTCAATTAATTTTCTATACTTGCCTGCATGGAAGCCGGGTTTTTTCGTATTTTTTTCTGTTTTTTCCCTCCGGGGCCGTTTTCAGCCCCGAAATCCCTTAAATCACGTCCTCATGCCTTGTTCAAAAAATCGTTTTATTGCGAAGCGCTCGAAGTGCGTCAGGGCAACGCCTTTACCCTTTGATGGGAAAAGGCCCATGTTACGGGTTTAAAACCGTACTGCTGTCCCCGTGCTCTCCGGTCCTCGGCAATGAAACGATGAATCCAATAAGGGGCACGGGGAGTGATTCGCGTAAGCAGAGGCATAATCAAGATCGTCAAGCAGATGGGCGGCAATTTCGATGACTACCGGTACTACGTCATCGCGCGGCACCACTTTGCCCTGCGTTCGGGCATCTTCTGCCTCGACGAGCTCTGCGACGTCCTCCATGCCGAGTTCGAGTACAAGTCGCTCCACCGGAAACCCGGCAACGATCGCCGCCGATTCAAGGCCAGGCTCGCAAAAATCCTCGAGGGTTCCATCCTGTTCACCCTTCTGGAAGATGGCCGGTACAAAACCAACTCTGAACGAAGACTTCTTTCCCGGTACAACCAGGGAAGCCGCACCGGCTGGTACGAGGTCAACCCCCCGTCCATCCTCTGCTCCCAACGTCTGTTTTTCGATTTCTGCGTCGGGTCGCTCCTTGCCGGGAACAAGTTCCGTTCCAACAAGAACATCGCCAAATATTGCAGTTGCACCGTGAGGCGGATACAGTACGCCACCTCGCGCAACCATAAGGAACACCGGTTCCACAAGCGGTACAATTTCATCGAGGACTTCTCCAGCACCTGGGAGGACGTCCAGAAGTTTCGCGCCATTCTTCTCAATGTTCACGGCATCACCTCTCCCGAGCCCGTCAAGATCAAGGGCGAGTGGCTGGTGCGGCTGAATGCTCCCAATACGTACAGTGCGTTTGTGTTGAGCGGGGTCAAAGGGGACAGGGCTCAACCAACGATACGTCCGGTACGGAAAGAGGAGTGCTGGTTCAAGCCCGTGAAAGAGAAGAACAAGCAGCTCAAACTTTTTGACGATTTCCAGAAACGATGGTTCTTCAATGAAAGGATTTATACTACGGACCGGTACGTCCAGGATCACAGCAGGTTCCTGTCCGGCCAATAGGATACCTGTGTTTATTTTTAGCGATTTCGTTCACCCTAAAGGGGTCGTTGGCCTATAGCATCCGGGCCTCCCCGCCGGCTGAGCGAGCACGGATCGTGCTACCCGGCACCGGCTGGGGTGTGCGGGGCCTTTGCCCCAGGTATGGTTAATCTATGCCCGGGTGGTCCTCCCTCTGCACAGACGATCGGTTTGGTACGGGCGTGGTGTCGCAGACCTGGCGTAAGGTGGGCACCCCCGCCGTCGGCCGCGCGTTTTTTATTTTATTCGGAAGATGAGGCTATGAGCGCTAATTCAAAGAAAATACCGGTTGAAGTATATTCACGGGTGGTCGGTTACTTCAGACCGGTAAAACGATGGAACAATGGTAAGAGTGAAGAATTTTTTAATCGAGTTCATTATAAAATAGATATTGCTGACCTGCGTTTCAGCAATATCTACGATCATGGTGATTGATATACGCATCGAACCAGTGCATTCCTGTGGTTTTAAAGTGAATAATCTTTTGGGCTTAAAAGGTAACGGTTTTATCGGCCCATTCAACCATTTTAACACAATCAATCATCGTTGAAAGAGGGCACGCCTCACTGCCGTCCAGTTGACGTGATTTGAGGCATGTTCCGCACGCGAGGATCTCACCCTTGGATTCCGCGAACTCGTTCAATTGGCCGGCAACGTTGAATTTCTCATGGGTGAGTCCCTCGCATTCCACGGCTTCTCCCATGAGAAAAACCTTCACTTCATGGCCCTGCTTCTTTGCCGTATTGGCGAACCTGAACGCGTTCCAGGCCTTTTCATATTCCTTTGTTTCAAGAATAATCCCTAATTTCATCATCGCACTCCTATTTAATAATATGTTGAAGCCTTTCTATTAAGGCGTCAATTTCATCTTTCGTAGTGTAGCGTCCCAGGCTGAACCGCACCGCGCCGCGGGCATTCTCTTCACTCACGTTCATTGCCTTGAGTACCGGCGATATTGTTGTGAGACCCGTATGACATGCCGATCCCGTAGACACTGCCGCGTCGCCCATTTGGTCCATAATCACGTGTCCTTCATATCCGATAAAGCTGATGTTCAAAGTATTCGGTAGTCTCTCCGAAGGATGGCCGTTTAACCGAATCATTGCGCCAAAGGCTTCCATGAGCCGTCCGTGTAAGTATCCGGTAAGCTCTTTGATTTTATTATTCGCGAGATGCCTCCCGGCAATTTCACATGCCTTCCCCAGAGCGACATCGAATATCACGTTTTCCGTTCCCGCGCGTCGGCCGCTTTCATGTCCTGCGCCGTGAATCAATGGTTCTATCTGTATCCCCCTGCGTATATACGTCGCTCCAATACCCTTTGGCGCATAGAGTTTATGGCCCGCAACGGTAAGAAAATCCACGCCAAGTTCACGAACGTTGGCGGGAATTTTACCGAGTGATTGCGCCGCGTCGGTATGCAGAAAAACGTTCTTATTCCTGCATAGTTTGGCTATCTCACGTATCGGCTGTATCGTGCCGGTTTCATTATTCGCGTGCATTACTGAAACAAGGATGGTCTTCCCGGTAATGAGTTTTCCAATCTCCTCGGCGGCTACTCTGCCATATTCGTCCACTGGGGCGTATGAAACCCGATACCCCATCTGCTCAAGAAAAGCGCATGGATTGAGCACGGAAGGATGTTCTATCTGCGTGGTGATTATGTGATTGCCTTTGTTTCGAAAGGAGTGCGCCACACCTTTGATGACGTAATTATTCGATTCGCTTCCACCGCTGGTAAAGAGCACCTCATCCGCGTCACATCCGAGAAACGCAGCAATCTGTGCCCGTGCCTCTTCGACTGCTCTTTTGGCTTCCCTGCCCATCGCGTGTCCGCTCGATGGGTTCCCGAAACGGCCGTCAATGAAGGGTTTCATTGCATTGGCTACTTCAGGATCGATAGGAGTCGTCGCATTGTAATCAAAATATATCATTGCATTGCTCACCCTTTATGGTTATGATTTTTCTTTTGTGGCTTTTTCTTTTTTTGAACAGCCGTTGACTATTTTAGTCCCCTGCTTCGTTATAATTATGATTCTTTTCCATACACTGCAATCGTATCGCGCCCCCTGGCTTTCGCCGTGTACAGCGCTTCGTCGGCTTCCTTTAGTACCGTCTCGATTGTTACGGTGGCAAAATCGTGTATCTCGGTAATGCCGAAACTCATTCGTACCGTCTCCGTCGTTGTTTCTTGTATGGGGAAAACTCGGTCTTGGAGCAGTTTTCTGATTCGTTCGGTGACCGTCATCGCTCCCGATAAGCCTGTTTTGGGTAGAAGTATGATGAATTCTTCCCCGCCGATCCGGGCGCAGAAGTCCCCCGGCCTTCTCAGCGATTCGTTTATGGATTGTGCGGCATATTTGAGGTATTCATCGCCTGTAGCGTGTCCGTAGGTGTCATTGATGCGTTTGAAGTGGTCGATATCGGCCATTATTACCGTCATATTCGATTTTTCCCGGGCGCATCGATTGATCTCGGTCTGCATCGTCTTGTCGAGGCCCATCCGGTTGGGAATCCCGGTCAGCGCGTCGGTGACAGCCTGCATGTTAATGGTCTCATATGCGCGGGCCAATTTACCCCCGAGAATCGAGATCAAACAAATCCCCAGCGTCAACGCGAAGGCATGCAGTGCCAGGATCGTTTTCAGGGGGATTTCAGGCACAAAAGGCAGGATTACGCTTATCCCTCCCTGGATGTCATTTTCTTTGTACCCCTGGAAGGAATGGCAGGTCAGGCACTCCTTTTCGGTTCTCACCGGTTCCATGTAAAAATAGGCACCCTGATCTCCATTCCCGAGGAAAATCCCCACGTGATCCTTCCCCTTCTCGAAATCCACCAACGCGGCCTTTTCCATTGCCGTCGGTTTGTTCCCGGGGCGAATCACGCGAAGGCTGGTCAGGCGGAATTTTATCCCGTTGCTCGTCGAGGCTATTTCCGCCGCTTCCCTGGTCATGAACGACGGATTGATCATGGTAAGTCTAAGCTTTCCCGCGGAAACGTCGCGGAGAGGATCTTTCAAATATGGGTTGGGCCTGAAGTCGCCCGTGACGGGAGCGTACACGACGCCATGGACCGCGTTCCATTTCCTGAATACGAGGATCTGCTGCAGGCTGCTCTGGGCGATTTTCAGCGCGAGTCGCTCGCGTTCCGCTAAAGCGCTTCCATATGATATGGCGAATGACAGCGCCGTTAATAACGTCCATACGGCGCATCCGATTACGATGTATTTATTCATTCAATTGCATTCAATCTCTCTAACCGCCGTATCGAAAATACATTGGGTTGTCCAATTACTGGTTTTATCCACCGACCCTCTGCTTCGACCGTCATGGTTCCACGGGGTATATTCTTATAACTGTTTTATCAATGATACATATCGCGCAGTTCGTGCAGCAAGGAATGATATCTTTCATGCACGCCCTCCCCGATTTCCTCCCGCTCGATACGCTCGAATTCCCTGCCGATTCTTTTGACCTCATCCGGGGTCAGCCGCTGTTCCGCCATGACGAACAGTATGTTGTTTTCCTTGTGGATGTGGTTTGTCAGCAGCTCGACGTATCCCCGTGCGTTTTGCGTGAAATCGCCCCCCGCAGCGTCGGAACCCCGGGAAATCCCGTCTCGTGCGGCCGCCATGTTCTTTACGAATTCCCTTCCCATTACGTGTTCCTGCAGCATCACGCCCACCGGCCCCCCCTCGCGGGGGAAGCCGGCGGCCTCGAGCGCCGGAAACAGCACGTTTTCCTCCTTGGCGTGATGGCAATTGTCCGCGAAGGTCCGGATGAAATCGATGATTTGATCAAGGCGCGTCACTTCGATCGTTTCGCCATTTTCCATCCTCGTGCAGACTGCGCTCATCACGTCAAGCATTGCCAGAATCAGTTCGTGTTCTTCCCTCAGTATGTCGGTGGGCGTCATTTTGTGCCTCCCTTTATGAAGGATTGCCATATTCCCCGCGCCAGAAACGCCAGGAGGAGAAACGCCCCCGTGGCAAAGATGATGTCCGGTCCCATCCTGAGCCAGGACGCGGTTCTGATGAAATCGCTCGTCGCTATCTCCGGGCTTCTCGCGAACCACATGCCCTTGTCAACGGCGTGGTAGAACTGGTAGAAGCCCGACGGGATGAGGCTCACGACCGTCATGAGCAGTATGCCCCCGTTAAGCCCCCAGAAGCTCCACTTCAGAAGAGAATCGGACCACGCGCTTTTTTTGAATATGTGCCTCACAGAGAACAGCATGAGGGCGATCGCCAGGAGCCCGTACACGCCGAAGAGCGCCGTGTGGGCATGGATGGGCGTCGTGTTGATCCCCTGGATGTAATAGAGGATAATGGGCGGATTGATGAGAAATCCGAAAACACCAGCCCCCACCAGGTTCCAGAACGCCACGGATATGAAGAAATAAAGGGGCCACCGGTACTCGTAGGCCGGTCCGGCCTTTTCGATGGTCCGCAGGTTCATCGCCGCTTCAAAACCCAACAGCGAGAGCGGGACCACCTCGAGGGCAGAGAACACGCCCCCGAGCGCCATGATGGGCGCGGGTGTGCCCGACCAGTACAGATGATGGAAGGTGCCGATGATGCCGCTGCCGAGATAGAGGAACACGCTCAGGTATACCGTGGTCTGGGCGAACTTTTCGCTCACCGCCCCTATCCTCGACAGTATGAACGCCAGCACCACGGTGGCGAACACCTCGAAGAATCCTTCAACCCACAGGTGGACCACCCACCAGCGCCAGTACTCCGCGTCTGAAAGATGGCTTCCCTTCCCGTACATGAGTCCCGCCATGTAAAACAGTGGTATCGCGATCGAGCTGTACAGAAGCAGGTGCGTCAGGCCCCCGCGGTCGTTCTCGTTTTTTAGCGCCGGAAGGATCGATCGCCATACCAGGAAAAGCCAGATCAGCATGCCGGCAATCAGAAGCAGCTGCCACAGTCGCCCCAGCTCAATGTATTCATACCCCTGGTGGCCCAGTAAATATCCGTCGCTCCCGAAAATACCCTGAATGGAAAGCCATGTGCCTGAAAGCGTCCCCAGGACCACTACGACGACCGCGGCGAAGAGCAGTATCACGAGCTTGCCCTGGTGTTTCGGCTCCTTTCCCACAAGCGGTCCGATGAACAGTCCCGCGGCCAGGAAGCAGGTCGCTATCCAGAAAATCGCCAGCTGCAGGTGCCATGTCCTGAGCACCGCGTAGGGAAGTATCGACGCGATGGGCAGGCCGAAGAATTTCGTCCCCTCCACGGTGTAATGCGCGGTCAGCGATCCGGTGCCAATCTGCGCGATGAAGAGAATCGCGGCGACGAGGAAATAGATCACCGTGGCCTTCTGGCTCGCCGTCGGCGACGGTTCTTCGAGACGGACGAGCGTTGCGGAATAATCGTCCTCCCGTATGTATCTGTTGTAAAAGAAGAGCACGAGTCCCAGGGCGAGGATGAGGACCACCACGCTGATGATCGACCATATCACCATGTCCGGCGTCGGCTCGTTCCCCACCAGCGGATCATAAGGCCAGTTGGTCGTATAGGTTACGTTTTTGCCGGGGCGTTCGGTCCCCGCCGCCCAGGCGAGCCATGAAAAGAAACTCGTTACGATGAATCCCTCGCGTTCGTTCCGCACGATGCCTGGCTGGATGCCCATGCGGTCGTTCCCGTCCTTGAATAATCCGGTGTAGTATCCCTTCAGGTGATGGAACGCCTCCGCCTGGTGCTCCGAAAGTGCGAGCGTTCTCGTTCCGGCGTCGTACCTGTTCGTTCTTACATCCCTGCGGACCTTCGCCCGTATCTCCGCCTTGCGCACCTCATCGAGCGAGTCGAAATCCTTTTGCGTGAACGACGCCGCTTTCTTCGCGTCATGCCCCAGGTTGCGGGCCGCGATGAAAAGTCCCAGCCGGTGCAGGTAGTCCGCAGACCAGTCCGGTGCGAGGTACGAGCCGTGACCCCATATCGAACCGATATGCTGCCCGCCGCGGCTGAAATAATGCAACTGTCCGCCCGTGATGTCTTTCCCTGTGAACATCAGTTCTCCGCCGGCGGATGTGATCCTTTCGGGTATCGGCGGTTTTTCTTTGTTGATCATATAGCCGCCGAAAATGAGCACTCCGAAGCAGAGTACCAGTAAAAATAGCAATACTGCCCTCAACGGTGATTTCATCGGGTACCTCCTTTTTATTATTGAATGAACTCGTCATGAATGTATGCGTTGTGCTCCAGGGTATTGATCTTTTTCACGTTTTTTCCGGCAAAAACCTCACCAGTGCGCGAGCATACCTCGTAATGTCGTTGCCGGCCGCGAACAGAAGCGGTATCATGAAAAGCGTGATGACCGTACCGAAGAGAAGTCCGTATGCCATCACCAGTGACATATGGGAAAGGAAGGGATCGGAGCCTCCTATGCCGTATCCTGTGGGGAGAACTCCGAGCACCGTCGTAATGGTCGTGAGCAGTACCGGCCTCAGGCGAGATACGGACCCCTGCCGGATATGTTCTTCCGTTACGGGATTATCTCCCGCGAGACTTCGAATCGTGTGGACCATCACGATCGCGTTGTTGACTATGACGCCCATCAGGCCCACCATGGCTATCCCTCCCATCATCGAAGCGGGAATCCCGTGAGTTATCAGGACGAAAGCGAAACCTATCACAAGGAACGGGATGGACATCATGATGATCATCGGTTTCGAAAACGAGTTTAATATGAGTGAAATGAGAAGATAAATGCCTACGAAGGCGGCCAGTGACGCCGCGGCGAGGCCGGAAAAAATGAGGTTCGTTTCAACGGGCTGACCCGAATATTCAACCGATACCGTATTGTCCGAGGGGAACCGTGATCGCACTCTATTCATCACCTCGACCGGTGTTATTTTTTTCAGATCCGTATTTCCGAAAACCGTCACCGCTCTCTCCCCGTTCACATGATGTATGCCTGCTCTGGAAGGCTGCTCCTCCAGGGAGGTGAACATTGAAAGGTTGATAATATTACCCTGTTTGTTTGCAATCGGCAGCGTGTCAATGAACTGTTTGCTGGCCCTGCCCCTGCTGTTGAGGCGGAGCCTGAAGTCGAGGGTGGAATCGACCGTGGAAAGATTGCTGACGACCATACCGTCAAAAGCAATGCGCAGCGTGGTCAGAACGTCCTCTACTGTGAGGCCGGTCCTCGTGAGTATATCGTGGTCCAGTTTCAGGTTCAGCTCGTTTTTTCCTTCGATGTCGTCGTTTTCAATGTCGTAAACGCCCGTCAGTGTTGCTAGATACTTCCGTATCTCCTTCTCTTTTTTATTACGGAGGTCATCATTATTGGAAATCACCCGTATTTCAAACGGGCGGCCCATGGGCGGCCCCAGCCTGCTCAGGTTTGTTACGTATGCCGCCTTTTTATCTTCTTTCTTCGCGATCTCATTTTTAAGCGAATCCATTATTTGTTCAGCCGTACGGCTCCGCTGGGAAAACGGTTTTAAATAGGCGAAGATCACGGCAATATTGTTCTGTGTCCCCATCGTCGTCGCGCTCAAAAGGCTGTGAGTGCCTATTCTCGTGCTGAAGCCGATTAGTTCGTTTTCCGGAAGCTTGAGCATCAGTTCTTCAAATTCATGCACGGCTTTCTCGGTTTCTTCCGCCGTCGTTCCCTTGGGGAGCGTCACGGATACCGTGAATCCTTCGGCGGCGTCCTGCGGGAAGGGATCCTTGTCCACGAATCGAGCGAAAAGCGCCATTGAGGCGACGAGAATCACCGCCATGGAGGCAATAACCGGATACCTGTGACGCATGGCGAAACCAAGGGCGGAATGATAGGCGTTCTCCATTCTTGTCACAAATCGTTTTTTTACTATCTTCGCAGCCTTGCCGTGGCTCAGGTGGGCTGGTAGCAAAAAATAACTTTCAAATAGAGATATTGAAAGGCCCACGATCACCATGAGGGGAATAGCCCAGATGAATTTACCGGGAAAACCGCCGAGGGAGAAAAGGGGCGTAAACGCCACCATGGTGGTGAGGCTGGAGGCCGCCACCGGCACCCACATGGTTTTAACCGCCGTCACTGCGGCTTCCTTCGGTTCCATTCCGAGTTCCCTGTTGTTGTTAATCTCTTCGGCAATGACGATGGCGTCGTCCACCAGCATGCCTATAATGATAATGAATCCACCCAGGGATATAAGGTTGAGCGAAATCCCGTAATTATTTATAAAAATGAACATTCCAAAAAGTGTGAAAGGAATGCCGAAGGCTGTCCAGACCGCGGTTTTCGCGTCGAAAATCATAAAAAGTACGGCGATGACGAGAATGAAGCCTATAACCGCGTTACCCGCCAGTAGGCTTATCCTTTCTCTTGTGAGGCGGGACTGGTCCAGCAGCACCTTCATGGTCGCTCCCGCTGGTAGCGATTCACTTTTCAGGAGCTTGTGTATGCCGTCAACGGTTCGGATAAGATCGCTGGCACCTGTTTTTTTTATGGAAAGGGTGGCACCCCTCTTGCCGTTGTTGCGGACTATTAGATTGCTTTCCTTCGGAGCGAGATGAACGGTTGCCACCTGCCTAAGTTTGACACCGTATCCGGAGTCGTTCATTATAAGATTCGTTTCCAGTACGTCCTTATAATCATCAAACTTGCTCAAAAAAACGATCTTCTTTTCGTCTACGAACGATTTGATCGTCCCCCCGGATCCCTCGAGGTTCCTCTTCTGGATCGCCTGCTGGATCATCTTGAGGTCTACACTATGTTTCCTGGCCTTGTTCGGGTCCACAAGTATGTGCGCTTCTTCGTCGGTCAGTCCTATCACGGTGATGTTTGAAACACCGGAAACCTTTCTTATTTTTTTCTCGAGCCTGTCGATATACGGCTTCAGTATCGCGTAGTCTCCCGTGAAGGCGACCTCCATCACGGGAACATCTGATGAGGTGTACTCGCTTATCGAAGGTCTGCCTTCAATTTCCCTCGGAAGGTCTCCTATCGCAGCGATGGCGCTTTCGACGTCGTTGTACAGCTTCCTGAAATCGTCCGGTGTCCCGTTGTCGTCCGCCTGCACCTCGATTCTGGACATCCCCTCCTCCGAAACCGAGAGCACTTCTTTTATTCCCTCGAGTTCCTCCAGTGCGTCCTCTATCGGTACCGTAACATTTAGCTCCACGTCCCGTGCCGAGGCGCCGGGATATATTGTTTGAATAATGATCTTATTCATCGATATCTCGGGGAACCCCTCCTTGCGGGCCTCCATGACACTTTTCACGCCCAGCCCGATCACCGCCAAAATAATAATATTTATCAGCATGGGCCTGTTTATGAAAAACCTTACAAGTGTGCTCATTATTTTCAGTCCTTGTGTTCGGGGCGCGTATCAGCCGCCGGTACCATTATCGCTCTGCTCTTCATATTTCTCGTTATCATCATACGGACAGTAGCGCACGTATTGTATTCCATAATTTTCTCCCCTCCTCAATGATGTCGAAGGACCTGGACGTCAATCGCCACCGGGTAACAAGCAGACGAAACGTTCCCATGACGACAAGGGATAACTGTTCGTCCTCCTGGTCCTTCCGTATGGTCCCTTCCGACTGTCCGCGTCGAATCATGTCCTTCAAGCCTTCCTGCGATAATTCCATTATTGAACGTACTTCAGAGGAAAGACGATCGTTGTTTTGGAAAATCTCCTCAGAAAAAATCGCGGCGGTGATTGAAGGGTTTTCATTAAACAGGCGTAACGATCCCTCAAAAAGGGATCCAATCTAGTCCAGGGGATTCTTGGCGCTTTCCCGGGCGTTTTTCATCCGGTCCCCTGCCCCTTTTTTAAAACGCCTTAAAATCTCCCCAAGAATCTCCTGTTTGCTTTTAAAATGACGGTAAATCCCCGGTTCTGTAAATCCCACTTCCTTTGCGATGTTTTTCGTTGTGAGGTTATGAATTCCCTTCTTTTCGATAATCCGCATGGATGCGGCAATGATCTCATCCCTTCTTTCAGGTTTTATATTCATAGGCCATGGTGTATGTTAAAAGTTAGTAATCACTAATATATAAATTTTTAATGCCTTCGTCAACTTATTATCCGGTTTTCCAACGGCGAAACCCCACCCGGCATAGGTGAAAAATGCCCTCCCTTTTTCCCGTTCCGGGATCCACGGTATCATGAAATCAACTCAATCGCAAGGGACAGACTGCCCGTATGTGTGTTAATCAAAGTCGGTGCCGCCCTTTCGCGCGGCAAACCGCACGCCACCTTAGCTGATTGACGTTTGTGCCGGTCCCGCGGGCAACTTCCGATCAACATGGGATTATGTCGCATTG
>ERZ795049.535-NODE-535-length-55522-cov-9.957867_pt1 | contig 55522 bp, 51 predicted proteins | sample MGYA00375133_ERZ795049 | MGnify/ENA primary metagenome ERZ795049 (study PRJEB30178, sample SAMN05720147) | activated sludge metagenome | isolation source: anaerobic digester from wastewater treatment plant | place: Japan | collected 2015-04-20 ... | reverse complement strand
CCGCTCCGGCTCAGATGAGCCGGCTGAGCGATGACGAGCTCTCCGAGGTGAGCGCCCGCTCGGGCATCACCTATGTGATCGGCGATTCACAGCTGCGCGTCTACGCCGACTCATACCGGGTCTCCGACACAGATCACACCCCGCGCCACTGGATCGAGCTCAACGATTTCACCGTCGATGACGGCCAGGGCGGCTACTTCTCCATGAACACCCCCGCTGACTACGACGACTTCAACACCCTCGACATCGGCACCACCGGCGAGGGGGATACGTATATTTTCATGAATCTTTCCACTCACGTAGAGCCGAGGACCTACACTGTCGGGAACTTCGTCTTCTGCGACCAGGACCTGGGCGGAATCAGGCTGGAAAACCTCAGGAAGGGGACTTCGGACACGTTTATCATAGGCCCCCACGGCGATGGGATGTCCGGCATCGACATCGAGTATCAGACAGAGATCACCATCGACTCTCTGCAGTACACCTACAATACCCAGCCCGAATCGCTCAACCTCACCGGCATCCGATTTGCCGGCAGCGCGCTCGGTGCGCCGGAAGATCCGTCATCCTGGATCTTTTCGGGAAAGTTCAAGTTCGGCGATCTTGCGAACAACAGGCCTGTGACCATTGATGTCGGTACCTATGATGACGGTGCTGTCACGTCGACCTCGGTGTTCTACAACGCACCCATGTCCGGCAGCATCCGGGTGGAAAACGTGGATTTCGGAGGGAACCAGTTCGGCCCCTGCGCCATCGACGGCATAACCGTTCATCATCTCGGCATCCAGATACCCGGTAATTGACAGGGGCGGGCAAATCTGGGAGAATCCGGACTATGGAGGTTATCGCGGGCTTCCTCATCGTTCTGGCTATACTTACCACGCTCCATCCCGTCAGTGACGTATCGGAAAGCGAACTGACGTTGTACCCGGAAGTGCCTGGAATTCAGCATGTTTTGAGATATGAGGTCAAGCCGTACTCTGTCATGAAGGACGAGAACATCGTCAAGCAGCAGTTCGACTACAGTTGCGGCTCTGCGGCGCTGGCAACCCTCCTGAACTACTACCTGGGCGAGAACTTCACCGAGGAGCAGGTGATCCATGGGCTGATGGAGTATGGCGACATCAAACAGCTGGAGGAGAGGCGCGCGTTCTCTCTGCTGGATATGAAGCGGTTTGTTACGGTTCTCGGCTACCAGGGCACGGGCTACACTGCGGAGCTCGAAGATCTGAAGAAGCTCGACAAGCCATGCATCGTTCCGATCGAGTTTTTTGGGTACAGGCACTTCGTGGTTTACCGTGGCATATATGGCGATCATGTGTTCTTCGCCGACCCCTTCATGGGCAACATCAGCTTCACCTTATCGGAATTTGAAGAAATGTGGCACAGAAATATCGTGTTTATCGTGACCGACGGCGGAGTCACCATGGATGCGCTTCTCCTCAAGGAGGAGGATTTGCGGCTCGTGGAGATCATCAGGACGAGCGATGCTCTTCCCGAGCATGCACGTTCGACCATTCTGATCGAGCAGCAGAAGTTCATGGAATCCATCGGGAGGATCGACGAGGACGCGAACAGGAGATACCAGTTCAAGAGCATCAATGTCTATTGATGTCGCACTGCGTGCTCCGGGCCCAATCATGAATTGACAGGTTACAGCAAGAGGAGACCATACGTGAAGAGACTCGCTGTTTTGATTGCTGTGTTTTTTTGCTGCCTTGTTTGTGCTGCCGACGGGAGCGCCCAGGAGCAGGAAACAGGAAGAGAGGAGCTTCTGAACCGTATCGAGGAGCTGGAGAAACGGATCAATGAATTGACGGAAGAGAGCCGCGCCAGAAGAAGACTGGAGATCACCGAGCAGGAGAAGCAGGAGAAGGAGAAGGAAGTGCTCGAAGCAGTGGGCAGAGAATACTCTCTCGAACCAAAGCGCACGCTCGGGCTCGACTATACGCTGTCGTACAAGTATACCCCAAGCGAGAGGATTCTCAATCAGCTCCTGATCGAACGCCAGATAGATCACGAGATCAAGCACACCATCACTACATCGTACAGCATCCTCGACAATCTGACCTTCAGCGCGGGCATTCCTTTCGTATACCGGTACAACGAAGTGGGCACGGACAAAGAGCTGGATGAAACCGACATCGCTGATATTACCCTGGGATTCCTGTACCAGCCCATCAAGTCGAAGGCCGGCGATATGCGGACTATTCTGGGCCTGAGCGCCTCATTGCCCACGGGCAGGAGCCCCTTCAAGATCAACCCCGAGACAGAGCTCTCGACCGGCAACGGTGTGTATGACTTTTCGCTGACTGCAAGCTTCAGCAAGCAGATCGACCCTGTTGTGGCCTTCTGGAACCTCGGATATACCTACCGCATGGATGCCACCGGTCTGGATTACAGAGTTCTGGATCAATTCATACTGGAAGAGGTGGAGGCAGGGGACTCCATCTCCGCCGGGGCAGGGATCGGCTATGCACTTTCCTATAAAATATCGGTGAACTCGTCTTTCAGCTACACTTATTATTTCAGCTCCACGTATAAGTATACGGGCGCGATTCAGGACGTTGAGTCCGGAGACAGATCCGAAGCCACGTTCGTCGTGGGCTTAGGCTGGAAAGCGACAAACAAGACCACCCTTTCTTTCAGTCTCGGGTACAGTCTCACGGGGTCGGGCTTCACGTTTACGGTCAGGGCCCCGTTCAGCTTTGTCCTATGAGGGGAGAATGTATCATGCTATTGAGGAGGTTCCCGGCAATTTGCCTGTTGCTGATCGCGGGCCTGATCAGCCCCATGCCGGCGCATGCAGGGCTCTTCGAGCAGCTCGCGGTCTGCCCTGCAGCATCTTCTCTGGGCAGCGCGGTGACCGCCTATCCGGAAGGGTGCGGCGGCCTGGCCGTACATTTCAATCCGGCGCACCTGGCAACCTATCAGGCCAGCCGGTTCGACAACGCGCTGATCTTCACAATAAACAAGAGAGAAGGAAAGTACAAGCAGGGGATTGATCCCGAGACCGGGGAGCTCTGGGCTCCTTTCGGCGGCTGGTTCAACGATGGCAGAGACCCCTTGGATGGCGCCGAGGCAGAGCAGCAGAGCGGGTATATGGTGATTCCCATCGTCGACTACGAGATCCCCTATCTGGCAGGCGCGGGCATGGGGATCGTCTACAAGCCGCCCGAGCCCGAGTCGCGGCTCACCTTCGGGTTCGGACAGTATGCGCCCTTTGCGGTGGGGCTGAAGAATCACAGCGGAGACCCGTTCAGCTTCATGGGCAGGAAGGCCTTCTTCCTCCGCATGGTCCTGGCGGCCCCGGCGGTTGCATATAAGCTCACCGACACCATATCCATAGGCGCCTCGGTAGGGATCGGGGTCACCCTGTTCAGCTTCCAGACGAACATGAGAACGCCCAACACCATGGTCGCACTGACCGGCGCCCTGGGTGAGGCGACCGAAGGTCTGGAGATCCCGGTGATATCAGAGCTGACTTTCCCGCCGCCCTGGTTCGGCGGCGGAATGCACCCCTATGAGAAATCGGGCGAGCTTGAGCTCCTGGTGGAGGACTACTTCACCACCTCGTACAACCTGGGCTTTCTGTGGGAGCCCACGCCCTGGTTTGCCTTCGGGGCCTGTTACCAGAGCGAGTCCGAGACCACTATGGAAGGCGACTACAAGTTTTCCTACGAACGTAGATTTCAGAACACGGTCGCCTGGCTGGGGCGTTCTCCCCTGACGATCATAACAGCCGCCATGTTCGACCTGCCCTACCAGGCAGTGCCCCATCAGAAGGGCACCGCCACCGTCAGCATGACCTGGCCCGCCCGCCTTCAGCTCGGCGTCAAACTGAAGCCCATAAAACAGCTCGTGCTCACCTGCGACGCCCACTGGACCGACTGGGAGGCATGGCCTACTCTCGAGATACAGTTCGACCAGAAGATTCAGCTTCTGAGATTCGCCCGGATGCTCGGGTATATGAACAGTCCCAAGGCCATGGTTTTGAATCTGGGTTTTGAGAACACCTGGCATTTCAGCTACGGAATCGAGATACGCCCCATCAAGCGGCTCGCCCTGCGCTTCGGGTATGAGCCCAGACCCACTTCCGTGCAGGACGACCTCTTCGGCCCTGTGCCCATGTCGGATATGGATATCTATTCTGTGGGGATCGGGTTTACCATCGAGGACCATCCCAAGCCCAAGCCCGGCAACTTCCATGAACTGCTCAAACAGATTCAGCATCCGACCGCAATCGACCTCAATGTGACGCTTGTGCAGCTCAAAGACAAGACGGTGGGGTTCAACGAAAGCACGAATATGAACTCGATAGATTTCACCGACATTGTCTACAACCCGTATGCGGGCCTTGAGTACGAGCAGGAGATGTCCGTATGGGTGATATCGCTGAATCAGGTGTTCAAGTGGTGAGAGCGCCTATGCGGGCGGCATATCGAGCTTGATGCCGTTATTTTCGGACAATGGCAGGCAAAGGACTGGTACTGCACCTGTGCGGAAATGCTCCCGGATCTTCTCGCGGACACCTCCGCGCCCAGCTCAATGCGGGATTGCATGCCCACTCTCTCCTTGAGGGAGAGGGACTTGGGAGAGGCGTCATAATGAAATACACCCAAAAATCCCGTCCCCAAACCCCGGCGAACCTTGCAACATCCAGTCTGAGGCGGTATAGTGAAGGCATCGGGAAAAACCGGTTAATGTTTCTAACATGACAAAGGAGAAGATCTGTGAAGAGGAAGGCTGCTTACACCATATTGGTTTCCCTGGTATTCTGCGGACTTGCGCCCATGACGATTACTGCGGAGGATAAGGCCGCCCTCAGGGAAGAGATCATTCGGCTGGTGGAGCCGGTCGAGAAGTATCAGATCATATTTGAGTCGTTCGTGCCGAGCCCTGATTCCCAGCACGTGGCCTGCGTGGCCCGGTCGGGCAAAAAGTTTGTCGTGATGCATGACGGCAAGGCCCAGAAGGAGTATCACTCGATCGCCAAGGAAACCCCTGTCTTCAGCCCTGATTCCCAGCACATGGCCTACAAGGCCCAGGAAGGCATCAAGTGGGTCGTCGTGCGCGACGGCAAGGAGGAAGAGCGGTTCGACAACGTGAGCGTCCCTGAGTACAGCCCTGATTCGAAGCACCTGGCATATGTCGCCCAGAACGGAAAAAAGCAGCAGGTGGTGTTTGACGGCAAGAAGCACAAGGCCTACGACGGCATACCCCTGAAGCACAACCTGGTGTTCAGCCCCGATTCGCAGCATTTCGCCTACTCCGTCCTGAAGGGGGGCAAAATGGTGGTGGTGATGGACGGCAAGGAGGGAAAGGAATACGACCAGGTTTCGTTCCCGATATTCAGCCCGGACTCGAAGCACATGGTCTACCCTGCCAGGAGAGGGGATAAATGGTTTGTGGTAAAGGACGGGGAAGAAGGGCCCGAGTATGACCTTGTTGGTGTGTTCAGGTTCAGCCCTGACAGCTCCCGGTTTGCCTACACGGCAAAGATCGGCGGCAAGGCAGTGATGGTGGATGACGGCAAGGAGGGGCCGAAATTCACAGACATCGCCATGCCCATGTTCAGCCCTGACTCGAAGCACATGGCCTATCTGGCCATCGACGGCGACAAGATGCTCATGGTCATGGACGGGAATAAGGGCAAAAAGTATGACGAGATCAACGACCTGGCCTTCAGCCCGGACTCCGCCCGGTATCTCCTCACCGTAAGAAGCGGCAAAGACTGGACGGCCATTGTCGACGGAAAAGAAGCGGGCAGATACACGAACATCTTCCTGCCCGGCTTCAGCCCGGATTCAAAGCATTATTCGTTCATGGCCAGGAAGGGCGAGAAGTGGCTCCTAGTGTATGACGGGAAAGACGGCACGCTCTACGATTTCGTCACCCTCGCCCAGTTCAGCAGGGATTCGAACCACTATGCCTTCATGGCGAAAAAAGGCGAAAAGTGGGTGGTGGTGAAGGACGGCAGGGAGTCTCAGGAGTACGACGGGGTAGCGCTTCCGATGTTCTCGCCTGATTCCAGGCACTTCGCCTTCGCTGCAGTGAGAGACAACGCCTGGTTCGTGGTGGCGGACGGGGTGGAGGGGAACGAGCGCTTTGCCGGGTTCCTGAAAGGAACCGCTCTGCTGTTCGAAACAGATGATGTCTTTCACATCCTGGGCCTCCAGCTCAACATGGTCAGCCCCACCGAAGCGAGCATGAATATCGTGAAGCTCAAAGGGGAGATCAAATAACCGGCCCGGATAAAGCCGCCGAAACACCGGCATAGCGCCGGTTTGGAAGAGAGATTGGAGCCCTGCTCCCAGCGGGAAAGCGGAGAGCAGGGCTCCTACTGTACGCATCCTGTGCTTCGAAGGACTGGGATTCCTGGAAACACGCCGCAGGCTCCAGGGATACTCTCCAGTGTGGCTCTTTGCGGGCCTCAGCCCCGGGTTTCCTGCGGGATGGTCCTCACCAGCTTCACGCCGATGATCATGGCGGACCCGATGCCCACGATGATGACCGGGACCATGTGGAAGAAGTGATAGGCAAGAGTAAGCCCTGCGGCCTCTGTCGCCGGGATGCCGAAGATCATGAGCCCGAACACCCCGCCCGCCTCCCACAGGCCCCAATATCCCGGAACCGATGGGAGCATGATGAAAAAGCAGATGATGAGCTCCACGGCAAATGCCTGAAGGAACGATATCTGCACTCCAGGGAAACCGAATGTCAGGAGATACAGCGCCAGGCCGAGCATCGCCCAGAGGGCAAAGGAGAGCAGCAGGCACAGTACAAGGTTCAGGGGACTTTTCAGGATGTCGAACCCTACGGCGAAGTTATCCAGGAGACAGGTTATTTTCGTACACAGACCTGCCCGGAGCTTTTCCCTGAACGGCTGCTGCGCGAAGAACATCATGTCGGGCGTCTTGAGGATGATCCGGTTGAAGACACTTCTCGTCGATGAGAAGCTGATGAGTAATGTGACCACCACGAGGACGAGACTGAACTTGAGCGTGGCCTTCCACAGGCCGTCGAGCAGGGCCGGGGTGAGATGATAGGATGCGAAGGTGATGTCCAGAGATGGGTCGATAGGAACGGCGGCCAGTATATAAATGAAGAATGAGAGCAGGGCCGCTGCATCGAATATTCTGTCTATTCCCGCCGTGGCGAGCACTTTAGAGAACTCGACGTTTTCCTTCTTGTAAAACACGGCGGGCCTGGCTATCTCCCCCACGCGGCCCGGGAAGACACTGCTCATCATAAAACCGATCATTACCGGGTGAAAAGCACTCCAGAAGCCGGTTTTTTTCACGGGCAGCAGGATGAGCTGCCAGCGCCACACCCTGAGCACATAGCTCAGAAAAGCCACGGCGAGCGAAGGAATGACCCACCAATAGTTGATGATCTTCAGGTAATCGATCAGCTCTCTGAGAGGGATGTTGACAAAGGTTAAATACAGGGCCACGGCTGAAAAGAGCAGGCCCACGATCAGAGAGGCCCAGGTTTTGCGGTTCAGATCGATCATCGGGCGCCTCCCGAGCGGGCGCATAGGCTCGCCGTGGTAGGGTGCGGCCGGACTATCATCTTTTCAACCGGCACATTCGCACATGGGCTCTTCGTATATATACAAAGCATATTCTATCTGGTTTCTTATCGATTCCGTTCACCAACAGCACGGGGACGCCACACAAACCCACCACCTGGCTCTTAAGATAGTGGATAGGAACGGGTTCAGTCTCCTACCACTTTCGGTGACATGTTTTTTCCCCATTGTCAATGCGGCAAGATCACGTGCGGGAAAACCCAAGGGGCTTTTCAAGTAAAAAATGACAACATGATTCCATGATGGTAAAATGGGTTCTCTTCATCTAGTGAAATGGAGAGTATAATACTTAATCGGGGGATCATACCATGAAAAGGGCACTGATCACCGGAACCACGGGGCAGGACGGTGCTTATCTGGCTGAGTTTCTGCTGGATAAGGGCTACGAGGTCCACGGCATCAAAAGACGGTCGTCGAGCTTTAATACCTACCGGGTGGACCATCTCTACCAAGACCCGCATGAAAAAGACGTACGCTTCCGCATGCACTACGGTGATCTGACCGACTCCACCAATATCATCCGAATCATTCAGGCCGTGGAGCCTGATGAGATCTACAATCTCGGGGCACAGAGCCACGTGCAAGTGTCGTTCGAGACGCCGGAATACACCGCCCAGGCTGATGCAGTGGGAACCCTGCGCATCCTGGAGGCCTTAAGGATCCTGGGCATGGATAAAAAGGTGCGGTTCTATCAGGCCTCCACCAGCGAGCTGTTCGGCAAGGTGCAGAAGATCCCCCAGGACGAGAACACCCCTTTCTATCCCCGGAGCCCCTATGGTGTTGCAAAGCTCTATGCCTACTGGATCACGGTCAATTATCGCGAGGCCTACGGCATGTTCGCCTGCAACGGCATCCTCTTCAACCACGAGTCGCCCATCCGGGGAGAGACGTTCATCACCCGCAAGGTCACCCGCGCGGTGAGCCGGATCGCACTGGGCCTCCAGGACAGGCTTTACATCGGTAATCTGGATGCAAAGAGGGACTGGGGCCATGCCCGGGACTATGTCGTCGCCCAATGGCTCATCCTGCAGCAGGAAGAACCCGACGACTATGTGATCGCCACCGGCAGGCAGAATTCCGTGAGGGATCTGTGCAACCTGGCGTTCTCCCTGGTGGGCATCGAGATGGAATGGGTCGGTGAGGGCCCGGAGGAGACAGGCGTGGTATCGAAGGTCAGGCCTGTTCAGGATGGAGTTGTCCTCAAGCCCGGTGATGCAGTTGTTGTAATCGACCCGAGATATTTCAGACCGTCAGAGGTGGATACACTCTTGGGCAACCCGGCCAAGGCGAAAAAGAAGCTCGGGTGGGAGGCGAAGATCTCTTTCGAGGAAATGGTGGCTGAGATGGTTGAGCACGATCTCGAGGAGGCCAGAAGAGATCTCCTGTGCATTAACAGCGGCTTTCGGGTGATGAGCCATCATGAATAAAGATGCACGCATCTATGTGGCGGGTCACACAGGGCTGGTGGGATCGGCCGTCTGTAAGAAACTAAAAGAGCATGGGTACGGGAATCTCGTGCACCGGACCCATGGCGAGCTCGATCTCACCCGCCAGACCGACGTAGAGAGCTTCTTTTTCCGGGAGAGGCCTGAGTATGTGTTCCTGTGCGCCGCAAGGGTGGGAGGCATCCTTGCCAACAGCACCCGGCCGGCAGAGTTCATCTACGAAAACCTGATGATCGCGACCAACATCATCCACGCGAGCTTTCAGAGCGGGGTGAAGAAGCTGCTCAATCTCGGTTCGTCATGCATCTATCCCCGAGAGGCGCCTCAGCCCTTGAAGGAGGACTATCTCCTCACCGGTGGTCTCGAACCCACGAACGAGGCATATGCCGTGGCAAAGATCGCCGCGATCAAGCTCTGCAGGTATTATCACCAACAGTATGGCGCGGATTTTCTCTCGGTCATGCCCGCAAACCTCTACGGACCGGGGGACAACTTCGACCTCGAGACATCACATGTACTTCCCGCCTTCATCCGGAGGTTCCACGAGGCGAAAGAACGCAGGGTGCCGTATGTGGTTCTCTGGGGCACGGGCAAGCCCATGCGCGAGTTCCTCTATGCAGAGGATCTCGCAGATGCCTGTGTCTACCTCATGCGCAGCTTTCATGCAGACGAAATAGGCGAGTTCGTGAACATCGGGACCGGTGTCGATCTGTCGATTCGTGAGCTGGCCGAGATGATAGCCGAAATCACGGGCTATACGGGCGAGATCCGGTGGGACAGCACCAAGCCTGACGGCATGATGCGCAAGGTCCTGGACACGACGAGAATCAATGATCTGGGATGGAGCGCAAAAACGGATTTGTGGCAGGGCATCGAGAAAACCTATGCCTGGTATCGAATACATGGAGTTTGATTGAGATGGAGGAGGGATGCAGGGAGTATCATCACATGCATACAGTAACAGACAGGCCTTTATGTGCTATCAGGAAGAACGCAGGCGTCACTGGGATTCGGTTGCGTGCAGGCAGGATCACTGGTCTTCCCGGGGCGCCTTTTATCACGAGCGGATCTCGGAGATCTATCGGTATCTGGTGCCGCCGGGACAGCGCGTCCTGGAGATCGGGTGCGGCACCGGCGATCTTCTCGCCTCGTTGCAACCAACTCAAGGGATGGGCATCGATTTCTCGGCCGAGATGATTCGGCGCGCGAAAAAGAAATATCCCCACCTCAGATTTATCCTGTGTGACGCCCATGAGATCAGCCTGAACGGGCAGTTCGATGTGATCATCCTTTCCGACCTGGTGAACGACCTGTGGGACGTCCAGGCTGTCCTGAGCGGGCTCGACCGGCTCTGCTCTCACCGGACCCGGATCATCATCAACACCTACAGCCGGGTGTGGGAGCTTCCGCTGCTGCTCACGCAGAAGCTCGGCCTCTCCACCCCGCTGCTCCCCCAGAACTGGCTCACTGTGGAGGACATCTGCAATCTGCTCCATCTGGCCGGATATGAAGACATCAGGCATTTCAACGAGATTCTCTGGCCTGTGAAGACCCCGATTCTGGCGGGATTTTTCAACCGGCACCTCGTGAAAATATGGCCGTTCTCCTGCCTTTCCCTGTCCAATTTCATCATCGCGAGGAAACGGCCGGAAAAAGATGCGGGGGCAAAGGAACCTCTGGTCTCGGTTATCGTGCCTGCCCGCAACGAGGCCGGCAATATCGACGAGATCTTTGCCCGCATCCCGGAGATGGGCGCGGGAACGGAGCTCGTCTTCGTGGAGGGAAATTCCCGGGACAACACCTATGAGGCGATCGCCAAAGCCATGGAGAAGCATCCTCAAAGGAGGTGCAGGCTGCTCCGGCAGACAGGCACGGGCAAGGGCGATGCCGTCAGGCTGGGCTTCAGGGAAGCGTCAGGGGATGTTCTCATGATTCTCGACGCCGACATGACCGTGCCGCCGGAAGACTTGCCGCGGTTTTACGAGGCGCTCCGGTCGGGCGAAGGCGAGTTCATCAACGGCGTGCGCCTTGTCTATCCCATGGAAAAGCAGGCCATGCGCTATGCGAACCTACTGGGAAACAAGTTTTTCTCCCTGGCCTTTTCCTGGCTTCTGGGCCAGCCGATCAAGGACACCCTCTGCGGCACCAAGGTGCTTAGCAGGGCAAACTATGAGAAGATCGAGAAGAACAGAGCCTACTTCGGCGATTTCGATCCGTTCGGCGATTTCGATCTCCTCTTCGGTGCGGCGAAGCTGAATCTGAAGATCGTGGAAATGCCCATCAGATACCGGGAGCGCAGATACGGCGAAACGAATATCGACCGGTGGAGGCACGGGATGATCCTGCTCCGGATGGTCCTGTTTGCGATGAGGCGGATCAAGTTTTTCTAATAAAGGTCTTGTGCAGGCAATGGAGAGGAACAGTGGCCAGACCGCAGAATGAAATAGAGCACGGCAGAAAGCTCTCCCGGAATGACCCCGAGCTGATATGGGGCTGGGGAACGCCGGCAGGCAGGATAAGGGCCCGGCGCCGCGCCGCTCTCATAGCCGAAGGGGCCCGGCTGGGGCCTCATGTGAGGGCCCTGGAGATCGGGTGCGGCACCGGTGTTTTTACAGAATATTTTGTGCAAAGCGGAGCACACATCGTCGCTGTGGATATTTCGTCCGACCTCCTGGAAGAGGCGAGAGAAAGAGGCCTGCCGGAAGACAGGGTGCAGTTCATCGAAAAAGCGTTCGAAGAGTGCGAGGTGGACGGCCCCTTCGATGCCGTGATCGGGTCATCGATTCTGCATCACCTCGATCTTGCCGGATCACTTCCTCGGATATTTGCTCTTCTCAGGCCGGGCGGGTGGATGAGCTTCGCCGAGCCGAACATGCTGAACCCCCAGATCTTTTTCCAGAAGAACATCCCCTGGCTGAAAGAGCGGCTGGGCGACTCTCCCGATGAGACCGCATTCGTGAGGCATTCCCTCAAGAGGAGATTGGAATCGTCCGGGTTCGACAGGGTGGCAATTACCCCGTTCGACTGGCTGCATCCCCTCACGCCGGCGAGAGTCATTCACATTGTCTCGAAAATCGGGGCATTTCTGGAGGCGGCCCCTCTGGTGCGGGAGTTCGCCGGATCACTGTACATCCGGTGCAGGAGGCCGGCGTGAAGAAGGTTGAGGAGACGGGAATCAGGGAGAAGGGGCGTGCGAAGCTCCGGCTGCTGCCGCTGAGTCACTACCGGGGCATAGACTCGGAAGACCCCATCCGGTTCTACTTCTGGCCTGTCCTCGGTTCCCTTTACCGGCGCAGGGTCGAGCTCTGTCTGGAAGAGCTCTGCGGGGGAGAAAAGATCCTTGAGGTGGGGTTCGGGTCCGGTATTACCTTTCTCAATCTCGCACAACTCTACGGCACTGTTTGCGGAGTCGATCCCAACCCCTTTGCCGGCGACGTTCGTGCCGCGTTTGCGTCTGTCGGAATACACACACATCTGCTGCGGGGGAGCGTTCTGGAGATCCCCTATCAGGACAACTGCTTCGACGCGGTTCTTCTCATCAGCATTCTCGAGCATCTCAAGCCGAACGAGCTGGACAGGGCCTTCGCCGAGATACGGAGGGTGCTCAGGCAGGGAGGGCAGGCGGTGTATGGGGTCCCGGTGGAACGGCCTTTCATGGTCATGATGTTTCGTCTCCTTGGATACAATATCAGAAGGCACCATTTTTCGACGCAGAAAGATGTGGCCGACGCGGCTGGAAGATTTCTGACAGAGGTCCGTATCACTCCTATGTACGGCATTCACCGCCTTCTGGGGGCTGTGTACGAGGTCGGGCATTTCAGAAAGGCAGTCTGAAAGGCAGAGGATCATGAAAGCGAATGACCGCCGGAAAATACTGGTAATCCTTCTGCTGGCAGTGCTGTCGGCAGCGGTCTACTGGCGGGTGGCAGGCCATGGCTTCATCAACATGGACGATGCGATGTACGTTGCGGACAACCCGCACGTGCAGAAAGGCATTACGGTGGAGGGGCTGTTCTGGGCCTTCGGGTTCGCCGACAGGGCATACTGGCATCCCGTCAGCTGGCTGTCCCACATGCTGGACTGCGAGCTGTTCGGCCTGGATCCGGGAATGCACCATCTCGTGAACGTTTTTTATCACATCATCAACGCGACGGTCCTGTTCCTCGCATTGAACATGATGACAGGGGCGTTGTGGCGAAGCGCCTTCGTCGCCGGAATGTTCGCGATGCACCCTGTCAATGTGGATACCGTTGCCTGGATTGCCGAGCGGAAGAACCTCGTGAGCACCCTGTTCTGGATGCTCACGCTCCTGAGCTATGCCTGGTATGTTCGCAGGCAGACCATCTTCAGGTATCTTTCGGCCTTCGGGCTCTTCATTCTGGGCATACTCTCCAAACCCATGCTCGTCACGCTCCCCTTTGTCCTTCTGCTTCTCGACTACTGGCCGCTGCAAAGGATGCCGCTCGGGTTCGGTCGCATCCGGGAGGACGGTGGTGGAAAAGGCCTGTTCTCGAGGCGTTGGCTGTCAGCCATGGCGAGACTCGTGTACGAGAAGCTTCCCTTTCTCGCCGTGGCCCTGGTTGCCATCTATGTCTCGATGATTTCCATGCACGGGCACGTGGACGTCATATCCACCGATGCCGTGAGCATGAAGCTCCGCCTGGAAAACGCCGTGGTGGCATATGTGCACTATCTCTGGAAAATGCTGTGGCCGTGGAACCTGACCGTCTACTACCCCTACCCCAAAAGCGTGCCGCTTGCCCACGTGATCTTCGCAGGCGCTGCCGTGGCTGCGGTCACGGTCATGGTCCTTTCCAAGATCCGGAAATACCCTTATCTGGCGGTAGGCTGGCTCTGGTACCTGGGCGCCCTGGTGCCGGTGAGCGGGATCATCCAGGCAGGTCTGTGGCCGGCCATTGCCGAGCGGTGGATGTATGTCCCCGGCATCGGGCTGTTCATCATGGCCTCCTGGGGTGTGCGCGATCTTCTCTCGCGGCTGGAGAGCGGCAGGCAGCTGTACCGGTATGCCTCGCTCGCCGTGATCATGCTGCTTGCATTGCTCACGTTCCGCCAGGCAGGGTTCTGGAAAGATGATTTCACGCTGTTCTCTCATGCCGTCTCCGTCAGTGAACGCAACAGCGTGGCTCACGGGAACCTGGCCGACTGGCACCTGGCGCAGGGTTCATACGAGGATGCGCACAACCATTATCTCAAGGCCTTGGAGGCGAACCCCCTCGATCCGCTCATACACCGCAACTTTGCCGTAGCCCTGCTCAGGATGGGGAGATACGGCGAGTCCGTGCATCATTTCCGCATAGCTGCGAAGAAGTTCGCGCATGACGAGGACGTGCTCATCGGCCTGGGAACAGCCCTGGCAAGGCTGGGAGATCTGTCAGGGGCCATCGGGTCTTTCACCAGGGCACTGGACATAAATCCAGGCAATGCCCAGACCCATTTCAAGCTGGCCGTGGTCCTCGGTGAATCGGGCCGGATCGATGATGCGGTGGATCACTATCGGGAGGCTTTGAGGCTGGAGCCGGGGTTCGAACAGGCCGGGAAGAATCTCGATCATCTGCTGGCTTTGTACGGGCAGCTCGACTCGGCTGTCGCGCTGCTGCGGGAGAGGCTTCGCGATGAGCCGGGCAATGCGTCCCTCCATTACAGCCTGGGGGGCCTGCACGAGAAGAAAGGAAACTATGCCGACGCCTCGGACGCGTACCGGAAATTCCTGTCTCTGAATCCCGACGGCGTTCAGGCCATGGAGCGGCTGGCCTTCATCCATTCCAGGGAAAACGACTTGCCCAGCGCCCTGTTCTGGCTCAGGGAAATGCTCAAGCGTGACCCGGGCAATCCCGGAATTCACTACAACATCGCCTGCGTGTACGCCAGGCAGGGAAAGGCGGACGAAGCACTGAAATGGCTCGGCAGCGCCGTGGAAAAAGGCTTTTCCGACCGAGGGCTCCTGGAGAGCGATCAGGATCTCGAGAGCCTCCGCGCCACCGCACAATTTCGGGAGCTGGTGAGCAGGCTGGGATCGGAAGCGCCGGACGGCGGAACAGACGAGTAGGCAAAAGGCCGGACTATACCGGCTACCGCCCGACCATCTCCCAGTAGGGCATGTAGCTCTCTTTCAGCCTGAGCCCGCGGGCCTGGAGATAATTCTCGAAGATATCGCCCAGATATATGTGACGGTAGATGCGGTTCATGCACGCACACAGCGCCGTCACCCGGGGTTTGGCCGCTTCGAGCAGGTTCGCCATGGGCTTCCCTGACTTCTTGTGCCGCAGCACATCGTACTTTGTGAGCAGCTCGCCGATCCGGAAATGTTTCTGGAGATAGAGGATGCCCGTTTGTCTGTCCGCGAAGACCGGTACCGCGCCGTAGTGTGTTGCGTGGTGCCGGATGTCCAGCTGCTTCTCGCAGTCGTTGAACATGTTGCTGAGCGTCCTGAAGCTGGGGTGGTCGTTCAGCTTGAGCCAGTAGCGCAGGTCGGAGGGGCTCATGGCCACCGGCCGCCTCTGGTCCATCTTGATGGGGGTGTACTCCGGCCTGTTGAGCAGCATGTAGATCTGGTTCGCAATGGCGCAGGACGCCTGGTACATGTCCTCGTTCACTGCGTCGAACGCCTCTTTTGCCTCGAACACACGCAGGTCGAGGCTCGCGCCGTCTGCCAGGGGAGAGCCGAACAGCCGCTCCATGTGCTCCATCTGGTAGAAGGTGCCGGAGAGCTTCACCTCGACTGTGTAGTGCAGGAGCTGGATGTAGGCGATCTCGTTCTGCTGCTGCAGGCTGAGCGTATCGCCGGAGGCGGTCTCGTAGTTTTCGATGTCGAAATCCGCGGCGAGCTCCCGCAGGCCCCACCAGTAGTCCAGGGCGGTGAGGTCCTTGTACTTCTCCTCCTTGTCCTTGCCGCTGCACTTGTTGCGGTCGATAATTTCCGGCTTGGGCATCTGACTCTCCATCACCTTCTCAAGAGCTTATCGGCGATCACCCATCCCGTCCCGGCTTCACCCTGCACGTATGGTGATCCCTGCATCTCCTCATGCAATCCATGTCAGTTCATCGGCTGATGCAATATACTTTTTCATACACAAAACACCGCAGGCAGGCAACCGGTTTCGGCCGGAGATGCCGGCGGACCGGCATTTTGACTCGACCCCGATGTTTCCTTGTGCAAATGCCGAACCATTGAAAAATATACAGTATTGCTTGACGGATGCCGGGCAAATGCCTTAGCCTTACCGTTGGGAAAGGAGCAGCGGCGTGAAAGATGCGTACCGGAGCATACCCAAGGTGGATGTCGTTCTGAAAGAGTCTGCGCTGGCAGATCTGCCCTATTCGCCGGGGCTGATCAAACGGGCGGTGCAGGGCGAGCTGGAGAAGATCCGGGAGTCCATCGCTTCAGGCGGGCTTCGCGAGAGCCCGGATGCGTTCAGGGTGGCGTCAGGCGTGGCGCAGGAGATCGTGGCGGTCATGGAATCGGGCCTCAAAGAGGTGATCAACGCCGCGGGCGTGGTGGTCTACACGAACCTCGGCAGGGCGCCCCTGGCAAAGGACGCCGTCGAGGCCGTGATCGCTGCCGCCCGGGGATATTCCAACCTGGAATACGATCTGGAGAAAGGTGCCCGGGGGTCGCGGCAGAATCATATCCGGCCCGTCACCAGATATTGCTTCGGTGCGGAAGACGCCCTGGTGGTCAACAACAACGCGGCCGCCGTCCTGCTGGTACTGAGCACGCTCGCCAGGGGCAAGGAGGTGATCGTCTCGCGGGGCGAGCTGGTGGAGATCGGCGGCTCTTTCCGCATGCCCGAGGTCATGTCCATGAGCGGGGCCCTCATGCGGGAGGTGGGGGCCACGAACAGGACCAGGCTCTCAGACTACCGGTCCGCCATCACGGACAACACCGGCCTGATCGTCAAGGTGCACCGGAGCAACTTCGCCATCGTGGGGTTTTCCGAGGAGGTGGAGCTCAGAGAGCTCTCGGGCCTGGCCCGCGAGTTCGGCATCCCGCTCTACACGGACATGGGCTCCGGCATCCCCTTCGACCTCACGCCCTACGGGATCCCCGGGGAGTGGACCATCCCGGGCTGCCTGGAGTTTTCCGACGTGCTCTCCTTCAGCGGAGACAAGGTCCTGGGCGGGCCTCAGGCGGGAATCATTCTCGGAAAGGCGGGCCTGGTCGAACAGATGGCGAAAAACCCGCTTCACCGGGCGATGCGGATCGACAAGCTCGCCATCGCGTCTCTGAGCGCCACGCTCAGGCTCATCTCCAAGGGGCGCTGCCGGGACGTCCCGGTCTTGAGGATGATCATGGAGGACATCTCCGAGGTGCGCTCACGTGCCGAGAAGCTGAAGAGGCGCCTCGGGATCGGCGGCGCCGAGGTCGTGCCCACGCGAGCGGTCGTGGGCGGCGGCTCCGCGCCCGTGAAAAGCTTTCCCTCCTTCGGGGTTCTCATCTCCACGCCCCGGGCCGCGGCCGTGCACGCGAGGCTGAGAAAGGGCAGCCCCGCCGTGGTGGCGCGCATCGAGGAAGACAGGCTCGTCTTCGACATGAAGGCCGTCGATGCCGGCCTCATCCCCGTGCTGGCCGGGAAGATCAGGGAGGCGCTCGGCGATGGGACTTAAGCTCGGCATCGCCCTGGGCGGCGGCGGTGTCCGCGGGCTCGCCAACATCGGGGCTATCCGGGCCCTCAGCGACGCCGGCATCATCCCGGATGTCATCGCCGGGACGAGCATGGGGGCCATCGTGGGCGCCATGTTCGCCGACACCCTCGACATCGCCGGGACGCAGGAGATCATCTGCGGCACGCTCAGCTCGGAGGAGTTCCGAAAAAAGGCCAGGCGTCTCTCCACATCGTCCGATTCGGAGAAGGGCTTTTTCGATCAGATCTACGGTACGGCGAAGAAGGGCTACTTTTTCTACCGCTTTCTGTTCATGAAGTCGATGATCCCGCCAGAGGCCTTCTTCACGGGCATGGACGGCTTCATTCCGGACAAGGATTTCTCCGAGCTCAGGCGGCCCTTTGCGTGCATGGCCCTGGACATCGTGTCCGGGTATCCGGAGATCCTGCGCTCAGGCTCTGTCCGGCAGGCGGTGCAGGCGTCGAGCTCGGTGCCCGGGATGCTGCCGCCCGTTCAGATCGGTGCGAGCAGGTATGTCGACGGCGGATGGGCGGAGCGGGTGCCGGTATCCGCTGCCCGGTTTCTCGGTGCGGATTTCGTGCTCGGCATCGACGTGTCCCGGGAGATAGCGCCCCTTGAATCCGAAGAGCAGATCAAAAACAGCATGGACGTGCTCTTCAGGGCCGACGATATCGCGCGGGCGTTGATGAACACACTGCGCGTGCGGGAAGCCGATTTCGTAGTGTATCCCGAGGTGGGAGACGCCAAGTGGTCGGACTTCGACAACATCGACGAGTACATTTCAGCGGGATACCGGGCCATGGCCGGGGCTGTTCCGGCGCTGAAAAAGGCGATGCGCGTCCGGAGGATCAAGGGTCTCCTGTGGAAAAGACGCTCGATATCATAGTCGAGAAGGCCGATGAGAACGCCCGCCTCGACGTTTTTATCGCCACACGCCTGGATATCACGCGCTCGCTCGCTGCACGCGCCATCGACGAGGGCCGGGTGTCGGCGGACGGCCGCGCGAGAAAATCTTCGTTCCGGCTGAAGGCAGGCATGAGGGTGCAGGCCGGCATCCCGGAAGAAAAGGAGCCGGGGCCCTTGCCTGCAGCCTCCGACATACCGCTTGCCGTTTTGTATGAAGACGAGCATATCGTGGTCGTGGACAAGCCCGCGGGCATGGTCGTGCATCCCGGAGCGGGCAGGAGCGAAGCCACCCTGGTGCACGCGCTTCTGCACCGGTATCCCGAGATGGCCGGGGTTGGATCGCCGGAGAGGCCGGGAATTGTGCACCGGCTGGACAAGCTCACCTCCGGGGTCATGGTGGCGGCCCGGAGTGCCACGGCCTACGACGCCCTCGTCCGTGCGTTCAAGGAGCACCGGCACACCCGCATCTACCGGACCGTCTGCTACGGCCGCATGGAGAGGAGCGAAGGCCGGATCGAGACCTTCATGGACCGCCACCCCTCTGACCGGAAAAAGATGAGCTCGAAGGTCACCCGGGGCAGGCGGGCTGTCACCGACTGGCGGGTGATCAAGGAGTGGGGCCAGCTGTCGCTGCTCGAGCTCACACTTCAGACGGGAAGGACCCACCAGATCCGGGTGCACCTCGCCGACACGGGCCATCCTGTCGCAGGCGATCCGGAGTATGGCGGGAAGAGACGGGCCAACACAATCACCGACCCGGTGGTGAGGGCGCGCGTAAAGAAACTGGGCAGACAGATGCTCCATGCCTGGAAGCTCGGAATCACCCATCCCGCAACCGGGCGGTGGATGGAGTTCATCTCGGAAGTGCCCGAGGATATGAACGGCCTCATCGCCCTGCTCGATGAGCGAATGGAGAGATAAAAGGAAGTGGAGGCAGGAGATCCGGATTTTCAGACAAACACTCCGGCTGCGGAAAGTACCACGAAATCGGGCGATTCTGTCAAAAATGCCCGATATTGACGAGAAACGATGATAAACGGAAAATTGATTGACTTTCCTGCTCCCTGTGGTTGATTATACCCGTATGCAAAGGCTTTCAGACATTCTCAGCAGGAAGTACTGGGGTTTCAGCAAGATCGTGAAGATCCGCGACATGTGGACCGAGATAGCGGGCGAAGTCCTTGCCGCGCACACCGAGCCGGTGCAGCTCAGGGGCAAGACCCTGGCGGTCATCTGCGATTCGCCGGCATGGGTTCAGCAGATGGGCGTGCTCGGCCCGGCGCTGGCGGAAAAGGTGCACAAAGTCGCCAGGATAAAAATCGACAAGGTCGATGCCAGGTTCTCGGCGCAGAACAGGCCCGCCCGGAAAAGGACATCGGCCAGACGGCCTGTGCTGAAGCTGAATATCGATCCGGAAGATGTGAAGCGGATCAAGGATCCGAAGCTCAGAAAAGCGGTGATGCAGTTAATCGACTGATGCTCAAAAGGGGGCGGAGATGACGGAGCGGAAAGGGAGAATGGCACGCATCCTGTGGGTGCTTGGAGCGGGCTTCCTCGCCCTGGTGGTTGTCTGGGCGCTTTCGATTCTCGGGGCGATCCCGCTCACCTTCACGATGGCCATGACTCCCGCGGAGCTCATGAAGTTCCTGGATTCTCCCCGCGACGACATGCGGGGGATCAAGGTGAACGGCCACTTCCTCGAGATCGGCAAGAGACGGCCTCTGCAGATCGTCAAGGGATATGACGAGACCATGTATCTCATGCGGCCGTACCGGCAGGTCAGGGCGCGCCCCCGTAGCCTCACCCGGCCCGAAATTCTGGACTTCTGCACGAACATCACGGGCGCGGGCTTTCAAGAGCTCAGATCGCTGCTGGAGTCGGGCAAACCGGTGACTGTCGAATGGGAAGGCAGGGTGCAGGGGAAGACCGTCCAGGTCGTCAAGGCGAGCATGTTCAGCTATCTGGTAACAGGGCTCCAGGACAGCCCGATATTCATGAGCCAGGTCGAGCTCGCAAGGAGGTTGGGTATGAACGAGCCCGACATTCTTTCCCGGCTCATTCCCGTACAGAAGCGCTGGCACGAGGAATTTTTGTCCAGCGAATCTCTGCAGACACGCTATCCCCTTCACTACATCATTCCCCTCCGGGACGAGCTCACGGCCTGGCTGAGCGAGCAGGCGTCCATCGGGATGTAGCCGCTGCCGGGGAACGCTGGCCCGGCGTGCCTGTTGCGGTACTGGTGTACGAACACCCTGTCGCGGGTGCGCGGGGCAGTATGGTCCGGTTCATCGTGATGCCCGCCCTGCTGCCCCGGGGGGTGCCGGGGCCGCGATGCAATCCCCGGCTCTCATGCTGGCTGTCGTGCTCGATGATATTCGTCTGTGCAGGTCGCTTCCGCTCGTCTGTCTCGTTTTTAGCACCTGCCGGGAGATCAGAAGATTCCTCACAAAAGCAATTGACAGGGCTGAATTCAATATTATAGGGTAAACAACGTTTACATATCAAGTTGCAGCAGGTTTCCATGGAAGCAGGGATCAATATCGGCAGGATGTCGTCGAGCAGGGCGATTTTCTCCCTTTCATGGAGGCCGGCGGCGGCCGTCGATGCGCTTTTGAAGAATTCAACTGGAGGGCCGATCGGTTCGCGGCTTGTCTTCAGCGCCGGGTTGCCGAGGGGGCTGCCGTGCGGGAGGGCCCGAGAGAAAAGGGGTGAGGTTTCTGTTGCCTTTGTGGCGAAAAAACCTGGATCCGGCCAAAAAGGAACAGGGTGTTCGGCAATGATGCACAATGGATCTCGCAGCTCATGCGCGCGTGCGCGATCTCCGATTCATCGGCGCAATCCCCGCTAACGCCCTGGACGAGGTGCTCGAAAAAAACGCTGAAAGAGAGCCTGACATAAGGAGGTATCACAATGTCGTTTCCAACGAGGAACAATCCCTATAGCTTTGACGAGTTTCTGGCGTGGAGGAAAAAGGTCGACTACTACCGCGACGACGCCTTCTTCCAGAAAGTGCTCCGGCACTTCTGCGCAGATGAGTGGGAGGAGATCGACAGGGACCTTCGACGGATGTCACCCAAGGTCTCTTACCGGTGGCGCGACTTTGCCGAGAAGATCTCCTGGCCCGAGCACCGGCCCTACATGAAGCATTACGACGGCCACAACCACCGCATCGACCGGATCGTGCGGCCGCTCGAAACCGAGATTATGGAAAAGGAGATCTTTTCCGAGGCCTTCTTCTCCGAGCGCACCTCCCCATGGCTCAGGCTCGCCAAAATGTATCTGGTCTATCAGAACGGCGAGGCCTGCATTGCATGCCCCATCACCTGCACCGAGGGACTGGTGGCCCTGCTGGAGAAATATGCGGACACGCCCGAGACCAGGCGCATCCTCAAGCACTGCAAAGAGGGGATCGACGGGGATTTCGCCATCGGCGCGCAGTATCTCTCCGAGATCCAGGGCGGATCGGACGTTCCTTCCAATGTGCTGGAAGCGGTGAGCGAGGGCGGCCAGTGGCGGCTCTACGGCACCAAGTTTTTCTGCTCCGCCACCCATGCCGACTACGCGGTGGTTACCGCCAAACCTGCAGGCTCAGAGGACGTGGCCCTGTTCGTGGTGCCGTCCTGGCTCGAGGGGAACAAGGAGAAAGAGATCAGAAACGGCTACACCATCGACCGCATCAAGTGGAAGATGGGCACCTCCGAGCTCACCACGGCCGAGCTCACATTCAACGGCGCGGTGGCGTATCCGGTTGGGCCGCTGAACCGCGGGGTGGCCAACGTGGTAGGCATTGTGCTCACCTACTCCAGGCTTACGGTCGGGCTCTCGGCTGCTGCGTTCATGGCGCGTGCCGTGCGGGAGGCGCGGGCGTACGCCGGGTTCCGGGACGCCTTCGGCCTGCGGATCGACAAATTTCCGATGCTTGAAGGCCAGCTCCGGAACATGGAGCTGTTCTCGAGACGCACCGTTGCTGCCGCATTCAAGCTCTACCGCGATTTTCTCGCCCTCCCCGGCGGGCTCAAGGGCGGGTTGGCGACCGACGAGGGCGAAGAGACGAGGAAGAAGCGTTTCGACGTCCGGGAGCTCATCATGCTCCAGAAGATCACGGCATCCTGGGACTGCACGGACGTGATCCGTCAGGCGATGTCCGTTTTCGGCGGGCACGGGATCATGGAGGATTTCTCCTCGCTTCCCAGGCTGTTTCGGGACTCGGCCATCAACGAGCTCTGGGAAGGTCCGAGGAATGTCCTGCTCACCCAGATGCACCGCGATTTCCAGCGGGTCTCGTCCTGGTACCGCCCGTCGGAGTTCGTACGGCACATTCTGACCGGGGCGGACGGGGATCTGGTGTCGAAGCTCGGTGCGGAAATGGACGAGATCATCGCCTGCCCGAGCCTGTTTGTCATGGATGACAAGACCATGGAAGTCTGCAGGCGCTGGGATATGTTCTGCCACGAGCTGTTCCACGCCTACCAGGATGCGGCGCTCAGAGAGGTGGAAGGCGGCTGAATCGGTTGTACGCCGAAAGAAGAGGAGGGCGTTTCCATGCTCTGACGGAGAACATGGAAACGCCCCTTTTGGCTTTATGTGTCCGTCATCCCCTGCCGGATCTCATTTTCGAAGATCCGGGCGATAGTCCGGGCTATGAGCTCCATATGCCTGCGCACCTGTTCGGGAGATTTGCCCGGGTGCTGCCTGTACGTGATGAGGATGCCGTTCAGCGCGGCAAAGAAGGCGTGGGAGAGCCTTCGGACATCCTTTTTGGCGCCCGACTTCACAAAGAGCCGGTCGAACTGGTCGAGAACGGAGCGTTCGATTGCGTTGAGCCTCTCCAGGAGATCCTCGCTGATGGATCCGTCGAGCATGAAATGGGTCATCATCTTGAAGTACTGCTCGTGACCGGTGAGGAAGCTGATGAATTTCAGGGCGACTTCTTCGATGCGTACGGTCTCGGCTGAGCGGAGATACTCGTCGAGGATGGGGATGAGGTCCCTGGTCCCTCTCAGAAAGGCCTCCACGAAAAGGTGCTGCTGGTCCGGAAAGTAGCGGTAGATGAGCGCCGGAGAGATGCCGGCCTGCTTCGCGATGTCGCGCATGTTGACCTTGGTGAAGGGCTTTTCGGCAAAGATCTCCTCGGCAGCGTCGATGATGGCGTTCCTGCGGGCAAGGCGCTGATTGTCTCTGGGCGTTGGGCAAGCGCTCTTTTTCCCTTGAGAAAGCATGAACCGACCCCCTTTAAGAAATTATCTCATGGCATTCCGCGGTAGTGTCCATTATATGATAAATAACCGCTCGAATACAACGGATATTGCCGGGAGAGATAAGGAAACTGGTGCCGGGAACAGGACTTGAACCTGCACGAGCCTGCGCCCACTAGAACCTGAATCTAGCGCGTCTGCCAATTCCGCCATCCCGGCACGCTGATACTTGAAAAGATCAGGTGATTCCCATATATAGTTTTGCACTTTTTAAATGTCAAGGACGTATGTGATGGAAGTGATAAAGAACAACGACAGGCTCGATCCGGCGATGTTCAGGCGGCCAGTGATGACCATCGGCAACTTCGACGGATGCCATATCGGGCACCAGCGGATCTTTCAGCGGGTCAGGTCACACGCGGCGCGGCTGGGAGGTGTGTCCGTGGCGTACACCTTCGACCCGCACCCCGCCTCCGTGATCAAGGGCGTCACCCCGCAGCTGATCTTCACCCTTGAAGAGAAGATCGAGGCCATCCGATGCCTGGGCATGGATTTCCTCGTCATCGTTCCCTTTACCCGCGAGTTCGCCGAAACCGAGCCGGTCAAGTTCGTGAAGGACATCATCGTCGGCCGCATCGGGGCCGAAGGCGTGGTGGTCGGCCATGATTTTGTATTCGGTCAGAAAGCTCGGGGAAATATCCCGTTTCTCATGCGCGCGGGTGAGGAGATGGGGTTTTTCGTCGAATGCGTGGACCCGGTCGCGTTCGAGGGCACGACAGTGTCCAGCACCTGCATCCGCAAGATGATCCTTGCGGGCGATGTCTCGGGCGCATCTAGACTCATGAAGATCCCCTTCTGCATACACGGGCCCGTGGTGCACGGCATGGCGCGCGGAAGGAGCCTCGGATTCCCCACGGCGAACGTACGGCCCGACAAGGAGCTCATACCGGCATACGGGGTGTACGCCGTGTACATCCGCATGGACGGGAAGCAGTGGGAAGGGGTGGTGAACATCGGAAACAACCCGACGTTCGGAGATATGGGCACCTCCATCGAGGCGTTCATCTTCGACTTCGACGGCGATCTCTACGGCCGGGAGCTCACTGTCGAGTTCGTGGAGTACATCCGGGGTGAGATCAAGTTCGCGGACAAGGAGTATCTCATCGAGCAGATCGGCGCCGACTGCAAGGCCGCCCGGGAGATCCTCGGCAAAAGGAAGGCGCATGAGAATCTTTGCCATTGCTGATCTGCACCTGTCTTTCGCCGTCGACAAGCCCATGGACATTTTCGGACCCGCTTGGGAGGGCCATCCCCGGAAGATCAGGCAGGCATGGCTCGATACCGTGGGCCCGGACGATGTGGTCCTCGTTCCCGGCGATATCTCCTGGGCCATGCGCATCTCCGAGGCCGAACCGGATTTCGCCTTTCTGGGCGAGCTCCCCGGCACCAAGGTCATCACAAGGGGCAATCACGACTACTGGTGGTCGAGCCTGAGCAAGGTGAGGCAGGCTCTGCCGCCTTCCGTGATTCCGCTGCAGAACAACTCCGTGGTGTTCGGCGGGGTCGGCATCGCAGGCACGCGGCTCTGGATCGACCCTTCACTCCAGCTGGAGCAGGCCTCGGGTGACGACGGGAAGATCTGGGAGCGGGAGCTCCAGAGGCTCGAGCTATCGCTCGGTTCTCTGCCCGAAGGGCTGGAGAAGAAGATCGTCATGACTCACTTTCCGCCCATATCTCTCGACGCCAGAGAGAGCCGTGCAGTGGAGGCGGCCCGGAAGTACGGATGCGATGTCTGGGTATTCGGGCACATGCATCTGGGCAGCCTCGATTATGACGGCTTCAACCGCACCGTGGGCGGGATCCGGTTCGAGTTCGTCTCGGCGGATTACCTGGATTTCCGTCCGAAATATATCACGGGGATGTGAAAGCCTTTTTGTGGTTGTATTGCACGATGTTATAAGTGTATCTTTATTTTGTGTTGATATTCATATATAATTTTTAATATGGAGGAGGTCGAGTAGGAGAACATGTTGAAAAAGACGAAGCTGACAGGATTATCCAGGATCGAGAAATCGCCCGATATTCCCACCCTGGTGATGAACCAGATCATCGACCTCATCGCTCAGGGCAAGCTGAAGATCGGGGAGAAGCTGCCCTCCGAGCAGGAGATGACCGAGCTCTTCGGCATCAGCCGGATTTCGCTGCGCGAGGCCATGAAGCTGCTCGAAGCCAAGGGCTACATCGAGTCCAGAGACAGGAAGGGCAAGTACGTCCGCTCGCTCACCGACAACGTGAAGTCGTCCATCGAAGACCTGATCTCCATAAATCACGACAAGATCTGGGAGCTGCTCTCCGTCAGACGGCTCATCGATTCCGAGGCTGCCTATCTCGCCGCCAGGAACGTATCCAAGGAGCAGAGAAAGCGCTTCAAAAAGCTGATCGAACGCATCGGCGATATCGGCGCGGAGCACGTTCTCACCTCCAAGGAAGGCGGCAAGCTCTATTCGGATTTCTTCGACATCCTTGCCGATTCAACGAAGAACACCATCTTCGTGCACCTGCGCGACACTATCGCCCATGTGCTCACGGGCGCGTTTCCCTACAGCCGCAAAAAGCTTGCAAGGATTCCCGGGAGCTCAAACGAGATCGTCGCCCAGCTCTTCAGGATCTACGACGCCATCGAGAAGCGCGATGCGGACGAGGCAAAGGCCTTGATGGTGGAGCACATCGATTATATCGAGAAGTCCCTGAGAAAGGCGCTCAAGGAAGAGGAATGAGGGGGTCGCTCCTCATCCGCTGAGACTCTCTTCCCCTTGCCACCTGATCAAAGAAGAGATCTCTTCCCAGCTTTTCACCGTCAGGAAGGGATTGTCTTCGCGGTTCCACGGCTGGTCGTAGATGATGGGGGTTATCCCCTCGGGAGCGAGCATGTGGCAGGTGTCCAGCCTGTCTTCGATGAAATATCTGATCCCTTCTTTCTGCAGCACCTCGAGCTTGGCGGTGTTTTCGCCTGTTGCCCTCACCCTGAGATATCCGGGTCGGATCTGCGGGGCGTGCCGCCGGAACCAGAGCTCGATGGGTTCGCCCACAGGCCGCGCCGTGACCAGGAGCACAGGAGATATCTCAGCCAGCCGGGTAAGGACATCCACGGCGCCGAGGTTGGGCGGCAGGTCGAGCTCGTGGGGCCGATAGGTGAGGGTGTCGATGATCTCCATGGCATCGCTCAGCTCCATCTTGATCACCTTGAGAAAGTCGTAGTCGGTAATGTCTTCGTAGTCGATCGCAACGCCGAATTTTGTCCTGGCCAACTCCACGAACAGCCGGAAGGTGTCCGCCACCACGCCGTCGAAATCAAAGGCGATCTCACGGGCGGGGATCTTTGTATTGTGCATCGAGTATCCTTTTTCAAGAGATTTTCGTTTCAGGTGCTTGTATCACACCGGAGATCTCTTGGGAACCATAAGAGCCAAGGAATTTCATTCGGGAAGTAACGGGGATATACCCTGGTGCACGGCCTGTAAAAACCGATTGACAAATGGCAAAGATACAGGATAACCAAATGGCACATACAGGCACGTAGCTCAGGGGGAGAGCACCACCTTGACGCGGTGGGGGTCCAGGGTTCAAATCCCTGCGTGCCTACCATTTTTTTATGGAGAACATATGCCCCAGCGAACCGTAACCGTGGACGGCAAGAGCGTTTCCACGGATGGATCCATCATCAGAGACGTCATCCGCGATAAGCGTGCCGTGGCAGTGCGGATTGACGGCATTCCTGCGGATCTGAGCGCCCCTCTGGCCGAAGGGCAGAATATTCAGACCGTGTCCGCGGACTCTGATGAGGGAATTCACATCATCCGCCACTCGGCCGCGCACGTCATGGCCGAGGCGGTCAAGCAGCTGTTCCCCGATGCAAAGCCCACGATCGGGCCGGCGACCGAGGACGGTTTCTACTACGACTTCGACCGGGACGAGAGCTTCACCCCGGAGGACCTCGAAAAGATCGAGAAGAAGATGGAAGAGCTGGTGAAAGCCGATCTTCCCTTTACACGTAAGATTATGAGCAGGCAGGAGGCGGAGACCTTCTTCGAGAAAAAGGGAGAGCCGTACAAGGCGGAGATCATCCGCGACATGGACGATGACGTCTGCGATGTCTCCCTCTACGAACAGGGTTCGTTCGTCGACCTGTGCCGGGGGCCGCACGTTCCGTCCACCGGGCACATCAAGGCGTTCAAGCTCCTGTCCATCGCGGGCGCCTACTGGCGGGGCGACGAGAAGAACCGGATGCTCCAGCGCATCTACGGCACGGCATTCGGCTCGCCCAAGGCGCTCAAGGACTACCTCAACTTCCTGGAAGAGGCGAAGAAGCGCGACCACCGCAAGCTCGGCAGGGAGCTCGAGCTGTTCATGTTCGCCGAGGAGGCGGGGCCCGGCCTCGTCATCTACATGCCCAAGGGCGGCAGGCTCAGAAGCCTCATCGAGGAGTTCGAGAAAAAGCTCCATTTCAGGCGGGGCTACGACATCGTCTACGGCCCGAGCATCCTCAGGGGAAGGCTCTGGGAGATCTCCGGGCACATGGACAACTACAAGGACAACATGTACTTCACCGAGCTCGACAGCCAGCTCTACGGCATCAAGCCCATGAACTGCCTCTCTCACATCCTCATCTACAAGTCCAAGGTGCGAAGCTACCGGGATCTTCCCTTGCGGTACTTCGAGCTGGGCAACGTCACCCGCAACGAGAAGTCCGGCGTGATCCACGGCCTGCTCAGGACCCGTCAGTTCACCCAGGACGACGCCCATATCTTCTGCAGGCCGGATCAGCTCATCGACGAGATCACCGCCATCATCGACATGGTCGCCGAGGTCATGGCCGTGTTCGGGTTCTCCTACGACATGGAGATCAGCACCCGGCCCGAGCAGTCCATGGGTTCCGAAGAGATGTGGGACATGGCCACCCAGGCGCTCAAGGACGCTCTGGACAAGAAGGGGCTGCCCTACGACATCAACGAGGGCGACGGCGCCTTCTACGGCCCCAAGATCGACGTGAAGATCAAGGACGCGATCGGCAGGTCCTGGCAGTGCGCCACGATCCAGTGCGACTTCAACCTGCCCGAGCGCTTCGACATACACTACATCGGCTCAGACGGCGAGCGGCATCGGCCGGTCATGCTGCACCGGGTCATCCTGGGCTCCATCGAGCGGTTCATCGGCGTGCTCATAGAGCACTTCGCGGGCGCGTTCCCGGTATGGATCTCGCCCGTTCAAGCCGTGGTGATGAACATCACGGACGCCCAGGCCGACTATGCCGCCGACGTGGCGGCCCGGCTCCGGGCGAGCGATGTCCGGATCGAGCTGGATACGCGCAACGAGAAGATCGGCTACAAGATCCGGGAGGCCAGGCAGCAGAAAGTCCCGTATATGCTCATCACAGGCGACCGTGAGAAGGATGAGGGCACCGTGACCGTGCGCGAGCGCAGCGGCGACCAGAAGACCATGACTCTCGAAGAGTTCATCAGAATCATCCGCGAATCGCATCCTGTGATTTAAAGCATGTTGACAATAAGCATATCTCCGGGTTACATAATCGCGTAATTTTTTTCCAAGGAGGGCGTTATAGCTAAGGACTTTTACAAAAGAACCGGAAAAGACAAGGACACCATCAGGATCAACAATCAGATCAGCGCTGAAAGTGTCCGGGTCATCTCCCCTGAAGGGGAGCAGCTGGGAATCATGACCGTGCCTGCGGCGGTGGCCCGTGCCCAGGATTACGGCATGGACCTCGTTGAGATCGCGCCGACGGCAAGCCCTCCTGTCTGCCGCATCATGGAGTACGGCAAGTACAAATACGAAAAATCCAAGCGGGAACATGCCGCGAGGAAGAAGCAGGCCGTCGTCGTCATCAAGGAGATCAAGTTCCGGCCCAAGACCGATGAACATGACTACCAGTTCAAGATGAAGCACATCGAACGGTTCCTGATGGCAAGGAACAAGGTGAAGGTTGTGATACGTTTCCGGGGACGGGAAATCATACATATGGACAAGGGAGTCGAGATGCTCAAGCGCATCCGCAACGATATGGCCGAGCTGGCCGTTGTCGAGAGTGAGCCCAAGGCGGAAGGCCGGACCATGGTCATGATGCTCGCCCCGAAGTAAGCAGAGGAGCAAGAGAATGAAGATCAAGACAAACAGGAGTGCGGCGAAGCGGTTTTCGCGCACCGGCAGTGGCAAGGTGAAGAGGAACAAGGCATACGCGAGCCATCTGCTCTCGTCGAAGAGCCCGAAGCGCAAACGGAACTTGAGAAAGGCGACCCTGGTCGATTCCGCGAACATGAGCGGCGTCAGGAGGATGCTGCCATATCTGAATCAATAAGAGGTTGAGGACCCATGCGAGTAAAACGTGGCATTATCGGAATCAGGAAGAAGAGAAAGCTCCACAGGCTCACCAAGGGCTTCGTGGGCGGCAGGAACAACCTGCTCAGGGCAGCCAAAGAGACTCTGGACAAGGGCCTCAGCTATGCATACCGTGACAGGCGCCTCAGAAAGCGCGAGTTCAGGCGCCTGTGGATTGCGCGGATCAACGCCGCCGTCAGGGAGCGGGGGTACACCTACTCCCGGTTCATCCATGCGCTCGACTCCAAGGGTGTCGGGCTCGACAGGAAGGTGCTCGCCGATATCGCGGTAACCGATCCCAAGGGTTTTTCCTACATCGTCGAGACCGTTTCTCAATCATAGATGGAAAAGCAGCTTGAAGCCTTAGAGAAGTCCTTTTGCGAGGAGCTTAAGCACACAGGCAAAGCGGAAGATATCGAGCCCATGCGGGTGAAGTATCTCGGGAGAAAGGGGGCGCTGACCTCCATTCTCCGGCAGATGGGCTCGCTCAGCCCGGAAGAACGGCCTCGCATCGGCGCCCTGTCCAACAAGCTCAAAAATTTCATGGAGCAGGCCTTGGCCGGCAGGCTGGAAGAGCTCCAGCGCGCGTCGCAGGCGGGCGGCATCGATGTGACCCTGCCGGGAAGAGCTCCCAGGAGAGGCGGGGTCCATATCATCAACACCGTGATCAGCGAGCTCCAGGATATTTTCCTGGGCCTCGGGTTCACCGTGGCGTCAGGTCCCGAGGTGGAAGACGACTACCACAACTTCGAGGCGCTCAACATCCCCGAGCACCATCCCGCCCGCGACATGCAGGACACCTTCTACTTCGACAAGGGCATCCTGCTGCGTACGCACACCTCCCCGGTCCAGATCAGGGTGATGGAGAAGAGCGGGCTTCCGGTTCGAATCATCGCCCCGGGCAAGGTCTACCGCTGCGATTCCGACGTGAGCCACACGCCCATGTTCCACCAGATCGAAGGCCTCTGGGTCGAGGAGGGAATCACCTTCGCCCACCTCAAGGGCGTGCTCTACGAGTTCATCCACCGGCTCTTCGGCTATGACGTGCCTCTGCGGTTCCGGCCGTCGTTCTTCTCGTTCACCGAGCCCTCGGCCGAGGTGGACATCGGCTGCATCATGTGCAGGGGCAAGGGCTGCAGGGTGTGCAAGAACTCGGGGTGGATGGAGATCCTGGGCAGCGGCATGGTCGATCCGGCGGTCTACCGGTATGTGGGCATCGATCCTGAGAAGGTGACAGGCTTCGCATTCGGGCTGGGCATCGAGCGCATCGCCATGCTCAAGTACGGGATCGGCGATATCCGGATGTTCTACGAGAACGACGTGCGGTTCTTGGGCCAGTTCGCCTGAAAAGGAAAGCCATGAAGCTCGGATATAAATGGATCAGCGAATACCTGGATGCGAGGCCGGACGCCTATGAGGCCGCCCGGGCGCTCACCATGAGCGGCACCGAGGTGGAGGGCATCGTCCATGAGTCGATTCCCCGCGAGGTCATCTGCGCCAGGCTCGTGGAGGTGAGGCGGCACCCGGACGCGGATAAGCTGAAGGTCTGCATGGTCGATACGGGTTCGGAAACGCTCCAGGTGGTGTGCGGCGCGCCCAACTGCCGTGTGGGCATGATCAGCGCGTTCGCGCCGGTTGGCTCGGATCTGGGACCGGGCATGAAGGTGAAGAAGGCCAGGATCAGGGGCGTGGAGTCCTTCGGAGTGCTCGTCTCCGAGCGGGAGCTCGGCCTCACGGACGATCACACCGGCATCATGGAGATCGAAGCGGACCTCAAGCCCGGCGATGTTCTGCTGGATGCCCTCGATCTGGAGGACTGGGTCTTCGAGATCAACGTCACCCCCAACCGGGGGGACTGTCTCTCGGTGATCGGCATCGCCCGGGAGCTTGCGGCCGTGCTCGGCGCCGGGCTGAAGTATCCGGCATATAATCTCGTCGAGGACGATGTCCCGGCAGGCGAGCGCCTGAGCGTGGAGATCGTCGCGAAAGACGCCTGCCCGCGGTACGCGGCCAGGGTGATTCAGGGCGTGAAGATCGCCAAGAGCCCCTTTGTCATGCGGAGGAGGCTGTTCCAGGCGGGGGTGCGGGCCCTCAGCAACGTGGTCGACGTGACGAACTATGTAATGCTCGAGTACGGCCAGCCCCTGCATGCATTCGACTACGCCCTCATAGCAGGCCGCGGCATCGTGGTGCGCAAGGCTGCGCAGGGCGAGACCTTCGTCACCCTGGATTCCGTGGAGCGCCGTCTGAGCGCCGACGATCTGCTCATCTGCGACAAAGAGAAGCCGGTCGCCCTCGCAGGAGTCATGGGCGGAGAGAACTCCGAGATCATGGATACGACTACCGATATCGCCCTGGAGAGCGCCTACTTCGATCCAGTGGGCATCCGCAGGACGTCGAAGGGTCTCGGTCTTTCCACCGAGGCGTCCTATCGGTTCGAGCGGGGGATCGACCCCGCGATGCAGGCCGATGCCGCGACCCGCGCCGCCTTCCTCATGCAGGAGCTCGCCGGAGCCCGTGTGCTGAAAGGCGTGATCGACGTGAACCATCTCGATCCGAAGCCCAGGCGGATCACGCTGAGGAAGAATTATCTGGAAAAGGTCCTGGGCATCGGCACGATCGATGAGAAGGACGTTCGTGCCATCCTCACCGGCCTCGGGTTCGCCCTTTCAGCGGCGGACGGCGGGTGGGGGGTGGAGGTGCCGGCCCTGCGCCACGATGTGACCCGGGAGATCGACCTGGTGGAGGAGTTCATCAGAATCTACGGCATGGACAAGGTGAAGCCGGAGCTCCCCACCTTCCAACCGGTCGAGTCACCGGTGGAAAAGCAGGACTTCGACACGCTCCGCACGGCCATGAGCGCCATGGGCTACACCGAGGTCATCACCTATTCGTTCATCCCGCCCAAGTGGGGCGGCTTCTTCGGGGACAGCGTGCTGGAGCTCCTCAATCCCATCTCGGATGAGATGAAGATCATGCGGCCGTCCCTGATCCCTGGCCTGGCCGCCGCTGCGGCCCGAAACAAGAGCCTGCAGAGAAGGGACATCAGCATATTCGAGATCGGAACCTGCTTCTTCCCCACGGCAAAAGGCGCCCTGCCGCTGGAGCGCATGAAGCTGGGCGCCGCCATCACCGGCCAGCGCAGCGACACACACTGGTCGCTGAGAGCCCAGGAAGTCGATTTCTACGACATCAAGGGGCTTGCCGAGGCCCTGGTGCCGGGGATCACCGTGAGACTTTCCGACCACGCCTTCTACAAGCCCGGCCATCAGGCCGACATCCTGCTCGACGGGAAGGCGGTGGGTCATATGGGCGCCCTCGGCGCGGACATCCTCGCCATGATCGATGTCACCGATGAGGTGTTCGCCCTGGAAATGGACGCGGATGTCCTCCTGAAGAGGACGTTCAAGGGCCTGCAGGAGATCCCGAAGTTCCCGATGACCTGGAGAGACCTCTCCCTGGTAGCGGACGAGACTGTTCCGTATGCGGACATCCTCGCAGTCATTGAGGGGCTTCGTATCAAGGAGCTCAAGGCGGTGACGGCCGTGGACCTCTACACCGGCGAGAAGCTTGCACCGGGGAAAAAGGGGATCACCATCAGGCTCACCTACCAGTCCGAAACCAGGACGCTGGAGGACTCCATCATCATCAAATGGCAGGACAAGATCATACAATCCCTTGGCACGGAGCTCGGCATACAATTGCGGCAGTAGCTTTCGGCTGCCTCATCCTGAACATCCTCTCCGCCGCGCCGGCGTGGGCCGGTTACCTGGTCGATCTTCCCGACGGCCAGACCGTCTCAACCCGCGGCTACTGGATACAGGGCGATATGCTCTACTTCGCTGAAGACCGGGATCCCGTGAATGTCTACGAGGTTCAGTCCGTCCGGCAGGACGCCCTCACCGAAGCCGATATGAGAGATCGCGAAGAGGCCATGGAGGAGGTGCGCAGTCTGGTCGCCGGCCTGCTGGGGAGGGAAGAGGCCGCTCTGAAGGGGCAGGCGGATCTGATGGCGGGGATAACCGAACGCGAAACCACCACCGGCACGGTCCTCGATCCGAAAGAGCGAAAGTCGTTGCTCTCCGGCCTCATGTCGCGCGCCCGGGCGGTGGAGGATCTGAGAGCCGCCTGGAGCAGGCTCAGGCTCCCGGATTATTCTCTGCTTCTCGCAAGAGACATCAAGATGCTGCAGCTCATGTCTCTCGATGCTTCCGTGGAGCAGGCGCTCGCGTATGCAGAATCTGGAGATCCGACCAACCGCGAGTATGCTTGGGAGCATCTCAGACAGGCCGTCGCCTTCCGGGAGAGCTTCCGGGAAGCGCTGCCGTGGGAATGACCGTCCGCACCGCGCGGAAACGGCTATCGTTTTTTTCATCTAATGCCGAAGGAGAGAGCATGAAGTGTCCTCAGTGCAGCGGCATTCTCCTGACCCTGGAGTTTGACCGTATCGAGATCGACTACTGCCCCGGATGCAGAGGGGTCTGGCTCGACGCGGGAGAGCTCGGGATTCTCCTGGAGCGGGACGGAAATGAAGCTCTCCTCCTGAGCGCCCCAGGAACTGTCCGTTGGAAAGAAAAGAAGAGAGCATGTCCGATATGTTCGAGGGGCATGGAGAAGGTCCTCATGACCGGCAGCGACGTGCTGCTCGATGAGTGCCCCGCGCACGGTTTGTGGTTCGACGGCGGAGAGCTGAGCAAGATCCTCGAGGCCGGATGCGGGGACCGCGGTGAAGAAGACCGGGCCGACGGCCTGGCGAGGCTTCTGGATGAGATCTTCGCACCCGGGAAAGAAGAACGAACGTAAAAAAAGGAGGCATCCTCATGTCGACAGGGACCATAGTGTTCATTTTCCTGGCGGTGATCGCGGTTGCGGTCCTGATATATGTCGTGGGCGCGTATAACGCCCTGGTGATCTTAAGAAACCAGATCAAAAACGCCTGGTCGCAGATCGAGGTGCAGCTCAAGAGGCGGCACGACCTGATACCGAACCTGGTTGAGGTCGCAAAAGGTTATATGTCCCACGAGCGGCAGACCCTGGAGGCCGTGACCCAGGCGCGGGCGAAGGCGGCGGGTGCAAAATCGGTCTCTGACATATCGCGGGCCGAGACAGCCCTGAGCGGGGCGATCGGACAGTTCCTGGCTGTGGTGGAGAACTACCCGGACCTCAAGGCGAACCAGAACTTCCTCGCGCTTCAGGAAGAGCTCACCACCACGGAAAACCGGATCGCGTTCGCCAGACAGGCCTATAACGACCAGGTCCTGTTTTTGAACAACAAGGTGGAGATGTTTCCCTCCAACATCGTGGCCGGGATGTTCGGTTTCCGCAAGGGGCAGTTCTTCGAGCTCGAAGAGCAGAGCGAGCGCGCCGCGCCCAGGGTGAGCTTCGGCTGACGGGATGTTCTGGTCGGTCATTGCCGAAAACAAGCGCAAGACGGTCTCGCTCATCGTTCTGATGGGTTTTTTCCTCATATCGAGCGGGAGCATGATCGGCATGGCCCTGGCCGATGCTCAACACCCCTATGCCGCCGGCCTGATCGGAGCGGCCGTGGCAGGGGCCGTGTGGGTCGTCATGCTCCTGGTCAGCCTCTTTGCGTCGGACAACGTGCTGCTCGGCCTCACCCATGCGCGGGAGGTCACCCGCGATATGTATCCGCAGCTCATCAACGTGGTCGAGGAGATGGTCATCGCAGGGTCTCTGCCTCATATGCCGCGGATATTCGTGGTGGACGACCCTTCGCCCAATGCGTTCGCCATGGGCAAGTCTCCCGACAAGAGCTGCATCTGCGTGACCGCAGGTCTTCTGGCCCTGTGCGACAGGGACGAGCTCCAGGGAGTGGTGGCCCACGAGATCGGCCACATCATGAACCGTGACGTGCTGTACATGACGGTCGCGGCCACCATGCTGGGCTCCATCCTTTTCATATCCGACATGTTCGTCCGATCGTTCCGGTATACGTCCACCACGCGCCTCGCATCCCGATCCCGCCGCGCAGGAGGAGGGGCCGCAGGGCCGCTGCTCATCGTTTCCCTTCTCCTGGCCATTATCGGACCCATCCTTGCGCGCGTGCTCTACTTTTCCATTTCACGCAGGCGGGAATATCTGGCCGATGCCACGAGCGCGCGGCTCACCCGCTACCCCGAAGGACTCGCATCCGCCCTGGAAAAGATCGGGCAGAGCCCTGTCATGCTTTCCTCCGCTCCGTCCGCCATCGCACCGTTTTACACCGTCAACCCGTACCGGCAGCACATAAGCTCCGGCGCCTTCGCCACACATCCGCCCCTGTCCGAGCGTATACAGATCCTGCGGGCCATGAGCCACGGAGCGGGATACACCGATTATCTCAAGGCATATGTCCGGGTCACCCGCCGCAGGCGTGCTCTCCTCCCCCCCGGAGACCTTACCGAGAGGGGAAAGGTGGATATCCGGCAGGCGTCTCGGGACGGCTGCTCGGCTCCGGCGACCCGTGCCGAGTCTCTCCGGCGGGCAGGGGACATCATACGGGCGCTCAATGATTTCGCCTTCATTACCTGTGCATGCGGGCTCAGGATCAAGGTGGCGCCTGAGTATCCGAAAGACCGGATCGCCTGCCCCCGCTGCAGCCGCGTGCATCCCGTGCAAAGATCCGGCGCAGCGGCGGTCGGATCTTTGTTGAGCGCATCGTCAGCCATGGGCGCTCCGGCGGCTGCCAAGGTGGTCTGTCCGGGTCAGGAAGGCGGGCATCCGTCGGAACGGACGGTCCAGGAAGCCCGTTTCGTTCCCGGGAGGTGGCAGAAGATCGCCTGTGAGATCTGCGGGCACGGCTATGAGATCTCCCCGAGGTTCAGCGGAAGGAGGCTCGTCTGCTCGGGCTGTGGGGCGGTAATCCGGTTCTCCCGGGCAGCCGGACAAGGCGATGGGTCTTCGGGCATCCCGGCGTGAGAGTGTGCAGGTCTGCAGCCATACTGTCCGGGCTCCGATGCGGTTTTCCGCGGAGCGTCTTCCTCAGCGCCAGAACAGGAAGAACCGCTCGACGATCTCGCCCGCAAGGTCGAGCATGTCATTGAAAAAGAAAATCCCCAGCGCTCCCCAGACGAGAGGGACGGCGGCAAGGACGGGCAGAAGCCAACCGAACCCCGGCCGGTAGCCCATCAGCACCACGACGCCTGCGAGGCATGCGATGACGATATCGATGAATATGCCGAAGATAGCGGCCATGAAAAACCTGATTGTACAGGAGAGCAGATCGTACTCCTGAAGGGGCGAGCGGGCGCGATCATCGGCAGGCGATACCGGGCGCCTGCGGGCACGGTGGATCGTGCTCGTTCGGGGTGAGGCTCTTTTCATGGATTTCATACCCTGTTCCTATCGTCAGGCAAGGCTCCCGGAATGAGCGCCTGCCGGATGATCCGCCGCCGGTCTCGGACCGGCCGGCACACCGGGAGGATGTTTGGCTTTGCATCGCCTGTCCCGAGCAGATAACGGTCTTGCAGGAGCAGGCCATTGTTTCCAGCCCAGAGAGGGGCTATAGTGTTAAAATGGGAAGAGCAAAGGAAGGAGTGAGCGCTCGATGAGCACCTGCATAGCCACGTGTGTGGCCAAGAATTTTACGTTCGGCGCCTTGCGGGAGGCGCTGAGCGGTCAGTACCGCACCAGCACGTATCGCGATGTGATCCATCTTGAGCCCGGAGCGGGCGACGTGTTTGTCTTTTCCTATGGTGTTCTGGTGGCATGGGCGGTAGCGGATGATGTTCTGGGCAGGCTTCTCGAAGATATCAGACCCTTCGAGCAGGACCCTTTCCCCGAGCCGTTGTCCGACGAGTTCACCTTCTCCGTGAGCGGCAGCACCGGCATCAGGGACGACCACATTTCTCTTTCATCGGACGACAATCTCGAGCGGCTTGCCATCTCCCACGGCATCGCCCAGTCCGTCAAGCTGGAGGAGTTCGAGCTCAGCGCGGAGAAGACCATCGCCGAGACGGCCTATATTCCCCTGAACATCGCCGGAACCGGCCGGACGCGTCTGAGCCGCAGGAGGCTCTCGATGATGAGGGGCAGTCTTTACCTGGTGCAGAGCGACATCAACCTGCGCTACAATCTCCTGGACACTCCTGAGTTCTTCTGGGAATATCCCGAGGTGGAGCGTGCCTACGAGATGACTGCACGCTATCTCGACGTGAAGCTCAGGATCGAGATCCTCAACAAGAAGCTCGAGGTCATTCACGAGCTCTTCAGCATGCTGGCTGCCGAGCAGTATCACAAGCACTCCTCGACACTCGAGTGGATCATTATCCTGCTCATCGCTGTGGAAATCTTCTTTTTCCTGATTCACGATATCTTCCAGATCTTCTGAGATCATGTCTTTCCAACAGCTCGAGGGAAAGAGCGGTTCTGATGCATCTGCCTTGAGAGGCGCTGCAGCGGAGCGACAATAAAGCCGGGATGACGGCAAGGAGCGCGAATGATAGACCCGGTGAGCGGATGGGCGGCAAGAATGGAAAAAACAGGACAGCCGAGCGGAGCTGAAAAAGCAGCGGCGGGCTCAGTGGACCGTCAGGGGCTCCCCAGGGGTAGCTTCTGTATAATTCTATTTCCCTCTCCCGACGCAAACACCTTCGCCCCTATGAAATGCCCCCGGGGCTTGCCAGCCCGATCTTTGCGGGCTTGCAATCCGATGGAGACATGGAAACATGCAGCGGGTCGTGTTCGAACGATGCCGGGAATCAGCTATCTTAAATACCGCCAGCGTCTTACCTGTGAGCTGTCACGTTCATCTGGCGGCACATGTCGAGGACCGGGCAGGCACTGCACTGCGGAAGCCGAGGAGTGCAGATGTTCTTGCCGAAAGGTACGAGCAGGAGATTGATCTGTGCCCAATAGCGTTGCGGGAGCTTGCCTTCGAGGGCATAGAGCGTCTGCTCCGGCCTCCTGGTATCGACGTATCCCCAGCGGTTCGCAATGCGGTGCACGTGTGTGTCCACGGAAATGCGGTTCTGTCCGCAGGCTGTGGCCAGCACGAGGTTCGCGCATTTGGGGCCGACCCCGGGGAAGGACGTGAGAATATCTCTGTCGCACGGCAGCGACCCATGGTATTCGTCTGTGATCCTGCGGGCCGCAGCATGGATCCGCTGCGCCTTGACCTCGTGGTACGTGGCGGCGGAGATGGCCGCATCTATCCGGCCCGGATCCAGAGCGGCCAGTTCTTCCGGTGTGCGGCCAAGGCGGAAGAGATTGCGCGCGCAGACAGCCGACACCTCATCGAACGTGCGCACCGAGATGATGCAGGCGACGAGCTGCTCGAACACGGATGTGTACCCCTCATCGGCGAGCTGGGAGAGGGCCGCTTTCGGAAAGGGACGGACAGCCTCCCGGATGCGGCTCATGACCGCATGAATGTCGAAGGACCGTTTTTCTCCAATGTCGCGCATGACGGACAGTTTCAGCCCCTGGATCAGAGCCCCCATAGAATGGAGAATAACGGGGCGGGCCGCGTCGAACAGTGAAACCTATTTCAACTGGAATGTGAAGACGCCGTTCCAGTCATCCGGCGGCGGGGTGATGCGGTAGCTCTCGATGCGATCGAGATAGAAACGGTAGAGCTGGGAGGGGTTATTCGCATGAAGCTGTTCGATCATGCTCCACGCCCCCTCGAAGGTGTCAGATTCTGCGGACGAGCTCCAATTCCTGCTTCAGCAGCGAGAGCTCCTCGCTTGTCTGACGCAGGCGATGGGCCAGGATCTCCGAGAGGAGCCTGAAATAGACCGCCTCGAATTCCCTGCGTTCCCGGGGATCCAGACGGTCGATGAACGAGCTGTCTATAGCGAGACAGGTGGTCTCGCTCGCGGCGAAGGTCGCAGCCGACCTCGGCTCACCGTCGATCACGGCAAGCTCGCCGAATGTGCCTCCCGCCGCGTCGAGCCTGGCGATTTCCTCTTCGTTTTTGACCACCTTCACTTCCCCCGCCAGAATCACATACAGCCAGCAGTCGTACTCGCCTTCCCGGGTGATCACCTCGCCCGCCTGGTATCTGCGTATCTTGCTCAACTCGAGTATTTTCCGCAGGAACTTGTCGCTGTAGGAGCGGAGGAAAGGGACCTTTTTCATGGACTCCAGCAGGTCGTCTCTCCCTGCGAGGTATTGAGATTCGAGCATCGCGTCCTCCGGTTTTCGTTCTGTGCCTTGTTTCTCCCGGCACATACGCTCTCGGCAATCGGGAAGATAATATTTACGGACCCTTCGATTTTCCTGCGCACAGCCCCGGGGAGCGATGCCCGGGGCTTTTCTTCATGCGATTTCAATTGTCAGCGGATGAGCTTTCTGCATTCCAGGTAGAAGCGCTTCTCGTCCGCATGTCCCATGGAGAACGTTTTGCGCGGCAGTGTCCCGTCGAGGATGATCGTGCGGAAGAAGTCGAGCTTGGATATGGCGGGAAGGAAGAACCCTGTGGTGCCGGGCCTGGATGCAAGCTCGAGCACGGTCTCGTCTCCATGGATATAGTCGACCTTTCCGGCCTGCATCCCCGGGAGGCAGGCGTCCAGGAACGACTGGAGCGTTCCCGCCTCCAGTGAGAGACGCGGTCTGCCGATGGAGATCGTGCCGTATTCCCGCCCGCTCACGAACGAGATGAGGTGCGCTCCGGACTCCTTGGCGGGATAGGGCTGGAAATCGTTGCAGGATATGCATCTCCTTACTGAAAAGGAAGATCCCTGAGCGGTGTAGAAGGACTCCATAGAGGAGAATATCTCGTCCAGGCCGGTATTGAACACAACCCGGTGAATCGGCTCGAAGGTCAGGCTTTCGTCGTGCAGATTCACCAGCTCGACCAGCGCGTACCGGGCCGGATGATCCATGATCGCTTTCCGGTCGGCCGCGGTATTCTTCATGGCTTCCCAGATCTCCTTGGCTGTAGCCAGCGAATGGTTTCCGTCGCCCATGGCGTAGAGAAGCACGTCTTTGCCTTCAACTCCGTACTTCTCTGCGAACAGAGCGGGATCCGCAAGCCTCTCCAAAGCCCGGGCGACGGCATCCAGCGTCTCTTTCCGTCTGATCCGGTATCCCCGGACGTGGCCGCTGTTTTCCATGAGATCGAAATCGTAGACCGTTTCCAGCTCACCGGCAAAGAGCGGCTCGATCACCGTTTTCTTCGGATCGTCGATGAGGACCATGATGTGAGGGGCCTCGAGCGGCGCGTTTTCCCTGATTTTTATCCTCGGCGGAAGCCTGTCCACCACGGTACCCTCGGTGGCCCGGATGAGGCTCCTGGAGTTCTTATGAAAATCATAGCATTCAAGGTCGAGGGCGACCATGAGTCCTCTGCGGACGGCGCCTCGGGCCGTGGTTCTTTCCACGAGAACGAACCCGGGCCCCTGGGAAACGAGAACGCCCTGCTCGAGGTACTCGTTCATGGAGGCGCTGATGCGCTCCGCCTCCTTGAGGGGATCGCTTTCCTCCAGGTATGCCTCGGGAAGGATGAGGTGAAAGGTCGATGGGGCGCTGCCCACGAAGCGCTTTACCCTTTCCCAGTATCCAGGTTGCGACGTATACTGATCGCATGCCACCACGGCCCACCTGGTGAGGTCGGCTCCTTGTCTGGGCAGCAGAATCTCAGGGACGCTCAGTCCGATACGTTCGTATTCCATGCAGGATAGTCCTTTCGCTCGTGCGAGGCGCTACTTCGGACCGGATCGGTTGTATCCGTCCGCAAGAGAGGTGTTCACATGGACAACGCCCTTGTTCAGGGCTTTCATGGGGTAGTCGGCCGTGATCTCGGGGAGTCTGTCCGCATCGTCCTGTTTCTTGAGCACTGTGCCCGCGGGCACGTACCTGCCGTCCGGAACCTTGACGCCCATGAGGATACAGCCTGGCTCGACAACACAGTTTCTGCCGACCTCGGCCTTGAACACCAGCGCTTTCATGCCCACGAAGCTGTCGTCGCCCACGCGCGCCGGGCCGTGGATCTGGACCTGATGAGCCAGAGAGACCCTCTTGCCGACGTACACGGCATACTGTTTTCCCCCGGCGCTCACGAGATTCTTTTCAACAGGCTTGCCCTTCAGCTCGGTCTCCAGTCCGTGGAGCACCACACCGTCCTGCACGTTCGACTCGTCGTCCACCAGGATGGGCTGCCCCTCATCTCCCCTGATCGCGGCGAAGGGGGCGACCATCACCCTTCTGCCGATCGTCACGTTGCCGATCACGGCGGCGAGAGGATGGACATAGGCGGTCTGATCGATGTCGGGCATGGATTCCTTCGGACAGAAATCGGTGATAACATTCTTGTGGATCATGGCAACACTCCTTTTGCGTATGTACGTGCTGTGCACGGGTTCCGTGTGCCGGAGCCTGTAAGGCGGGCCGGCCTGAAAACTTCCCGGACCTGGGAAGAAAATATTCTTACCTGAGAAAAGACTTCAGGAAAAGAGGAAATATAGATGATTTTCTTTTCCGCCCGGCAGAGAGTATGTCCGGCCGGAGGATCACCTCGCGGCCGGGATGAACACCAGGACCCTGGAGTAGTGCTTCTCGATACGGTTCTCGTCAAAGGGCATAGGCTGATACTCCCCCTTGAGCCAGGCATGTATGCCGTCATCGTAGTGCGGGCTCACGGGGTTGTCGCTCTGGCCGGTGCTGTTGATGATTGAGAGCGGCTCTTCCAGGCCGAAGTCCACCACCATCCGCATGGCCGGAATCAGCCAGGTGTCGAAGTCACGACCGATTGTGTATGCGGACACGTTCAGCGTCGACTGGTCTCCCGGCGCGGGGAAGGGACCCCGGTTGAAGAAGGGGGCGAACGCTTTCATGGCGGTCTTCTGGATAAACCCCAGATGCGGGGCCAGCTTTGATGATTCCGTATCGAACCGGTAGGTGTGGAGCCCCCCCCAGCTCCAGGAGTCCCTGTTTTCGCCGAGCTCCTTCTCGAGAAGAACGATCCCGTCGGCCAGCGACCGGGCCAGAATCTGCGCCCTGGTCTCATGCTCGGGCGTAGAGACATCGTCCCAGAACGGGCTCTCGTCTCCCCGGACGATCATGTGGTCCGTCGTGGCGCAGTAGCTCGCGTTGTTGCAGGTGATGAACGCCTTCCAGGCAGGGCTGTCACTCGGCCCGAGCTCGTCAAGGAAGGTGTTTACGGTCAGCGTGTGCATCAGCGCGCCTACGATGAGCGCATCCCTCGAGTCGCATGCCATGACGCCGTCGCAGTCGCCGAGCATGCGGAGGGCCTCGCGGGCGCGGTCCCTGCGGGAGACATCTTCCCAGGAGTCGATCTCTTCCGTGATGGAGCGGACTGTATCAGGCTCGAAGAAGGCGCCTCGTATCTTGGGCACGAAGAGGGAGGTGGCATCGAGCTGCATATCCATGCTGGTCTTCGCCGTATGCTCAGGCGTAGCCGCGATCATTTCCGCGATGCGCTCGGCCCTTTCCGGCCAGTACCAGGACGAGGACAGGACGAGAGGGTAATCCGGAGGAACGGTGCGGTGGTTCGCCGTAGCAATGTAGCCCTCAGGCGGGTTCAGGGCGTGGGGAAGATCAGCAGGCGCGAGATACCCTGACCAGTCGTACTCCCCGGTCCATCCGGGGGAGGGCATGAGACCCCTGCCTTTTTTCCGCAGCGGATAGCGGCCCGTGACCTGCCAGGCGATGTTGTCCTTGTCGGCGATGACCATATTCAGCGGTATGGCCTCTATCTTTCGGATGAGGGGCAGCGCATCGTGGACCGAGCGGGCGGTGCTCAGAGAGAAGAAGGCATCAACGCTCTTGTCTCCTGGCTCGAATGCCGCCCAGGAAAATGCCACCCCCAGGGGAAGTTCTACGGTATCGGGCATGAAAACGCTCTTGGGGGGATTGCGGAGAACGTCGTCTAGCAGGGGTCCGTGAACGGTCTCGTAAACCGTCACGCTCACCCGCCCTTTGCCCCTGACAGTGAACTCTTCCCTCCGTTCGCTTGCCGGGAGCCAGGAGCCGCGGTGCAGGTAGTGCAGCTTCCCGTCGATCACCTTCACCTGCTCCAGAAAAAGGTCCTGGTTGTCTGCCATCACCATGGTCATCCCCCACGCGATGTGTCCGTTGTATCCTGCGACGATGGCGGGAACGCCCGCGATAGTCACCCCTGCGGCATCGAGGTCGCCGCATCGGACGTGCATCAGATTCCACAGAGAGGGCAGAGTGAGCATGAGGTGGGTGTCGTTTGCGAGGATGCTCGCTCTCTTCAGGGTTCTTTCCTTTGCGATCGCCCAGTTGTTGGACGCCGCAACCGGCCTCAGGCCCGTCCATGGGCCGTGGACGTTCGGGATCCTTGCAAGAGAGGGTAGTGCTGCTTTGAGATCGATCCCCTCGAGCTTGCCGGCCTCTTCCAGCGCAATGGGCTCGTCCGGATAGACGGGAAGGAGCCATGCGGTGTTCCGGGCGCCCACTGCCTTTGCCATGGCCAGCGCCCCCGCCTCTTCGTGCATGTTGAACGCGAGCGCGAAGTTTACCAGAACAAAGATGTGTATGGAGTCGATGGCCTCCCATCGACCGGGGCTGTGGCCGGCCAGGGCAAGCTCGGGGGGGAGGCTGTCGCGGTTCATTTCGATGAAGACGTTCACTCCCTGCGCATATGAGTCCAGCAGCGACCTTCTCTCCGGAGACATGTCCGCGTAGAGCAGATGTGCGGCCCTGGAGAGATCCGCGGTACGCATAAAGATATCGATGTCGAGAGCCGGTTCCCCTGCCATTTCCGAGAGCCTTCCCTGAGCCATGAGCTTGAGCCCGATCATCTGGGTGAGCCTGTCGCAGGAGTTGACATATCCCATGGCAAAGGCGAGGTCGTCCATGTTTCTGGCCTCGATGAAGGGGATGCCCAGATTGTCCCTCCGGACCGTAACCTGTTCCCGCAAGCCTTCGATGACGATTTCGCCTTCCGGCGTCTGAACGGTGTCAGCAAAGAAAGAGCCGAGCATCTTTGTGCAGCCGCCGGCAAATACGAGCGCAAGGGCGAGCACGGCCAGGATGCACGGACATCCGGAGAAGCCGGGCCGCAGCTGCAGTTCGGCATACAGGGACGGCTTTGCGACGCCGGTATTGCTCCGGGACGCCTCCGAGGCGGGCGCGTCTGTGCACGAACGCGGCCCGGAAAGGGCCTTGGTGGATCCGACCATGTCCTTCATCATAGATACCTCCTGCACGAATTCATGTTCATGAAACCTCCGGCCCATCTGATGCGGGCGCTGAACGTTCTCGGGCATCTTCACGACAGGCCAGAAATGATGCGCGGCTATCGGGCCGTCCGGAAAGACGATGCCGGGCCGGATATGCCCCTTCATTACGGTCCGACGAAGATGGTCCCCCTCATGTACAGGGCGGCCCGGCCCGAAATTTCCACCCGCCCGCCCAGATCACGGCAGAAGAGTTCGCCGCCCCGCCTGGAGACCTGCCGGGCGTAGAGATCCTTTTTCTCGAGGCGCTTCGACCAGTACGGGATGAGCGCGCAATGAGCCGATCCCGTGACCGGGTCTTCGGGTACGCCGATACCGGGTGCAAAGAACCGGGAAACGAAATCCGCCTCTTTCCCGGGAGCTGTCGCGATGACGCCGCGCAGGCCCAGGCCGGCGAGCTGGTTCATGTCGGGCGTGAGATTCAGGACATCTTCCTCGCAGGCAAACACGGCGAAGTAGTCCTGAGAGCAGAGCACGGTCTCCGGCTGTCCGCCGAGACCGGAGAGGAGCTGAGCAGGCGTCTCGCATGCGGCGGGCGGCTGCGCCGGGAAGTCCATGGCGAACAGATCGCCCGTGCGGGCCACCCCGAGCGGCCCGCTTCTGGAGAGAAAGCCCACCCGTGTGCGCGACGGCTCCATGATAGTGAGGATCACGTATGCGGAGGCCAGAGTGGCATGGCCACAGAGGTCCACCTCTGCATCGGGCGTGAACCAGCGTATCCTGAACATGCCGTCTTCGGGCGCAAAGAAGGCGGTTTCAGAGAGGTTGTTCTCTCTGGCGATGGACTGCATGAGGTCCTCGGGCAGCCATTCACGCAAGGGACACACGGCTGCGGGGTTGCCCGTGAACACCTCGGATGCGAATGCATCCACCTGATACATCGTGATCTCCATGAGCGGTTGCCTCCCTGCATGTATTTCGTTGCCGTCACGATTGGAGACTGTTTCCTTTCATGAATGGGCACGATCTCCATGAATACGCGTCTCCCCGGCATTGTCAAGCAATGACGGCAGGCGGGAACACCATGAAGAAGTGCGGAATCCGTACGGTTGCGATGCGGCGCACCTGATCGACGGGCGGGAAGAGTTCCTCGTCCGTGCGGATCTCCAGGGTCCTGGCCGGTGCGACGGCTCCCCGGGCCTTCGGTGCCGTGAGCAGGACGCCGTCTTCTCCGGTATGTGCAAGAGTGCGCAGCGACGGCGGCACCAGAGCGCTCGTGACCGGAAGGCCGATCTCCATGCTCGTGAACTTCAGCTCGGCGACCAGTCTGCCATGAGCTGTCACGCGTATGCGTTCCATGCCCGATTCATCACGAACCGCATCGAAGGTTGCGAGCTCTTTGGGGATGCCCCAGTTTTCTCTCCCTGCCGCCACGCTCTGAGGTGTGGATACGTATATTCGGGTGATGGAGTAATACCTCCTTCCGGAAAAATCGAAGGTGCCGGGTATGAACAGCAGTTCACGGTAAGGGCCGGCATCCGACGAGAGGTAGTCGGCGTATATGACCGTACCGAGCCCTCCAGAGAATGATTTTTCAAGAGGTTTCGGCACCCGGCATTTGTCGCGGACGAACTCGTGAGTGAACCTAAAGAGAAGGATATAGCCCGATCCCGTGAGCGCCCACGGCGCAGGGATATGCGTCGTCTCCTGATTTTTTCCCATAACTTTCCTCCCGGAAATAAAAAATCTCTCATACCAGCATATCACATCTGTTCTGTAGTATTGGAGGATTGCCTGAACGATGTCAATGACGATATCGGCCGCATTCAGTGGAGATAGCCGCGTATCCCCTTATCCTTAGCTCTATGGCGGGAAATATCGGTTCCAGGCCCTGTCCGTCCGGTGTGTGCATGAGGGGCGGAGTTTATAGGCGATTATGATTGAAAAATAAAAAAGAGGGAATAAAATTACAGAATATAGGAAAAAAATTACTGTTTTTGCTGGACGGGCAGTAAAGGGGAAAAGAAGGCTCACCTAACTACATGATATAATAGAATAAAATAACTGGCATATGCCTTGCTGGCGTTATGGCATGCGCCACTTGCCGTCCTCATTTTCAGGGGCGCGGCGAGAGGGCGCACAACATGATCAATGATCAGGGTGTGACCATGTATTACGACGATTTCACCATGCAGCCGAAGACGAGGGCATCAGTCGAAACCAGGGAAGTTCAGGAGCTCATCAGACAAAGAGACAGATTCCTGTCTGATAATCCCGATCTCATGACCACTCAGGAGGAGATAGACAGGATGTTGAGCACCACGTTCGATCCTGTTCTGAGGCTCGAGATACTCTTCATGCTCATCTCCGAGAAGCTGGGAGAGATGAGAGCAGTGTTCGAGGAAGTCCTGAACCTGGCCGAGCGTGTTGTCAAAGAGTAGAAAAGAGCGGTCTCAGCCCTCGGGAAACCAGGGAAGGAAGGTCGGGACGGCGACAAGACCGCAGCCGAACCGGCCGCAGGATCTTCAACCCTGTGTGTCGTCCGGTTTTTCGGAGACCGCCCGGTGTTTACCGATCCAGTCTTCGATTTTTCCATAAATTTCTTCGGAGATCACCTCTTTATTTCCGGATGAAGGCCGGATCCGGTTCAGCCTGACGAGATCCTCAAGGGCAAGCCCGGTGATGAGCTTGTTGTGGTCCCACCGGCACAGGCTGCCGGGAAAGGCTTCCCGCATCAGATTCGCAAGGTCCGGTATTGCCTCCCGCCTGTCCTTTGAGGCGGCCTCGATCTCGATTTCGTGGTGAACGAACACGATGCCTGCAATCCGATAGCTTACCTTGTCGAGGGCCATTTCCCCCACCGGCCGGTCTTGCGGTCCTGATGCCGGGAGAACGCTCAGCCGCTGCCTCGTCATCGTTCGGGACTGGATGGTTTGCAGGCCCATCTCGCGGAGCGTGGCCCCGGGATCTTCGTGATGAAACGGACCATGTTTCCAGGAGGGCATCTCCGCCTCCGCGATGACGCGGCCCATAGTCTCTTCCGAGAACGGGCCCTCGATCTCGAGGCGGCCGATCACTCCCCGCTCGTTGATACGCTCACGCCCCTTGAGGCACAAAAGCGTGCGGCCGCCTTCTGTCCTGAGTCTCAAGGCAAATCCCTTTTTCATAAGATCTCGAGCATCGGTGTCGAAGTACTCATCGCATATCTCCGACGTTCCGCCCGGGGCGAGATCAAAGGGACCGAGAGACCGCATGGCAAAAACTCGAGAAAAAAGATCATCCGGGTCCCGCGCGCAGACTTTGAGCGTCACTTCGAATTCTTCAGACATATCAGCGGCCTTCAGACGTGAATCTCCACGATATCGCCATCTTGCAGGATGTAATCCCTCTGGACCATCTGCCCGTCATAGACCGCTTTCCCCCAGATTCTCGCGTACTTGAGCCTGGTGACGAAGTCTTTGTGAATCTTTCCAGCCAGGTCCTCCAGGGTGCTGTCCCGGGGGACCACGAAGGGCTCCTGAAGGTCGGGCTCTCTGCCGGGGTTCTTCGAATAAACCCTGATGATGCCGGAGAGCGTGAAGAGGGCGCCGAGAAAGGCGGAAAGGTTCTTCTCCCGGCTCACCGAGACGCCGAGCGCCGGCATTTCGGGCGAGACGAGCTCGAGAAAGGTTTCGAAGTCTTCCTCTTCGCCCGGCGTATCCATTTTGTTCGCGAGCAGGAGCATCTTTTTGAGGAACACGGGCCTTCTCACATCCTCGGGAACATCCGCGCCGTAGGGGTAGATGCGGTGGGACGCGAGGACGGACCGGGCGTCTTCATACTGGCTCAAGGGGTCTGCTTTCATGTCTATGAGGACGACCACAACGTCCGCCCGGCGGATCATGTCCACCATCGCGGGATCTACGTACTCGCTGGTCAGAGGCGGGGTGTCGATGAGCTGGAACTGGATATTCTCGAAAGGGGCCATGCCCGGTGTCGGCCTGTGAGTGGTATGGGGAAATTCCGCGATCTCGGGCGATGCTTTGGTAAGCCTGCTCACCAGGGAAGACTTGCCCGTGTTGGGAGGGCCGACAATGACCACCTGGGCGGCTCCCTCCCTGTCGATGTGAAAGACGCTCTTCTGGATGACGGCGCCCTTTTTCTTCTGTGACTCCTCCCTGTGTCTGGCGATCCGGCGCCTCAAGTCCGCCTGGAGCTTGTCGGTGCCCTTGTGCTTGGGTATGATGGCGAGCATTTCTTCCAGGGCGTCGATCTTTTCCTGTTGGGACTTTGCTTCGCGGTAGCGTCTTTCCGCTTCCAGGTATGTGGGTGGAAGATTGGCCGGCATGATCCTTCTTCCTCGCCTGTTCAGAAGTTTTTACAGGGGTCTTGTCATCCCCATATACATGAAAACGGAGCAGAACTCAATGCGGGCCGGCCGGCGGAACCGCCGGCCGCGTCCCGGCGACAACGGCCACGGTTCCGAACATGAACCTGCGGTATGTTATTCCGGTGAAGCCTTCACCGGCCATGATCAGGGCCAGCTCTTCCGGCGTCTTGAAGGCCTCTGTGGAACGGGGAAGGTAGCGGTACGCATCCCATCTCCCGCTGATCAGTCCCCCGAGGAGCGGGATAACGAACCGGAAATGAAATCGGATGAGCGGTCCCAAAAGACGCGAATCGGGCGGGCTGGTTTCCAGACATACGACCCGCCCACCGGGCTTGACGACCCGGAGCTGCTCCTGAAACGCTCTGCTGATATCGGGGACATTGCGCATCAGATAGCCCGAGGTGACGGCATCGAACCGGCAATCGTCGAACGGCAACGCGAGTGCATCTGCATTTACCCACAGGATGCGCTTTTTTCTGTCCGAACGTTTTCCCACCACCATCATGTCCCGGGTGAGGTCGAGTGCCACCACCGTGAGCGCGGGATCGAGTCTTTTCGCCTCGAACGAGATCTTTCCGGTTCCCGAGCCCACATCCAGAAGAGTCCCTCCTGCAGGGAGCATCGCCGTGCGGACCGCATGACGGCGCCACGCACTGTCCCTGCCGAAGGTCATGAGCGTATTGACGAGATCGTAGCGGCGGGAGATGCCCGCGAACATCCGCTTCATCACGGAATTCCATTCTTTGTCTGGCGCATTGTTCACGGCGTCTCCCCGAAAACGAGTATATGTATCCTGTCCACACAGGAGAAGAGGGGATGCGTGCAACTCCTGAGAGAGGCACCCCTTTGTACATCGTTCTCCCTTTGTCATAAAAATGGAGGATCGATGAGTGAAGCCATAGCAAAAAGGATTTGCAGGTGTAAAGAGCCGAGATATGGTAACAATGGCCGGAAGCTCGTTTTTCGCGGGGCTGACCTTATTGAAATTACATGGAGAGATTCGGCGTGTATTCCATCATCGATGCCCACTGCCATCTGGGCAATATTCTCTTCAGGGGAGGCGGTTCCCTCATTCCGCTCAAGGGGGTGAGAAAACGGTCCGTTCTCGATCCCCTGGCCATCTCGGAGATTTTTTCCTACCGGTGGAGTTTCCCGGACAGGCTGTTCGCACGGCTGTTCCCCCGCATCACTATCACTGCGCAGTGTGCACGCAACGCCCTAGGCACTCATGAGAACCTCCGCCGATCCATGGATGATGCGGGCATCTCGCTCAGCGTCTGCATGCCGGTTCCCCCGCATGTAACCAGCGAGGACATTCTGAATGTACACGAAAGAGATCCTTCGGTCATTCCCTTTACCGGCGTGGATTTCACCAAACGTTATGACATGGCGGCATGGTTTGCCCGCGATGTCGGCAGGGGCGCCCGCGGGCTGAAGCTCCACCCGATCCTGCAGGGGGTTTCGCTGGACTCGGTCAGGACGTTCGAGGCCGTGGACGCCTTTGCTTCTCACGGCCTGCCCGTGCTCTTCCACTGCGGCGTGTGCTCCTACTACCACCGGGCGGAAAGGGGGAGGGAGGTTCCCCGTTATGGGAAAGCCTGTCACGCTGCACGTCTTGTCCGGGAGTTTCCCAATGTGAAATTCATTGTGGGCCATGCCGGGCTCGATGATGTGCACGATGTCGTAGACCAACTCGCAATGTTTCCCAATGTCTGGGTGGAAACCTCATTTCAGGGCCCCCAGGTCATCAGGGGGCTCGCAGGGGTATTCGGTCCGGGTAAAGTGCTGTTCGCCTCCGACTGGCCCTGGGGGAGCAGGTCCGCCGCGATACGGGCCGTGAAGCTGGCCTGTCGGGGAGACAGGGGGCTCGAACAGAGGATTTTCTGCATCAATGCGGCCTCTCTCATGAACATTCCGCTCCTGGGCGACGGCTCCAAAACCGCTGCGGCAGCGATGGAGGGCAATCCCGATCCATCGTCGAGAAGGGCTGTATGAATTGTACAGGAAGGGTTCCCTTTTCCCCGTACGGCATTATACTATTGCCTGTCCGGCTTGTGATCAGAGGAGGGTGAAATGGTCATCGACTGCCACTATCATCTGGAAGAACGGGTGCTCGACAAGGCCGCACTCCTGCAGGAAATGGACCGCTCCGGTGTGAAAAAGGCCGCGCTCATGGGATCGATGATCGCTCCTTTTCCCGAGCCTCCCAGGGTGCTTCTGAGGATCCTCCAGGCCATCCTGGAAAACCGCAGGCTCAGAAAGCTGGGACAGATCCTGGTAGCGAACTTCACCCGGGACGGAGACATCAAGATTCTCGGCAAGCCGTTTCGCATCGTGATCGATCCGGACAACGGGCCTGTCTTCGACGCTGTCCGCGATTTCCCTGGCCGGTTTCTCGGATGGGTGTTCGTCAACCCGCGCGGCAGAGGCGATCAGATGACCGAGCTGCAGCGGTACCGGGACGAACCCGGCTTTATCGGAGTCAAGGCCCATCCATTCTGGCATCGCTTCGCGCCGATCGAGCTGCTGCCTGTCGCACGGGTGCTTGCCGATCTGAAAAAACCGCTCCTCATCCACTGCGGGTTCGGTGAAGAAGGGAACTATCGGGCCCTGCTGAGTAAGGTTCCGGAGCTCAGGCTCATTCTCGCTCACACGGGTTTCCCCGCATATTCCGATACCTGGAGGGATGTCCTCAGGATGAACAATGTATATCTCGATGTGTCCCAGACCTCCTATGTCAGCGAAAATGCCACCCGCGAGGCTGTGGCGTATCTCGGCCCCGAGCGGCTGCTTTTCGGCACCGACGGTCCGTACGGCTTCCACGATCGCCAGGGAAGATACGATTACGGGTTCATCAAGCGCAGGATCGAGCGGCTCTTCTCTGACGATGGCGTTCGCGGAAGGCTCCTGGGTGGTAATTTCGCCGAGCTTGTAGGCATCACCCCGGATAATGGAGAAGAGCATATCGGTCTCGGTGGTTGACTCAGCCGATTCCGATAATTATTATAATAATATAATAATACAATAATATATACATAGGCGGAGATTGTTTCTTTCCGACTGATGAGGAGGGACTATGGCTTTTCAGAGAGTGTGGCACAAGCATTACAATCCCGACGTCCCGGCGGAACTGGCATTCGAGCATCTCACCGTGCCTGAAATGCTCTCCCGGAGCGCGAGGAAGTTTCCCGATACGGTGGCCCTGATATACATGGGCAAGAAGATACGCTACCGCGAGCTCGACAGCATGGTGAACCGGTTCGCCCGCGCGCTCGAAGACCTGGGGGTTAAAAAGGGCGACACGGTCGCCATGCTTCTTCCCAACATCCCACAGGTGGTCATCGCGAATTACGCAGCCTTCCGGATCGGGGCGGTCGCTGCTCAGAACAATCCTCTGTACACCGAGCGGGAGCTGGCCTACCAGCTCAACGACTCGGACGCCAAGGTGCTCGTCACCCTCGATCTCCTGCTGCCCCGCGTACAGAAAATCCAGAGCGCAACCAAGATCAGGACCGTCGTCACCTGCCACATCAACGACTACCTGCCCTTTCCCAAAAAGCAGCTCTTCCCGTATGTGAAAAGAGAGATGTACCGGGAGGTCACAAAACAGCCCGGGGTGTTCCAGTTCACGGACCTCATCGGCCGGTACCCCGGTACTCCTTTTCCCAGCAAGGCCGGGTGGGAGGATGTCGGTGCGCTTCTCTACACAGGCGGCACCACGGGCGTGAGCAAGGGGGTGATGCTCACTCATGCCAACATGTCGTGCAACGTGCAGCAGCTCAGATGGTGGTTCCCGGACCTCAAGGAGGGCGAGGAGAGCATGATGGGAATATTCCCGTTCTTCCATTCCGCAGGGTTCACCGGAATCCAGAATATGTGCATCTACGGCGCCGCCACCATTGTGCTCGTGCCCAGACCCGAGCCGGGGATCATCATCGAGCTGCTCGGCAAGTTCAGGCCCACGTACTTGCCGGGAGTTCCCACTATATTCGTCGGACTGCTCAACGACAAGCGTTTCACATCCATGAACCTCAGATTCATCAAGGGATTCATCGCCGGTGCGGCGCCTTTGGCCGTGGAAACCATCAAGGCGCTCAGGGAGCTGACAGGCGGAGACATCATCAATGTCTACGGGCTCACCGAGATCACTCCCATGGGCACCGCCTCTCCCTGGAAGGGCGACATCAAACCGGGCACGGTCGGTGTCCCGCTTCCGAACACGGACCTCAGGATCGTGGATGTCGACGATCCGACAAAGGAGATGCCTCAGGGCGAGGCGGGCGAGGTCCTGTTCAAGGGCCCGCAGGTCATGAAGGGATATTACAAGAAACCCGAGGAGACGGCCGCGGTTCTCAAGGACGGATGGCTTCATACCGGAGACATCGGGTTCCTCGACGAGGACGGCTATCTCACCATCGTCGATCGCAAGAAAGACATGATCGTTGCGAGCGGCTACAACATTTTTCCTCAGGAGATCGACGAGGTTCTCTTCGAGCATCCCAAGATCCTGGAGGCATGCACCATCGGCGTCCCGGACAAGTATCGAGGCGAGGCCCCGAAATCCTATGTGGTGCTCAAGGAAGGCGAGACTCTTGCGCCTGAAGAGATCATCGAGTTCCTGAAAGAACGGCTCGCCCCCTACAAGGTCCCTAAACAGATCGAGTTCATCGACGCGCTGCTCAAGACTGCGGTGGGGAAGGTCCTGCGCCGGGAGCTCAAGGAGATGGACCGGAAGAAGCGGGAGGAGTGGGAGGCCAAGCAGGCGTAGCGCCAGGATCCATAATCGTGCGCGGGATCACACGGTTCCGGCTCTGGTGTCCGGCCCGGAGCCGAAAACCGGTGTCCTGTCATCTGCAGAAAAGCCTGGTGAGGATCTGAGTGGAAAGAACGCCAACTAGGGCGCTGTTGTCTCGGAAGCCGAGGCGATTGGATGCGGCGCATTTCTCGACCAGCCGGGCGACTCCTGCGGGATTGAATATGCCCGTTTCCCTCAGCGCATCCGATGTCAGGAACTCCTGAATACCGTCTTTCGGCCTTCCGTCCAGGAAAAAGCACTCCTTGTTGGGGGCGCCGTAGGGCTGCTTGGTGCGCGAGAAAATCTCAGGAGGAAGCTGGTCCATGAACGCCCGCTTCAGGATATACTTTTCTTTCAGGCCCCGGAGCTTCAATGCCGGGCTGATCCGGGCGGCATATTCGGCCAGGCGGTGATCGAGGAAGGGGTACCTGCCTTCGACGCTGTTCGCCATGGCCATACGCTCTCCCTGCGACGAGAGAAGGTATCCGGCGAGGAGCAGCTTCATCTCCAGGTACTGGGCCTGATTCAGGGGGTGCCAAAGCGAAAAGTCCGGGTTCAGGTGGGCGCGAAGCTCTTCAATCGGGTCGTAACCCTTCAATGCCTCCTTGAAATCGTCGTGGAAATACTCTCTGATGGACGACGTGTTTCTCCATGTGGGCAGGTGCGAATATCCGAAGTGATCCGTCTCCATGAGGTCGGTGCGGTAAAATGAGATCAGGAGCTGCCCCGAGCGCTTCATCTGCACGGGGGAGTATGGATAGAGCTTGAACAGCAGCCGGGGCCGGTACTTGGAGGCGGGAATTCTCGACCAGAATCTGCGGATCTTCGCCTCCTTGAATATATCGTATCCTCCGAAGACCTCGTCGGATCCCTCTCCGGTCAGCACCACCTTTATGCCGTGGTCCTGGGCGAGCCGGGAGAGCATGTACATCGGGGCGGGCGCCGTCCTGAGGACCGGAATCTCCGTGTGCCGGATGATTTCCGGGAAGATCCGCGAAATATCGTCATAAGAGACCTTCGCCACGTGGTGCCTGGTCCCCAGCCTTTGTCCCATGGCCTGCTGGAACGCGGACTT
>ERZ795049.529-NODE-529-length-55950-cov-15.087629_pt1 | contig 55950 bp, 58 predicted proteins | sample MGYA00375133_ERZ795049 | MGnify/ENA primary metagenome ERZ795049 (study PRJEB30178, sample SAMN05720147) | activated sludge metagenome | isolation source: anaerobic digester from wastewater treatment plant | place: Japan | collected 2015-04-20 ... | reverse complement strand
ATACATCGCCGGGGTCATCGGCATCACCTGGGTGATGCAGTTCTGGACCTTCCTGCCCGTCGCTCTCCTCTTGCCGGTCGGCATGGTGGTGGGAGTCGCGTGCGGGGCATTGTGGGCGGCCATTCCCGGGGTATTGAAAGCTCAGTGGTCGGTCGATGAGACGCTGACCACCTTGATGATGAACTACATCATCATCGGCTACGCCGAATACCTCTACATCAACGCCTGGAAGGCCCCTCGCGGGAACATGGGCACGATCCTCTACCCCGAGGCGGCGTGGCTGCCACGCATCTGGGGGCGGGTCCACGCCGGTCTCTACTTCGCCCTCGCCCTGGTTGTGGTCCTCTACTTCGTCCTCTACAAAACCCGCTGGGGATTTGAACTGAACATGATCGGGAAGAACCGCCGGGCCGCCCAATGCCAAGGGGTGTGCATCAAACGCAACATCATCCTGGGCATGCTGCTCAGCGGCGCCATCGCGGGTCTTGCCGGGGTCATCGACAGCGCGGCGGTCACCCACCAGCTGACCAAGGGGGTGAACGCAGGCTACGGCTTCACCGGCATCATCATCGCCTGGATGAGCAATCTCAACCCCTTCGTCTCCATCCTCGTCGCCCTGATCATGGCGGCCCTCGAGACGGGCAGCGATGCCCTGCAGATTTTGAAGCTGCCCAGCGCCATGGGCGAGGTGATGCAGGGTCTGATCCTCATCCCGCTGCTCGCCGGCAGTGTCTTCACCGAGTACCGACTGGCCAAAAGCGGCACGCATACGGAGGCCACAGCATGAACGCAATCGACTTCACGACCAACCTCTTGGCCGCGACGCTGGCCATGGGGACCAGCCTCACCTACGCGACCCTCGGAGAGGTCTACACCGAAAAGACCGGGGTGCTGAACCTCGGCATGGAGGGGACGATGCTGCTTGGCGCCTTGGCCGGTTTCGCCACCGCCTTCAAGACCGGCAACCTCCTCCTCGCCCTCTTCATGGCGATGGCGGTGGGGGCCGCCCTCTCCTTGATCCACGCCTTCCTCTGCGTGACGATGCGGGCGAACCAGGTCGTCAGCGGCCTGGCCATCACGATGTTCGGCTCCGGACTGGCCAACTTTCTCGGCCAGCGTCTCGGACCGGCATCCAACCGCTACAACCTCACCGGGATGAACCTCTCCTCCCGGTTCACCAACATCGCCATCCCCTACCTCTGTGACATCCCGATCCTCGGGGCGCTCTTCAACGTCTCGATCCTCACCTACGGCCTCTATCTCCTGGTCCCCTTCGCGTGGTTCTTCCTCTACAAGACCCGCCATGGGATGGTCATCCGCGCCGTGGGCGAGAATCCCCGTACCGCCGCGGCCATGGGGATATCGGTCAGTCGGGTACGCTACCTCTACACCCTCATCGGCGGCATGTTCGCCGGCTTGGGTGGCGCCTGCCTCTCCCTCTCCTTCATCCCCAGCTGGAATGACGGAATGACGGGAGGCAAGGGGTGGATCGTCATCGCCTTGGTGATCTTCTCAGCGTGGAACCCCGCCCGGGTCGTCATCGGGACCTTGGTCTTCGGCGGCATCACCAGCCTGCAGTTCTCCATCCAGGCCGCCGGCTTCAAGCTGATGGTCCCGGCGCAGTTTCTCGGCCTCTCCCCCTATCTCATCACCCTCCTGGTCCTTACCGCCATGACGATCATCGCCCAGAAGCGCAAGGGGGCGTTCGCCTCTCCCTCGGCCCTCGGATCGGCGTTTGCCATCGACGATAAGTAGGAAGTACGCTACGATGGGGGCATGAAAAAGACCAACGCCATCCGGATCCTTGAGCGGGAGCAGATTCCGTTCGAGATCGTCACCTACCAGTGGGATGAGGAGAGCCTCGATGCCATCTCTGCCAGCGTGCACCTCGGCGTCGAGGCGCATCAGGTCTACAAGACCATCGTCTGCGCCGATGGGGAAGGAGGACACTGCGTCTTCTGCCTCCCCGCCGAGTTCACCGTCAACCTCAAGAAGGCCCGCTCCCTCACAGACAAGTGGGAACTCGCTCCCCTCAAGCTCGCCAAGCTCAAGGAGGTGACCGGCTATGTCCATGGCGGCTGCTCCCCGCTCGGGATGAAGAGCAGCTTTCCCACCTACCTCGAGGCGCTCAGTGAACTGGAGGAGTTCATCTTCGTCAGCGCCGGGGAGCGCGGTCTGCAGATCAAGATCCGCCCCGAAGATCTGGCCAAAGCCTGCTCGGCGACGGTGGCCGACTTTACCTAGCTGTGTCGGATGTGGCTGGTGAAGTAGCGCCTGATGCGCCGTGAACAGCTGAGGGCCAAGAGGAAGAGGAGCGCCACCAGCGCCGCCCAGAGCAGGCTCTTCGACCAGCGCAGGGCGAAGAAGCCACGCTGATAGTGGGTCAAGAAGAGATCGAAGCCGCTGATCGCGACAAAGATCACCACCAAGGTGGCCAACACGACATCGGAGATCGGGATGATTGTCCCTTTGCGTTTGATGAGGAAGAGGGCGAAGATGGTCGCCAAGACGGCGAAGAGCAGCATGGTGGGCAGCGCCACCGGGACAAACCAGGTAAGCGCACCCGCTATCGTGATGTTGATGATGAGCAGGTAGAGCAGGACAGCGATGAGCGAGAGCGTCACGATACGCCACTTCTTCATCTTCGTGGCGGGGGCGACCGCGAAGAGCCAGAGGAGCGGCAACGCCGATGAGGCGATGAGAGACCAGGAGAGGGTGAGGTCCGCGAGATCCAAGCCCACCAGGTAGATGCCGGCTCCGATCAACACGATTGAAGAGAGACGCACGTAGCTCGGTTTTGCCAGCAGTGATGCGACCAAGGTCGCCTCGACCATGACGATCGAGAAGATCGGGATGAAGCTGTAGCGCCCCAGGCCGCTCAAGGTGAGGGAAAGACCGACGGCGATGAGGGCCACCACAGCCAGCGAGAGCGTCAATTCCAGGATGCCCTTCCGCACCTTGGTGATACCGCTCGAACGCGGTCCGTCAAGCTTCTTGGCAAAGAGCGGCTCACCCTTCCGCTCCACCACGGTCGGGGGGAGGAGCACTGGTGTATTGCAGAGCGGACAGGCCGCCGCTCCATCGGCAAGTTTCACACCACACTGCACACAATAGGCCATATCACATACCCTCCCGGTTGGAAGCGACCGATACCGCGATCCCGTCCTCGACGAGGAACGTACAGAAGAGTCGTTCAAGGACGGTGTCGTCATCATGATAGCTGGTGAAGTTTATCGCAAGGCTGTCGCGGTAGCCAACCACCGCGACACTGACCGGGTTCACCAAGCCCGGGCTGAGGTGGAAGTCCATCGCCTCCACCACGGGAGAGAGGGCGTCGGGCAGAGAGACATACCCGAGGTTTGAGATGACCCCGCTGTATTGCTGGTCCCCGAGCGCATCGCTGAGCAGCTTGAAGAGCGGGTTCTTCAAGAGCGTCGGGGCAAAGCGGAGCGCGGCGCTGCGCTCTCCCGCCACATTGCGTCGAATCTGGCTGAGCAGCAGCTTCGGCTGCGCCGCCTGCGCCATCTGCAGCCGAACCTGGGTCGCAATTTCATCAAAGGTGTACCACCCGAGGGCCGGGTCGATGCCGATCAGGGCGAAGAGGGTGAAGTTGCGCATCGTCTCCGTTGCAAAGACCTTGCGGAGGTTCATCGGCACCGAGAGGCGGATGGGCCGCCGCTTGCGTTTGACGGGGACCTGCTCACCCTGCAGCTGCTGGAGGCTCATCAAGAAGACGGCGCTCAGGTACTCACCGATGGTGAGTGAGCGCGCCTTTGCCCGCTCCTTGATCTCTTTGATGCCCACCTCGGCCCTGATGACCTTCACCGCCTCGCTGCGCTCCCCTCTCCCCTTGCGGTGATACGCTCTGCTCACTGAGGGGAACGGTCGGATCGTACGATCGTAGAGCATCTGGAACGGGTCGCTGAACTCATGCGCATCGCTTTTGCTGGTGAAGCAGAGACCGTCGGTGAAGACGGCGTCGACGATGCCGGCGAGGGAGCAGTAGCGCTCCAGCAACAGCTTGAGGTACGAGAGCGCCCCGGTGCCGTCGGTGAGGGCGTGGAAGCACTCGATGGCGATTCTCCGCTCTCCGGCGATGATCTTGATCAGGTAGTGCTGGTTGCGCTTGAACTCAAAGCGGCCCGCCGGATAGCTCCCCTCCTCCCAGATGGGGATCTCCTCCTCATTGGGGCTGAGGTAGTACCAGAAGAAGCCCTTCTTCAGCCGTACCTTGGCATAGGGGCAGCGTTCGAGCAGTTCATGGGCCGCCTCGCGCAGGATCTCGACCTGCACCTCCCGGTTCAGATCGACGGAGATGCGGAAGGTGTTCGTGTTGTACGCTGCCTCGGTGGGAGGGTAGATCAACGCGGAGTTGTCCAGGGCGATGAACCCCTCCGGGGCTTGGCTTTTGATCGCCCTTCTCATCGAGGGCGCCGGTAGAAGGGGCTCTTCACCACCCGTGCACGCTTTTCTTGGCCATGGATCAACACACAGACCTCAGAGCCGAACTTCAAGGCGAGGGAGCGGTCCAGCAGTGCATACGCCCAGAAGCCGCCGAGGGTCGGGCTCTTCAGCCCGCTGGTGATCGCTCCGATCTCCCTGCCCTCCAAGAGGACCGGGTAGCCTTGGCGCGGCACCCCCCGGTCGATCATCTCAAGGCCTCTCAGCGAGCGGGGTATCCCCTCCTCCTCTTGCCGCACGAGTGCATCGCGGCCGCAGAAGTCGCCCTTGTCGAGCTTGACGAAGGCGGCGAGGTTCGCCTCAAGCGGCGTGATCGCATCGCTGATCTCATGGCCGTAGAGCGGCAGCTTCGCCTCGATGCGCAGGCTGTCGCGACAGCCGAGGCCACAGGGAAGGAGCCCGAACGGTTCTCCCCGCTCCAGGATGAGGTTCCAGAGCCGGGGCGCATCATCGACGTTGCAGAAGATCTCAAAGCCATCCTCACCGGTGTAGCCGGTGCGGCTGATCAGGGTGAAGATATCCTCTGCCTCACACTGGCTCTTGAAGGCGAAGCTCTCAATCTCCTCACACCCCGCCGCCACGGTCTTCAAGATCTCTTGTGCCTGCGGCCCCTGCAGGGCCAGCAGGGCGGTGGTATCAGAGATATCGATCACCTCGGGGCAGTGGGAGGCACGGGGGTTGTCGTGCATGATCCAGGAGAGGTCCTTCTCGGTGTTCGATGCATTGAGGACCAACAGATAGGTGTTCTCGTTTCTGTGGTACACCAAGATGTCGTCGACGACGGTCCCATTGGGGTAGCACATCATCGTATAGCGGCAACGGCCCACCTCGAGGTCGGCGATGGCATTGGTACAGAGGTACTCCAGGTAGTCCGTGGCTCCCTCACCGCTGATGACGCACTCACCCATGTGCGAGACATCGAAGAGGCCTGCCCTGGTGCGCACGGCGATGTGTTCGCCGCTGATGCCGGCAGCAAAGTGCAACGGCAGTTCCCAACCTCCGAAGTCGACGAGCTTCACCCCGTCATAGTCGCGGTAGGTATCGTAGAGTGGTGTCCGTTTCATGGTACTCCGTCAAGCGAGGACGATCATCTCGATTTCAACGAGGGCGTCCTTGGGTAAGCGGGCGACTTGGACCGCGGAGCGGCTGGGCAGCACCCCGTCCCCGATATAGCTGGCGTAGACCTCGTTCATCGCGGCAAAATCCGCCATATCCTTGAGGAAGACGGTGACCTTCACCGCCTTGGAGAGGTCGGTGCCGGCGGCAGCGAGCACCGCCTGCAGGTTCTCGAAGACCTGGCGTGTCTGCTCAGTGGCATTGGAGCCAACAATCTGGCCGCTCTCAGGATCGAGGGGCAGCGTCCCGCTGGTGAAGACGAAGGGTCCGGCTGCTACCGCCTGACTATATGGCCCGATGGCCTTGGGGGCCGCTTCGGTTGCGACCACCGACTTTTTCAGCTGGAAAATCATTGTGTTCCTCCTGTTGGCAGGATACCCCCGCCGGGCGGTTTGGGCAAGGGTCGTCAGAGCAGGGAGAGCACATCTCGGGCACTTCTTGCCATGCCCACCATCCCCTCGTCCTGCGGATGGCCCGAGGGAAAGCCGAAGCCGTAGTCTACGGCGAGGAAGTCCACCCCGCTCTCTTTGGCCCCCTCTTCGTCGTGGATGGTATCCCCGATGAGGATCGCCTCCTCCCGCTCTACCCCCAGCTCAGTGAGGACCGCATTGATGATGTCACTCTTCGTGCGCGAGGAGGAGTCGTCACTGCCCCTGATGCTCTCAAAGTGGTGGGCGAGGCCGAAGTGCTCCAGCATCCGGCGGGCGAGCGGCTCATACTTGAGCGTCCCCACGGCCAAGCGGTAGCCACGGCTTCTCAGATCCGTGAGCGTCTCCTCGATCCCCTCATACGCCCGGGCGAGGAAGCGACCGCTCTTCTCGTACTCAGCGCGGTAGATCTCTATGGCATCGTCGATGAGGGAGGGGTCGAGGTCATAGACATCGACAAAACAGCGGGTGATGGGCGGACCAATGAACTTGGAGAGTTGCGCCTCGTCTGTGACCGCCTCGCATCCGAGGGCGACGACCGTTTTGTTTGCCGTGGAAAAGATTCCCTCGGAGGTGTCGAGCAAGGTCCCATCGAGATCAAAGATAGCAAGCCTGTACCTCATTGTTGCACCATATGTAAAATCTGGGAGTGTATCAAGCCATTTGAGGCGACCAGGTCGCATGCGGTGTCGGTGAACGGGTGCTCGTCATCGACGGGGGTACCCATCCCACCGGCTTCGCGCACCAAGGCCAAGCCCGCCGCCATGTCGTAGTAGCCCAAGCTCATCTCATAGTAGGCGTCCAAGCGCCCGGCGGCGATGTATGAGAGGGCCAAGGCGCACGATCCGTAGGAGCGGATGTCGCTGGTCCCCAAAAAGAGACGGGATGCCTGCTCGCCATAGCGCTCAAAGCGTTCCCGACGGCGGTGAGGGGGGACCGTGACGATGAGGGCGCGCTTTGCTTCAGCTACCTTCGATACGGTGATCCGCTCCCCGTTGAAAAACGCGCCGCCTCCTTGGCCACAGAAGAAGAGTTCGTCTTGGCGGGGGTTGTAGACCACCCCGACAGCGGGGGTGTATGGCTCCAGCTCCCATGCGATGGAGATGGTGTAGCCGGGGATGGAGCGGCTGAAGTTGACGGTCCCGTCGATCGGGTCGATGATCCACCTGCCGCCCTGCTCGCCGTGTTCGATCCCACTCTCCTCAGCGAAGATTCCGTCATCGGGGAAGCGCTCCTTGATGGTCTCTATGATGATCGCCTCACAGCGAGTGTCGGCCTCGGTGACGAAGTCATTCTCCCCCTTCTCCTGTACGGTGAAGGCGGCGGTACGATCCATCGCCAAGAGGTACTCTCCACCCTTTCGGGCAGCCTCGATGGCGACGGCCAGACGCTGAGAGATCATGTCGTTGATATTCATGGGGTTCTTTTTCGCTCCACAATCCGCTCTGCAAGGCTTGCCACATACTTCCAATCGGAGGTTGAGAACTCCTTGGCGCTGATGATCCGTTCATCAGCGCTCAGCAGCGCCCCCTGTGCATCATAGTGGAGCTCCAGCATGCTCCAATGCGGTTTCTTCTGCAGGTACATCAGCACACCCACGCTGTTGCGCCGATTCCAATCGGTCATGGCATCCCCCCGATCGCCGGCCACGACGATGGTGAGGTCGAGGCCGGGGACACTGAACATCTTGTCCCGCTTGTCCAACGCCTGGGCCCGCCTCGCCTCATCGATGAGGGTGGCGGTCTGCATCAGCAGGGCCGTGTCACCACTGTGGACAAAGGATGCGAAGACGCTCCCTTCAATCACCGGCAGGCGGGCGACGATCCGGGCGATGGTCGGATGCAGCAGCGGTTCGATGACCGGATCTGCCTGGGCCTCTTCAGCCGGCCCCTCCTCATCCATCCGACGCTCGGCAGAAGGAGCGTGGGAAGCCCGAGAGACCGCATCGGCGAGGGTGAAATCCCGTGGGGGCGCCTCCGGCTCCTTGATCAACTCCAAGAGCTCATCCTCATCATCCTCATCTTCACCGGGGCCGTAGTAGGTGACGTCGTGGTCGGGAGAACCACTCTCCATCTCCTCGTCGGCCATGCTCAGATCCCAGTCGTCGATTCTCATCTCATCGCCGATCTCTTGAGTTTCGATGAGGTTGTACGCCTCGCTCTCATATTCGTACTCATCATCCTCATCACCGTCACGGTCATAGGAGAAGAGGTTCTCATCGTCGAAGTCGAAGAGCGACGGTTGTTCGGCGAAGTTGAAGATCTCGTCGGCGCCCTCCTCATCCTCCTCGTCCGTCTCACTCTGCAGCGTCTCATCGCTGAACATCGTGGTGAAGTACGAGGAGCCGCTGCTTCTCAAATCTAGCGCCTCATCCTCCTCCTCTTTCCCCACATCCTCGACCATGGGGGGGACCGCGAGGGGAGCGAGGCCCAGTTGCTCCTTGATCGTCGCCACACCCTCCCAGCTCGTCCCGATGGAGGCAAGCTGGAAGAAGCTCAGGTACAGCACGTCGTTGACCGCTTTCAACGGATAGGAGATCCGGTCGCGGCAGTCGACGATGATGGCACGCTCCCCACTCTCTGAGACGAGACGCTCTTTGGCCAGCGCCGCCGAGATGCGCTCGATCGCCTTCTCGCTCTCGGCGATGGGATTGATGGCCTCGATGGCATGGTCGGCCCAGGGGACCTGCACCAACACACGCTGCTCGCCCCGCTCAAAGAGGGCATCGACGATGCCCTCCCCCAGCGGCCAATCGCGTTGCCAGTCCATGGTACCAAACATCGCGGTAAAGAAGGTGATGGGAAGGAGGCGGCTCTTGGTCTGCTCGATCTCCTGCCACCGCCGCGCCATCTCGTCGCTGGTTCGGCAGACCGCCTCCTTGATGACCAGGTACCCATCGCGAAGCAGCCGTTTGCCATCGAAGCAGTAGTAGGTGGCACGCAGCCGGCTGAAGGGGCGACTGGCCACCGCCGGGGCTTCGATGGGCAACATGCGCTCTTCACCGTCCCCCTGGCTCCCCATCTCGACGCTGAGCAGGTGGGCGTCGTGTTCACTGAGCTTCGTATCGCTGGCCACCTCCCAGGTGCTGAGGGTGGTGGGTGTGCGCTCTGCAAGGATTCTGAAGGCGGAGAGCAGGCCATCGAGTTTGGCCGAAAAGAGCTCGCCGATGAGGCCATTGAACGGTTGCAGGCGGTATTGGAGCGCCCGATACTGCTCATCGATGCTCATCTCTGTCCCACCGTCGAGGAACGCGAGCGCCTCCTCTTGGTAGGCGAGCATGAGGTTGTCCCCCCTGATGGCACCGATGCTGCGGAGGCGCAGGGCGGTGTTGTCCACGTAGCGGACCGACTTGCGCATGAGCTCCTCATGGCTCATCAAGAGGCGCCGGTACTCCTTGGAGGTGATCTGGGCGCTGGGAGCATGGTCCAGGCGCGCGAAGGGCAAGAGGGTCGAGACAAAGGATAAGAGAGACCCATGGCGCCCTCTCTCCTGCTCGGAGAGCGACGGGTCTCTCAGATTGTCGGTGATTTGTCTGAGGATGACGAGGGGGTGGTAAGAGCGGAGGATCGAGGTGATGACTTCAAAGCTGGTTGTCATGAAGGTAGTAAGCTCTCGGAGGTTCTTCTCTACCTTTTCAAGAGGAATTTCCCCGATTGACAAGAGTTGCCAACTATCCTGCTCCCTCACTGTACGCCTCCGAGCTGAGCATAGCACATCTTCTCACTCCTATCAAACTGAAGAGGAGGCCTCACACCGATTCAAGCGGCTCCTGGCGCATCGTCTTGCTGAAGATCAGGGTGAGCAGCAGCGAGGCGAGGGCGAAGAGCGCATAGCGGGAGAAGAGGGTACGGTAGCCGTAGTGTTGGACGATGAAGCCGCCGAGCGCCGAGCCGACCACCGCCGGCAAGCCGGTACCCAAGGAGGCGTAGATCGACATGCCCAGGGTCCTGCGGTGGCGCTTCACCCGCCGCGCGACGAAGAAGATCGCCGCCGGCTGGAAGGCGCCATAGCCGACGCTGTGCAGGAGCTGGCCGACCAGGACGCCAGAGACGGTGGGGAAAAAGGCATAGATCAGGAGGCGGATGACCATCGCCAGGCTACTGGCGGCAAAGAGGTGGTACGGCAATACCCGCTTCTTCTGCAGGAGGATGCCCGCGCCGATCATGGCGAAGAACTCGCTTGCCGCCCCGATGGCGTTCATCAAGCTGATGGCGTTGATCCCCAACTCCTCGACCAAGAAGAGGGAGAGGAAGCTGGTGACCGCCGTGAGGCTGAGGCGGTTGAGGGCGATGATGACCATCCCCACCACGAAGGCCCGGTCATACCAACGTCCCCCCTTCCCCAGATCGGTGGTCAGGACCAGCGCCCGTTTGGGCTCATCCTTCCAAGCGATGACGGTGAGGAGGAAGAGGAACGAGGAGGCGATGGCCCACAGTCCGATGGCGCTGTTGCGCCTCAGGTCCGGCAGGCCGGTGGCGGCGAAGAAGAGGGAGAGGAGGATGAAGCCGACCGTCCCCACCGAACGTACCAGTGAGTACGATCGGGAGTTGCCGTCATAGCGGTTGTTCGTATAGCTGTCCATCGCCGGCATGATGGAGCGAAAGGTCAAGGCGAAGAGCGTCAAGGCTCCGATCACCATGATGATGGAGCTGCTCGTCATCAGGAGGCCCATCGCGGCCATGGAGATGACGGTACAGACCAGCACTGAACTCTTCATCCTCCCGCTTCGGTCGATCCATAGGGCAACCAGCATCGGACCGAAGATGGCGGCGATCTCGTAGAGGGAGAGCAACGCGCCGACGACCTCATAGGAGTAGCCGAGGTTGTGGATCATCACCTGCAGGTAGGGGCTGATGACCGCCACGATGCAGTAGACGAAGAAGAAGGAGAGGGAGAGGTTCAGCATGGGCCCATTGTATGGGTTTTCGTGATGGGCAACAAGCACTCTCAGAGGGTGAGATACCGGCTTGCCTTTTTCCCTAGTGAGGAGGGGAAACCGATGGCCGAGAGCGAGGAGATCCTCCCCTCCCGCCTCAGAGAGACGATCCGCTTGGCCCAGGTCGGCCCGATGCCCGGCACGCGCAAGAGCTCCTCCCGGCTAGCCCGGTTCACCGACAGCGGGAAGCGGGCGGGGTTGGCCTCAGCCCAGAGCTGCTTGGGGTCCTTCTCCCGGCTGAGATTTCCGTCTTGAGTGAAGGGAAGCTCCTCATACGCAAAACCGTAGACGCGCAGCAGCCAGTCGGCCTGGTAGAGACGGTGTTCACGCACCAAGGGGGCGCTTGAAGTCTCATTTCCAAAGAGATCGGGCTCGATGACCCTCCCCCGCTCACCGGGGATGCTGCACTCCCCGAGCCCGCGTTGGTAGGCGCTGTAGTAGACTCGGGAGATGCCCATCGTGCCGTAGAGGTCGTTCACGGCGGAGAGGATCTGTCGGTCATCCTCGTCGCTGGCACCGACGATGAATTGACTGGAGACCCCTACGTGTTCATGGCGTGTCCCCACAGCGGTTTGGGAGGCGATATAGCGCAGCCGCTCCATGATGTCCCGCCCGTAGTCCTGGGTCGCGCTCAACTGACAAAAGTGATCGGCGGAGGGCACCTCGATGTTCAGCGAGAGGGCCGATGCATACAGGAGCGCCTCGTCGATCGCAGACAGCGAGCAGCCGGGAATGATTTTCAGGTGGATGAAGCCCCGGTAGCGGTATTGCGTGCGGAGAATCTTGGCCGCATCGATGAGCAGCTGCATCGTTTTGTCGGGGGTGGAGAGGACGGCGCTGGAGAGGAAGATCCCGATGAGGAGCCTCCGCTTCTGCAGATCATAGAAGAACGAGGCGATCTCGGCGGCGCCAAGGGCTGCGGGCCGGAAATCCTGGTTGGCGCGCAGCGGACAGTAGCGGCAGTCGTTGGAGCACCGGTTGCCCATCAGGGTCTTGAGCATGATGCCCGCCCCCCCGCTTGCCGTGGTCACCGGGTAGAGCCAGGATGATCCATCACCGCTCTGCCTCCGGTGCTCGGCCGGGTTCTTCGTCCCACAGGCGCAGCTGAGGTCGTATTGGGCATCCCGGCTGAGGATATCCAGCTTCTGTTGCGTATCCATCATACGGAAAGAGTAACACTTGTGTAGTAGTTTGTACAGCTATTTTTTTCCCCCGAAGCGCCACTGGCTGACCACCAGGCCACTGAGGGTGAGGGCGGTGCCCACCCCATCGACGAAGGTGAATGGCTCGCCGAGAAAGGTGGTGGCCACCACGATGGTGATGATCGGGCTGAGGTAGAGGTAGAAGGAGCTGGTCACCGGCCCGATGGACCGAAGGCCGTAGTTCCACAGAGCAAAGCAGAGGGCGGAGGCAACCAGACCCAAGAAGAGCAGCGGCAACAGGACCTCCTTCTCGGTGATGGTCCGCAGCGGCAGGGACTGGCCGCTGGAGACCAGGACGATGGTGTGTCCGACCAGACCCCAGAAGAACATGTCTCGTGTCACCGCCAGGTTCGGGTAGCCGCGCCTGCCGATGATGCGCGTCAGCGTCGTGTAGAGCGCCCAGACACAGATCGCCGCCACCGCAAGGAAGTCCCCGAAGGGACTGACCGCGATGGCCGTTCCCTTGGGTACGGTGAGGATGACGATCCCTGTCATCGACAAAATCAGGCCGATGAAGTACGAGAGGTGCAGCTTCTCGTCCTTGAGGAAGATCCGGCTCGCGAGGAGCGTGGTGAAGGGGGCGGCCGCGACGATGACGCCGACGTTGGTGGCGCTGGTGTACAACAAGGCGGTGTTTTCCAAAAAATAGTAGAGGAAAATCCCGCAGAACCCGGCCAGCGCAATAAAGAGGCGGTCGATCCGTTTGACGTAGTGCAACTTCTTGGGAGAGAGGAGGGAGAGGAAGAGAAGGCCCAGCAGCGAACGGACGACGAGGATCTGACTCGGGGTGAGGTGCTCCAACAGCGCCTTGGTGAAGACATAGGTCGTCGCCCAGATGGTGATGGTGACCAGCACCGCCAGATGACCGAAGAGCGGTGAATGAAAAAATTGTCGCTGCATGATGGCTCAGTGTAGCGACTATCCTAGTGGGATGCAATGAGAGGTGGTATACTGAGGGTACGAAGGAGGCGCCTATGATGACGTATCGAAAGGAGCTTTGGTTTCACCTACCCAAGCGACGCGGCCTGATCAACATCACAGAGAGCGTCCAGCAGGCGGTGAATGAGAGTGGGATCAGGGAGGGGCTTGTCCTGGTCAATGCGATGAATATCTCGGCAAGCGTCTTCATCAACGCCGTTGAGAAGGGGTTGCACGACGACTTCGAGGTCTGGCTGGAGAAGCTCGCCCCCGAGCTGCCGTATGAACAGTACAAGCACAACACCGAGGCGGAGCATAACGCCGACGCCCACCTCAAGCGCACCATCATGGGGCGTGAGGCGGTCGTCGCGATCACCGGCGGCAAGCTTGACTTCGGCACCTGGGAGCAGCTCTTCTACTACGAGTTCGATGGCATGCGCGACAAGCACGTCCTCATCAAGATCATCGGGGAGTAGCTTCTCCTATCGGCTGCGGGTCTTAGCTTGGTAGGCCTCCAAGCCGGCCTTGAGGCAGGAGACCGCCCGAGCCAGATCCTCGGTGTTGAGGACGTAGGCGATGCGTACCTGTCGCCTCCCCATCCCTTCGGTAAGGTAGAAGTTCTCGCAGGGGGAGACCATCACGGTCTCCCCGTCGAGGTTGAAGTCGCGCAGCATGAAGATGGCGAACGCCTCGGCATCGTCGACGGGCAGCTCGGCCACCAGGTAGAAGGCTCCCTTGGGGGAGGAGACGGACACCCCCTCGATGCCCTTCAAGCCCGCCACGATCGCATCGCGCCGCGTCTCATACTCATCGCGTACGGCCACCAGGTAGGAGTCATCGGTGCCCAGCGCCGCATGGGCGGCGATCTGCTCGATCTCCGGCGGGCAGAGGCGCGCCTGGGCAAGCTTCAGGGCATTGGCGATGACCGCCTTGTTGCGGCTGACGAAGGCGCCGACCCGGGCGCCGCACATCGAGAAGCGCTTGGAGAAGCTGTCCAGGCAGACAACCCGGTCCGCATACCTTTCGAAGGTCAGGACCGAGACGAAGGCCTCGTTGTCGTAGCAGAACTCCCGGTAGACCTCATCGACGACCAAAAAGAGGTCGTGTCGCTCGCAGAGGTCGAGCAGGGCGCGCAGCTCCTCGCTGTGGTAGATGTAGCCGGTGGGGTTGTTGGGGCTGCAGATGAGGATCGCCCGGCTGCGGTCGGTGATCCGCGCCTCGAAGTCAGAGAGCGGCGGCAGGGCGAAGTTATCCTCGATGCGGCTGGTCACTGGGACCAGCTTCACGCCGACTGCGTGGGCGAAGGATGCGACATTGGTGTAGAACGGCTCGGGGATGATCACCTCGTCGCCGTGGTCGCAGAGCGTCATGAAGGTAAAGTGCAGCGCCTCGCTGCCTCCGGTGGTGATGAGGATCTCCTCGCTCTTCACATCGGCGCCGTACTTTTTGTAGTAGGCGGGCAAGGCCGCCCTGAGATCGTCACGTCCCTCGCTCGCCCCGTAGGCGATCAAGGGCTCCCGGTAATTTTGGATCGCCTCGATGACGCGCGGCGGCGTCTTGATGTCCGGCTGGCCGATGTTGAGGTGGTGGACCTTGATCCCCCGCTCGACAGCCTCCCGTGCATAGGGGGCGAGACGCCTGATCGGCGATGCCTGGAGGTCTGTGATTCGTCGTGATACATTCATGGATACTGCTCCTCGATTCGATTGGTGCAATCCCCCACCCCCCACTTCTCCGAACCGAGGGGCAGAAGCCATTTGGGACCCGGATCCATGACGGTCAGTCACGGTCCGGGTCGGTAGCGTCTGCATCAGGCAAGGGCGCCTGGGGATTGGCCTGGCTGGTATCGATGAGGATCTGGATGAACTTACGGTTGTCCAAGAGCGGGCTGATCGACCGGCCGTGGTGGAGGCGGCTGATGACCCGGGCGAAGAGCTCGGTGATGTCGGCCTGGATGTACCACTCCTTCTCCAGCAGGTCGCGCCCGTGGAAGACGGCGTTGGTGCCGATGATCCGGTGAAAGATTCCCTCCTTGTAGGCGCTGTCGAAGTCCTCGACGGCAGTGCCGTTGAACATCGGCAGGCTCACCATGCAGATGATCTTCTTCGCCCCGAGGTTGGTCAGCTCGCGCATCGCCACGATCATCGTGCCACCGGTGGCGAGCATGTCGTCGGCGATGAGGACGGTCTTGCCCCGCACATCACCGAGGAGGTTGATGCTGCGGATATTGGAGTTCTTGGCGCTCTTGCTGACCACCGAGTAGTCGCGCTCCTTGTAGAGCATCGCAAGCGGTCGGTGCAGCGCCTGGGCGTAGAACTTGTTGCGGCTGATGGCCCCGGTGTCGGGGGCGACGACGACGAGGTCGGGGTCGCTGAAGTCGATGATTTTGTGGAGGGCGATCAAGGTCTGGTAGGAGGCGTGCAGGTTCTCCAGATGCAGCTTGGTGAAGGTGTTCTCGATCTCCCGGTTGTGGATGTCGAGGGTGATGATCCGATCGACACCGAGCATCTCGCAGATCCGCCCGAACATCGCGGCGGTGAGCGCCTCACGGCCGCTCTTCTTGTGCTGGCGGGAGTACGGATAGGTCGGGAGCACCAGCGTCACGCTGTCCCCGCCAGCGAGCGTGATGGCGTTTATGGTGGTGAAGAGGAACATCAGGTGGTCGTTGACCGAGAGACGCACCGGCTCGTCGCTTCCCGCCACGCGCACCGGTTCGTTGTTGGAGACATCGTAGATGATGAAGACCCTGAGGCCCCGCACTGCATCGAGGATCTCGGCCTTCTCCTCCCCGTTGGCGAACTTGGTGTACTTGACCCGGATACTGAAGTCGGGGCACTGAAACGTGCTGGGCAGCTTGCTTCGGGGGATACGCTTGTTGTTCAAATCATCCAGCAGCATCACCGTCTTGAGGATCTCCTCCTCGCTGAGGCCGTGTCTTTTGGCCATGGCGCTTGAGAGTTTGTTGTAGCGCTCAATATAGAGGCGTCGGAGGTGTTTGACGACCTTCCCGGAGAAGTATTCGGACCCAGGTCCGGAGATTATGCCAAGCTTATGGGGTTTGATGATACTCATGGCCAAACCATACAACAAGAGGGGGTAAAGTTCAATCGGAGTTGGCCAAGACGACCACTTTACCCGAGCGCGGAAAATTGATACCGTAGGGCCATATGAAAACCATACTCGGCCTATTACAAATCATAGGCAGTCTCGGGCTCTTCCTCTTCGGAATCAAATTGCTCAGTGAGGGACTCCAGAAGTCCGCCGGCAACCGGATGAAGTCGATCCTTCGCCTGATGACGAAGAATCGGGCGATCTCCATCGTCACCGGCATCGTCATCACATCCATCATCCAAAGTTCGTCAGCCACCACCGTCATGGTGGTGAGTTTCGTTAATGCGGGCTTGATGGAGCTGGTCCAGGCCATCGGGGTCATCCTCGGCGCCAACATCGGGACCACCTTCACCGGCTGGCTCGTCGCCCTCTTGGGCTTCTCGATGGACATCACCATCCTCGCCCTCACCTCCATCGCCATCGCGGCGCCGCTGATGTTCAGCAAGCGCAGCAAGAAGCGCGACCTCGCCGATGTCCTCTTGGGATTCGGCATCCTGTTCCTCGGCTTGAACCTGATGAGCAACTCGATGCCGGACATCTCCGAGAGTGCCCAGGTGATGCACTACCTCTCGCTCTTCAACAGCGACACCTTCCCCATGCGCCTGATCGGTGTCCTCATCGGAATGCTCATAGCCCTGGTCGTCCAGTCCTCCTCGGCGACGATGGCGATGGTCCTGACGATGGCCTTCAACGGCTGGCTCGGTCTCTACACGGCGACCGCCTTGATCCTCGGCTCGAAGATCGGGACGACCATCACCGCCTTCCTCGCCTCCATCGGGACCAGCACCGAGGCCAAGCGGGCCGCCTGGGCGCACATCATCTTCAACGTCGCCGGCGTCACGCTCGCCTTGATCCTCTTCCACCCCCTGCTGCACCTGGTGAACCTCTTCACCCCCGGCGACATCTTCGCCTATACGGGTGCTGAGCTGGCCAGTCGCCTCCCCTTCTTCCTCGCGATGTTGGCCACCCTCTTCTCCACCATCAACATGCTGCTCTTCTTCCCCTTCGTCCGCCAGTACGCCCGCTTCATCGAGCGTGTCGTCCCGGCGAAGGCCGAATACGACGAGGGGACCTACCACTTCAAGTACATCGGCGGCATCTTCATCGACAGCCCGGAGATCTACCTCTTGGCGATCCGCGACGAGATCCAGAAGATGGCCAACCTCGCCTGCAACATGCTCGCCCGCTACCGCTCGATGTTCAATAACAACGAGGCGGAGGTGGAGGATGAGGTGCATCGGATGAAGAGGGACGAGGAGTTCGCCGACCAGATGCAGGAGCAGCTCTCGCACTTCTGCGTCCGCCTGATGCAGGACAGCCAGACCCCCACCAACGCCTCCACCCTCAACAGCCTCATCCGCGTGATGGATGAGTTGGAGTCGGTCACCGACTCCTGCTACAACCTCGCCATGCTCAACCAACGACGCTACTCGAACGGCTGGACCTTCGACGAGGAGATGGACAAGGAGATGCGCACCTACCAAGATCTGGTCCAGGAGTTCCTCTACTACGTGCGCGACCGCATGGACCGCACCCTGACCAAGGCGGAGATGCAGAAGGCGAACGAGTTCGAGGCGCAGGTCAACAGCTGGAGGACGAGCCTCTCGGCGCGCATCCAGGATCGCCTCTCTGAGGGAGAGGGTGATGTAAAGGCCGAATTGCTGCTTTTGGAGAAAGTGCGTCATCTCGAGCATATCGGCGACTACTGCACCAACATCGCCGAGGCGTACCATATGGCGGTCAAGCATACCCCGGTGCTGCAGAAGCGCAGCACAAAGAGCGCGCAGGCCCTCGACTAATAGAGGACGACCGCCACTTCGCGCAACCCACACAGTCTCTGATAGGCCGCCTGGTATCCATCCAGGCGGCTTTTCATGGTGGCTGAAAGCGCCCGGGCCGCCTGATGCTGCTCCTCAAGGGCGAGGTTGCCGCTCGTTCCGAGGGAGGTACGTTCCTCGATGGAGGCAACCGGATCGAGCCCCTCGACCGCATCGAGGTGCAAGCCTACCTCACGGTAGACGTCGCGAAAGAGCTCTCCCTTGGCTACACGATGCAGCACCACATCGGTTGCGTAGAGCTCAGCGGTACAGGCTTTGAGGAGCTGCTCCTCATGCACTTCAAGACGTTCGACCATCCGGATGAAGATTCCCACCAGCTGCCAGGTCGCCTTGGCACCTGCAAAGAGTGCCCCCTTGGTGTCCTGGAAGTCGCGGTTGTACCCCGACGGAAGGCTGCGGATGATGGACTTTACCTGGGTGGCCGCCCCGCTGATGAGGGCGGCGCGGCTGCGGGCCAGCTCAAGGCCATCGGGGTTCTTCTTCTGCGGCATGATCGATGAACCGGTGAGCAGCTCGGAGGGGAGGCTGAAGTACCCCAATTCGGGCAGGGTGAAGAGCATCAAATCCTGGGCGAGCTTGCTCAGGGTGAGGGCGATGTAGTCGCAGCAGTCCAGCACCATCGCCTCGAAGAAGCCGCGGCTGTTGTTGGCGTAGAGGACGTTGTTCTGCACCTTGGCAAACCCCATCTCAGAAGCGCTGAAGGAGCGGTCGAGGGCCAGGGGGGAGCCGTAGGATGCCGCCGAGCCCAAGGGGCTCTGGTCGAGGATGACATCAAGGTCGACCAAGCGGCGGACGCTGTCGAGCAGTTGCTCGGCGAAGGAGGCGGCCCAGAGCCCCACCGAGGAGGGCATGGCGATCTGCATATGGGTGCGCCCCGGCATCGGGATTTTCGCATGGTCTTCAGCGAAGGCGAAGAGGCGGTCACAGAGGGAGAGGGTCTGACAGGCCAAGCGGGTTGCAAACTCGCGCATCCAGAGGCGCAGGGCGGTCTGGACCTGGTCGTTGCGGCTGCGGCCGGTATGGACCTTCTTGCCCACCTCCCCCTTCTCTTCAGTCAGATACGCTTCGATGGCGGTGTGGCAATCCTCATCCTCCCGGCGAATGACAAACCGCTCCTCTTGCCTGAGGAGGATGATTTCGCGCAACCCCTCCTCGACCAAAGAGAGCTCCGCCTCACTGAGCAGGGAGAGCTTTTCCAGCGTCCGGGCGTGGGCGATGGAGGCCAGTGCATCGGCGATGACCAGCTCCTGGTCCAAAAGATAGTCGCTTGAGACGCTGAACTCCTCCATGAGGGAGTCGAGTGTATACGCTTTTTGCCAGAGTTTTGCCATAGGCCAAGTCTATTGAGACCCGCCCCATCTGTCAATTGAAGCAAACCGGGCACTCTTCACCCTTAGAGGGCATGAAGCACCTCACCATCACGGTCCTCTCCCTCTTTTTCATCTTCTCAAGCTGCGGCTGTCGCCAGGGTGATGACGTGGTGAACGCGCTCCTTGCAAGCCACGATGACAAGCCACCGGTCCTCCGCTCGTGGGAGATGGTGACGCCAACCAGCGCCCGCCTCTCCTTCAATGAGCCGGTGGTCATAAAACAGACGGACTTCACCATCGATGGGAAGGCGGTGAGCGACGGCACCGTCTCGAATGGAACGGTCACCCTCACCCTCACCGATGCGATCCCGCTGGGCCAGAGCGCCCGCCTCGAGGGACGGGTCGAGGACCTCGCCCGCAACAGCGTCCGCTTCTCCATCATCCTCTGGGCGAAGAACCCGAACCCGGCGACCGTCCTCATCAACGAGTTCACCACCAAGGGCACCGAGGCCAACCCGGACCGGGTTGAACTGGTGGTCACCGGGCGCGGCAACCTCGCCGGGTTGACGCTCTATGCCGGCACACCCTCACTCTACAGCGACCGATTCATCTTCGCCGATCGGTGGGTGGAGCGCGGCACCTACCTGGTCGTCCGTTTCCAGGAGGGAACGGACGGCGGTGAGCATACGAGCGAGAAGCTTTCAGGGTTGAGCTCGAACAACGGCTCGCTCTCGGTTGCGGTGAGCCCGGAATGGGAGAGCGCTATCATCGATGCGGTGGTCTGGGGGAACGTGGTCACCACCACGTATGAGGGGTTTGGCTCCCAGGCCCTCCTCACCCAGGTCTCACAGCTCTACGATGGGGAGCAGTGGAACTCACAGAAGAGCAAGGACTCGGTCGACTCGACCGACAGCACTGCGACCCGGAGCTTCTGCCGTGACCGCCTCAGCGACACCAACAGCAGCGCCGACTGGTACATCTGCGATACGCGCCAGGCGAGCTTCGGCTCCCTCAACAGTGAGAAACGCTATGTGCCGTGATCAGAGGTGTTCTTTGACGAAGGCCTCGATGACCGAGTGCGACGCCGCTCCCATCCGTTGGGCGACCACCTCCCCTCCCTTGAAGATCATCAAGGTGGGGATCGAGTTGACGTTGTAGCGGCTTGCCAGAGCACCCGACTCATCCACATTCAACTTGGCGACGACAAGCTGCCCCTCATAGGTTTGGGCGAGCTGGGAGAGCGCCGGGCCGATCATCTTGCAAGGACCGCACCAAGGTGCCCAGAAATCCACCAGGACAACCGTATCCGCTTCCAATACCACCGCTTCAAAGTTATCTTCAGTCACTACGATTTCACTCATGCATCAGCTCCTGTCTGAGGCTATGGTACTGGCAAAAGGGGGAAAATGGAAGGGTTTGGGAGGGACGGCTCCTCATAGTATCCATAAAGGAATCGTACGTATAATACTCTAGAGTATACTCCTGATTCCAGCAGAGGGCCTCCCCTCGGTATGTGAGTGCTGCAGGACTCCTTGATGCAAGAAGGGTGAAGGATACTTCCTCCAATCTTCCCCAACCGCAGGAAGTATGAGCTCATTGGAGCAGAGCGCTCTGCACTGTCCAGCTGTGAAGAGCTCTCCTCCGATATGGGAGGAATATTTGAGAAGATCTGCACCGAATGCCTCGTTCGCATTACCAAAGCGGAGAAGTTTTCCTTCATCCTCCATGCCATCGGAAGGTGGTGGGGTGGGAAAGAGAGGCCGATATCGACATCCTCGCCTTCGAAGAGAACCATGAGTCGGCCCTCTTCGCTGCATGCAAGAGCCAAGCCAAACCGTCCAGCCTCGCTGAGTACCACCACGTCCTCAGCGCGACCGCCATCATCAAGGAGCCGACCGGCCGCTCTTCCTCCATCTTCAGCACAGGCGGGTATACCGATGAGGTCAAAAAGCAGGTCACCCTTGAAGGAGTGACCCTCGTGAATCTGGACGATCTCTTTTACCTATGATGGAGACTAGAATTATCAGGAGCCAGCGAGCCCAAATCTAAAAATCGACCCAGTAATGTAAAAATCGGCATAAGTGATATTTCTTGACTTGCCTAGTGGATTGTGTCACACTTTTGGTATCAATCAATTGATATAATCATTCAGGAGGAAAAGGTAAGAAATGAAAAAAACTTTGATGTTTCTTATGGTTTTAGTCATGGCTGTGGCCATGGTGGGTGCTCAAGGTACCAAGGACTCAGCAGGGAAAGTCGGTGGTGGCAGCCTCATCATCTACTCCCCGAACACCGACGCCTTGGCCAATGCCGCCTATGCGTTCGGCGACCAGTACGGAATCGACGTGACCGTCCTTTCCATGGGAACCGGAGAGTGCCTGCAGAGAATCGTCAGTGAGGCGGAAAACCCGCAGGCCGACGTCATGTATGGTGGTGTGAACTATGCCAACGGCATGAACTACGCCAAGTATTTCGAGCCACACGTGGCCGCAGGCAACGAGTTGCTTCCTGAAGCCTACCGGAACCAGAATGGCGTGGTCACCCGCTACTGCCTCGACGGATCGGCGGCCCTGCTGCTCAGCCTCGATGTATTCAAGACGCTGGGACTCGACCCGGATAAGTTCACCAGGTATGAGGATCTGCTCAATCCGGCGCTCAAGGGCCGCATCGCGATGGGCAACCCCGCCTCCTCGTCGAGTGCCTGGGCAGAGCTGACCAACATGCTCCTCGTCATGGGCAACGAGCCGTACGACGAAGCCGCGTGGCAGTGGGTCGAGAAGTTCGCCAAACAGCTGAATGGGATCATGATCAACTCCTCCTCCGCCATTTACAAGGGTGTGGTAAGCGGCGAGTATGCAGTTGGCGTCTCCTATGAGGACCCGTGTGTCGGATTGCTGGTCGATGGGGCCACCAACGTCAAGCTCGTCTACCCCGCCGAAGGCGCCGTATGGCTCCCCGCCGGTGCAGCCGTCATCAAGAACGCGAAGAACATGGCCAACGCGAAGCTGTTCATGGACTGGTTGATCTCCGATACCGGACAGCGTGAAGTCGCCAAGTCGACGGCTCGCCCGGTCAACCCCACCATCAACAACACGACGCCCGTCATGCAGCCGTTCTCCGAGATCAACGTTGCATATGAGGACCTCGAGTATTGCGCGGTCAACAAGGAAGCGTGGGGTGCCAGGTGGACAAGGATTTTTGAAGCTTCCTCAAAATAATAGTAATATAAGGGTTTGTATTGATGAGTGTTGATATCAGGATTCGTAATGCCGTAAAAAAATACGGAGATAACACCATTATCCCAGACCTGTCATTGGATATCAGGGAGGGTGAGTTCTTCACCCTCCTTGGCCCATCAGGCTGTGGGAAGACAACGTTGCTGCGCATGATCGCTGGTTTCAACACCATCGAAGGCGGAGACTTCTTCTTCAATGATGTCAGGATCAACGACATGGATCCGGTGAAGAGAAACATCGGCATGGTCTTCCAGAACTATGCGATCTTCCCGCACCTCACCGTTGAGAAGAACGTCGCGTTTGGACTGAAGAACCGAAACCTTCCCAAGGAAGAAATCGCCGCCAAGACCGATCAATTCTTGAAGTTGGTGAAGATTGAGGAGTACCGCACCCGCATGCCGGAGCGGCTCTCCGGAGGCCAGCAGCAGCGCGTAGCGCTCGCAAGGGCCTTGGCCATCACCCCGGATGTCCTCTTGATGGATGAACCGCTCTCGAACTTGGACGCCAAGCTCCGCGTCGAGATGCGTACCGTCATCAAGGAGATCCAAAACGAAATCGGGATCACCACGGTCTATGTCACCCATGACCAGGAGGAGGCCATGGCCGTCTCCGATCGCATCGCGGTCATGAACGAAGGCGACATCCAACAGATCGGAATTCCCAAGGCGCTCTATCAACGACCGGCGAATCTCTTTGTCGCATCGTTCATCGGGCTGACCAATTTGATTACATCTCGCCTGGAGATTTCCAATGGCCAGACCTATATCTGTCTGCCCGGCGAGTACAAGATTCCCCTCGATACCATCAGGAAAGAGGAGCGGAGAGCGCAGGACGTGATTCTCTCGATCCGCCCCGAAGAGCTCTATGTCAAACCATTTGGAGAGGACGGAGTCGCCGCCTACGTGGATGATGCCGTCTTCCTCGGTCTCAACACCCACTACTTCATCCACTTCGAGGACGGTGAGAAGGCTGAGATCATCCAGGAATCCCAGATCGACAGCATCATCGAGAAGGGTACGAAGATTTCGCTCGGAGTAAAGACGGACAAGATCAATGTCTTTGATACAGAAGGAAAGCGGAATCTGGTCGAGGGGGTCGTAAACGACCTCGACGCCTACAGTGGAGCACTATGATGAGAGCCACCTTGTCCAAGAAGGGAGATGTCTGGAGACTGGTTTCCGTCCTTATTTTGGTACTCTATGCCGTCATCTTGGTCTACCCGCTCGCACGGCTTCTCAAAGTATCGGTCATCACCCCCGACGGACACTTCTCCCTTGATGGGTTCAGGGCCTTCTTTGGACAGCGCTATTACGTGCGTTCCATCTCCAACTCCCTCAAGGTAAGCGTAGCGGCAACCGTGATCTCGCTCTTGGTGGGGGTTCCCCTTGCGTATTTTTATCAGATGTACGAACTCAAGGGAAAATCCCTGTTGCAGGTCCTGATCATCCTCTGCAGCATGTCTGCTCCCTTCATCGGAGCCTATGCATGGATAGTCCTGATGGGGCGCAGTGGAATCTTCACCAAACTGCTGGGAGGCATCGGCATCAAGGTGGGGAGCATCTACGGCTTCAAAGGAATCCTGCTCGTGCTCACCCTCCAGCTCTTCCCGTTGGTGTTCCTCTACACCTGTGGGGCGCTGAAGAACATCGACAACTCGCTCTTGGAGGCGTCCATCAACATGGGACGCAGCGGCACAAAGATGTTCCTCACCGTCGTGATCCCACTCTGCATGCCGACCATCATCGCCGCGGCCCTGCTCGTCTTCATGCGGGCGTTCGCCGACTTCGGCACACCGCTGCTCATCGGAGAGGGGTACAAGACCTTCCCCGTCATCATCTACGATGCATACTTTGCGGAAACAGGCGGGAACCGTATGTTCGGGGCCACGGTGAGCATCATCGGCATCATCATCACCGCCTGCATCTTCCTCATCCAGAACTACTTCAGCAACCGCCACAAGTTCACGATGAACGCCATGCACACCATAGAGCGCAAGCAGGCGCACGGGCTCAAGAACGTGCTGATCAACGTCTACAGCTGGTTTGTGGTCGCCCTGGCCTTCATGCCCCAAGTCTATGTCATCTACTCCTCGTTCCAGAAGACCAGCGGCAAGCTGTTCGTACCGGGATACTCGCTCGACAGCTATCGCTTCGCCTTCACGCACCTCAAGAAGGCGATTCCCAATACATTCAAGATCGGCATCACGGCGCTGGCGATCATGATTGTCCTTGCCGTCCTGATCGCCTACCTGGTCGTCAGGAGGAGCAACTTCGCCAACAAGGTCATCGACACGCTCTCGATGGTTCCCTACATCATTCCCGGCTCGGTCATCGGCATCGCGCTGGTGCTCGCCTTCAGCAAGCGCCCGCTGCTCCTCACCGGGACCGTCACCATCATGGTGATCGCCCTCATCATCCGCAGGATTCCGTATACGATCAGATCCTCGGTCGCGGTGCTCCAGCAGATCCCGCTGAGCATCGAGGAAGCCGCCCTCTCCCTGGGGGCGAGCAAGATGAAGACCTTCTTCACCATCACTGTCCCGATGATGGGCAACGGCATCATCAGCGGGGCGATCCTCAGCTGGGTCACCATCATCACCGAGCTCTCGACCGCGGTCATCCTCTACAACGCCAACACCATCACGCTGACGCTGGCCGTCTACACCTATGTCAGCCGGGGCAGCTATGGAGTTGCGGCGGCGTACGCCACGATCCTGACCGTCACCACGATCATCTCGCTGCTGCTGTACATGAGGGTGACGGGGAATAAGGAAGTGACGTTGTAGCGCTATGAGATTGTTGTTCATCCGTCATGGTGACCCTGACTACGAAATCGATTCACTGACGAGCCAAGGGTGGGCCGAAGCAGAGGCGCTCTCCCGATACATGGAGGGCATCCCTGTCACCGAGTACTACACCTCCCCGCTCGGACGGGCGCGCGATACCGCTTCACTGACATTGAAGCGGGTCGGCCGCGAAGCGACCGTCCTCCCCTGGCTCACTGAGTTCACCCACCGCACCCCGCTCAAGCCCGACTATCCGGACTCTGCCGATGTGCCGTGGGACTGGCGGCCGATCAATTGGATTCATCGCGAAGAGTTCTTCGACAAGGATGCGTGGGTCCATGCCCCCGAGATGGTAGACGGCGATATCGCTCTCCACCACCGCGAGGTGTGCCGCCACTTCGATGAGTTCCTCAGCAAGAAGGGCTACACGAGAAGCGGGGGACTCTACCGCACCGAACAAGGAACGAACGACACCTATGTCTTCTTCTGCCACCTCGGGCTCATCGGGATCCTGCTCTCCCATCTGCTCCACATCTCCCCTATGCTGCAGTGGCACACAATGTGTGCGGCCCCCTCCTCCATCACCACCGTGGTGACTGAAGAGCGGACCAAGGGGTACGCCTCGATGAGGATGCTCTCCTTCGGAGCCACCCCACACCTGTATGCCGCCAATCTCGAACCTTCCTTCGCCGCCCGCTTCTGCGAGACCTACGAGATGAGCGACCAGCGGCATTGAGAACAAACGATCTTCACCCCACCAAGAGGCGATAGTTCTCCTTCGGGATATAGAGCAGATTCCAACAGCTGATGACGGAGCTCTCCGCCGCCTTCGCTGCAGCGAGCATCGAAGATGCCTGCACTGCGGTGATCTGAGTCGGGAAGATGGGGTGGTCGACCAGCTCGATGCCGGCCAAGACCGGCACCCCGTACGCTCCAGCTCGACCGAGTTCATGGGAGAGCACATCGGTCGAGAATCCACCGGTACGATACAGCTCCTCCATCGAGCCGATAGGGAGCCCCAGCAAGCCCTCGACGAAGAATGAAGCCTTCTTTCGGGTAATCTCGCGGTGGGCCTGCTCCAAGCCCCTGACCAGCGAGCGTGCCTCAAGCGGCAGGCCCGCCGGCCCGATTGCCCGGGTATAGGTCATCGCCTTGATCCAATCGCAGTGCTGGGCAAGCTCTTCATACTCTTGGCCTACAAGCGGGGCGAGGGCGGGAGAGAGGAGGTCAAGGCCGACACAAAACCGGGAGCGGTCCACACCGCCGGTGATGGCATCTACCAGATTCGTGATGGCGGCAGATCGCCTTTTTGCCAACTCACCCACCCCACTCTCACTGATAAAAGCAGACCACGGCAGCACACGCCCCTCCAGGCAGCACTCGACCAGGCACGAGAGGGCACGCTCGGCGCCAACCCGTTGCTCACCATGGCCTGCCTCAAGACAGCGTTCACAGAAGCAGGAGAAGAGCATCTCAAGCCCGTTCGCCGGAGAGGGGTAGCGGATCCGGTCAAGAAAGACACCGGCAAAGCCAAAGCGGGAGAGCGCCGCGCCGATCTCCCTCCCCTCTCCCTTCCCATCAAATGCGTGTTCAGGGCAGCGGAAGAGGAAGTTCTCATCACTCTCTGCAAAGCCATCCCAGAGCCCCAGCGCTCCATACCCTTTCTGCAGTGTTGGTGAGCATACCAGCTCGCTGTCCGATGGAAGGCTCCGGTCCATCCGGTCGGCCAGAACCGGATACCAGAGGTACGGCTCAAGATGATACTCGTCACAGAGCTTCACCACACGCTCGAACCATGCATCACCCTGGTTGTTCCAGATGATCAAGCGTCGGGTGGGCACCGCCTCGATGTAGATCTTGATGCGGTCGAGGATCTCTTCTCTCGAGAAGGTGGCGCCCTCATAGGGACCGATGACGAGCTGGGTATCACGCTTGGCCTGCATTCAATTCCTCCGCTTCCTTTTTCTTCCATCCACCAGGTGTTGGAGTGAGAGGATTGGATGGTGATACACCATCCTCGGCCCGCTGTACCGCATGGCCACCCGGATCCGCTCCCGCATCTCTGTGTTGTAGCAGTGGACCGGGCAGCTGCTGCAGAAGCTCTTCGTCTCCATGAACGGGCAGCGGTCGATCCTCGTCTGAGCGTACTCTACGAGCTCACTGCACGACGGGCACAACCCATTGTTGCTGTGCTTCTTCCCCTTGCAGTGGATCCGGATCATCTTCTCGACGATGTACTTCTCTTTCTCTCTCCTGTCCATCTCTCTTCCCCCAGTATCCCATCAGCTACGGAAGATACACCCTTTGATTTTTTCTCTCCCGTTCCCCGCCTTGCATCAGCGATTGTTCTGAAGTTTCCTATAGAGCTGTATATACATCACGAGTGACAACATCGAGAAACCCATGACCATCACTGTAAGGCTCCATGAGACCGCTTGTGAAAGAGTCGGGAGGAGAACATGGACTACCGTTACAAAGAATAAAACCACCGAACAGAGTTTGCCATACCATTGGGCGTTGTGGATATGCTTTTTTCGTGCCGAAAAATACGTAAGCAGAAGAATTACCAATTCCTTGGCTACCTGAACCACCAGCAGAACCTTCATCGATGCAAATCGAGTGGACAAGCAGGACACAATCGCTACCTGCATCAATTTGTCCGCCGCTGGATCGAGAAGTTTACCCACGTCTGTGATCATGTTGAATTTCCGGGCGATCATGCCATCAGCGATGTCCGTCAACGCCGAGATGGTGATGACGATGGCAGCTGATCCATATGCGTGTCTAAAGCAATAGAGCCAGACAATGACGGGGATCAAGAAGACCCTGGACAGCGATAGGATGTTTGGAATTGTCCATATTCTTTTGTTCATCAGGTTCTTCTTCTCCCCTTCGACCCAATTAATAGTACACCGATTCCAAGCGCACCGATACCACCCCGGTCAAATTCGACACAGATTGCGCAAAACCACACAATCCGTGGGTTGCAACCAACTCGCTGTTCCTTATCTCTTTCAGTGGGTGTATGCCTCTGCTACACCCTATGAAATGGGCGCATGGACACCACCCACTCCGTGCATCCTCCCGATCAAACATGGAGTATGCGCGGCATCAAAAAAATAGTGTTGTTCTGATAATTCCCCAACATGACCAGAGTGGGGAAACATCAAGTCAGGGACCCAGCCTCCGATAATTCGGATATCATCCTCGTACTGCTCGAACAAGGAACATAACTCGATCAACGTTCGTGATGCAGCCTCTGCTTGCCCTGTTCCATAATCTGAACTCACCTCTGAGGTATACACTGCCCTCATCGTGCAATCTCCTTCTCGAATACCGCAACCGCCATCTCCTCACCTCTTCCTTTGTCGTTCATGCAATCAAGGACGATCTGTACCGGGGAAGCCACGTGGTCAGAGCGGATGATTCTGCCGTCGTGGAAATATTCCTCGCCCTCAGCCACCCGTATGCGCACATTGGCTCCCGAGTCCACCCGCTTACAGGCAATGGATGCCAACAGCGCGTCGGCATCTCTGCCAAGGACCAAGAGGTCCACCCTGTTGTATCGAACAACCGACGCATAGCGCACACCTCCCGAGAGCCCGGTCAAACACGCCATGAACCCGTTCTGTTCAATGGCTCGTTGGACCTGAGCCTCGAATTCCGCCAGTGGAAGCAGGGTGTAGCAATCGAGGCATTCCATTCGAGGCAGGTGTGCACCATATACATCACTCCACGTCCTCATGATCGCCTCTGCATCGAGAATTCTCAAACCTTCGCCCGTCATCTCAGCCCACAGTTGGTCACAGAGATGGTTTTTCACCTTGGATACCTGTCCGATACTGCATCCAAGCTCTTCAGCCAATGCACTCAACCTCCAGGACCGTGATATATCGCTGAGAATTTCTCGGAGGATCAAGGAAGAGATGCGTGAGGTTGGGTTGAAGATGTTCTTGGACGACCTCTGCTTTTGCACGAACAAATTTGGATTTCCATGTTCACGAATGTAGATACACCGGGTGTGTATCATGGAATTTCCAGACATATCCATGTAGCCAACCTTCAGTCGTCGGCAGAGTTCATCACTCTCCTTCGATATGAATGGTGCCATCACAAGAGGAACCATATCCAAGGATTCAGCGCGCTGAGACCGAAATTGGGCATCAATCAAGGCAGGATAGGCGTTCGGCAGGACAACGACATCAAAGACAACGGTTGACCGATCCTCAAAGACCGCTTCAGCAATGAACCCCGTTGGAGTATTGCTCACCCACGCGCACTCTTTGACGACCGGCAAGAGTTCCATTGTATGGGTGCATCTCATGATCGCTTTCCTCAGGAATGATTCAGTTACTTTCACTATATCACCTACTTTCACTCTGATAGTGAAAGTAGTATATAATGAAACCCAATAGCTCAAGAAGCACATGGCAAAAACAATCCATTCCTGAGCTCCTCCTTTCGTTAGGGAAAAGAGCTCGTTCTTAACCAGTGCCCCTCGTCCGTGATGCTGCACAACCCGTGCCATGCATCAGGGTACGTTCATGTACCTCCTAAGGGAAGAGAGGGAGGCTTTTGCTTCATCGAACAGAAAAGAATTGAAAGTTGGTCGATGAATGGACTAACTTTCGAATATTATTGCAGGAATGCGCATAACACGGTACAATACATCGAAAGTTGGTCAATAAATGGACTCACTTTCGATTGGAGGTGATATGTTGATTCCTCGGGATACCTATCTGCAACAGCTCATTGAGAGGAGATTCAATAATCTGGTCAAAGTTTTGACCGGCCTGAGGCGGTCGGGCAAAAGCTTCCTCCTCTTCAAGATCTACCGTGATTATCTCATCGCTGATGGAATAAAGGCAGAGAACATCATCGAGGTCGCCCTCGATGACGATGCTCATGAGGAGCTTCGCGACCCCAAGAAGCTCTCCACCTACATCAGGAGTCGGATCGTTGATGAGCACCAACAGTACTATGTGCTGCTCGATGAAGCCCAATATGCCATCACGCGGGAAGAGATGCGCAACCGTGACCGTCCCATCCGCCTCTATGGGATCCTCAACGGTCTCTTGCGCCTCGGCAATGTCGATGTGTATGTGACCGGCAGCAACTCCAAATTTCTCTCCACTGACATCATGACCGAGTTTCGGGGGCGAAGCGACGATATCCATGTCAATCCGCTGAGCTTTGCGGAATTTCATGCGGTGGCCGGGCTTGAGACCACCGAGGCCTATGAAGAGTATGCCCGCTTCGGCGGTATGCCGTATCTCATCTCGTTGGAAGGCGAGGAGAAGAAAATTCACTACCTCAGCAAACTCTTCTCTGAGGTGTACTTCAAGGACATCAGCGAGCGACACACCGTCTCCCGCCCCCTCATCCTCTCACAATTGACCGATCTCCTCTGCTCGTCGGTAGGATCGCTGACCAATGCAAACAAACTCGCAAGGACACTATCGGGTGGTGGAAGAGATGCGGTCTCCTCAGAGACCATCGCCACCTATCTTGGATATTTGACCGACTCCTTCCTCTTCAAGGAAGCCAAACGGTTCGATGTCAAGGGGAAGCGATACTTCCACTACCCCTCCAAATTCTTTTGCACCGACATCGGACTGAGAAACGCACGACTCTCGTTCAGGCAACAGGATGAGGGGCACATCATGGAAAACATCATCTTCAATGAGCTGATAGCAAGAGGGTATCAGGTCGATGTCGGGGTTGTTGAGGTCATTGAATCAGGAGAAACGGGAAAACAGCGGCAAAAACAGCTGGAAGTGGACTTCGTGATCAACAGAGGAGCGGAGAAACTGTATATCCAATCGTCGCTCTCCATGGAAACCGAAGAGAAGAAGAGACAGGAGCTCAGGCCGCTTCATACCATCAAGGACAACTTCAAGAAGATCGTCATCACCAAGACCCATGCCAAGCCGTGGACCGATGAGATGGGGATCCTTCATATAGGACTCTACCAATTTTTGTTGGATCGAAGCCTCCTCAGCTCATGAGCCCCCTCCCCAAAGAGAGGGGGCAGCCGGTCATCAGAGGACGAGTGATTCCTCTTCCTCCTCATCGTCCCACTCCTCACCCAGAGGAGTGTCTGTGTTCCGCTCCGATTTCCCCCGTCTGAACTCAACGTGCTCGGCCACCACGAAGATGCGCTCACGAAAGGCGCCGTCCTTGTCGTTCCAGCGATCTTGACGCAGTCGCCCCACCACCCGTACTCCCCTTCCCTTGGTCAAATAGGAGAGGCAGTTCTTCCCCAGCGTCCCCCAGGCATCGACACCGATGTAGAGGACCTCCTGGTTGGGCTTGCCATCGGCGCCCTTGTAGTAGCGATTCACCGCGATGGTGAACTTCGTCAATTCAACCTGTTGCTCGCCGATGACCGCCAACTCCGGATCCTTTACCAGATTCCCTTCAAGCAGCACTGAGTTCAAATTGTTCATTTCTACCTCCGACCACCCCCCTCTTCTGATCCCCGCAAGGCACAGGCCTTGTCCATCAAGGGTACGTTCTTGGGGTGTTCACCTCCTAAGGGCGAAGAGGGGGGCTTTTGCTTCATGAGCTCATCACCGGTTGCGCTTGATGGATCTCAATCTGATTCTGTCAGAAAATTATCACCCATCTCATTCATACGGCCAAATTGATTCCGATTCTTTAAGAGCATCACAGTGAAACCACCGTCCTCGACGGCTGGATTCCATAGTCGGTCTCAGCGGGATGAAGCTGATCGCACGATTTTGTGAGATTTCCTCATACCACAAGATACTTTGTATCGATTATGATACAATACGACGTACTGCCCTGCAGTCTCTTGCCTTCATGACGGTGACTCCCTTAGAATCTCCGTGAGAGAGACCTGGGTAGCTCACTATTCAGTGCACAACATTTCAAGGAGAAACATAGATATGTTGAATTTCAATTATTACAATCCAGCGCGAATCGTATTCGGGGCCGGGACCATACAGGAAGTCGGAGGTCTCGCGTCTGCATACGGAAAAAAAGTCCTCTTCCACTACGGTGGTGGCTCGATCAAGAAGAACGGGGTCTACGACCAGGTGATCCGCTCTCTGCAGGAATCGAATCTTGACGTGGTCGAACTTCCCGGCGTGGTTCCCAATCCCCGCCTCTCTCTCGTCAGGGAGGGGATCGAGGTGTGCAAGCGGGAGAAGATCGACTTCATCCTCGCCGTCGGCGGCGGCAGCGCCATCGACTCGGCCAAGGCGATCGCCTTTGGTGCCAGGCTCCGTGATGATGAGGACATCTGGGACGATTACTATCTGCGGGGCAACGGCGACATCAAGGCGGCGATTCCGGTGGGCGTGGTCCTCACCATCCCGGCGGCCGGCTCTGAGAGCTCGACGGGAAGCGTCATCACCGACTGGGACAAGAACCTCAAGCGGGCGGTCAACAGCGAGACCATCATCCCGAGGTTCGCCATCATGGACCCCGAGACCAACTACTCCCTCCCGGCCTACCAGACCGGTTGTGGGGTCTCCGACATCCTCGCCCACCTCTTCGAGCGCTACTTCACCAATGAGCAGCACAACGACTTGAGTGACCGCTTCTTGGAGAGCGCCATGCGCAACATCATCGCTTATGGGCCGTTGGCGCTCAAGCACCCGGATGTCTACCGCTACCGCGCCGAGATCATGTGGACCGGGACCGTCGCCCACAACAACCTCCTCGACCAAGGGAGAGTGGGAGACTGGGCCAGCCACGACATCGAGCATGAGATCAGCGGCATCTACGACCTGGCCCACGGAGCAGGGCTCTCGATTGTCTTCCCTGCCTGGATGAAGTACGTCTACAAGAAGCACATCGACCGATTCGTCCAGTTCGCAACCCGCGTCTGGGATGTCGACCTCACCTTCGACGACAAGGATCTGATGGTCGAGGTGGCGATCGACAAGCTGGAGAACTTCTACCGATCGATCGGGATGCCCATTCGTCTCGGCGATGCCAAGATCGGCGATGAGAAGATCCGAGTCATGGCACAGAGCGCCCTCCTCGGTAAAACCGGACTGGGTTCATTCGAGACCTTCACGGCCGATGATGTGGAGAAGATCCTGCGCCTCGCCCTGTAAGTACATGGAGGGGCTGCCCGGCGGCCCCTCCATCCACCAACCGGATCATGACCATGGAAGTGCCCCTTCCCCACCCTTTGGTAGGTGTCGTTGAGCCTCTTCTGGCAGCTGTACGTATCCGTGCCATCCGTCCCGCCTCGATGCTCCGGGAAGCAGGAGATCGGCGTACGGACAAAGACCTTCTTCAAGCACGCTTTCAAGCTGGCCCTGATCCGTCGCTTGACTCGCCTGCTCTCTTTCCCCTACAATCTATTTAGATGCTTTTCGAAATTGGAGGGAGTGATGGGGATAGCTGAGACGATGAAGGCGGTGAGCGACCATCAGCGACGCAGCATCCTCATCTTGCTCAAGGGCGGACGCCTCTCAGCCGGCGAGATCGTATCGCAGCTGGGCGATCTCAGTGCGGCGACGGTCTCCTACCATCTCTCGATCCTCAAGAAGGCGGACTTGGTGCGCGAAGAGCGACAGAAGAACCATATCTACTATGAATTGAACACCTCGGTCTTCGAGCAGCTCCTGCTCTGGGTCGGTCAGTTCACCGGAGGCGCAGATGAAGAAGAGAATCTTTGACCGGACGACACTCTGGACCACCGTCGTCACCCTCCTGCCCATCGTACCCGCCTTGATCCTCTATGATCGACTCCCCGAGGAGATCGCCATCCACTTCAACGCCCACGGGGTCGCGGATGGATGGGCCAGTCGTCCCATGGCCATCCTCGGCCTCCCCCTCCTCTTGGCGCTCGTCAACCTGGTGATGCAGTTCGCCCTGCTCACCGACCCGAAGCGCAATCCCGGGAGCCGGATCTTTATCCTCTCGCGCTGGATCCTCGCACCGATCAGCGTGTTGACCAATGGGGCGACCCTCCTCATCGCCCTCGCCGTCCCCATCCAAATCGAGCGCGTCATCCCACTGGCCATCTCTTTCCTCTTCTTGATCATCGGCAACTACCTGCCGAAGTGCAAGCAGAGCTATACCATCGGCATCAAGGTGCCGTGGACGCTGGCAAGCGAGGAGAACTGGAACCGGACCCATCGCCTCGCCGGCTGGGTATGGTCCGCTTCCAGCCTGATCCTGATCATCTTGATCCTCGTCGGGTTGCCCGCCTTCCCCCTCTTGTTCGTCGTGACCGCCGTCATCGTCATCATCCCGGTCGCCTACTCCTACCTCCTCTACCAGAGAGAAGAGACTACCGATAGCGTCTGATGTTCTCCCGATGCTCGTCGTAGGTATGGGCATAGTGGATCTCCTTGTCCAACCCGTGCAGATAGAAGAGGTCGTCTCGCGCCTCCGGATAGAAGGCGGCCTTGACCGCCTCCGGTGACGGGGCGCAGATGCCGGTGGGGGGCAAGCCCTTTTTACGCCGGGTGTTGTACGGCGATTGCGTCTCCAAGGCGATGGTGGGGATCGGGGAGTGCCAATCGCCGATCTCATAGCGGGTTGATGCGTCGATGCCGAGCGGCTCATCGATGGCGAGGCGGTTGTGGATCACCGCTGAGATCCCGGCCATTTCAGTGGGATTCTGTGTCTCCGCCTGGATGAGGGAAGCGATGATCAAGAGCTCCTCGATCGAGTAGAGCGAGAGCAGCGGCGAGCCCAGATTCCGTTGTATTTCCCCGATCATCGCGTCGTACATCTGGCGTGCGAGATCTACGGCCGGGGTGGCGGTATGCACCTCGTAGCTGCCGCTGAGCAGCCACCCTTCACCAAAGCCGAGCCCGTAGGCGTGGACCAGGTCGTTGACCGCCCGTTCGAATGAGCCGGGCTCCATCTTGAAGCGTTGGACGAGCAGCGCGTCGATACGCGCATTGGTGAGGGCGGGACTCACCGTCAGGGCGCTCAAGGAGCCCCTGGCAGCGATGGTTGCCACCACATCTTCATATGCCATGCCCCTATGCATGACGAAGGAACCGATCTGGAGTTTCGCAGCGAGATCCTCGCCGACGATGTACGAGAGGAGATGGGAGGCATCGTCCACCACCCCGGCTTCAAAGAGGCGGGCGCTGACCTGGGTCGCGCTCATCCCCGCCTCGATGGTGACCACGATCGCATCACTGTGGGGAGCGCCTGCTGTAGGACGGGGCTTGATGAAGAGGATGGCAAAGAAGAGGACGATCATCGCTGCGGCGAAGGGGAGGAGTACCCGTGGTTCGCTCATCGTAAGCGGTATGCGTTTCTTCTTTTTGGCGGTGGGGCGCTTCGCCCCTCCGATGGAGATGCTCATCGAGCGGCTGCTGACCGTCGGCTTCTTGCGCGGTGCAGGTTCAGCCACCTTCTCCCGGCTCTTCACCGCAACGCGCATCGAGGAGGTGGTGGTCGGTTTCTTCTCAGCCATCGATGAGCGCCCTCCCCTCGTCACGCAGCGCTTCGATGCGCCGCTCCTTCTCGGCGATCGAGGCATCGAGGCTGATGATCTGGCGGTGCGCACTCTCCATCGAGTCTCTGAGGTGTGCGATCCTGCGTCGCTCGACCTCGATCTGGGCTTGGAGCTCCTCGGCTTTGACCTGGTTTGAGAGCTGGCGAATCTCCTGCTGGAGCTTGAGAATGCAATTTTTGTGCAGCGTGATCTGGCGAAGCTGTGATTCCCACTCCTGTCGGAGCGCGCCCTTCCGTTCAAAGAGCAGTCGCCCATACTCCCGCTCCTGCACCTGGCAGGCCGCCTTGGCCACCTCCGATCGCTCTTCACTCTGGGCGAGCTTTGCTTTCGGGCTCGAGAGCTCCTCGCTCTTCAGCTTCGCCATGGCGCTCTGGTGGAGACCGAGCTCCTCGTCCAGCTCCTCTCCCCTCTTTTGCAGTGAGGCAAGCGAGGAGAGCAGGTGGGCGGAGCGCTCAAGGTTGAGCTCCTCCTCCAACCCCGCCGCCTTGATGGCGCGGCCCGCCTGCTCCAAGAGTGCATTCAGGGATGAGCGAAGGGCGTGGAGGCGCGAGAGTGCGATCTTCCGCATCAGCGTGCCGCGCTGGCCGGCCGCCCAGCTGTTGAGGCGCTCGATCTTCTGTGCGCGCGAGGCGAAGATGGGGTCGCAGAGCGCGCGAGTCCGCTCCGTCAGGCGATCGAAGGTGTACATCTCCCACGCGATGGCCCCAAGTTGGGCGTAGAGCTGCTCCTCCTCGGCAGAGAGGCTCTTGATGTCGCTCTCGATCTCCCCGATCTTGCGCGAGCGGTCCTCGATCTGGCTGAGGTAGAGGGCGATTTGCTGACGGGAGTGCTCCGCCTCCTGCCAGACCTCCAGCGCTTCCTGGTAACGGATGCGCTGCTCGAAAAGCAGCGCATCCGATCCCTCGTCTTCGCTTTGGAGGCCCAGCTGGCCGAGCTCACGATACAAGGAACCCAGATCCTCCTCATGGGTGGTGATCTGTCGTCTCTTGTATGCGATCTCTCGTTGCGGGTTCACCATAGTGCGATGATACCACAGCTTCCCGCTGATGGGCAAAGTATGGAGCCCAGTTTCGCTTTCCTTGACAAAGAGAGAAGAGGTTGAGTATCCTGAAGCATGTATTGAGATGGGACATTTTGCATTCCAGAAGCAGTTGTTCCTCCCAACCCAAGGCGGGGGACTCTCTTGTGTGTGCCAGCATTGAGAAATCCCGCCCTCATGCGTGGAGAATACCCGCTCTGTCCAGCGCCGACCCGGCTTTGGGGATCTCCACTTCCGTATTTCCATTACCCAAGCCCCCACTGGCACGCGGGGGGCAAAACACCACCAAGGAGACATGCTCATGGATAAAAACAACAAGAGCAAGCCAAACGAAGACCTTGTGATCGGGACCATTCAGGTATTGAGTGGCAAAACCAAGGCTGACCCAAACCCCGATGAACTGGAGAGTCTTAAGAAACTGATCAAGAAGAACGTTCCCTTCATGCTGCGTGGCTACTTCACCGCCTACCTGCTCAGGGAAATTCTCCAGGCGAACACCCCGAAGCGCGCGACCAGGACCACCGCACAGAAGCCGGCCAAGAGCGAGAGCGCACCCCAAAAAGAGGCCGCTGAGGCCCCAAAGGCGCGCGTAGAGCGCCCCCTTCCCGAAGGCGCACGCACCCTCTATCTGAACATCGGCAAGATGAAGCGGCTCTACACCAAGGAGCTGAGCCAGATCCTCCAGGACGAGCTCTCCATTGAACGGGATGATATCTATTCAATCCGGATCCACGACAAATACTCGTTCATCAGCATGAGCGAGCCCAACTGTGAAAAGGCGATCGCCACGCTCAACGGCAAGGAGATCAAGGGACGCACCGCCTCCATCACCTATTCGAACAAGGAGTAACCGATGTTCGTCCAACGCCTGGTCACCGGCCCCTATCAAACCAACTGCTACCTCCTCGGGGATGAGGAGACGCAGAGCGCCTGGATCGTCGATCCGGGCAACGACAGCGACCTCATCATCAGTGAGATCGAACGCCGCAAGGTCAAGCCGGTCGCCATGCTCTTCACCCACACCCACTGGGACCATATCACGGCCGCCGGACCGCTCAAGGTCCGCTATCCCGATCTGGAGGTCCTGGTCAGTGAAGAGGATGCCCCCTATCTGGGGAAGAGCGGGTATGAGAAGGTGAAGTCGGTCTGCTTCGACCGCCGCTTCCTCGCCCTCTATGACGAGGATTTGAAGCTTCTGCCCGAGCCCACCGGCTTTCTCACCGATGGACAAGAGCTGGAGGACAGCAAGCTCACCGTCATCAAGACAGCGGGGCATACCCCCGGCGGAGTCTGCTTTTACCACGAGGCTGGGCAGTTCGTCCTCACCGGCGATACCCTCTTCGCCGGTTCCATCGGCCGCACCGACCTCGGCGGCGGCTCGATGGTGGACCTTTTGGCCAGTTGCCGCCGATTGCTGACCCTCGATGGACAGACCCAGGTGCTGCCGGGACATGGTCCGACCAGCACCATCGAAGAGGAGCGGAGCAACCCCTTCCTCATCTGAGGAGCACTAAAAAGAACAGGCGGCCTGGACAGAGGCTGCCTGTTTTTTTCTACCGATGGAGCTTATCGCCGTCCGGGACTCTCCTCGGCGTTCTTACAGTCGATACAGAGCACGGCATAGGGGATGGCCCGCAGCCGTTCCTCAGGTATTGTCTTGGAACAGCGGAGGCAGAGGCCATACTTGTCGTTGGCGATTCGCGAGAGGGCGTTCTCGATCGAGCGCAAACGAGTGGCCTCATGCTTGTTGATCGCCTCCATCTTCTTAAACGCGATGTCATCGGCCGCTACATCGATGCTGTCCTTGATTCCCATCGCATTGACCATCTCACGAAAGTCGCTGTTGTCCTCGCTCAGCTTATCCAGCAACTCTCTGCGCATTGCAAGCAACTGCGTCTCCATCTCTTGTACAAACGTGTCAGACACAACGAACCTCCTGCAATCACCATCGAGCGAACTCATGATTTCGTTCCATATAAGATGAGGATAAGAATGCCATCTGTCAAGCTCTGAGCCGTGGTATTCAAGTGTAGAATTTTATAATGTCTTAAAAAGGGTACCAAAACATGACATTTTTGACAAAGCGGCTGTAGAGACTCGCCACAAGCAGGAGAATAAAGCCTCCCATGGTCAAAAAATCGCTTACGGTAAGGCGCCGGTCCATGTACCACGTACGCTCTTTCAGACGACCGAACCCACGGAGCACCATCGCATTGGCGATGACATCGATGCGGTCGAGGGAGGAGAGAACGAGGGGGGAGAGGACCCGGGCCAACGACGAGAAGCGCTTCTTCAGCGGCACGTCTGCCGATAAGCTGACCCCCCGCGCCATCTGGGCGTGGAGGATGTGCAGATAGTTCTTGGTCACTTCGGGCAGGTATCGCAGAGCGAGCGCGACCGCATAGCTGATGCGGTAGGAGAGACCGAGCCGGTTGAGTGAGGAGGCGAACGCCGACGGGTGAGTGACGGTGACGAAGAGCAGCGCCATCGGGAAGATGGCAAAGTACTTGAGGCTCACGACCACGAGGTAGAAGAGCGTCTCAGCTGAGAGGGCGTAGCGCATGTCGGGCGAGCCGAGCAGGATGGTGCGACTGGAGAGGTAGATCGTCCCCTGATCCGGGGAGAAGAGGAAGATGAAGAGGGTGTTGAAGGCGATGAGGGTGAGCATCGCAATGATGTACGGCTTGAACTTCGAGAGTGGAATCCGGCTCATCTTCAGCAACACGAAGGAGAAAATCGTCGCGGGGACGAGGAAGCGGATATCGAAGGTGGTGAGACAGAAGATGACCCACGCGATGAAGGCGACGAACTTCGTCACCCCGCCTTGGCGATGGAGGATGCTGTCGCCCTCCTCATAGCACAAGGAGAATCCGAACTTCCGTCCCTCCTTGCTCTCCGGCTTCTTCTTCTTCGTCCGCGGCGCACCGCTCAAGGAAGCCGCCTTGAACGGGATCGAAGCGACCGTCGTCCCCTTCCCCCGACGCTGCGCTTCCTCAGCGACGAAGGTCTCAATGAAGGAGGGGATGTCCTCGATCGCGCAGCGCTTGGCCAGGCGATAGAGGCTGGTCACCTCCAGGTTGGCCGCCTGGAGGATCGCCTCATCACTGAAGACCTCACTGGTACGCGTGTCACAGATCAGGCGCCCTCCATCGAGGACCACCGAGCGATGGGTGTACTGCAGGGCGAGGTGCATGTCGTGGGTGATGAAGAGGATGGTGAGGCCAAGGTTCCGGTTCAGGTCGGCGAGGAACTCCATCAAGGCGGTGTAGCGCCGCCAATCCTGGCCCGCCGTCGGCTCGTCGAGGATCAAGAGGCGCGGGTTCGTCACCAGGATGCTGGCGATGGTCACCCGCTTCTTCTGCCCGTAGCTGAGGGCACTGATGGGCCACCGATGATACTCGCGCAGCGCACAGAGGCCGAGCACGTCCATCACGCGGTCGCGGATCTCCTCCTCCCCATACCCCTGCTGCCGCAGGGCGAAGGCGACCTCGTCGTAGACGACATCGCAGCTGATCATATGGTTGGGGTTCTGCATGACGAAGCCGATGAGCGAGGAGCGCTGGCTTGCCGAGTAGCCGGCGAGGTCCACCCCATCCATGATGATCTCTCCACGGTCGGGGGTGAGCACCCCCATCAAGAGACTGGCGAGCGTCGACTTGCCCGCTCCGTTGGAGCCGAGGATCGAGATCATCTCCCCGCTTCGGATCGTCAGGCTCACGTCGTCAAGCGCCTCGGTGATGCCGTCGTAGGAGAAGCCCAGGGCCTTGGTCTCGAGCAGGATCGCCCCCACCTCTTGCCGCTCCTCAGATCGCTGTCTTCGATGCCACGCCCTCACCTGCTCCTCGCAGGAGCCCGGGGGGATGGCATCGAGACAGCTGACGTCATCAATCTCAGCGATGGGACACCCGGCGAGGTTCAGGGCCGCCAAATAGAGCGGCTCCCGGATCCCCAGGTCGGTGAGCGTGGTGGTCCCGAGTAGCTGTCGTGGCGTCGCATCGGCGACGATCCTCCCCTCATCGATGGCGATGATCCGATCGACGGGAGCGGCCAACACGTCCTCGAGGCGATGTTCGATGATGATGATCGTCTTGTCGGTGGTACGCGAGAGTTCGTCGATCAGGGCGATGGCCCGCCTCCCGGTGACCGGGTCGAGGTTGGCAAGCGGCTCATCGAAGAGCAGGACACGGACATCGTCGACCAAGACCCCGGCAAGCGAGACGCGCTGTTTCTGCCCTCCCGAGAGGTCGGCCGGGCTCTGGGCGAGGAACGCCTCCATGTCGACGATCTTTGCCATCGCGGTGACGCGGTCGTGCATCTCGTCCTGCCGGGTGCACTGGTTCTCCAAGCTGAAGGCGATGTCCTCAGCGACGGTGAGGGCGACGAACTGGGCATCGGTGTCCTGCATCACCGTCCCCACCTTCTTGTTGACCTCGTAGATTGAACTCTTGCCGACCTCAAAGCCGCAAATCTCCCCCTTCCCTTCAATCGTCCCTTCGAACGCGTTGGGGATCAGGGCATTGATGCAGTAGCCGAGCGTCGACTTCCCACTACCCGACGGGCCGACGATCAAGACCTTTTCACCTTGTTCGATGGTGAAGTTCAGGTCCTTGAGGGTCGGCTCGCTTTGGGAGCGGTAGGTAAAGCTGAAATCCTTGAACGTAATGAGAGGGTGGCCCATTGCAACCGCCTGCAGACGAAGCTGCAGGCATCTCTCTTATGCGTCGGTGTCTTTGGTGAGGTTCTGCTTGCTCTTGTTCCGCCGCACCACCAAATACAGCAACAGGGTGCCGAGGATGGCGATGACCACCGTATTGGTGAAGGCGACGAGCAGCTGCTGGGTGACGACCTTGTCAAGCGGCTCGGTGAAGATGAAAAAGTCAAGGATGGCGCTGATCATGTAGCCGACGAAGTTACCCAGGAAGGAGAGGATGATGAAGAGCGTGATGGCGCTCTTGGGCAGCTCTCCCTGATCGACGCAGTGCTTGCTCATCTTGGGGAAGAGGCCGATGACCACCCCGACGATCGCACTGCCGAGCATCCAGGTGGGCCATACGCCCCAGCCGGCGAAGAGGTCGGTGAGCCAGTGGCCGAGAAAGCCCACCAAGAGGCCGACGATCGGGCCATAGACGGCGGCGAACAAGGCGAGAATCGCCATCGCAGGCTTGAGCATCGTGTTGGCGAAAATCGGTACCCCGATGAGACCGCCGACGCCATACAGCGCCGCTCCGATGGCGATGACCACCACCATCTTCACTGAATTCATTCCCTTTGTAGTACTCATTAGTTTCCCCCTAATCTGGTTGATATCCTACGATATCACCGAAAATACTATCTTCCACCCCTCGCCGGTACCGATCCGGTACTCGGCGGCGAAGCTTCCTTGATTGATGGCCACCGCCAGGTTGAGCAGGCTGTTGACATAGACCAACGCCTCCCCCTTCTTCACCTCGGTGAAGGCCTTGCAGAGCCTGAGGTGATAGCCATAGACCACCCGCCCGTCCTTGCTGATGGTGATGGCCACGTCATCACCCCACTTCGCGCCCATCTCTTCGAGGAGGTCGCTCGGGATATTGGTCCACAGCGACCCGTAGCGGGTATCGAGGATGTCGATCGAGCCGATCAGCGAGCCGCCCTCGAGGCGGGGGCGCTCGATCTTCAGCTTCACCAGCTTGGTGAGCGTCGGTCCCAACTCCTCGAATGCGATCTCCCCGGCGGCAAGACGGGCCCCGGTATAGGCGTAGACATCACGACCAAAGAAGGTGTGGCTCTTCTGGCTGCCGGCGAGACGATTGGCCGACACCTCGATGGTGCGTACCTCAAGGAGGCCGATCTGGTCGCTGATATGCGTCAAGGTCCCGTTGTCCGGGGTGACGATGAGATGCCCGCTTTCGGTGAGGGCGACGATGGACTTGCGGTCCGACCCCACCCCCGGGTCAACGACACAGACGAAGACCGTGCCGGCTGCCCAGTACGGCAGGCTCTGGGCGAGGCGATACGAGGCTTCCCAGATATTGAACTGCGGGACATCGTGGGTCAGGTCATAGAGACCGAGGGCCGGGCTGACCGCATTGGCCACCCCATGCATTGCACTGACCGCGCCATCGGCTGTTCCGAAGTCACTGAGGAAGACCACGGTACGACGCTCTGTCCATACCCTGCTCGCCAACAGCTCACACGTGGTCAGTCTCCTCATCACCTCTCCTCTTCTGTCGCATCTGACGGTCGAATATCACAGCGAACCAGAGCACCATGGCCGACGCGGCCACCAACACCAATCCTACCACGACTGCAAAGGGAATGGAAGGCGCAGAATTCATTCACTGGCGATATTGTGCGCGATGTGTGTATAATAGACGAGAAAGGAGTATGCAGCATGGAGAACAAACACGAGTGCAAAGTCATAGGCAAAGAGGATGAATACTTCTTGGTGTTGTTGGATACCGGCAGAAGAGAACAGGTTTCCAAACACCTCTTTTCATTCACTGTATCCATCGGTGATGAGCTGTGGGCGTACCTCGACGACAGTCAGGCCATCGTGTACATAGAAGAGAAACCCGCGGTTGAAAAGCGCACTGAACCGGTGGAAAAGAGTGAGAACAGAACCAATGTGTATGTCACCCACGCTTCGGCCCAGGGGTACGACGAAGGATCGTTCTGGGGAGGGTTCTTCCTGACTTTCTTTTTCCCAGTGGTAGGATTGATCATCGCCCTCGTGTTGAACAAACCCGAAACCAGACGGGGCGCGGTGCGGGCCATCGTTGTCCAGCTGATTACTGGCGCCGCCTTGTTCTTGATCGTCTTCTGCAGCGCGATGGCGTACTGAAGGTGAAGCTGGTCGTTGCTGTGCGGACGTGACGATCAGCGCTCGGTGCGCTCCTTCTTCTCATCCTTGCCCCGTTTCTGTCGCATCTGGCGGTCGAATATCACCGCGAACCGGAGCACCATGACCGATGTGGCCACCACCACCAATCCTACCAATACCATCACCAGAAGGGACGCGTCGGCGATCCAGGCGAGCGCGATAAAACCAAACACCATCGCACAGACCAAGAGGATGATGGAGGGCAGAAGGGGCTTGTCCCGCTTCATGGGAGGAGAAACTCCTTGATCTGGGCCATCAGAGCGCCGTACTCCTCGGTGAGGGCGAGGTGGGGGTGATCGGCGAGGATCGAAGCGGGGGCGCGAAAGAGGCAACCGCCGTCGGCCGCCTCGATCATCGCGAGGTCGTTGTAGGAGTCGCCGGCGGCAAAGGTGCGATAGTTCAAGGTGTGCAGCGCCTCGATGGCCGCCTTCTTGCCGTTGTGGATCCGCATCCGGTGGCTGACGATGCGATCACTGACCACCTCGAGACTGTTGCAGAAGAGCGTCGGCCACCCCAGCTGCTCCATGAGCGGCTTGGCGAACTCGCTGAAGGTGTCGCTGAGGATCAGGACCTGGGTGAGGGAGCGCAGCTCATCGAGGAACTCACGCGCCCCCTCCAGCGGCCCCATCTGTGCGATGACGGCCTGGATATCGGAGAGGCGGAGGCCATGGGCATCGAGAATCTCGATTCGAGAGCGCATGAGTGTATCGTAGTCCGGCTCATCGCGCGTGGTGCGCCTGAGCGCCTCGATTCCGGTGCGTTCGGCCACATTGATCCAAATCTCGGGGACGAGGACCCCCTCCAAATCCAAGCACACAATATCCATCATCATCTGTCCTCTTGCGTTTTTCCCAGTATTGCCCACCCGCTCATTTCATGCAAGGGGGATGAGCAGCGCCACCATCGCAGCACTCTCTGAGACGACCTCGATCGCACCCAAGACATCGCCGGTCACCCCGCCGAGGCGCTTTTGTGCGATGAGCATCAAAGAAAGGGTGGAGAGCAGCGCGGCCAAAAACCCCACGCTTGCCCTCAGAGCCAAGCCCCGGAGCGTGTACAGGGCGATGAGGGTGATGACCTGCAGAAGCGGGGCGAGGAAGTGATACCACGTGGCCCCCCGCACCAAGGCTGCCGCACTGCCCGCCCCCGCTCGGGCATAGGGGAGGAAACTTGCCGCGAGCGTGATCATCGTCCGGGAGAAGATCGGGACGAGGAAGAGCAGCAGCGGCGCGTCTGCGAGGCTCTGCAGCGCCGAGTACTGCACCAGGAGGGTGATGATCAAGGCGAGGACTCCAAAGGCGCCGATATGGCTGTCCCGCATGATGGAGAGCGCCCTCTCGGCGGTCCATCCACCGCCAAGCCCATCGGCGAAGTCGGCCAATCCATCGAGGTGGAAGCCCCGGCTGAGGTACGATGAGAGCGCGATGATCAGGGCGGCGCGCAGGGGGGCGGGAAACGGGATGCGGGAAAAGAGTACACACACCGCCCCGTAGAGCGCTCCCACGAAGGGGTACCAGACGAGCGAACGCTCCTCTCTCTCAAGGGGGGAGCTGCCCACCGGCAGGCGGGTGAGGGTCCTGATGGCAAAGGCGAGCGAGCGCACCCTCAGAGCACCTCCCCCTTCAGGGCCAGCGGAAGGCCGGCCACCATGAGGATGACATTCTGGGCGAGCGCGGCGGTGTCTTGGTTCATCCACCCGGCCAAGTCGCGGAAAGCGCGGCTTTCACTGTCGGCCGGGATCAAGCCAAGGCCGGTCTCGTTGGTCACCAACAAGATTTCACACGGCGGATTGGCGAGCACCTCGTAGAGCGCATCCATCTCAGGAAAACGCGTGGTGGGGATGCCCTTGTGGTGGAGGAGGTTGCCCAGCCAGACGGTCAGGCAGTCGACGATGCACACCTCGACCGATGGGGGGAGCTCAGCGATGGCCCGAGCGAGGTCGAGCGGCTCCTCGACGGTGATGAAGCGGTCCGCCCGGTCCTTCTGGTGGGCGGCGATCCGGGCCTTCATCTCCTCATCGATCGGTTGGGCGGTGGCGATGTAGGCACGACTCTCCGTACCGTCTGAGGCGCCGAGGGCGTAGTCCTGGGCGTAGGAACTCTTGCCGCTGCGCCCCCCTCCGATGATCACGGTGACCCGACTTTTGAGGCGGGTGCGGATCTTCATCCCCCCGACACTGGAGGTCACTACCGAACCCGATGCCGGCTTACTGTGCATCACACCCTTCTTCACATCAATGGTTGCCATAGACCCCTCCACTGCTTTGTCCCATCATAGCACGACTCGCTCTCAGAAACGAGAGCGATGCCTCAAACTCACGCTCACTGAAGATCTCGAGCGTCAGCACCCGCTCTCTGCCGTCACGCTCCGTGTGTTCAACCAATGAACGGAGGAAGCGCTCGATGGCTTCCCCGTCGCCTGCATCCAGGCCGAGGTGGTCCGTGCCGTCCGCCACCCCGTGGAGGTGACAGATCCGGCTTTGGGGAAGGAGGTGGCGGGCCGCTTCATCGCTGTCGTAGCCCATCAACCAGATGTGGCCGATGTCAAGGGTCACCGAGAGCCCATACCGCCTCACCAGCTCCTCTACGATCGCAAAGGGATAGCTCAAGGTCTCGACGCAGATGAGCGCAGGGTCGATCGCCGTCGTTTTGAGGAACTCCTCCAGGGAGCGGTCGAGCGATGAGAGCCACGCCTCCACCTCGTGCGATGGAGAGACCCCATAGTGGTCGGGGGTGAGGTGCAACACATAGCCGAAGGGGTCGAGCTCCTCGGTGAGGGAGACGATACCGTTGAGCATCATGGCGGCCTCAGCACGCTCCGCCTCATCCCTGCTGCCGGGGAAGATGTCCAAGGGGAAGTGCACCGTATAGGTGAGGTCGTGTTCTCTGGCAAGTGATGCCAGCTCGGCGATGGTCCGCTCATCGGGGAGGTTCGATGCCTCGGCGCTCTCAAAGAGCACCAGCTCGATGTCATCGACCAAGGGGGCGAGGTAGCGGACGTTGGGAAGGATGTCGGCGGGTTTGATGTAGCTGGTCGTCCCGACCCTGATGCGCCCTTCCATCAAAGCAACCCCCGCTCTTGGAGGATGCGGGTGGAGTCGGTGACCCCCGCTTCCTCAAAGCTCGTCAGATCGGTGAGCAGATGGCTGGCCAGGCGCACCAACGGCCAGGCGGCAAGCGCCCCGGTCCCCTCACCCAGCTGCATCAAGAGGTCGAGCAAGGGCGGTGGACATCCCAGCGCCTCCAAGATCAAGTCATGGCCCGTCATCGCCGAGCGGTGGGCGCAGATCAGAGAGTCAGTCACCGCCCTGTCGATTCTCTGTGCGATGAGGGCAGCGGCGCTGACCGGCACCCCATCGATGATGATCACCACGCCGTTGGCGGCCGCTTCCAGGATTCCGCCGACGATCGCGGCGATCTCAAACCCTCCGAAGGCCTCCAGGACTCCAAGGGGGGATCGCTCGCGGTGCACCGTCAACGACCGCCTGATCACTGCCACCTTGCCCTCCAGCTCCGCATCGCTGAGGCCGCTGCCCTTCCCCGTCACCTGGCTCGGGTCCCTGTCCAGGAGGGCGCTGGCGATGGCGCTGGCGCTGGTGGTGTTGCCCACCCCCATCTCACCGAAGATGATGACATCACAGCCATCGCTGATCGCGTCCCGGGTGCACTGCCGCCCCGCTTCCATCGCCGATCTACACTCCGCTTCGGTCATGGCACGCTCATACAGGAAGTTCCGTGTCCCCCGTCTCACCTTGTGGTCGATGATCGCTTCTCCCTCGTCGAAGAGATAGTCGACCCCGACATCGATGACCCGCTGCTCGATGCCGCCGAGGCGGCAGAAGAGCGAGCAGGCCCCACCGCCTTGGGCGAAGGAGCGGCACTGTTGGGCGGTGATCTCCCGCGGAGAGTGGGTCACCCCCTCCTCGGTGATGCCGTGATCGGAGGCAAAGAGCAGGTGCATCGGGGCCGTGAGGGGGCCTTCCTTGATCAGGGCGAGGCGGACAGCGAGCTCGCCGAGGCGCCCGAGGCTGTTGGGGACTATGGCTTTTTCCAGCAGCCGCGCCTCAAACACGGCGCGCTTCTGCGCTTCGATCGGTCGACTCTGCATGGGTCCATTGTAGAAACCTTCCTCTGGCATGGCAAGCCGGAATCAAGTACAATGGGCCATGCACCTCACCCTCTATCTAGCATTGAGCGCCCTCAGCGGCATGGTGATCGCCGTGATGGTCGTGGCCAACACCCTGCTGGGCCAAGCGACGACGATGGGGGTGTCCCTGATCATCAACCACACCATCGGCCTTGTCCTGCTCTCAGCCATCCTGCTTGTGGGAAGAAAGCGGCCCGCCATCCGGGGCCCTGGCAAACCAGCGCCGTGGTACCTCTACTTCAACGGCCTCTTCGGTGTGGCGATCCTGAACATCAACTACGTGACGATCATCTCCATCGGCGCCTCGCTCGCGATGGCGGCGGCGGTCTTCGGCCAAGCGGCGAGCTCGCTCATCTTCGACCTCACCGGGTGGATGGGGATCAAGAAGCGGACGCTCAACCCGACCAAGGTGGTGAGCCTGGCCGTCTGTGCACTCGGAATCGTCATCATGGCGCAATCGGGTGAGGGCGGCTCCTTCAAGGTCGGCTACATCCTCCTCTCCGCCCTAGCCGGGGTACTGACGATGACACAGATGATCCTCAACTCGACCTTCGCCGTGTACAAGGGACCGATCCGCGCCGCGCAACAGAACTTCATCGGAGGACTCGGCGCCGGCTTGCTCTTCTACCTGCTGCTGCAGCGGGAAGAGACCATTGAGGCGATCGGGAAGATCCCCACAATAAGCCCGCTGTTGCTCGTCACCGGAGGGCTGCTCGCCGTCTTCGTCGTGGTGACCACCAGCTACGTGGTGGTCAAGATCCCGGCCGTCTACTCAGCGCTCCTGCTCTCCGCATTCCAGGTGTTGATGAGCCTCGTCATCGACACCTTCTTCTTCGATGCCTTCGCCCTGCCGTTGCTCCTCGGTGCCCTCCTGATGCTCTTCGGCATGGGTGGCAACCTCTACTCGGACACTACACGCGCCTGATACCGTACACGCCTCCCTGCTCCTCGACAAAGCCCTCCTCAGTGAGGGCTTCAAGGCAGGAGACGACCCGGTCCCACTCAAAGGTGCCCAGCGTCGTCCCGATGGCCGCCCCATCCTTGGGTCCCCCCTCACTCAGGAGGTGGATCAACAACCCCCGGATCTGGCGGTTGGAGTTCTCAAAGGCACTCTGCCCTCTGTAGTGGGCACTCTTTCGGTTGGGGTTGGGCAAGAGCGCCTTGAGCAGGACCCCGTAATCCATCAGGGCGTAGTACCAGCTCCTGTAGTCATCGATGCCATCGAGCAGGCGGGAGAGCACCGCCTCGACCTGTCGGTCGGTGACCTGCTCCTCGGCGCGGAAGAAGGAGTGGATGATCACACGTCGAATATTGGTCTCCAGGTAGATGGACCGCTCTCCAAAGGCAAAGGCCATCAGGGCGGCGGCGGTGGCTTTGCCCACCCCGGGAAGGGTCCTGAGCAGATGCTCATCACTCGGCAACTTCCACCCCCACGCCTCGCATGCCTTGGCACTCTGATGCAAATAGAGGGCCCTGCGGTTGTATCCCAGCCCTTTCCAGGCCGTCAAGAGGTCGAGCAGCGTCGCGCCGGCAAGCGCCTCAATGGTTGGCCAGAGGGAGAGGAAGAGCTCGTACTTGGGAAGGGCTCGGCTCGTCTGCGTCTGTTGGAGCATCACCTCGCTGAGGAGGATGTGGTACGCATCACCACTCTCCCTCCACGGGAAGGTCCTGCCATGACGCTGATAGAAGTCGAGGATACGACTCTGAAACTCAGAGAGCGATGCTTCTTCGACGGTGCATGGAGGCCAGAGATAGGATGCGGCCTCATCGGGTCCGAGGTCGGGGAAATCGGTCATCGCTTCTCGCCAAAGTTCTCCGGGAGGATGAAATCACCTCGGTAGATTGTCTCATCCTCGACGTCGTCGGGATGTTCAATCACTTCATCCGGGCTCTTTCGCTTGCGCTGTTGCTTGCGCAGGTATCGCTCGATGACCTGTTCGCGCGCACTATCGCGTTGGTAGCTCTTCCCACTGGAGATGAGGATCGCCACGCTCTTGAGGCTCTTGACGTTGGCGCAGACGATCTGCAGGACACTGGTCAACGGAACGGCGATGAACATGCCCGGGATGCCCCAGATGAAGCCCCAGATGGAGAGCGAGACGAGGATGACGAAGGGGGAGAGGTTGAGCTGTCCTCCCTGGAGCCTCGGGTCGATGATATTGCCGAGGATCATCTGTGTGCTGATGGTGAGCACGGCCACCCAGATCACGCTGCTCCACACCGGGGCAAACTGGATGAGGGCCATCAGGATGGTCATCGCGGTGACGATGATCGACCCGATGGAGGGAATGAAGTTGAAGATGAAGGCGAGCACTCCCCACAATATCGGCAGGTCCAAGCCGGTGAGCATGGCGGTCAAGAAGAAAAAGAAACCGGTGAATGCGCTGATGACCGCCTTCAAGAGGAGGTACTTGGAGACCTGGCGGGTGATGCGTTCAAACATGACCGCGACGCGTATGCCGCGCTTGGGGGCGGCCGCCAACACCTTGGGGATGATGGACTGGCGCTCGAGCAACAAGAAGAGGACGAAGATGTAGACGACCATCGCCACATTGGCGAAGGAGAAGAACTTATTGGAGATCGAGGTGAGGCTGGAGATGGCCAAGTTTGACCAGTTCACCGGCAACAACGCCAGAAAGCTCGCCCCTTCGGGCAGGTCGACGAAGGCGGAGAGCTTGACCGACAGGAGGCGGTCGAGGGAGACGACCTTGTCGGCGTAGAACGGGATGAGGCGGATCAAGGAGTCGACGGTCATGATGATGAACCAGCCTGCGAGGATGAAAACCAGCAGGAGAAGCACCATGACGAAGGTCACCGAGATGAAGGCGGGGATGTGGAGCTTGTCCATCCGCCGGAGCAGCGGGCTGAAAAGCAAGAAGCAGAAGAAGGAGAAAACCACCGGGACTGCCACATCCCTACTCACCTTCAGGACAAAAAGAATGGCGATGGAAACGATTATCGCGAGGCTTGTATGGATGAACTTATTCCCTGAAGTACTCTTCTCCGCCATGGAACCACTATAGACCAGCTTGGAAAATGGTGCAATATCTGATATTACTTTCCCATGGAGTGGCAAGAACAGCTGGACAGGATCCGCATTGTCCTCGTCGATACCCAAGATGGGGCGAATATCGGCTCGGTGTGCCGAGCGATGAAGACGATGGGCATCACGCACCTCGTCATCGTCGGTGAGCGCGAGTATGAAGAGACGCGCGTGCTGACGCTGGCGCTCCACGCCCGCGATGTCTGGCAGCAGGCTGAGCGCTACGCAACGCTCAAGGAAGCCCTCGCCGAGAGCGTCCTCACCGTCGCGATGACGCGCCGCCGCGGCAAGTTCCGCAAAGCCAGCGCCCTCAGCCCACGCCAGTTGGCCGAGCGCATCGGTTGCACCGGTGCGGGACCGGTCTCCTTGGTCTTCGGACGGGAGTCCGATGGCCTGACGGACGACGAGGTCGCCCTCTGCTCCCTGGTATGCACCATCACCACCAGCGAATCCTTCCCCTCGCTCAACCTCTCCCAGGCGGTGCAGATCATCACCTACGAGCTCTTCAACTCGATCAAGCCGCACGTCACTGAAACGATTCCCGTCACCCAAAGCCGGTGCGAGGAGGCGGCCGAGGCGTGTGCCGATGCCCTGCAGGGGCTCGAGTACTTCAAGCTGGACCAGGAGGGGGTGTGGACCTACCGATTCCTCAAGGATGTGCTGGTGCGTGCCTCGCTGACCGAGGGTGAGGTGCAACGCTTTGAGAAAATCTTCACCAAGATGGGGCGTATCAGACGCCACAAGGAGGTCAGCGATGTATAAGTCTTTCTTCGATCCGATGCCCCGCATCGTCGCCCACCGTGGCGACAGCGCTCACTTTCCCGAGAACACCCTCCCCGCCTTCGAGAGCGCCTACCGCATGGCCGTCGATGTCATAGAGACCGACGTACACCTCTCCAAGGACGGGGTGCTCGTCGTGTGGCACGACCCGACCCTCGATCGCAACACCAACGGCAGCGGCAGGATCGAGGATCATACGCTGGAGGAGCTCAAGCGCCTCGACGCCGGGTATACCTTCACAGCCGATGGCGGGGCGACCTTTCCCTTCAGGGGTACGGGGGTACAGCTCTGCACGCTCGAGGAAGCGCTCATTGCCTGCCCAGAGCAACGCTTCAACGTAGATTTGAAGAGCAAGGATGTGAGGATCGTCGATGAGTTCATCGCCGTCCTCAATCGACAACAGGCCAAGAAGCGGGTCCTCGGCGCCTCCTTCCACCTCTCCAACCTCAAGCGGCTGAGGAAAAAGGAGAGCCGGATCCAGACCTCCTTGACGACCCTTGAAGTCCTCCCGCTCCTCATGGCGCAGAAACTCAGGGTTTTGCCGAAGAGAGAACAAGAGCAACCCGTCGTCTTCCAGGTACCGGTACGCCAATGGGGCATACAGGCCATTACACCGGCTTTCATCGAGACCATGCACAGCCGCGGCGCGATCATCCAGGTATGGACCATCAACGAGGAGGAGGAGATCCGCCGCCTCTTTGAGATGGGCGTCGACTCGGTGATGACCGACAAGCCTCAGCTGGCCATCAAGGTGGCCATCGAGATGGGGATCCGAACAGCCTGAATCCACCGCTAACAGCATGGAGGACAAGAACATCCTTGCTCATCATTCCCGGATGGCATATACTGATAACGGTATCCTTTGAGAGGCATCGAGTCGAATTTCGGAGGGCATGATGAAAAAGTTCGCCATCCTCGCAACACTCCTCTATCTCGTATCGAGCACAGCAGTATTTGCGACCGTGAGTTCGGCATCATTGGGAGGCTTCTACTCGTATGAGCAGATCACCCAGAAATTCAATGCAGGCAACTTTCAGGATACCCGAGAGGGGACGACCATCGGTCTGGCACTGCGCGGCAGCACCTTTTTCAAGCATACCGGGAAATTCGGCCTTCGCTATGATGTGCGGGCGGGAAAGATGCTGAACCTCTCGGTGGATGGGCAAGAGGTCGACTCCCTGGGCACCATCGGCATGGACCTCGGCGTGGGCGTGGCCTACCAGCAACCGGTCACCTATGTCTCCTATATTGAGGCGGGCCTGGGCATCAGGGCAACGGGTGGCTTGCTCGACTACACCCAGGGAGGCGCAGACATGGTGGACAACCATGCATTCCTCGGCCTCTCCGCCTTCGTGGATTACAACCATGCGCTGCTGAACAAGTTGGTGCTCAACGTCGGGGCAAACGCCAAGATGCCCCTTGTCGGCTATGTCAAAGCCGGCACGAAGAACAACCCCACCGAAGGGACCGTATCGGTGAGTGGCATCGAGATCTCACCCTATATCGGCGTCTCCTACGTCTTCTGACCATACCCAAAGAGACAGCAAGGGGAATATTGAATCAGGCTCGCCGAAATCGGCGAGCCTGTGTGTTGCTCAGTTGAGCAGGGCATCCACATCGAGGTGGGGTCCCTCGATGTCCTTGAAGTACCGGTAGGTGCTCAGCTTGAGATCCCCGCACGCATCCTCGTCACAGACGATGATCGCCTTGGGGTGGAGCTGGAGGGCCGTACAGGTCCACGCGTGGCTCACTCCCCCCTCCACCGCCTCTTGCAAGGCCCGGGCCTTGTTGTGTCCGTTCACCAGGATCATCACCTCCCGACTGTCAAGGAGGGTCTTGATGCCGACCGTCAGGGCCAGGGAGGGGACCTTGGTGATGTCACCATCAAAGAAGCGGCTGTTCATCACCTTGGTGTCGTAGGTGAGGCTCTTGACCCTGGTCACGCTCGAAAGACTGGAGAACGGTTCGTTGAAGGCGATGTGTCCATCGCTGCCAATGCCGCCCATGAAGAGCTCGATGCCACCATAGGAGGCGATGGCCGCCTCGTAGGCTGCGCACTCAGAGGCAAGATCGGGGGCCATGCCGTTGGGGATGTGGACATGCTCCTTCTTGATGTCGATATGGCTGAAAAAGTGCTTCCACATGAAGGTATGGTAGCTCTGTTCATGATCTCTTCCCAAGCCGACATACTCATCCATGTTGAAGGTCACCACATGCTCAAAGGAGAGTGACTCCTCCCTGTGGAGCCTGATCAACTCCTTGTAGGTGCCCAACGGGGATGACCCGGTGGGGAGGCCGAGGACGAAAGGCCGGTCTGCCGTCGGCGCGAAGCGCCTGATCCGCTGGGCGATATACCGCGCAGCCCACAGTGACAAGTGCCCATAATCGTTTTGAATGATGACTCTCATACCACACTCCTTGCTCCTATCATAAACGGAAAGCCCACTTCAGACAACAACGTGTGCCTACACTCCCGCTTCCACACACCGAAAAGGCGAGGCATCCCAGTACCCGCGATAGACAGAGCGGTCCCCTTCCCGCAAGTTCTTCTGATACAGGCGGAAGGTGACCAACTTGCCCTTCGGCTGCCAATGCTCCTGGTAGGAGTACACATACTCCATGCCGAGGCGCTTCATCACCGCTCCACTTTGCATATTCTGCACATCGTGGGTCGCGGTGACAAAGGGCAGGCCGTCCGCCTCCACCTGATGCAACACCCGGCGGGCCGCTTCGGTGACGATGCCCTGATGCTGAAACTCCGTCCTGAGCCCGTATCCAAGGTCATGCGCCTCATCAACGCCCACGTTGACGTATCCGATCGGCTCATCATCCTCCTTGAGGCAGATGGCATAGCGATAGAGCCAGCCCTTTTGATAGAAAGATGCATACCGCTCTTCATAGAAGAGCCGCGCTTCATCCATGCTCTGAACCGGATACCACGGCAGGTAGGTGTTGACCTCCTCATCACCAAAGATCCGGAGGATCGCGGGGAGGTCGGCGAGGGTGAACCGCCTGAGCAACAGACGATCGGTTTCCAACGGTGGGGTGTGTGAGCGCATCACCTACTGCGCCGCCGTGATGATGCCGCCACAGACGATCCGGTCCTCACGGTAGAGCACCAACGACTGCCCCGGGGCCGCCCCATGCACCGAGGAGGGGAATCGGGCGGATATGTGGTCCCCCTCCCCTTCGGCGACCGCTTCGAAGAGCTCACTCATCGAGCGGAACTTCGCCTCCACCTCGCCCGCGACCGAGGTACACGACTGCCACACCACATCAGTGGCGGCGACGGTCGTCTGGAGCGCCTCCTCCCGAAAGCCCACCACCACCTCGTTGCGCTCTGGGTGCAGGGCGATGACGTAGAGCGGCTGGGAGCTCGAAACGCCCAAGCCCTTGCGCTGTCCAATGGTGTAGTGGAAGATCCCGTTGTGCGTGCCGAGCACCTCGCCTCTGAGGTTCACGATGTTGCCGACCCGGTCCTCCACGTCGAAAAGATCGGTGTAGTCGCCATCGTAGAAGTCCTGGCTCTCGCTCTGGTCAGGGCGATGGAACGGCAGGAGCGCTTCGATCGCCCGCACCTCCTCCTTGGTCAGGGAGCCGAGGGGAAAGAGCGTCCGCCCAAGCTGCTCCTGGCTGAGACGATAGAGGAAGTAGGACTGGTCCTTCCTCCGGTCGACGGCCCGCTCGATGCAGAGCCGTCCGTTGTGTGCTCCGATTTGGGCGTAGTGGCCGGTGGCGAACTTGTCGAAGACGATGCCGCTCTCCCGGGCGTAGTCGACCATCGCGCCGAACTTGATCAGTTGGTTGCACCAGACGCAGGGGTTGGGGGTCCGCCCACCCAGGTACTCGCTCTTGAAGTTGTCGAGCACCAGCTCCTCGAAGCGGTCACTGAGCTCCAACACCGTATGCTCGATGCCGATCATGCGGCAGATCTTCTGGATCTGGGCGATATCCTCGCTTTTATCGGGGGCAAAGCAGCTTCTCGATCCCGCTCGGCGCTCGAGGTGGGTACGCCGGTTCCAGATGGTCATGGTGATGCCCATCACCTCATGGCCCTGCTCCTTGAGCAGGGAAGCGGCGACCGAGCTGTCAATACCTCCACTCATGCCCACCAGTATCTTCATCTGCAGCGATCCCCCTGGAAACAAGAAGCCGCCCTGTCTCCAAGGCGGCTCCTAGCGAGAGTGACGGGACTCGAACCCGCGATCTACGGCGTGACAGGCCGTCGCGATAACCAGCTTCGCTACACCCTCATAGCAAGACTGAAGCTACAC
>ERZ795049.528-NODE-528-length-55975-cov-10.176520_pt1 | contig 55975 bp, 48 predicted proteins | sample MGYA00375133_ERZ795049 | MGnify/ENA primary metagenome ERZ795049 (study PRJEB30178, sample SAMN05720147) | activated sludge metagenome | isolation source: anaerobic digester from wastewater treatment plant | place: Japan | collected 2015-04-20 ... | reverse complement strand
TGTTTTTTCAGTTTTGCGGCGACCCGTTCCAGACTCTCGCGGTTGTCCGCAAGGCTTGAAAATATGGGGATGTTGCGGAGTCGGTCCAGTATATCGGTACTCATACGGACACTCCTGCGTCATTTGCCGAATGACGGACAATAATTACCCTCGAATATTTCTTGACTGTATACTTTTTTCAGGCGCGAGTACCGTCTGATTACTTTTAATTTCTTTTACCCGTTTGAGATTGTTCACCACTTCGGTTACATCGGGGTTTTTCTGGGCCTCACTCAGGGCTTCCTGTTTGCGCAGGAAATAATTCCCGGTGTTCTCCAGAAGTCCGATGACAATCCCCGCCCCCGTCCGGTCAAAATGGGCGCACAACTCTTCAAAAGGCCGCATGATGAATTCTTTCGGCACCGGAACAACCGAAAGGCCGTGGCGGTCACCGAACATGCTGTTGAGCACATGGCTCATGCCGGTTCCGCTGGACGCGGACGCGAGCAATTTTTGTTCGTAATGGCGTGAAAGGATTATCTCGTCGCAGTGTTCGCTTTCAAGATGCTTTTTGAACTTCTCGTCGAGCAATTCCGCGACCACGTAGCAGGTTCTGTTGAGTTTCTTGATGACCAGAACCGCCAATACCGTACGGGAATCCATTTCCATGAGAGAATAATCCCTGGAATAATCGGACAAGACCAGAACCTTGTCGGCACGTTCGATATTGGCGCGGGTAAGCGTCTCTTCCTCGGTAAAATCACCATTCACGTACATGATGCCCTGAAACTACCTGTTTGACAGTACCGGGAACAATACCGCTTCCGGGGCACCGGTTACCAGCACAATGTCGGAAGGAGTCATGTCCGGGTTGGACGCGAGAATTCCTGCTATGATCGATTCCATTTCGGGTTTCCAGCCGCAGAGTACCAGATGATCACGTTTCTTTTTCAATTGTGCGAATCCCCTGTTTCTTTTTTGCTGTCGTTCTACAAGGACCGAGGCTATCTTTCCGCTTACTGCACCGAAGGACACCACCCCGCCGAGCATGATGACCACTGCGATTATCCTGCCGGCCGTTGTTGCCGGCGTAATGTCGCCGTATCCGATAGTTGTTACGGTTACGATGGTATACCAGAATGCGTCAAAGAAAGACGTTATCTTGCTGTTGTTCCCCCGTTCCGCCACCAGTATGGCGAACATGAGCAGGATGAAGAACGCGAAAAGCGCCGTAATGCCTTCATTGAAGGATGATTGAGTATCTGGAAGAGACGGTTTGATTTTCTCATTGATGAAACAGCTCCTCCATACAGTCGGAGAGAAAACGGTTCAACAGGGGCAGACCGTTCCGGGTCAGCGCGACAGAATCCCCTTCAACAACAAGGAGTCCCCGCTTTTCCCATGAGTCGACCGCCTGTGCAATACTGACCAGTATATCAGTGGAAAAGCGGTTTTCAAATCTTTTTCGTGAAATTCCGGCGTTCAGCCGGAATCCCATGAGCAAAACCTCAAAAAGTGTATCCTTGCGGGAAATATGTTCAATGTCCTGATGCTGTGACGGATCTGAAAACCAGGCGGTCAGGTCCCGGGTATTCGTATAGCGAACTGATTCGTCCCCGTTCGGCATGGTTCCGACCGCGGACGGACCGGCGCCGAGGTAGGGATCCATGTGCCAGTACACAAGATTGTGATGGCACTCCTTGCCGGGTTTCGCGAAATTCGATACTTCATACTGCAGAAATCCGGCTTCCTCGAGGGCATCCCGGGCGGAAAACCACAGATCCTGTTCGTTGTCCGGGAGGTGAAAACCGGGAGTGTGTTCGAGTCGGCGGGAAAGCGGGGTTCCCGGTTCTACCATGAGGGAATACAGGGATACATGATCCACGGGATACCGGGACACTTCGCGAATATCATCCAGAAGCATGGTGTCCGTCTGGCCCGGGATTCCGCAAATGAGATCGACCGACAACTGTCCGTGCCAGAAGTCGGCAACCGTATCAAGCGCCTTCCGGGCTGCTTTGACGCTTCCCCGCCGGCCGACCGCGCGTAATAATGGATCATGGAGACTCTGGATCCCGATTGAAAGACGGGTAATACCGCAATCGGCTGCCGCCGCAAGCCAGGGACCGGTTATGCTTTCGGGATTGGCCTCCATGCTGATCTCTCCGCTACAGGAAAATGACGAACACAGGTCGGCGAGATTGTCCGGTGAAAGGAGACTCGGTGTCCCGCCGCCAATGTACACCGTATTCCAGCGGGAAACGGAAAATTCAGTGCTTCGTTGAGTTATTTCCCGTATCAGAGTCCGGGTAATCCGGTCTGGTACCGGCAGTGAATCGGGCGGGAACGCTTCGGGAGCGCAGGAAAAGAAATCACAATAGTCGCATTTTCGCGTGCAAACCGGAACATGAATGTACAGTGAAGGAGCCGTACTCCGGTTCAAAACTCTTCCAGCCGTCCGATCGGCCAATACCGGAACAGTACTTTGCCAATGATGCGGTCGCGGCGGGTTGACCCCCAGATTCTGCTGTCTCCGGCCATGAGGCGATTGTCACAAAGGACAAAAAACTCGTCGTCCGCCAGCGTGATCTCCGGAAACGAATGGGAAAACGGTAGGGTGCTGTCCCAATTGTCGGGAAGCGGATCGATCCGCAACTCATAGCTCCGGTCAACCAGTTCGAATTCGGTCAGGTAGTGGGAAGACCCTGCGGGTTTGATATGCAGAATGCCCGATTCAAGATACAGGGTGTCGCCGGGAAAGCCGAGAAGACGGCGGATAACCGGCTTTTTCCCCGGCGTATCATGGGCGGAAAAAGGGATGATGCGCTGAAAGGTAATAAATGATACCAGCGGACGGACAAGCCGTTTGAGTTTTCCGGGTTGATCGGTATTCGCGGGTGAAATAACGACGAGGTCTCCCCGTTTCGCCGAAGCAAGCAGGAAAAAGCCTTTTTCTTCTACCGGTTGCGTTGAATACAGCGGTGTCGAAATAACCCGCTCTTCCGGCGAAAGTGTCGGGATCATGGTTTCCGCCTGGATACGGTACATGGTCACCGCGTGGTTGTGTATGAGGGTAAAAAGTACGAGAAGAAAAAGCAGAAAGGTGAGTATGAGGATGAATGTTTTGCGTTCTTCACGCTGAGCGGTGTACGAATACTTGTGCCATTTTGCGGGCATGAAAAACCTCTTTTGGTATTATTATCGCGACTGATGAATTCTACCATTGTCCGGCATCGTTGACAAGTATACTCGGGAATACCTATAATCGGCGCAATGAGTACCAACGCACCGGTCAAACTCCTGGCAAAAAACAGGAAAGCCCGTTTCAATTACACCATAGAAGAATCGCTCGAGTGCGGAATAGTACTTGAAGGTACCGAAGTGAAATCCTTCCGGTCGGGTAACATCTCGTTTCCGGACGCGTTCGCGGAAATTCGTGACGGTGAAGTATGGCTCATGGGGCTCCATGTAACGCCGTATGTCTACTCCTCGATATTCAATCACGATCCGGACCGGCCCAAGAAGCTGTTGTTGCATCGTGAAGAAATAAAACGTCTTGTCCGCAAGGTGGATGAGAAGGGTTTTACGCTCATCCCGCTCGAATTTTACCTGAAAAACGGTATAATAAAGGTTGAACTTGGTATCTGCCGGGGTAAAAAAGTGTTTGACAAACGTACGGATATCCGTGACCGTGATGTCAAACGCGATCTCCAGCGGGAAATCCGTTCAAGGAACAATGGATAGGAACAGACCGGGATCTGGACAGCTACAACGAATTCTCCCTTTGGCGTGCATACTGCTCGTGTTGTCCGGTGTTCTGTACGGTCAAAATGTCCCGTCTGTTGCAGTCTTTTCGCTCGATTCCCGTGAAATCGGGGAGAACATCACCGTATCGGTAAACGACCTGGTGTTTTCGTTTATCCGCGAGCTGAGAACCTACCGGATCGTCGACATGCGTACCGATTCTCTCCCGCTCGACCTTGGCGTCCCCGACGGTACCGATTATGTTTTCTTCGGAACAATTTCCAGTCAGCCGGACGGAATCAAGCTTGAACTCGTCCTCAAGGGCGGACCGCTCAATGTAACCCGTCTCATTTCCCGGGTCTATGAAAATTCAAACCGCATATTGCTCGAATCGCGGATGCTGGTGCGGGATCTTTTTGATCAGTCCGTTCGTCTTCCCGACCCTGACGGTCCCGTACATGTCCAGTCAACACCGGAAGTTGAAACCGGGGATACCCTCCCCCGTACCGACCAGAATCTTGTTTCGGTAACCAGTGTCGATTCCCTTGCCGGATCCTGGGAAGGCGAACCGGGCATAGAGAAAATAATGCTTCTTCGCGGCGGACGGGGTGTCGCGGTTCTTTCAAGCGGAGTATCAATTTCTCTTGAAGTGATAGTATCGAACGGAGATCTGGTTGTGCGCCAGAAGGGAAACGCGAACCCGCGGCAGTTTGACGATTTACCCGATCCGGTAGCACGACAGGCAGCGAATATCGCGCCGCCCCTTGAATGGCGGTTTCTCATTTCCCGGGACCAACAAACTCTGCTGGGAACGAAAAAAACAGTTGTTATCAAGAATGATGGAAAAAACATTCTGACCATGGAAAATGCGGAGCACGAGGTTTCCTGGATCAGAAAATAGGTATTGGCGGGGTTACGGCTGAAGCGAGGTTTCCGTCCGGCGGAGTTTCCGGTTTTTCTTGTTCGCGAGTGTTCTGTGCGTCCTGAACAGGGCATCGAAACCGAAAAATGCAAGAAACCCGGACAAAACGCCGACCAGTTTGCAAATCCATTCCGGCACAACATGTGGTTTTTGTGACATAACCGGCGAGCCTGCCACCAGATTCCGGTCAATACCGCCGTTGAAACCTGCCAGCTTTATCAGCTGTTCACCCTCATGCACATACCCCAGTTCGTGGGCATACACGGCAATGGTGTCGGGATCGGAGGAAAGATTGGCTAACCTGATTTCCAGAGACGCATTGGTTTCCCTGAGAGCGTCGAGATTCTTTTGCAGACGGACATGCTCCTGTTCGAGCTGTGAATAGGGCCATTGCCCCTTTGGTCCCGCGGTAAAACCGAGAATCGAGTATATCAATGTACCGATGAATAACGGTAGTACAATTCTTACATAGTTCATACTGGTATGAGTTTCGGTATTCCGCGGCGAACCTTTACAACCGCAGGCAAAAATAGTTATTAAAAAAAGGACATAAAAAATCCTCAAATATTGACAGGTGCTTTCAGGGTAATATACAGTTAAATTAATGCCCCTCCCTTGCCGATAAGGAAAAGAGTAAATCAATAACTTTCGGGAGCGCTTATAATGCCGGACTTTGAAAACGACGAAATTCGAGACTCTTCTTTTCCTGTTGAATTCAATGATGAAACTGAAACATTGGACATGTACGGTGTCTGGGTTAAAAGCGGTCCACGGGATGTGTCCTCACTCGTTGAGGAGGACGAATCCGGTTCGGTCGATACCGTTTTGCCCGTTTTCTCCGATGTTCCCGATATTTCTGAATTTGATGAACTTCCCGATATAGAAGATTTTGACGCCGAAAGTACCGAGCCCGACGTGACCGAACAGGACGTTGTATCCGATGAGCTTTCTCCGGATACTTCGTTTGAACTGCCCGATTTCGACACTCCCGAAGCCGAAGACGCCGAAGAATCGGCCGATCTGGAAGAAGCTGACGCAGAAGTACCGGAAATTGTCGCGGAAAATGATGATTTTGACTTCGGTGCCATTTCGTTCGACGAACTGGACTCCGTAGATGAAGCCGTTGAGGAACAGCCTCTCGAAGAAATTGGAACCGGTGATGATGATACCCTTCTGGAAGAAGATTTCCTTGTTGATATGGAAACAGATATCGTACCCGATACCGCGGCTGATATCATAATTGATACCGCTGACAGTTCCGATGAAATGGAAGAAATTGCGGATTTTGACATTGTTCCGGATGAATTTGACTACGAGGTCGCGGATGAAACATCCGGAGAAGAAATCCTTGTGGAAGAACTTGAAATAGCGGTGAATCCGGACGACGATGCCCCCGCCGCTCCGGTAGAATACTCTGTGGAAACTGAAACGGACTCATTCGGGGAACTTCAGGATGAAACTGCTTTCGAATCGTTCGGCGAAGTTTCTGATGAACCGTTGCCTGATTCTTTTGAAGAACTTGTTGAAGAAGCCGCCGAGCCTGTCGTTGAAGAAGCCGCAGCACCTGTCGTCGAAAATGATGTTCTTGCGGAGCTTGATCCGGAACTTGCCGATTTTTCAATGGAAGATTTCGCCGGCATTGCCGACATGATCAATGCCGGAGAACAATCTGCCGGGTCGGTGAATCCTCCCGATGAGGATGATTTCAGTTCGTTGCTCGATGACATCAATTCAGGATCCGCTCCCCGGGATTCTTCCGGTTCCTCCGGCTTTGACGATCTTGATCTTGACGATTTTATCAATGAAATAAATGATTCCGGCGGAACAACAGAAAAGGAAAAAGAAAAACTGTTTTCCGATGTGGAACCGGTTGATATTGATCTCGAGTTTGATGAAGAGTTTATCGAGAACTCGGAAAAGATTCGCGCCGCCGGGTCCTCTATTTCGGAAGCGGAATTTGAGAACTCGGAGTTCGGTGTCGAATTTGTTGATGAAACCGGTTCGGGCGAGGATTTTGACGGCTTTGAATCTTTTGATTCAGAACTGTTTGCCGAAGAAGATGGAAAGACTCCTGCAGCAGCCAGCCCTGCGCCCTCCACCGAAGACGATACGCTCGAAATAGCCTCGGAATTCGATGATCTTCTCGCGTCCCTGGAAACCGCACGTCCCGCTGCTCCGGGAGCTTCAGAATTAAAAGAAGAAAAAGTTGTCCAGGAATTCAATCTGAATGTTACCGAAGAAGACGGACTCGAGTCCGTAGCCAACGAGGCTCCGGAAATGAATGAAGGCGACGATTTCAATGTACCGCTTTTTAGCGAATCCCCTGGATCGCATTCAGGGGAGGAACTGCCGGTAGTGGAAGACGAATCTGCCACCATTGAGGATCTCGCGGTAGAAGATGAAGCGTCCATGCTTTCCGACGATGATACGGATGATCTTGAAACCGGTAGTGTCGATCTTTCTTCGCTTGAGGAATTCGTTCAGGAAGAGATCGTAACCGAAGACGAATCAATTGCCGGGATGGTCGAACTTGAGCCGGAGGATAGCATACCAGAAGTATCCCTGCTGGATGAAGAATCCCCCGAGCCAGAGACCGAATCGTTCGCTTCCCTTGCAGCTTTCAGTGATACTGACGAAGGATTCACCGTTCTGGATAGCGACGATGATTCGATGGAGATTGTGGAGAAAGATATTCTTGATATTACTGGAGAATCGGATTACAATGAATACCAATCCGGTATTTCGGATTCCGACGACGAGGGCATGTCAATCGATTTTGACGATGTCGGCGCGTTTGAGGAGTCATTACACGAGTCCGGTACTGACACAGGAGAAATCGACGTGACTTCAAATGACAAGTCAACAGAATTGTTGATGCTCATCGCAGAGGAATTGTCTTCCATCAAAAAAGAACTTTCAACATTGAATTCCGAGCTTTCTACCACGATGAAACCGGTTTCCCATAGTGACAATTCTTCCACTGATTCAGTAACAGCTGAAAGTTCCGATAACACCGGCTTCTTCTCGGACGATGATACCGATGAGACGATTGCCCTTACCGGTGATGAATTGAACAATATTCTCATTACTGCCGATTTTACCGAAGAAAAAACCGGTGAACCCGAGCAGGACGATTTTGCCGATATGTCAATGAATGAAATTGGCGCATCATCCAGCGAGGATGTTACTGCGGACTTCTCTCCGGAGGAAGAATCTACCCAGTTTGACGAAATTGCCTTTGATGATGATGGCGGTTTGAATGAACCTGAAGAACTGGATATTCCGGATGTTCTCACTGAAGACGAGATGTTCGGCACCAACGATATCACTGATGAAGTTGAAGTATCGTATGTCAACAAGGTTGAAGAGGATGTCAGTTACCTTGAAGGCAGTGAATCGGTTGAACCTGATCTCGAAAATGTCGCTATAGAAGAATCCGACATTGAAACACTCGATTTTAACGATGAGCATCTTGAGGAACCGGAACTGACCGAATTCAATATCGATTTTTCCGCCATGGAAGATTCTATCGGTTCAGTTACTGATGAATCCGAACAAACCGAATCCTTCCTTGAAGAAAGTATCGTGGAGCCGGAAACAGAAACGGTTTACGAAGAATCCGTACTTGAAGACATTGAAATCGGCGAAACCGCTGTTCCTGAAGTGACTGAAACGCCTGAAGCGCCTGAAGCGGAAGAGCCTACAGCGCCTGAAGCGCCTGAAGCTGCCGTGGTTGATACCGGTGTTGCCGCCCTTCCCGTTGAACTCAAGGACGAAATAAAATCAGTTCTGTCCTACATGGATCAGCTCCTGGAAAGCCTTCCCGAGGATAAAATCGAGGAATTTGCCCGTTCTGAACATTTTGAAGTGTACAAAAAGCTTTTTGAGGAACTTGGTATTACCTGATTATGGGGCTCATTAAACAAGCCGTTTCAAAAATGGAACCTCCGTCGCAATCCGCCGTGCAATGCAAAAAAAAAAATGGCTTGCTCGGCAGAATTGTCGGCAATTCTCCGTATGACTGCCTGGTAAGCACCTTCCAGGGTATTCTCGCTGAAGCACAATGCGAAAAAGGATTATTGCTGTATCCCGGAGAAGAGTACTATCAGGTATTGATACAAACCGGATTTGATTTTACCTCATGTGTCCGCATGATGCCGGAAATTATGATGATGGATGACATGTGTCGGGATTCCGACACATGGAAAGTATTTTCCGGTTCCAATCTGAAGCTTTTCGCTCCATGGTTGTCTACAAGGGAGCGGGCAAGCCTCGACACTATAGCGCTGCATCCCCTCCATGTTCATGATCAGACATTCCGTATTGTACTCGCTGAATCCCGTTTGTCCATGGGACGTACTCCGCTTACCCTTTCCGCAATTGATCTGGAACCTCTGGAAACGGTTCTCAAAAAAAATACTGCGCTTGTTTCTGCGCTGTCGGTACGGGATATTCCCGCAGAACATACCGCAACCGGGCAGGAAAAAATGACTGCGGCGTTCGGGGAACGGCGTACTGCCCTCCTCGTTTCGGTATCGTTTTCACGTCTTTTTCCCGATCCTGTCCAGGTAGAAACCGACTTTACCCGCAATGTCTTGTACCGGGCGCTCGCGAACAGGATAATCCGTCAGGCCGGCCCCGCGAGCATTGTTCGGCGGGATCATGAGTATACGCTCAGAATCATTATTTTCGCGGCACAGGGTACTGATCCCGATTTATACATCTATCAGATGAAAAAAGCCCTTGAACGGCATTTCGGTGCGACACGGGTTGCCCGTCTGGATTTTTCGTCGTTCGGAACCAGCCAGAACCCGGAATATACCCGGGATTTTTTAAACGGAGTTCATTGAGGATGTGCACGGATTGCATTCGTCTGCACTCCGCGTATAATCCGGCTCGTGAGGCGGAACGGTTTGTCGACACGGCAATCAAGGAAAAAAATCCTCGTTGTATTGTTATTACTGAACCGGGGGAGTCTCATCTTGCCTCCGTACTACGTACCCGTTTTCCGAATGCATCCCTGATCGCCCTTCGCTACACCGCGGACAAATTCACCGAATCGGATTCGTTGTGGACAGCGGTTTGGCGACCCGGAGAAGCCGGAACGGTAACTGATTTTTTGTACCGCTTCATTCCGGAAGAATTTATCCCCCAAACAGTATTTGTTCCCTGGAAACCTGCCGATTCACTTTGGCCGGAAGCCGCAAAAGCGGTGTGGAGCGGTATAGCGGAGCTTGTACGTCTCCAGTCGGGGATACTGAGGACACGGACCCATTTCGGAAAACGATGGCTGACAAACATGGTGAATTCCGTGGTGCTTGCGAAAAATCCGGTACGCATTTCTGCCCTGACCGGTCCGGTACTCCTTGCCTGCTCGGGACCGTCCCTTGAAAGCGTGTTTCCGCAAGACCTGAGTTCATTTCATGTCGCGGCAGTTTCATCGTCCCTTGCCGCACTTTCAGAAAACCGTGTTTTTGCGAATATTTGCATAACCACCGACGGAGGGTATTGGGCACGGGACCATTTGCGCTACCTGCCATCCGGGACGGTCCTGGTCTTTCCGCCGGAAGCGGCCGTTCCCCGCACCATATTGGAAGAACAACCCGTCGTGTTTCTGTCGTATTCGTCGGCACTCGAAAAAAAGCTGTTTGATCTTGCCGGGATCAGTTCGGTTCCCGCTGAGCGAAACGGCACGGTATCCGGAACGGCGGTCCGGTATCTTCTTGACAATGGACAAGGTTCCGTTATCGCGGCGGGTCTTGATTTGTCCGTGTCACGTTCTTTTTCTCACGCGAGGCCCCATGCCTTCGGCCCGCTGCTTGACTCAGGGACCCGCCGCACCTCACCCCTCTGCAGCGTCCTCCACGAACGCGCTGAAAACTCCTTTGCGCTCGATGCGTACGCGCGCTGGTTTGAAACGAACAGCCAAAGTTTTGACGGGAGATTGTTCCGGATACCGGCATCCCTCCGGTCAATTCCGGGAATACCTGTCCGCGACCTTGCACAGGAGAGCGGAACGAAAGCGTTTCCTCTTGAAATGATGACACAGGATGTTCCGGACCGACGCGTACGTGCGGAGCGAGTGGCACATTATCTTGCCGACCGGGCTGGAACCGTGGCAGCCCTTACGCCGGGAATGGATGTTGAACCGGACATTCTTGAATTACTTCAGCTGGTTTCGTTTGCCGCGTATACTACCGCAATGAAGTCCGGCGATTATCGGGTTCTATGCGCGGATACATCCCGGTACCTTGCGACCCTCGCAGAAAGGATTACCCGTCGTGTCCGGTGAGATTTTTTCGTCAAATCTTGCTTCGCTGAGGAAGGTGAATCCGGCGCTGGCGGATATGCTGGCTGGTGTTGTTTCCGATGATACGTATTCCGGCAGTATCCTGACCCGGAGCGGACACCCTGTTCCCTGTTACGGAGATGGTACACCGGCAAATTCGCGCTATGATCCCGAAACGGAAGCGGACCGTACGATAGCTGATTTGGGCGATGCTTCCTTTGTGTTGTTTTTGGGAATCGCCGGCGCATTTCAAATCCGCGCATTTTTGCGGAAAAATCCGGGTGCGTACTGTGCCGCAGCGGAAAAAAGCCTTCCCGCGCTCCGTTCGCTTCTCGAATCTGTCGCGCTTGATGACATACTTTCAAGTTCCAGGGTATATCTTCTGAAAGATTGTCTTCCGGATACCCTCATGGCACAGCTTCCAGCCCGGTATCTTCCGGCCGTACACGGCTCGTTCGCCACCTGTTCCTTCCGGTCATGGACTTCGCGGTTTTTCTCTTCTTCCGTACAGGATGCGATATCCTCCGTACTTGCTGCCGTGGGCCGGGACTATTCGGTACAGGCCCATTTCGGACGGATATGGTTTTCAAATTTCCTGAAAAACATGCACGAAATGCGGGGCCGGTTTGTTACGGAACTGCCCGGAATTTCCAGGGATAGATCGGCGATTATCGCCGCGGCAGGGCCCTCTCTCGAGAAGGATTTGCCGGAAATAGTGGCGAACCGGGACCGGTACTGCGTGTTTTCCACGGATACCGCCTGCGGCACGCTGGCCGGATACGGTATTGTACCGGATTATTATGTGACCATCGATCCGCAGCATTATTCGTCATGGCATCTGTTCCGGCCTCCCGAACCTGAAACCGTTTTTCTGGCGGATTGTGTTTCAAATCCGGCCGCAGTACAACGGGCACTTTCATACGGAGCGCGGGTTATTCTTTTCGCGGGCGGGCACCCGCTTTCACGTATGGCCGCCAACTGCTCGCCCCTGCCCGTACTCGACACCGCATCCGGAACGGTTACCGGCGCGGCCCGCAATGCCGCAATTGCGCTCGGATATGACAATCCCCGCGTTATCGGCGCTGATTTCGCGTATACGCGCGGCAAGCCCTATGCGCGGAACACCTATCTGTCCGAGCTTTTTGATTCGTCTTCCCAGAGAACAGCTTCTGCCGAATCCGCCTTTACCGCGCTCATGTTCAGAAGCGCGGTTGAACGTACGCAAGACGCCGGAGGCTGGACCTATCATACCGAAGTTATGCGGTCATACAAGCAAGCCATGAACGCTGCCATACAGACAATCCGCTGGACGGATGATACCTTTTCCGCCTTTCCCGTGGATGAGTTTCTTGGACGGTTCACAAGGGGTTTGAAGGAGATCCTTTCCAATGATACCGGGCATACCGACTGGTATACCGCAATGCTCCCGTTCTTTGCGTGGTTTCAGCGGCATCATGCCATCCATCCCGGTGAAAATGGGCGGAAAAAAGCAATTCAACTTGCGCTGGACATGATTGCGGGATATACTGTTGCATCATGAGCAAAAGGTTTGTTACCGGTTACAGTATCTTCGCGTTTTTGGTCCTGCTGTTCTCCATCGCACTTTTTTCGGTTACCGTGTACTCGGAACTTCAAAAAGGAGCCGGGGAAGCCGACCTCAGTTTTTCCTGGATTACCCGTAGTACGTCCCTGTCCGCTGTAACTGACGGATTCATGAGCGATCGGTTTGTCGGAAAACTCACGGATACCTGCCGTAAATCCCGGTCACTCGTAGCGTTCATGATTACCACGCCCTCCGGTGTGGCCTATGCCTGGCCGGACCGTTCCGGGCAAATTTCCTATACCGCCAACGGCGAGGCGGTCCTGACCGGTTCTTCGCTTTTCATGCGCACGTTCAGTACTGAACTCGACATTCCCGGTCATTCCGGCCCTCCGGTAGTCGCGACCGCCGTCATGTACATTCTTCACCCTTCGGCAATTTTCACGGCAAGCAGACTGTCGTTTCTCATTACCCTCGCGCTGATTCTGATAACCCTGATCGTCATACTTGCCTATTCACCCGGCAAGAACGACAGTACACCGGTCGCCACGTCGTACGAGATGCCCGATACGCTTCCCGAGACCGCACGCGGTCCGGATGCCGATGAGCTTGCCCGGGTAACGGTTCCGCCGTTTGACGATACCGCCGCCGATGACGATTTCGGGTTTCCGTTTGACGAACCGGGATCCGGCTACGACGAACCTGATAATGGCTACAACGAGCCCGAAAATGGCTACGATGAACCCGACACGGGTTATGACGATACCGATATCCATGAGCACAATGGTGAAGCATTCCAGGATATTGAACCGGATCACATTCCGGATAGTGCCCCTGCTGACATTTCTGACACCATCGATGATCAACGCCCGGAGGGGTTGTATTCCCCGGCGACAGGAGTCGGCTGGGAAGAATACCTGAAAGAGCGTCTCGATGCCGAACTGGTACGGGCGGCTTCGTCGGAACAGGACCTGTCACTCATGGTGGTGCGCATTTCGGGTACAAAACATACCGATCTCGTTTCCCGCAAGATAGCGCAGGCTTTTCTTGAACTCATCAAATTCCGCGATATGGTTTTTGAATTCGGTGTTGACGGATTTGCAGGAATTTTCCAGAACGTAACCCTTGATCAGGCAATGAAACTGGCCGATGAACTTTACGAAAATATTGATGCGCTGCTGATGGAAAGCGGATATGAAAGTCAGATAACCATCGGCATTACCACGCGGACCGCCCGGCTCATTTCGGCCGATCGGATGCTCGATGAAGCGGTAGCCGCCGCGACAAAAGCTGTCGCGGAGCCGGATCTTCCCATCGTTGCATTCAGGGCAAATCCGGATAAATACCGGGACTTTGTCGCGGGCAATCTCTAGTCCCCTTCTTGCACGTTAAAAAACGATTCAATCCGCGTCGCTGTCTCCGCGGGGATTATCCACGATACCTTGTGGATGTCTTCGCTCATGATCGCGTGCTCTGCGGAAAGCCGTGAAAACCCGATCCGTATCGTAGAAAGATTCCCCAACTCCAGAACCAGTTCCTGTTCGGGTACTACCGGTATATTGGTTATATCCACGCAGGAAAGTCCTTCCAGCGCGCGCTGAAGGCCCTTCAGTGCATCCGGCGGAACTTCCCGTTGATGGTACCCGTCCGGGGTTAGAACAGCTCGCTGGAGGCCCGATTTTTCAAATATCGATTCGAAGGGCTGCAGATTCACCCAGAACGCGGTACGGGTATCAAGAAAATACTGTATGCCGTTATCGGTACGGTACACGATCGGTCCCCGGGAAATATACCGGAACCATTCATCCGCTCCCGTTGTACCGAACGCGACTTGCGTTATCGTACCGCCGAAACGGCCGCTTTCGATTCTGTAGTCCGCCTGCTCTCCGGTTTCATGGATCCGGTGATCACGGATACCGGTATCGGTAAGGGTATGCCGGCGGGACAATTCGTCGTAGAAGGCCGTGAATCGTGTCATGTTCAGCGGGTACTGCGCGGAACCATCCAGGGTAAGATTCCACTGATCGCCCGCACGGACAAAATACAGGGGGAAGGAATCAGCCTTTTGAAGCATGAGGTAATCCAGCGGTTCGTCAGCGAGAAAAGATTCCGATACCGCGGAGTCCGGTCCATTCATAGGTATCCGGTATACCGATAATGAGAACAGAACGGATGCGAGCAGGACAAGGAGCATACGGGTATTTCTCACGGGAAAAGCCTCCGCACAAGGGCAAAAGAGGACGGTTCCCGTCGTTTCAGGGTAGTAATGTGTTCCCGTCCTGAAATCCATTCGGCACAGTTCACAAAAAACGTATAGTTGTCCCATGCGCCGGTGAAATCGTTGAGCGAAGCTACGGCATGTTCATCCGGTATAACGATCAATCGGGAACCGTCATCACGGATTACACCGACGATAAAGCTGCCTTCCCCGCTCCAAACGGTTTCCCCGGAGTTAACGAGCGGGCGGGTATCAAACGGGGCATGGTCCGCCTGCGCGTTTTTTCCGGTTTCCATGAGCGGAATTCCCGCTGAATCGTCAATGGTTACCGGAGACGGCCAGTACAGCTGGATTGCCGGGACCCCGGAAAAAACGGAATGCCCGTTCAGGAATCCCGATTCGGGAATTCTGATCCAGTAGGGATAGGGCACCGTTCGTATTCCTGCGTCATCAAGAGCGTTCATGATGATGGTGTAATGGTTTTTGTCGCGGAGCAGACGATCCTGTATGGCGATACCCCGGCGGCGGAGCAACTCGATGACCGGATCACCGGATTTCGTGCGGGCGGACCAGTCGCCGGTACTGTCGATTTCAATACCGGAAACCATGACCAGGGCATTCCCTCCCCGGTTCAGGAATTCGTCTATCGAACGGGCGACCGGTCCGGTAGCAAAGCGCGAACCGATCACCACAAGAGGAACTCGTTCATCAAGACCATTTTCGGGATTTTCAACGGGAACGAGGGTGAATTCCGCGTGTTCAAGAAGCAGTTGCAGATGATCATGGCCGCTTCCGGGGTTTCCCAGAACAAGGACTTGTAGCGGATATTCGCGGGAACCTTCCACAAGGGATTCAATCGAACGTGTCAGCTCATACTCCGCAAGGGTATGTCCGGCAATCACCGGAACAAGGCGGCTCGAACCGCGGTATTCGATGAGGATTCCCGAGTAGTTCCCGTCAGCAAGGGGAACCAGCCCGATTTTATCCGGAAAGGCGGGCGAAATGTTTTGAACCGGGTCGCGTGCATAGAAGCGCAGATGTTCCCGATTCTGCCGCTCGTACCGGTCAAGAAGCATGGAAAGGGCCGTACCCGACAAGCTCTCGGCGTATGAATCCGTGCGGTACCAGGTGATAATGCATTCTGAGTCGAGTTGGTCAAGCAGCGCCACGGTACAGGGCTTCAGAGTGTAGGCGCCGTCTCGCGAGAGATCCTGGACGGGTACAGCGGTGAAGCCGACAGCGGCAAAGAGCGACAATGCCGTGATCACGGCAATATGCACTACCGTGTGGCGGTAATCGGACGCAAGAAGGATCGCGGTTGAAAAGTAGAATGTGATCCAGAAAAGATCCAGATACTCCCCGGAAAGCGCAACTATGATGCGGAATACGGAAAGATGGCGCAGCGGCGGCAGCAGGTGGAAAAGAATTGAACAAAAGACAAGGACACCCGCGGTGCGGAACGCAGGAAAACGCGATCCGTTTCTGTGGACATGGAGGCGGCAGGCGGCAAATACTATCAGAATGGCGAGAATGTACAACGTGAGCGAAAGATAACCGGTCACGCCGTGGTTCCTCCCGGTTTTGAATCAGTCTTCATACTCAATGGGCACTACCAGGCGATCCCTGCTCAGAATGGTTTCGGGGAAGATCGCTTTCGCCTCGGAAAGAAGCAGTTTGAGGTCGGAGTCGGTATAGCGGGGACTGTAGTGTATGAGCGCCATTTTTTTAACCTTGCCGTCACGAGCAATAGTCGCCGCCTGCTCGGCGGTCATGTGTTTCTTTTCCGCCGCGGTCTCGGCAAGGGCCTTTTCAAACATGCCCTCACAGACGAGAAAATCGGAGTTTTTTACTTCCTCCGCTATTGAGGGCAAATATCTGGTGTCGGTAACATAACTGAATTTGCGCCCTTTGCGTGGGGCTCCCAGCACCTGCTCCGGAAGCACGGTCTCACCGTCAAGGGAGGTTACCGCTTCACCGTTTTGCAGACGGGACCATAAAGGCCCGCAGGGAACACCAAGTTCTTTCGCCCGGTCCGGATTGAATTGTCCGGGTCGTTCGTATTCTTCAAGTGTGTACCCCACACAGGTTTTTGTGTGCTGGAGGGGAAACGCGCGTACATGAAAGTCCTCTCCCTGATACACGATTCCGGGTTCGGTAATTTCTTTCACCACGATCTGATAATTGATGTACATGTCGAGAACCTGACGGCTAGACTGAATATACTCGGCAATTTTGGGCGGTCCGTAAATATAGAGCGGATCGTCACGGTCTACCTGTGAGGAAAGCATGAGTAAACCGGGCAAACCGGTAACATGGTCCGCATGGGTATGGCTGACAAATATCGCATTGATTTTTTTCCAGCGCAGATTGAGCCGTCGAAGGGAAACCTGTGTCCCTTCACCGCCGTCGAACAGGAACAAGTCTCCCTCACGGCGCAGGAGGACGGAGGTAAGATGTCGGTACGGAAGGGGCATCATGCCGCCGCAACCGAGAACAAAGGCTTCAAGATTCATGGTATGGAAGTATACCGGAACCGTTCCTCCTTGACAATGGAACACCTGCTGATACAATAAAGGGTATGATAAACACCTTGCTTATAATAGACCCGCAGAATGATTTTTGTGACCCCGCCGGAGCGCTCAGTGTTCCGGGTGCGGACGAGGATTGTGCCCGTCTCGCGTCCCTTATACTGCGAAACATCGCCAAGCTGGATTCAATCCATATAACCATGGATACCCATCACCTGTATCATGTCGCGCATCCGATATTCTGGCTTGACCAGAACGGAAAAATGCCCGATCCGTTTACCATAATTACCCTGGAAGACATTCGCGCCGGAACATACCGGGCGGCCGTTGACCAGTACCGGTATTATGCCGAGGAATATATTACGACCCTTGAGCAGACCGGAAAATACAACCTGTGTATCTGGCCTCCCCATTGTCTCATCGGTACCTGGGGTCACAATGTGTATAAACCGCTGGCGGACGCGCTTCATGAATGGGAAATGAGTGTTCCTGGCAGAATTGTTGACTATACCTACAAGGGAAGCAATGTTCGCACCGAACATTACAGTGCGATTCGTGCTGAAGTCTCCGACGCGGCGGATCCGGGATCGCGAACAAACTTCGCGCTGATTGAACGGCTTAAAACGGCGGATAATATCGCGATTGCCGGTGAAGCGCTTTCCCACTGTGTCGCGAACACGGTCCGGGATCTTGTTACCACCATCCCGGTTGAAAAGCTCATTGTTCTCACCGATGTGAGTTCATGCGTGACAGGGTTCGAACATCTTGGAAAGGAATTCATTGACGAAGCAGCCGCAACGGGCATCCGCCTCATGAGTTCCCGGGAATACCTCGCCTGAGCAGTTTCCGAATCTTCTTGAACCACACCAGACGGAGCCATTCCGCAACGGAATATATCCGGTAACGTACCGGTTTGAGCGGTATGTCCAGACTCCCGGTCCGGTGCACTACCCTGCCGCCGAAACCGGTTTTGAACCGGAACAGGCCGTGCATGGGATGGGCGGGGTCGTCCGTGGGCGGAATGCCGTAAAAATCATATCTGAGACAACCGGCTTCCTTCGCGTCGCGGATCGCCTGCCACTGCAGGGCGTAGGCCGGCATCATGTTGCGTTTTTTCGCGGTTGAAGCGCCGTAGAGATAGGTTGCTTCTTCACGGTAAAAAAGCACGATGATTGCCGCGAGCGCGTCTTCGTCATGCCGGGCGATGTATATGCGCAATGTGAGCGCATCTTTTTTTTCAAGTACTGTTTCAAAAAGATCACGGTAATACCGGCTGCTGTGAATGGTAATGCCGTCGCGGGAAGCGGTTTCCGTATACAGGGTGTAAAATACGGGAAGCGCCTTCTCCATGGCCTCCCTGCCCTCATACGATTCAACACGTACGTCCTTTTTTTCCGGAATTCGTATGTTGTACCGCCATTTCGGTTTCATGTTTCCCAACAGTGTTTCTTCGGAAACGGAGAGATCGAGAATGACGGTATCCGGAGGCTGAATGTCCATGACCGCTTTGCGGATTCTTGATCGTCCGGGGGATTTTTCCCAGGGAGGATCGAATCGTATGAAAACGGTATCACGGGGCAGCAGGGGTTTGAGTTCCCGTGCAAGGGATGTCAAAAGATCCCGACGTGCGCGAGACGAAATGGGAACGATCTCGGGACCCATCGGAACATAGGCTATTGAGCCCAGACGGCGAATGGTACGTACAAGAACCGACAGAAAAATGGAATCCACCCGGAAAAAATGCGCCTTCCAGCCGTACTTCTCCTTGAACGCCGCCCACAGCGGCGTTTGAAGGAATGAGACTGGTAGTTGTCCGTTTTCCAATGTTTCCGGGAGAACCCGTTGAACAATCATGCGGTCAGGAAACCTCGCCGTCGGCAACGTTCCCGGTACGTACCGGCTGTCCGGCAGCTTGAAGAACCGTGTTTCCCACCATGAGGTTGTTTTTTTCTACCCGCAGGGGTACGGAGAAGAACACGTCTGCGCTTATTTCAGCCGGTTTTTCCGCCGCGGGGTCCGCGCCGTCCGGGATTATGACGGTGCCGGGAGCGGCCCAGGAAACATCGAGTACTTCGAGGATTTCGGTTTCGTCGGCCTGTTTACAGCTGGCCGCGAGAAGCATTCCCTGCGATTCAACACCACGCATTTTCCGGGGTTTGAGATTGTCCGCCACAATGACGGTTTTACCGAGAAGTTCCTCTTCGGTACAATACGGAACCAGTCCGGAAACGATCGTCCGTTCATTGCCCGATCCGTCGTCGAGTTTTTCTATGTAGAGTTTGTCGGCGTCGGGATGTCGCGAGATCGAGATGATTTTCGCGGCTTTCAGCGCGATTTTTTCGTTGAATACCGCTACCGGGTCAACGGGGGGTGTTTCTTCCTTTGCTGTTTCTTGTGTCATGGTTTCCCGTTCCTTTCGTTCGGACTGCGATCCCGCAAACCGTTCACGGAATGCGTTCATCGTTTCGTTGTCCATTGGTTTGAAAATGATTTCGGGTGAATCAACCCGATCGAGTCCAGTATCGGTACACAGGGTATCCCAGGTGAGACTTCCCGTTTCGTTTTTGACCGATCCGGAGTTTGCCGCACAGTGTATTGATCCCGACCAGATGGTATGACCGAAGAATGACGCAACCCGGTCCGCGAAATACGGCATGTAGGGATGCAGCATGATGGTGATGTCCCGGATGAGATAACACAGATCATGCATGAGGGCGGCAGCTTTTTCGGGATCTTCCGTTCGGGTTTTCCAGGGTTCGCCGTCCTGAAACGCCTTGTTGGCGATCGAAGACAACGCAAAAATCTCGCGGAATGCGTCGCGGATGTTTGCCCACTCAAGATTTTTTCCCACCTTGTCCCTGGCGTCAATACGGGCTTTCATGAGCATGTCGCGTACTTCTACAATGTCCGCCCTGGTTCCCGAGTATGCCGGCGGAATGGTGCCGTCATAGTACCGGCTGATGAAGGTAAGGGTCCGGTTAACCAGGTTTCCCAGATTACCGATGAGTTCCCCGTTCATTTTCTCCTGAAAGTCTTTCCAGGTGAACTGGGCATCCGCTTTTTCCGGACGATTGTAATAGATGTAAAAGCGCCAGATATCCGAGTGAATGCCGGATTCCTTCGCGTCGTTTCCGAATACCCCGATACCCTTCGATTTCGAGAATTTTCCGTTTTCATAGTTGAGGTACTCGGTGCTGGACATGTGATGGAGTTTTGTCCATTCCCGTCCGGAACCGATCAGGGTCGAGGGAAAAATGACGGTATGAAAGGGAATGTTGTCCTTGCCGATAAACTGGAAGAGTTCAACGTTGTCCGGGTCCTGCCACCAGGCTTTCCAGTCAATACCGCACTGGTCCGCGAGAGATTTGGTGATTGAAATATACCCGATGGGCGCATCGAACCAGACATAAAATACCTTGTCTTCAAAGCCGGCTTTCGGCACGGGAATACCCCACTTGAGATCGCGGGTAATGGCGCGTTCCTGGAGTCCGTCCCTGATCCATGCCAGCGTAACCTGCATGGCGTTTCGCGCCCATTGTCCGTTTTCACTGGCTTTTTTCATCCATGCCTCATATTTGGGCAGAATGGCGGGAAGGTCGATGTACAGATGCTTTGTGGAGCGGATTTCGGGTGTAGCGCCGCAGGTGAGACACCGGGGTTCGCCGAGTTCCGTGGGATCCAGGAGTTTACCGCAATTTTCGCACTGGTCTCCCCGGGCATCGTCGTAGCCGCAGGAGGGACAGTTGCCGCGGACAAACCGGTCAGCGAGAAAACGCTGGCAGGAGGTGCAGTACAACTGCTCGATGGTATGTTCCCGGATGTATCCGTTTTTTTCAAGATCGAGAAAAAGCGACTGGGTAATCTCGGTCTGCTGGGGAGTTGATGTTCGTCCGAAATGGTCAAAAGCTATTGAAAACCATTCATAAATGTCCTTGTGAATGGCATGATAGTGATCGCACAGTTCGCGCGGAGTCTTTCCCTCTTCCTGGGCACGGGTTTCCGTGGCGGTTCCATATTCGTCGGTGCCGCAGATATACAGGGTATCGTAACCGCGAAGCCGGCAGTACCGGGAATAGACATCGGCGGACAATACCTGGATGAGGTTGCCAAGATGCGGGACATTATTTACGTATGGCAGGGCTGACGTAACAAGTTTTCTTTTCATTCCGTCATGATAAAATTTCGGATGAAACTAGTCAACGCCCGTGCGGAACAAAGTGTCAGCAGACGAATTTGAGAAAGACCGTCTTCTCGGTTTCGTAGTTTGAACTCAGGTCGACTTTCCAGTACAAAAAGACGCGCGCACCGTCCGTTATGATCGTTTTTTCCTTGGAACCGGCCTGTCTGGTCTCGATAACAACCGGAACAAGGGAAACGGTGGGGTTTTCGTTGGCTTCAAGGGTAAAGGTGCATTTGGAACAGGAGTCAACCAATTGTATCCAGGAAACATCATCGTAACCCGCGGGTTCAATGCCGGATTCCTTTCTGGCGTCTTCAGAGAAAACGGTAACCGGTGGTTGTTTGTTTTTCTTGCCGTTCAGGAGGGAAATATCCAGTTCGGTAACGAAAATGCCGGTCAGTTTGAGCGGGCTTTCGTTCTTGAGGATGTACTGAACCTGGATTCCTTCGTTGCGGAAACTGTACTGTTTCTTCAGTGAAAGCGGCTGCTGGAGGGGACCGAAGGTTGCATTTGTTTTGAGCAGAATCTCGCACCGGGTCCGGTCAACGGAGAGTTCCTGATAGATTGAATACCGGAAAAGATCCGGTTCCGACGGCAGTACCCCCCGGGATAGTTTTCGCAACGCACCGGGAGAAAAGAAATGGTCAATAAAAAGTCCCGACGAGGGAATGCTCGTATCACAAAAATTGCGGTAAACCGGAAAAATGTCGAATTCAAAAATCTTTCCGCCGTAGGGATGTACATACATGTTCGCTGTTTCGAGCTGGCAGAGATATTCCCGCACACTATCCATGTCGAAATCGGTACAGACTATGGATGGTGAAAAAACGCCGCGGATTCTGATGGTTTTTTCCGCCATAAGCAGATTCTTGTAGGCAAGCGTTCTGAGTGAACGGCTTTCCGGGGTATCGAATCCTTCCTGGATGCGGTAGGTTTCACCGTACTGGGCTTGCCAAATTTCTTCTCGCGCGGTTTTTTTCCGCGCCTTGTCTCCCCTGAGCTGGTTCACGAGAATATTTACATACATCATTTTTGCATACAGACGCATGATGTTCTCGGAGTTGATCAGGTATTGTTTTACGGAGGTTCTTGCCAGTATCCGGATGTCGTCCGGTGCGGGATTGTCTTCATAATCGTAGGGCGACATTCCGGACGAGATGCAGGCCCGGAGATTCGGCGTCCTGGTTTTCAGGAGCCGCGCCGGTGTTGTCAACTCAATCTGGACGCCTGAGCGTGACAAGGACGCGAGAAAACGCTCCATCCATGATGAATTTCCTTCGGGTGCGGTAAAGAGTGCCGGTATGGAGGTCTGGTCAAAAAATACGATAATGGTAACTTCACCCTTGTCGGTATCGGAATACTGCAGAATATCAAGAAAATTCTTCGGCGAAATCCGTTCAAGAAACCGGTAACGGTTGTCGAGCGGAAGCGCGATGAGTGTTTTTCCGCTGTCTTCCAGCGTAACCGGAGACAGACCGTTCACACCCGGGAAGCCGCTGGTTTCCAGCATTACCTTGTCCATGAGGAGATACTCGATTCCGCAGGTACACAGGGACGAAATGAGTGAGGGATCCCAGGCGCTGCCGGGAAGCCAAAGCCCTCGAGGACGTTTTCCGAACTGCTTTCTGAGCGCAGTGGTGAGCTTTTCTGTTTGCCCTACCCGGTCGGCGGGAGGGAGAACGGGAAAATAGGGAGTGTAAAATCCGCCGCCCAGAACTTCAAGCTGTTTTCGGGAAATCATTTCCTCCACGATCATCAGGAATTCGGGATGCGCGTGTTCAATCCAGTCAAGAAAGGGGCCGGACATGAACAGGGCAAAGGACAATTCCTGTGATGTGTAGAGGCTGGATAACAGGGGTTTATACAAATCCTGGTACTGTGTTTCATATTCTGATGAATCACATCCGGGAGTTATTGTACATGTTGTTCCTAAACATAACTTGACTGACACTGGTTAACTATCCTGATAGGAGTGATTGATAATAGGCAAAAGTATACCCCATATGTCGCATTTTTTAAAGAAATAAAACGCGGGTATGACGGAGAAAAATCCTGTGTATTGTCAGGGAAGAACCCACCAGGAAATATCGGGAGCATAAAATGCCAGGGAAAGGAGTCCAAGACTGACGAGTGATATGGGCGCACCCTTCCAGGCATACGGAATTCGTGAAGGACTGATGCGTTCCCTGACCGAAAACAGGAGGATGGTAACCAAAACCCAGGAAAGTATCCCGGAAAGTACAACGAGAATTCCGGTAAGGAAACTTGTTCCCTCGAACAGCGCCAGCAGCACAATTCCGAAGTAAAAAACCCGTTCTTCACCGGGAACCGGTTTTTCGGTATAACCGGTCAGTGAAAGACCTATTTGCATCAGCACACCAATGGTAACGGTAAGTACCGGAACAAGATAGGACAGATTGAATGGAACCAGAAAGACGGACACGGGATACCAGAGAACGATAAAGGATCCGAGTGAAAGAACAAGCATGGCGGGGATGCGGAGAAAGAATGCTATGTCTTTGCCTGAATCGAGAAAGGATCGCTCCATTCCGATGCCGTACATAAAAACCGCTGAGCAGGATACGGCGTAAAACATGATGGTTTCCAGAATACTCATGATTGTTTATGGGCTCCTTTTTCAGCGAACATCAATTTTAACAAAAAAGAAAAGATTCCGGTCAGAATGAGCGCTCCGCCGCCTGTTCCCAGAACACGCAGTATCCAGGAATTTCCTGAAGGTATAACCGTTATTTCAAGCAAGCCGGAAAAGGCCGGCAGGGAAATCGTACCAAGACCGAGTAATTCACGAACTGCTGAAAAAAGAATCAGAACGGGAATAAAAAGGATTACCGGTGAAAAACTGTCAACGCGCCGGTTTTCTGCGTTGATACTGACGAGAAGCAGGTATGAAAAAGCGGAAAGATAGATATACATCTCGAGTGATAACGCCAGAAGCGGATAGACTCCGGCGAGAATTCCGTAAAAAAGTGCCGCGGTTCCTGCCAGACCCGCAAGTTCGAGAACCTGGGCAAAGTGACCGATATTCAGACGTTTTACGAGTTCCCGTACCAGCAAACCGGCTCCATAATAAAAAAGGATGGCAGCAGAAAAAACAAGAGCATACGCAAAACGGGACGTAGCCGGAATCAGGGGGCACAGTGAAAAAAGAAAGAGTGACTGTTTATTTTTCATGGAACGCTCCTGGCGGCAACAGCCGCAATCTTTTGCTTCCAGCTCTCGATCATTCTCGGGGTAATCCCGAATCGCAGGGCATCTTCCCGGTAGTCCGGATGAAGGAGAAAGCCGCAAAATTCGACCGGTCCCGAATCCCGGATGCAAAATACGGTACTGTATGGACCGGATCGTCCGGTAATCGTAACGATGTACACTGACGCACGGCTGTTTCCGATTGTCGCGCCATACACGCGGCCGAATGAAAGACCTGCTCCGGCGGTACGGCTTTGGTCCGAGACAACTACCGCACTTGTGGACCATTGCTCAAGAACGCTCTTTGCCGCACTCATAACGGTTTCATCGGAGTACCGTCGGGTGAGCGTATTGATGAAAATGATAAAAAAAAGAAATACCACGAGGGAGGCAGCAAGGGACAGAGTCATCTTGAGTTTTTTTCGTTGTTCAACGGTCATGCGTGTACACTCCGTAGCGCCAGTATCCTTTTTTCAAGGTACTCGATAATGGTTGCCAGAGGATTCACCGAAATGACGGTAAATACCGCACCGGCGGGGGAACCGCCGGGACCGCAAAGCATAAAACAGATCAGTCCCGCCAGCAGTCCCGATACAAGCTTCCCTACTCTGGTACGGGGTACGGTTGAAAACTCGGGTAGCAGATAAAAGGCCGTAAAGAGAATTCCGCTGGTAAGTACCGCAAACAGAATGTCTCCTGATAGTGGATTCGGTATCGCTCCCGAAACGGGAGTGAAAAGATACACACAGGCTCCGTAGGTAACGAGAAACACGGCTGGGACTATCCAGTCTATAATTTTTAATGAGAGAAGCGCGATGGAGGCTACCAGGGTAAGAATGTTATACCTGAAGGCCGGTATGGTGGAGGGAGAATTCCAGAACAGGGTTATATACCCCTCGGGAAGGGATATTCCGGACCGGTTCAACAGGGATTTATTCAGGAAATCCGTAATGGCGGTATCTGCCGGTATACGGGGAAACTGGTCGATTTTCAGTGCGCCGAAAGCGTCTCCGGCGGCAGAAACCGATTCCGGTGTGACCAGATACGGCGGGAACAGGTCTCCCTGACTCAAATAGCCAAGACACACGGCCACTGCAGCCGGATTCATCCAGTAGGCGCCGGTTCCTCCGAACACTGCACGGGAAACAAGCGATCCGGAAAAGGAGACAAAGAAAACCATGAAAGGGCCAAGCGTATACGGAAGCAGAAATCCGGTCAGAAGGCCGGTAAGTATTGCCGTGCCGTCGCCAAGCGTTTCATTCCGTCTGTTCCATGATACGGAGAGCTCGGCGGCGACACTGCCGGCTATCGCGACGGAAATTGAAACAAGGGAACGGTAGTCATGCTGCAGTACCATGGCGAGAATATGAGGAGTCAGGGTAAGGGCCGTAATGAGGGACATGTGCGAGATTGTCGGACGGGTAACCAGAAAGGGAGAAAGCGTGGTTTTCCAGCTTGGTTTGTTCATTTGTCCTCCTCCCGGAATCCTGCTTCCCGGGCGTTTTTCAGGATATGATGCAGCGGGATGCGGGAGGGACACACCATGGTACAACATCCGCAGTGCTGGCAGGATTCTATTGAGCGGATATGTTTTTGGCGGATTTTTTTATTCTTGATCACTTCCACCAGTTCCATGGGATCAATATATACGGGGCAAACCTGCAGACAGCGTCCGCAATGGATACAGTCGTGTACGGTATAATCAGGACAGGATTCCTTGTCCATGATGTGAACCGACTTCGTCGTTTTTGTTATCGGGGTTGAAAGATCCTGTACGGCGGTTCCCGTTATGAGACCGTTGGTAATAATGCGGGACGGCGGGGACGTAAAACCGCCTGATTCCTGAATAAGCGCCGCCAATGTTGTTCCGATACGGACCTTGAGAATGGACGTTCTTGCCACAGCAGGTCCGGAGACAAAAACGTAGCGGTACACAACAGGTTTGTTATGTACAACCGCCTCATACGCCGTAATCGCCGTTGACGGATCAAGAAAAATCCCGGGACGGTTCTGTTCCGCTTCAGGAAGAATTTTTACGAGCTGTTTCCTGTTTCCGGATGGATAGCGCGTGTCGGTTTTCAGAATGACCGCTTCCATCGGTTCTGCCGCGCGGGTTATTGCCCCGGTATCGAGGTCCTGGTCCGTAACGAAGTACAGTGATCGAATGTTGAGCGCTTTCGCGATCAGGGCGGCGCCTTCGACAACCTTGTCGGGAAATTCTTTAAAAAGTATGCTGTCAAGCTGGCAGGTTGGATCAAGATCAAAAAGACGGACGAGGATTACCGGGTTCTTCTGTTTCTTTGCGTCCCGAATGAGTTCGACAAGCGGAACCGGTTCCTCAAATGTCGAAACAACACCCTTGTCTTCGAGAATACGGATAATTTCAGACTCGGGAGAAGTTTTCCAGGAAAAGTTCTCTTCCTTGCGGCCCAGAATGTCGAATGATCCGGAAAGAAGGATTTCCGCAGCGGTACTGGTACCTCCATCCGGACAGGAGATTTTTTTGAATGAACGGATCATTCCCGGTACCGGCGCATGAATTCGGGACGTGGCGGGCGCCGTTCCCCGGGCAATAAGCTGCCCTTCCTTTACTCGCGTACCCTCGGTTACAACCGGGTGTGCGGAATCATGTGAATCCTGTCTGAAGGGTACGAGGGCTACGGGTGGTAAAAACGCATTCCCGCTGATATCCGGAACGGGTTGTGTTACCGTTATTGTTTCCATACTGCGTCGGAATCGAATAAATCGTGTCATTCTGGGTGTCCTGTAATCCTTCCCGAAACAAATCGTCCTTGATCAATAAGCATCTGTTCAAGGGGCGTTGCTTTTTCTGATAGCGTTTCCCCGATAAATTCCTGATCAAAAACGGCAACAACGCGTGTTTGTGCCGCAAGACGTCCCTGCTTTTCGTCAAATACATAGTCTTGAACAACCATCTGTTCGCCGATGACGGGCGGTTCAAGACGGTCCCGATAATCTTTCCAGGGGAAAACGGCAATCTTCCACTGAACGGCAAGAAAATCGGCGAGATCCGGCAGTGAATCGTTCCGGTCAAGCCGGATAAACTCTTCAAACGTACCGGCCGAAAATCCGGTCTGTTCAGTATACCCCGACGGACAGGGTAAATACAACCGCCCGTTTCCGGTAAAAGGGGATTCTCCCCTGACGGTTACAAAAAAAAGTCCCGTACCTGCGGTGGAGACCGCCAGTGTAGCGGTCAGGATGAGAAAAAGATTTTTACGGAAGAAGCCTCGGCGGTACAGGGTTTCCGGATGCATGGGAACAATTTGGAGTACATCATGGAGCCGGCGGGTGGACCCCTTCCCGCTCCGTAAAAATCGCAATCCAGGCACATGGTACAACACAAGCAGGGATACCGAGCATGTCAGCGCAGAAATAAAGAGTAAAAACGCCCGGGAACCTGATGCAAGTGCGAACAGCATCGGCAGGATCAGCGGAAGCAAAAGGCGCAGGTTGCCGGTGATGCGGCGAAGAAGCTGTGTGCGTGTTATCAGATAGGGTCCGGTATACAGCAGATCGGACACAATGATGACCGTTACCAGTAGAATTGCCGATGAAAGCATGCCGGAAGGGCTGTTCCATGCATAAACCAGAAGAAATGAGGGTATTGCCGTTATCAGGGCCATACCCCGATTTTTCTGAAGGGCGAGACCCGCAACAAGAAGGAGGACTATCGGAATAAAGAAGTATCGGTAGAACGCGCCGGCATTTTCCAGGTACCAGGTTACCGGTAGTGATGAAAGCGCTGCTTGTACGCGGTTTTCAAGGTCGGGTTCGTCCGGTAAAAAAAAGAACCTCGTATTGCTTTCCCGGTGGACAAACCAGTTGCTCCGTTGCCGGTTTACTTCGTCGATAAAGGGTTGAACCGGGGAGAGACTGTTTCCCCGGGGAAGGCTCGTGTTCGCCTGGGTAACAATCTTGCTGGCTCCAACGGCACCAAGCCGTGAAACTACCTCTGCTTCCGTTTCAGCGGGAGAGACGGTCAGGATGCGGTAATGCTTCCATAGGGTTCTGGAGGTACGGATCGGCAAGGCGAGCAAAAGAATCACGGCCGGAATGAAAAGGAGAACAAGCGAATGTGCAAAGAATGGAGAAGCGCGCCTGCGGCTATTCATCGGTTACAGAGTTGAGAACGCGACACCGATGAAAAAACCGAGCAAAATTCCCGCAAGAACTTCCATGGGACGGTGTCCCTGAATTTCCTTTACCGGCTTGAACTGGTACTTCATCCGGGAGGAAACCTTTACACCGAGCTCATTGAGGGCACGGGCCTGCTGGCCGCTGGACCGGCGGACACCCACCGCGTCCCGGATAACCACCAGCGCAAAACAGCAGGAAAACACAAAGAGGTCCGAGTAAATACCGGATTTGAATCCGATTGTTGTCGTGACCGAGGAGACCAATGCCGAGTGGCTGGACGGCATGCCGCCTGTTTTCCAAAAGAGAAGCGAAACGAGATCATGGAATGAGGTTACGGTGCGGGTGAACAAGGTTATTAACGTTTTTATGAACTGACTGATGATCCAGCTCGAAACAGCGGCAAGGAATACGGGATTTTGTACCAATAATGTCAGTTCAATTAACAACGTCCGGTTCATCAAGAGTATTTTCTCCATACAGGGCCTTTTGTCAAGTCCTGGAAAACCGGTATACTGTAACAAATGGATTTCACCTTTTACCCGATTACAATTGATGACACCGGACGCAGGATTGACCGGGTGATACGGCGGTTTTTACCGGACGTTCCGCTTTCGGGTGTTTACCGCCTTCTCCGTACCGGCATGGTTCGGGTGAACGGGAAAAAGGTACGTCCGGCGGATATGCTTCCTCCGGACGCGGTAATCGGTATCGCCCGTCATCTGGCGCCGGATCAGGACAATCGCGAAGGCGATTCTGTAAACACCGGGGAAATTCGTCCGTATATTCTGCTTGAAAGTCCCGATCTGCTCTTTCTCAACAAGATCCGGGGCATGCCGGTTCACGGTCCCGGAGGCCTGGATCATCTTGTTCCGCCCTCACCGTCTGAAACCGCCTCGCTTTCATTCAGAAGCGGTCCCCTGCACCGGCTGGACAAGGACACTTCCGGCATCGTCACCTTTTCACGAACACTTTTGGGCGCCCGCTGGTTTACGGAGGCGCTCTCGTCTCATCGAATGGGAAAGTACTATCTTGGAATTGTACGGGGCCGGGTCAGTTCTTCGTTTGAATGGCGCGATATCGATGACGACGGAAAAGAAATGATAACCCTGGTTGCGCCAGTTGCCGGTGCACAAAACGAATCCGGAACCTATACCTCGCTTCTTCAGTACCGAATCCTCACCGGGAAAAAGCACCAGATCCGCAAACAATCTGAAATTCACGGTTGTCCGCTTGACGGGGACAGCCGTTACGGCGGCGGAAAGCGGGACAGCGGATATTTTCTTCATGCCTGGCAGCTTCATTTCCCCGAAGACCGTCCAGCCGGTATCCCCGAATTCATTGCCGCTCCGCTCCCCCGGGACATGCGTGTGCAAATAGGGTTGGTGTTCGGAGAGAATGTGCTTGCAAAGCTCGATACGCTCAACGTATACTGAAGCCGGAATGAAGAGTCTCAGCGACCTGTACTGGTTTTTCAAGGGCGTAAAGGTGTACGCACTCGTTGGCGACAGCGGGACAGGAAAAAGTTTCCGCGCCAAACTGCTTGCCCAGAAATACGGAATTCAGCTCATTGTTGATGACGGTCTGCTGATACGCGATGACAAAATACTCGCGGGACAGTCCGCAAAACGTGAACAGACCTTTCTGGCAGCGGTCAGGGTCGCCTTGTTCGACAACAAGGCCCACCGTGATGAAATTGCCCGGGTTCTCCAGAGTGAACAATTCAAAAAAATCCTCATACTGGGCACGTCCGAGAAGATGGTGGAAAAAATTGCGGTACGGCTTCAATTGCCTCAGCCGTTCAAGATTATTAAAATCGAAGACATTGCCTCCCAGGAAGATATTGAACGGGCGATCAGATCACGACGTGTTGAGGGAAAACACGTAATTCCTGTTCCCTCGATAGAAATCAAGCGGAACTATCCCCAGATTTTTTACGATCATGTACGGGTTTTTCTCAAAGGACGAAAAAACCTGCTTTCAAGCAACGTAACCATGTCCAAGGTCTACGAAAAATCGGTAGTGCGTCCGGAATTTTCCAAAAAAGGCCGGGTGACCATATCCGAAGCGGCGTTGAGCCAGATGGTCATTCATTGTGTCGGTGAGTTCGATCCCGCTGTAAGTATAAAAAAATTGACAGTCAAGACTGATTCGAGGGGTTATCGCCTTGTTATCGTGATTGATGTGCCCTTTGGTACACAACTGACCGGAAAAATTCATCAGATGCAGCAATATATCGTCGAGAATATTGAACGGTACACCGGCATACTGGTTGAAGAAGTTCATATTGTTATCGACAAGATTACCAGAACATAGGAGAACGCCGCATGTCTGCAAGAACGATAGTTTTACTTGCCCTGTTTGCCGTCATTGCACAAGGGGTTTCAGCACAAACGATTGAATACCGGTGCGGCAATTACCGGTTCACGTATGAGGACCATGAGCTTGATATTGAATCGATAGGCACCTCCTTCATGGCCCTCCGCGCGCACTTTACCGAATTGTGCGGATTTGACCCCGATCCTGAAGTACATTTCGCGAGCGTGCGCATTCTTCCCGACCGGAGTTCATTTGACCGGTATCTTGAATCCCGTATCGGAGAGACGCGAAACCAGTATGTTTTTTTGAAATATGGAAAGCCGGAGCTTTCGGAACTTGTTCTGTACCCGGTTGGAGAGGAAAAAGGGTATGAGGCATTTGCCGGCCCTTCCCTGAATCGTCAGCTTTTTTTGCAGTATTTGTACGGGTATGTTCTTGAACCTCCCGTCTGGCTTCGCGACGGATTTCAGGCATGGGTGGAGAATCTTTCGGTTGACGATGGCGACCAGGACGGGTATTCTCCCTGGCTTGAGACCGCCAAAAATTACGCCATGGATCCGGAAAAATCCTTGCCGGTCCGCTCAATTCTTCTTGCGGAAACCGGAACCTACGAAGCGGCACGACTGTATCCGCTCTCATGGGCTCTTGTTGCGTTCTTTTTGCAGACGGAACGGACCGGGTATCGGAGGTTTCTGCATGAAACGTTCGCGGTTCTGGAATCACCGGATGGTTACAACCGCCGGACACAGGAAGAGAACACCCGGATCGTTCATGAACGGTTTGACCGGACGGCGCGTTTTGCCTCGGCGGATGAAGATTTCATGAACTGGATCAGCGGGCAAAAAACGTTTACTGAATTGCTTAACGCCGGTGTTGCGGCCTATACCAGTGGCAGGTATGCGGAAGCGGAAAAGAATCTGGTTCGCGCAACAGAACTGCAGAAAAATGATCCACTGCCCTTTTATTATCTCGGACTATCAGCCTACGCTTCCGGTGATCATGACGATGCCCGGATGTGGTATCTTCGCGCGCTGGATAATGGCGCCGACGCGGCAACCGTGCACTGGGCGATCTCCCTGACCGCCTATGCCGTAAAGGATTGGCAAGCTGCCCGGCTATATATGGAAAAAGCCCGTGAACTGAATCCTTCCCGGTACACCGAAAAGGCGGAAAACCTGCTCAGATCGATGCCTGAATAGGCGCCTTTTTACGACGACGTCCCTGCCCGCCTTCACCCGGTTTATCCCGTCCGTCCGGTCCTGTGCGTTTTTTTCCGCGCGGGCGTGCTGCCCGGATGGGGAGCCCGCCTTCTTTCAGGCAGTGGCGGACGGCAAATTCGAGTTCAGTTCTGGGCGGGTTCATGGGCATGATGAACCGGCGGCATTCGCGATAGACATTGGTATACACTTCAACGGGATGTCCGTTCCAGTCCGCGACAAGCTGTACCAGATCGGTAATGAGATAGGCAAGTTTTCTTCCAAGCCGGATATCTTCACCGGAAGCAACAAGCGCATCCAGTTCTTCAAGACTCTTGCGGTAGTTGTCGGCGAAATCCTCGCTGTCATCAATGAAACTGCAGGCGGCCGGCTGCAGGTACATGAACAGATCGTACCGCAAAAGCATGGTGATTGTGTCGCGGGCCCTGCCGCTGTGCAGTATCTTGATGAGTTCTTCGGTAAGCCGGGACGGTGAAACCGGCTGGAGGAGGTGCGACTGTTTGCGCATAACCTTCCCCACCTTGTCGGGAATGACGCATCCGGTTGAAACGGAATATTTGGCTGCACGGATCATCCGGACCGGATCATCCTGAAAAATGTCCGCGAGGGGGATTACCGGAACCAGCTTTCGGTTTCTGATGTCCTTTACTCCGCCAACGTAATCGATTACCTGCTCCTTGAGCGGATCGTAATACAGCGCGTTTATGGTAAAGTCCCGGCGGCGGACATCCTCGTCCATGGTTCCGAATACGTTGCCGGTGGTGCCGTCAACCAGCGAGCGGAAGGTTGACACTTCGTAAATGTGATCGCCGAAAAAGATATGGACCAGCCGGAACCGCTTTCCTATTATCCGGGAGTTCCTGAACAAGCGCTTTATTCGTGCCGGTTCGGCGTTCGTGACTATATCGATGTCTTTGGGTTGTTTGCCTATCAGCAGGTCCCGGACTGCGCCACCTACGATGTACGCGTCAAAACCGTTATTACGCAGATGGGTAATAATTCGGATGGCATCATTGTCAATGTACTGCCGCGGGATGTTGTGTTCTTTTTTCGTATAGATGACCGCTTTACGGATTGCCCGGCCCTTGGCGTCCGGACTGTATCTGATCAACATTGGTACTGTCATTTTCTACAGAAAAGGCCTGAATGTCAACGGATGATTTTCAAGGTCTTCTGCTGTCATTACGTTCATTCGATGATATACTGCTTTTCAGGATGAACCTGTCGCGAAATTCCGGATTTTTTTTATTGGTACTCCTGTGGATCCTGCCCCCCGGCGCTCACGGACTGTTCGCGCTTGAGCCGCAGTGGACCCGTGTGCTTTCCGGCGCTCTTGCTGCGCGTCCGGTTGTTCATGGAGAGCGGGTGTTTGCCCTTACCGATGACCGGACCCTTACGTGCCTGAATTCCAGTGGAAATTTTCTCTGGAGCCGTCAACTTCGGGGACGGCCGGCGCGGTATGTATCGGTAGCGGATAACGGGTTGGTACAGGCTCTGTCCGGGGACGGGGTACTGAATACATTGAGCCGCGACGGTGTTCTCTTGTGGAGCATACGGTGTAACCGTGAACCCGCCTGCCCTCCCGTCCGTGGATGGGACGGCCGTACGGTAGTTCTTTTTCCTGATCATGCCCTTTGTCTTACCGATACCGGGTCAATCCTTTGGTATAGACCCCTCGCGGGAACAAGTTTCCGGAACATGACCCTGACCGGAGACGGCAACTTTCTTTTATACAATGATAACGGGGACATTCTTCTTCTCTCGCCTTTCGGAAGAATTCTTGCTGAAACTGCGCTTTCCGGGAAACCGGTTTTGTTTGCACCGGTTCCGGCGGGATTTGTTGCGACTTTTTCAGACGGCACCGTATCGTTGTATGACGTACGGTCGGGAAAAAACGGCTACCGCGTAGAATGCTTGTGGTCTATCCGGGAAGAATCCCCGGTAGCCGGTATCATTGAAAGCAACGGAACCCTGTACACAGCGCTGCGAAACGGTAGTGTCATGTCCCGGAATGTCACGGATGCGGCGTTGCTCTGGAAGAGTCCCGCGTCTGACGGGTTTTCCGGTCTTGTGTACATGGATTTGTCCTATTCCCGGATAACGGTGTTCGACCCGGGAACGGCGGTTTCCCTTGATGAGCGCGGTAACCGCCTGTGGCGGCATGAATTCTCCCCGCTTGCGGGAACCGGAACGCCCGGACTGGATGGAATGGTCTATGGCGCCGGGTCGGGTTGGTCCCTTGCGGCATGGCGGGCTGAAGCAAGGATTCTGTCAAGAAAAGATTCGAAAAAAAACCGATCCTACGGTATACTGGAATTGTCCTTCCCCGCGTATGCGTACATGAATACCGCTGACCAGCTCTATTCGTTTTTGAACCGGGTAGATACCGCACACGTTGAAGGACGGGTTGGCGACTCGGAACCCCTTTTTGCTCGTTGGCTCGTCGATATTATTGAGGGTAGTTTTACTGATCCGTTTTCCGAAAAAAAACCGGACAGTACCGCCCGCGGACGCGCCGCGAGCCTTCTGGGCAGACTCGGCTCTGAAGAGTACCGTCCGCTTCTTCTTGCCGCGGCAAACGGACCCTTCGACGAGTCGCTTGCCATCGGTGTGATTCATGGACTTTCCGGCCTCGGTTGCGATCCCGACGGTGAATCCGTGGACGCGGTTACGTCTCTTGCTAAAAGATCCGGGGTTGGTCGGCCCGCGGTTCATTATGCCGCCTGCGATGCCCTGCTTTCGCTGGCACGGTTTTCTTCGGGAGACGTACGGGACAGGGCCGTTCGCGCCATTGTTTCGTTTTCCGCCGACCCCTGGACCGAACAAGTACAAAAGTACGCGCACAAAGCGCTTGAAACACTACTGCACCAATAACCGGAGGATACCATGAAAAAGGCCGTTGCCTGTCTCGTCTCGTTTTTTGCCGTTGCCCTGCTCTTTTCTCTCGAAGTTGACCGCAAGGAACTTCAGGATGAAACAGGGGAAGCGGTAATAAAATTTGTCAACTACGTGGGACCGCACACCATCGTAAACACCGCGGAAGAAATCCGCGGAATCGGTACGCAGCTGGGACGGGATATACAGGGAGCGGAAACGGCGGGCTCCGCTGACCGCTATCAGATTATCCACGCGGTTGATCCGGCGGTTACCGGCAAGTTTGACGCGGACATTCTGATAATCGGTTCGGGTGCGACCGTTGACCACATAGACAATATCCGGCGGGTACTCGCTGCCTATCTTTCCTCCGCGTACGGCTACTCGGAGCGCGACGCCACTACCCTTGCGTTTTTTGTGACCGTGTACAACGCGGTATACCGCGGCAATATGGACATGTTTACTACCCGCTACAAAGACGTGGTAACCACGCATTTGTCGAAAGATACCGCGGGTATCGCTACACGATGGGACCAGTGGCCGGGAAAAACACGCATGGTGATTCCGCTCAGCGACGCTCGTCTTGCCGGTACGGTAAGCACGATAGACACATCAGCAATCTCGGATTCCGATGTTACGGAAAAGATCCGTGAAGAAGACGATGCCGCGCTCGATGTACGGAAAGACATGGTCGATCTCAAGGAACGGGAGAGCGACGAAGCGGCGGAACGTGCGGAATCCGCCCAGAAGGAAGCTGCGGAAGCGAAAGCGGAAACGGCGGAAAAACGTGCCGAAGCCGCGGACGCCCGCCGTGAGGCTGAAAAAGCAGAAAAGGAAGCCGAAAAGGCCCGTGCCGAAGCGGAAAAGAACCCTGAAGATTCCGCCGCTCAGCGTGAAGCAGCGGTGGCCGAACAGGAAGCCATAGAAAAGGCCGCAGAGGCTGAAAAAAAAGAAGCTGAAGTAGCCGAAACCGAACAGCAAGCGGCCGAGAAAGAAGAAGAAGCGGCCGTTGAGCAGACTTTTGCCGATACCAAACAACAGGAAGCCCAGCAGGAGCGCAAGGAAATCGCTTCCGACACCCAGAAGGTCATTGATCAGGAAGCGGAGGAAGCTAAAGCGGCGGCGGAAGAAGCCTTCGCGGCGGTTGTTCCGGGCTATGCGCTCCGGGTAATCGACAAGACGACCCTCCTTTCCGAACTGGTACTCGTGAATCTCGCGACCGGTTCCACCATTAAAACCTCACCGCTCAATTCCATCCGGAACCGCATTATTATAGATGCCGGCGGACAGTTGATGGCCGTGGCAGGAAAGAAAGGCGGCAGCGGCGATGTTACGCTCGTACTCATTGACCCGGCAACGCTTGAAATGACCAAGTCGGGAACAGACTCGCTTTCCGAGGAAAGCATGCTGGTAAAAAGCGGAAATGATTACTACGCGGTTATCGAAAAAGATTCAGGGAAATACGCGATAGGGCGGTTCGATGGTACGCTTGAATTGAAAGCGTCGTCCGCGATCGCTGTTCTTGCTGAAACAGCGATAACGGTAACGCCCCGGGGAATTCTGGTGCAGGACGACAACGCGAAGATCCGTCTTCTCCGCGCCACCGACCTTGCCGACCAGACAGAAGACTAAAAAACCTAAAAGAGTTTTTTGAGTCTGTCTTCCGCGTCCTTTTTCAAGGGCGCGGCTTTTTTTTCTATTTCTTTTTTAGCTTGTTCCTCAGCCTCTTTTTTTGCCTTTTCAGCTTGTTCTTGTGCCTCTTGCTTTACCTTATCAATCTGTTCTTGTGCCATGTCTTTTATACGGTTTTCCAGTTCGGCCTTCTTCTGGTCAATCACATTCTCATACTTGCGGATTTCTTTATCGGCGTTCTTGACCCGGTCATAAATGGCAGTGAACTGAGTAATTTCACTGGTGTATTTCTGTTTCTGCTCGTTGATGAATTTTTCCACTTCCTTGCGGATCTCTTCTTTGAGAAGCGCTATCTGGCGGTCTATCTCGTCTTGAAGCGCCTCGTAGAGGATCTCGTCGATGCCCGTGGATACGTCTACATCAAAGGATCCCGATGAAGAAATATGTACGCTAACGTCGAAATCGATTGTATTGACCCGGGAAAGTACATTCCGGTACGTGGTGTGGATAAACGCGGGTTTGAACGGTGCAACGGTAAGCTGCGCGGAACCCAGGGTCATCGCGGTTTGTATCGAAAGCGCCCGGTCCGCGGCAATGCGCAGTTCACCTTCCGTCGAGAGAACGCCGGCAACGTCCGGGACTCCCTGAACACCCGCGGATGGAATGGACACCGTGTATCCCCCGGCGGTTATATCCGAATCGAGGATATCCGATGCACCGGTACGAAGGTCTATCACTGCCTCCAAAGCTTCGGACATTGCTCCGTGAGTTGTTCCGAGCGAGGCGGTAACCGCCTTGTCAAGGCGGTCTGCATCATTCGTGAGGTTCTGTACGCTCCCCCCTATGGTAAATCCCGTTTTTACGTCTTCCGCTGAAAGGGCGATATTGCGGAATACCAGCGAGGGCAACGAGTCGTCACCGAAGGAAATGTTCCGTCCCGGCAGGCGGTCGACTACCGATGCCTTTTGTTTAAGGGTTGGTTTTTTCTCTTTTTTCTGTGAAGCCTGCATTTCTCCCAACATGGCGAGTCCGCGGTCCAGATAGGGATAGTATTCTCCCAGGGTATTGACGATAAAGGTCCGGAATATGTCGCCGACAATACCCTTCCCCGTATCAAGATTGATGGTCTTGATTTCATTCACCAGTCCGGTCAAACGCTTTGAATCGGCGGCGACTGCTTCACGGGCACGGGATGAGAGATCAAGCACCTGTTTCCGGTCGCTTTCGATTTTCGTGGATAGATCTTTTGCCATGCTGACGGTGCTTTCCATGGTCTTTTTTGCCGCGTCAAGTTCGGTAATGGTCCGTTTAATCTCTTCTACCGTTTTGATGTTCCTGGGGTCGATTTTGGAAATATTCTTCGCAGTCGCTACCATGGTAGTCACTTGCTTTTCGGCATTTTCGCTGCTGTCTTTCCATGAATCAATCATTGCCGGTACCGATCCGGTAATTTCTTCGACAATCTTCGGAGAAAGAAGCGAATCCTTTTCGCGTTCCAAAAATGCGACCGGATCCAGTTTGTCCTGAATGGCGGAGATGCCGCTGTCCAGAGAAATACCGCTCTGAATTTTTTTCACTTCACTTGAAAGGGCTGCAACCACCGGATTGGGTTTGGAATCTTCCTGTTCCTTTTTCTTCTGGTATTTCTTTTCCTGTTTTGGGGGCAGCGTTCCTGATTCGGTACGGTCGGTTCCCCAGCGTATTCCGGTTATCTCAAGGTTTTCGCTCACGAGTTTTCCACGGGTAAGTTCAAGAAGATTGAAATACACATCGAGACGCGCGACTTCAAAAAGATTGGTCATGGGTTTCGAGCGGTTTGCCTGGGCAAGATTTTCCATGGTGAACCGGGTGTCAAACAGATTAAAATCCACGAGACCAATATCGCATTTGGCGCCGAAGGTACCTTCAAATGCTCCGGTTATCAGGCGGTGTGCTATAACGTTTCTGAAAAGTGTTATACCGAAAAGAAGAACAGCGACACAGGCAGCGGCTACGATAATGTCCAAAACCTTGAGTCTGCTCTTCTGCTTCTTGATTTCTTTCGCTATTTTTTTCAGCTTTTTAGCCTGCGCAGAATCTTGTACTTTCGCGGCATCGAATGTATAGACCGGCTTGCCTTTTTTGTCCTTTGATTCAACGGCAAGCGATTCAACGAGGGCGCGGTCCGCCGGAATGAACAGTTTCTTCAGTATTTTTTTCTGATATTTTTTGGCGGTATACTTCTTTTTAAATAGTCCCGGAAGTTTGATTTTTTTCACTTTTTTCATAAATGCATTCCTCCGATTCCCGACATGTCGGTGATTTTTTTGATAAGGGGAATCCGTGTAAACAGTTTATACAGCTTGCTGTTGGTTATGAGCGGCTGCAGTTTTTTGCGGTATACAGACAACAGAATTCTCACCAGCAGATAGACGGGAAGGTAGGCAAGAACTCCCGCGGTAAATGATCCGGCAACCATGGTATTGTTGAACCGGGTCAAACCGATAAAGGGTGTCTGGTACAGTTGGGTGAAAACCGGCTGGAGCGGCGGAAGCGAGAGAACCAGATTTCCGAACCGTTCCACCGGTACGTCGGCGAACGGTACAATGAACGAGAAAAGAATGAAAGAAAGAAAAAAAGCACCCTTGTTCATGCGGATAAACATGGCGAGTATGAACAGGAATGGCCATAATAGGTTCCCTTTGGGTACCAGCGCCAGTAACAGTCCGAGGGCAACCGCGTGTGCGATATCTCCCGGATGGGAATTGGCGTTAAGAGCCTTGATAAACCGCATCAGATACTTGAACATCTCAAACCTCCATTATCTTTTCTTGTCTAGTAGTGCATTTTTATATACATCTTCATACTGCTTCGCGGATACGTCCCATCCAAACTTCTTGTTCATTCCACGAATCTGCATTTCGCGCACATGATCCCGCTTGTTGTACCAGGCGTATGCAGCCCATCCAACAGTATCATAGATACTCTGCGGTGTAAGATGATCAAGAATGAAGCCGGTTCCCTCGCCTGTCTGTTCGTTGTAATTTTCCACGGTATCAACAAGGCCACCGGTTTTCCGCACAATCGGTATGGTTCCGTACATCAGCGAGTACATCTGGTTCAATCCGCAAGGTTCATACCGCGAGGGCATGAGAAAGAAATCGGCGCCCGCTTCTATTAGATGGCTCAGCGAATCGTCATAGCCGATGTATGCGCTGAAATTGGGGAGCGTGTGATTCAGTGTTGAAAGTTCTTGTTCGCACCAGGGTTCTCCCGAACCGAGTACTACCATTTGCAAGTCAATTTCAGTACAAATCCGGTGAGCCGACCCGTAGGATGGTCCGAAGAGTTCCGATACCCCCTTCTGGTCAGCAAGACGGGTAACCATACCAATGAGGGGAACATCGGGGTTTTGTGGAAGTCCCATACGTTTTTGGAGCGCTTTCTTGTTCTCGGCTTTCTTTTCAATGGTTTTTGCGGTGTATTTTACGGGAATGAGTTTGTCTTTTCCGGGATTCCATGTCCCGGTATCTACCCCGTTGAGAATACCGGTGAGATCGGAACTACGATAGCGGAGAATGCCGTCCATGCGGAAACCGTATTCGGGACGTTGTATTTCCTTCGCATAGGTTGGTGAAACGGTTGTCAGTTTGTCCGAGGATACAAGCGCCGCTTTGAGAAAATTCATGCGGTCCCAGTCCTCAAATCCCGCGGCGTAAAAATTGTCCCAGCTCAATGCCGTGTGCGGATACAGGTGTTTTCCGTATATGCCCTGATAGCCGATGTTATGTATGGTAAAAACACTGGCAGTAGCGGAAAAATCGCTGTATGCCTCATGAAATTTGAGCAGGATGGGCGCAAGCGCGGCCGCCCAGTCATGGGCATGAACGATGTCCGGCATCCAGCCGATTTTACGGCAGAGCTGCAGCGCCGCGTGGCCCAGTAGAGAAAAACGCTGGGGGTTGTCGTTAAAATCCGGTTCCTCGGGAATGCCGTAAATGCCGTCGCGGCCATAGCTTTGTTCATGGTCGATGAAATACACCGGAACGGTGGAATCGGGTAATACGGCAGAATACACACCGGTCCATATTTCCTGATATCCGCAGTGTACGCCCATAGGACCGCTCACGTGTTCAAGTTTGTTCCGGTCAATCCGGTAATATCTCGGCAACACAACACGGACATCATGTCCGAGTTTTGAAAGCGCGACAGACAACGCGGAAACGGCGTCGGCGAGACCGCCGGTTTTCGCAAAAGGGACTGCTTCGCTTGTAACCATAAGAATATTCAACGAAAGCCTCCTTGGCTTACCAGGCGGATCCGGCCTGGATAAAAGCATCCCGTGAAAGGGCTATACTCCGTTCGGAAATACAGTATGCGAGCCGGATCCATCCGGCTTTCCCGAAACCCCGTCCGGGGACGGCAAGAATCCGGTACTTTTTCAGGTGATCACAGAATGCGGCATCATCTCCTGCCTCGCCTGTCGTGTGCTTTCTTTCAGGAACGCGGCAAAAAAGATAGAAGGCGCCTTCAGGGGTTAAAAAGGGAATTCCCGCAGCATCAAGGATTTCCATGAGGATTTCACGACGCTTTTCATATACGCTGTAATCAACCGATTCTTTCCAGCAGGCGGCGACAATTCGCTGGAAGGTAGCCGGTGCATTTACAAAGCCGAGAATTCTTGTGGTATAGGCAACTGCCTCCGCAAGTTCAAGCGAGTTCTCCGCGTCAGGGCAAATTGCCGTATATCCGATCCGTTCTCCCGGGAGGCTGAGATTTTTTGCGAAAGAACTGACGACAACCGTGTCCTTCCACCAGGGAAAGATGGGAGATACGGTTTTTCCGTTATACGTTATTTCACGGTAGGGCTCATCCGAGATGATCATGACCGTTCTGCCGCAAGTTGCGCGGTGCGCTTCCAGCGTCTTGCCAAGTTGTTCCATTTCGTCGGACGAGTATATTTTTCCGGTAGGGTTATTCGGTGAGTTGATGATAATTGCGGCGGTTTTACCGTTCAACGCTGCTCCAATTGCCGCAATATCGAGAGAGAAGTCTTCCCGGGCAGGAACGGTAACCAGAGTGCCCCCGTGATTGCGCACATACTGCCCGTATTCAACAAAATAGGGAGCGCTTACCAGAACCTCGTCTCCCGGAGAAAGAATGGCCTTGAGCACCGAGTTCATCGCACCGGCGGCTCCGCAGCCCATGACGATGTGGGTAAAAGGAATTTCAACGCCCTGTTCCCCTGAAACCTTTTCCGCCATGGCCTTCCTGGTTTCAGGATAGCCGGCGTTGGGCATGTAGGCGTGCAGACGGCTTTCGTGTGATTCGCCGAGTTCGCGGAGCATTTCGTTAATTTTTGCCGGGGGCTCGAGATCCGGATTACCAATGCTGAAATCGAACACCTTGTCGGCGCCGTACTGTTGTTTGAGCTGCATGCCTTCCTCGAACATTTTGCGTATAAACGATGAAGAAGCCATGAAATCACTGATGTGTGGTGCAACTGGCATGGAATGCTCCTTGATAAATTTGTATACCTCAAGCATAACACATCGCCCGAGCTTTTGTAACCATTTCTATTGTAATAACCGGATAGCTATGGTACTCTGTTCATACGTTGAACAGACATGGAACATGATTCTGAATTGCTGTTACTTAATACCATCCACGAATACGCCGGACAAAAAAAGGAAATCAGTCAACGCGACTTGTCCCGGGCTATAGATATGTCCCTTGGCATGACGAATGTTCTCGTAAAGCGCTTAACGCACAAGGGGCTTATCGTCATGAAGAAGGTTTCAGCGCGGAACGTTACCTATGTTCTGACTCCGGACGGCATGAATGAGCTGGCGAAACGTACATACCGCTATTTGAAACGAACCATGAAGCAGGTTGTTGTGTACAAGGAAGCGGTGTTGTCGCTTGCGGAAAAAGCGTCAGGATGCGGGTACACCGCACTGGTCATGCTGGGAGAAAGCGATATCTCGTTTATTGTTGAATATGCCGCGGGCCGGTTTGGCATGGATTTTCATCTTGTAACCCTCACCGCCGATATTCCCGAGGAGAGTTTTGTGTTTGTATCAGAAGCAATATCCGAAAACCTGAATGCGCTGCCCGAGTCCCGCTGTGTGTACATACGGAATCTTTTCAGGGAGGATGCATGATGTGTACCGATGTACTCATTCTCGCCGGGGGAGTCGGTGAACGTCTGTGGCCGTTTTCTACCGAATCCCGTCCCAAACAGTTCCTGCGTGTTGCCGGGAACAAGAGTTTCCTGCAGAGTGCGCTTGAACGAGCCTGGTCACTGAACGTTCCCGGAAACATTTATATCATTACCCGAAGTACCTGGTCAGATCTTGTTCTCGAAGATATTGTCGATCTTGCCGAACGGAACAACCTTCCGGATCTTCCGGGCAAGACGGTTGTCATGGGAGAACCCTTCGGGAAAAATACGGCTCCCGCCGCTGCATGGCTTTCACGGATGCTTGAAACGCAGTCTCCCGGCGGTGAAACTTCCTTGCTCCTCATGGCCAGTGATCATGTAATCGGAAATACCGAAATCTTTATCCGGGATGTTGAAGCCGCCTCATGGTTCACCGCCCGGCGAAATCTTGTATCGTTTGCGATTGAGCCACGATACCCTTCAACCGGGTACGGGTATATAACGGCTGGACGCTCGCTCGAAGGACCGTCCGGCAACGGCGCCACTGTTTTTGAAGCCGCGGCCTTCCGTGAAAAACCCGATGAACAGACCGCCCGCCGCTATATCGAGGAGGGCAACGCGTACTGGAACTCCGGTCTCTACGCATTCCGCTGCGATTTTCTGCTCGAAGAACTTGAAAAACACGCGCCTGGCATCGCCAGTGCGTTTTCCCGTCCGATAACGCCCGAATACCGTACGGTACAGGGTGTCAGGGTAATGGAACCCCATGATGGCGTGCTTGCCGCCTACGAGGCGACACCCTCCGTATCCATTGACTACGCAGTAAGCGAAAAATGCGAACGGTCCGTATCGGTTCTCGCGCGTTTTGACTGGGACGATGTCGGCTCCTGGGACTCGCTGATCAACTACCTTGAACCTGAAGCCGGCAACGCTTCCCTGGTGAACGCGCCGGGGTGTTACGTCAAATCCGACATTCCGGTCGCCCTCTGCGGCACGGATGACCTTGTCGTGATAATCCGCGACGGCAAGGCGTTTATCGCCAGGAAAGGTCAAACGGAACTCGTTAAAGAAGCACTTGCCGGGTTGCGCGACAAGGATGCACTGTGAACTATCTGGTTACCGGCTGCGCCGGTTTTATCGGTTGCTTTACCGCGTGCGAGTTGTTGCGTGCGGGTCACACGGTTACCGGTCTTGATTCGGTAAACGACTACTACCCCACTGATTTGAAAGAAGAACGTCTGGCGCTTGTTGAAAAGACCGCCGCTGAAAATTCCGCGTCGCGATGGGAATTCATCCGGGGAGAACTTGAGGATACTGCTCTTGTAGACTCCCTTTTTGCCCGGAAGCAGTTCGATATCGTCATTCATCTGGCAGCACAGGCCGGTGTCCGGTACAGCATTGAAAATCCGGGCGCCTATATTTCGAGCAACATAGCCGGGTTTCTTTCGATACTTGAGGCCTGCAGGAACCATCCGCCGTCCCATCTGGTGTATGCGTCCAGTTCCTCGGTTTACGGTCTTAACCGTTCGGATGCGTTCAGCGAACAGGACCGCTGTGACCATCCGGTGAGCATGTACGCCGCCACAAAACGCTCCAATGAACTCATGGCCCATACCTACAGCCATCTTTATAATTTGCCGGTAACCGGGCTTCGATTTTTTACCGTGTACGGACCGCTCGGCCGTCCCGATATGGCGTATTTCAAATTTGCGAACGCCATCATGCAGGATCGTCCGATTGATGTGTACAATAACGGCGATCTTCTGCGCGATTTTACCTATATCGACGATGTAGTACGGGCGATCGTGCTCATAGCAGACAAGCCCGCTGCTCCGGATCCGGATTTTTCCCCCAGGACACCCCTCCCCGATCGTTCCGCCGCGCCTTTCAGGGTCTACAATATCGGTAACGCCCATCCGGAACGCCTTGAACGGTTTATCAGTCTCATCGAGGAGTATCTGGGCAAAACGGCTAAAAAGAATTACCTTCCCATGCAGGACGGTGACGTATACATGACTTCGGCGGACACCGAAGCCCTTGAACGGGCTTTTGGATGGAAACCGGACACCCCGCTTGAGACCGGTCTCAAGCGCTTTATTGACTGGTACAAGGAGAAAAAACCATGGCAACAATAGCAGTAGCAGGAACCGGATATGTAGGCCTCGTCTCGGGTGCGTGCCTTGCGGATTTTGGCAATACCGTTATCTGTGTGGACAACAACCAGAAAAAAATCGACAACCTGAACAAAGGAATGATACCCATTTATGAGCCCGGTCTCGACGATGTTGTGAAACGTAATGTCGCCTCCGGCCGTCTTTCCTTTACCGTTGACATGGCATCTGCCGTTCGTTCAAGCGAAGTCGTTTTTATCGCGGTGGGAACCCCTCCCGCCGATGACGGCAGTGCCGATCTCAGGTACGTTGAAACCGTAGCCCGGGAAATCGCCCGTGCCATGAATGGATACAAGGTAGTGGTGGACAAGAGTACCGTGCCGATCGGTACCGGCAAACGGGTACGTGCCTGGATGCAGGACGAGCTCGCCCGCCGGGCGGACAAACAGGACCATTCCTTCGATGTTGTTTCCAATCCCGAGTTTTTGCGGGAAGGTTCTGCGGTTCAGGACTTTATGCATCCGGATCGTGTGGTAATCGGCTGTGAATCCGAAAAGGCCGGCACGGTCATGAAGGAAGTGTATCGCTCCCTGTACATCAACGAAACTCCCTTTATCGAAACTAATGTCGAAACCGCCGAGATGATCAAATACGCATCGAATTCCTTTCTCGCCGTAAAGATTACCTTTATCAACGAAGTGGCGAATCTTTGCGAAAAAGTCGGCGCGAACGTGCTCGATGTCGCAAAGGCCATGGGCCGCGACGGACGAATCGGTGGAAAATTCCTGCATCCCGGTCCCGGTTACGGCGGAAGCTGTTTCCCCAAGGATACCCGGGCCATGGCCCAGATTGGCCGGGACGCTTCCGAACCACTTTCCATCGTAGAAACAACGATCGAAGCCAACGAACGGCAAAAAGAACGCATGGTGACAAAGATAGAAAACGGACTTGGCGGGAAAGGAAGCCTTACGGGAAAAACCATCGCCGTTCTCGGGCTCGCGTTCAAACCGAATACCGACGACATGCGCGAAGCGCCGGCACTCTCAATTCTTCCCGAACTTGTTGCCCGGGGCGCAACCCTCCGTGTCTGCGATCCCGCATCCCGGGAAGAAGCGTCCTGGCGTCTTGAGTCAATACAGGATTCGCTCCATTGGTGCGAAAATGAATATGATACCATGAAGAACGCCGACGCACTGGTACTCATGACTGAATGGAATCAGTACCGGAATCTTGATCTGGACCGGGTGCGCTCACTTCTCGCCAAACCGGTCTTTTTTGATCTCCGGAACGTATACAAACGAAAAGACCTTGAACAAAAAGGCTTTACCTTCTTCGGAGTCGGCCAGTGATGAAGCTATCGGCATCGGGCGGTATCCGCGTCATTTGTACCATTGTTTTCTTTTTCGCCGCATTTGCCGTAACGGGACAAGAAGTACTTCTTTCCGATCAGGAAGCGTATTATGATACTCTCGCGCTTACCGGAGATGCGGAACGTTCTTATCTTTCATTCCGGACCCTCTCGGATTCCAGACCCGTTCTTCCGGAGGGCGACACCGGACCATGGAACGGTGTGAAGAAAGCGGAACAATACTCCCTCGGTGCTATCGATACCAGAATTTACGGACCGGATCTCTTTGCATCCTACAATTCGAACGCACCACTTGGCCAGAATGACGGACTTCTCTGGCAAGGTAGGGGCGCAAACATGTCCCTGTCCGCGGGAGTACGGTTTGAGGGGTACGGCTTTGAAGCAACCCTGAAACCGGTTATTGCCTGTTCACAGAATGCCGCCTTTGATCTTGCTTCCCCTGCCGCCGCCTATGCCAATCAACCCTTCACCGACAAGGCGGGAGTCTGGGGATATCCCGGTGTTACCTATATAGACGCGCCCCAACGCTTCGGCGATGATGCCGTGTATGACTGGTCCTGGGGCGACTCCGAAATACGTTATTCATGGAAAACGCTCACCGTAGGTTTTGGAACGCAGTCCATCTGGCTTGGCCCCGCACGTATTAATCCGCTCATACATTCAAACAACGCCCCACCGTATCCTAAATTTGATATCGGCGCGCGGCCAACCCGGATCCTGCTTTTTGGTAAAGATTTCGGAACCTTTGAAGCCCGGGCCTTCTGGGGAATGCTCAGCGAGTCCGACTATTTTGACTCCGACGACACCAATGACGAAAATCTCCTGACCGGGTTGAGTGTTTCCTATTCTCCTCCCGTTTCGCATCAACTTGTCATCGGTTTTCACCGAACCATGTTGTCCAAATGGAGCGACCGGGATACCAGCGCGATTTTCGACCTGTTATGGCCGTTTATGGAGAGTTCAGCCGGATTTGATGAGCGTGATCAGCGTGCGTCAATTACGGTTGATTATCTCATTCCCTCCGTCGGACTTGAGCTGTACACCGAATGGGCAAAAAACGATTACAGCACGAACCTTGAATCCCTGCTCCGTTATCCTTTCCATGCACATGCGTTTACCATCGGCGGAAGAAAATCCATTCCGCTGTGGCGGAGCGATTTGCGCGGAGAACTTGTTCTGGAAGTTATCAGCGTTGAAATGAGTCAGGACTTCCAGTTTTCCTGGCCATCGACTTTTTATGCCCATCACATTATAACACAGGGGTATACCAATTGCGGACAATGGATTGGTGCCGGTATGGGAACAGGCGGAAACTCGCAATACGCGGGCTTTACCGTGTACCACTCCCGCGGATCGGTCGGAGTTCATGTGCAAAGGATCAATCCGGACAATGATGTTCTGTTTGCACGCGCGGTAAAAACAACCGATGCCGGCACAAGTCCCGATCCGGGACGTGCGGACTCCTCCTGGTATCAGTTCAAGACTTCCCTGGTGTTCGGTGTTACCGGCATGTACCGGGTCTGGAACGGGTTTTCGGTATCCGCCGAAACGGCATACAACCTGTTGCTCAACCCGACGTATGAAAACGACAACTACAACGATGGTCCAAAATGGCACAACTTCCGTGTAGCGCTCGGGTTTTCGTATCAATTATAAGGATATGGTGAAACAATGACATCGTTTCCGCGACAGATGAAAAGCGTACTATCACTTCTCGAACGAAAAGAAAAAGTACAACTATTGTTTCTGATTGCCGGCTCCATACTACTTGGCATTATTGAAGTTCTCGGCGTAAGTTCAATCATGCCGTTCATTGCGGTGGCCTCACAGCCGGAACTGATCAGGACCAATGAGTATCTGGCGGCAATCTATTCGGCGCTGAATTTTTCGAGCGATCGTTCTTTTCTTGTGGCGCTTGGAATGCTCATGCTTGTATTCATTATTATCCGTAATGCCTATCTCGGATTCTTTCATTACGCGCAAACCCGTTTCACCAGCATGAGACGGCATTCGCTGTCCCTGAAACTCTTCAAGGTATACATTTCCCAGAAATATCCGTTTTTCCTGAACAAGAACAGTTATGAGTTTGTGAAAAATGTCATAAATGAAATCGACCATATGGTAAACGGCGCCATACTGCAGATAGTTAACCTGATTACGTACATATTCCAGATCATTCTGTTAAGCGCCTTTCTCTTTTACATCAATCCCTTTACTACGCTGCTCATAACGTCAGCGCTGGTATTTGTATATGGTCTTATCTTTTTCGTTATTAAAAAAGAAGTACGACGACTCGGGAAAGAGCGGTACCGCATGAATACACTCAGGATGCGGGTAGTAAATGAGGCATTCTGGGGAATCAAGGAAACGAAAATAACCGGATGCGAAAAGTCCTTTGTCAGTTCATTTACGGAACCGTCGAAACAATTGTCGAAAAACTATACAAAAGAAGAAGTAATCGGTGTTATTCCGAAATACATCCTTGAAATTGTCGCGTTCAGTTCCATCCTGCTTTTTATCATGGTGACCATAATCAAATCGGAAGATTTTACCAAGGTCATTTCTTCAATAAGCGTATATGCCTATGCCGGTTACCGTCTCATGCCTTCGGTTCAAAGTCTGTTCCGCGCTTTCAGCAAGTTCAAGTACAGCATGCCGGCAGCGACAAAAATTGTCCAGGAGTTTCAAAACCGTTTTGCGGAGCGGGATCTCATTGAAGACGCGGTTCCCCGGATGGATTTCTCACGGGAAATCGGGTTGAATACCGTTACGTTTACCTACGCAGGTACCACAACCAGTGTTCTGAAAGACATCAATTTGACCATTCCGGTAAACACCCTGGTCGGCTTCGCCGGAAAAACAGGATCAGGAAAAACGACACTCGTGGATATCATTCTCGGATTGCTCATTCCACAGGAAGGGTCGATCCTGATAGACGGAACGCCGGTAACCTCCGCAAATATACGGAACTGGCAGCAGAATCTCGGCTATGTTCCGCAGAGCATTTATCTTTCAAACGATACCATTGCGTCCAACATTGCGTTCGGTCACACCGGCGATACCATTGATTTCAAGGCAGTCCGTGACGCGGCAAAGATGGCGCAGATAGACGACTTCATCATGAACGAACTTCCCGAGCAGTATGAAACAAAAATTGGCGAGCGGGGAATTCGCCTTTCCGGCGGACAGCGGCAACGTATCGGTATTGCCCGCGCGCTGTACCGGAATCCGTCTGTTCTCGTCATGGACGAAGCAACATCGGCTCTGGACAACCAGACTGAAAAGGACGTCATGGCGGCCATAGACGGACTTTCAGGAAAAAAGACCATCATCCTCATTGCCCACAGGCTAAGTACGCTTAAAAAATGCGATCAGATTTTTTATCTGGAACAAGGGGTAATAACCCGCCGCGGTACCTATGAGGAACTATTTGCTGATGAACACTGACATGATTGAAATTACCGACGACGCGGAAATAAAGACGCTTCTTCTGGGAATACTGCTTGCGGTGGACGATTTCTGTAAAAAGAACGGGATTTTTTATCATCTGGCAAGCGGAACCTGTCTTGGAGCCGTCCGGCACGGCGGGTTCATACCCTGGGATGATGACATTGATATACGTATGCCGCGTCCGGATTATGACAAATTCATAACGCTCACCGGAGGTCGTGTAGCTCCGGGCTATACTGTCTTGTGTACAGAATACAATCGGGCGCATATGTACCCCTTTGCCAAGGTGTGCGACGAACGGACTTTTTGCAAGGAAACCCGGAGCAAAACCATTACAGAGAACGGTCTATCAATAGATGTTTTTCCTGTAGATGGTACCCCTGCCGATTACGATGAATATGAAAGGGAACACCGGAAAATCCGTTTTTGGAGACGGTGGAACATGTATGCGGGGACCGGAATCTATTTCAGCGATAATCCCCTCTTTACCCTGCCCCGTCTTTGTATGGTAGGACTTGCAAAATTGACTGGTTGCGCGTTCTTTATCCGCAAGATCACCCGTATAGCAACCCGGCACGAGTACGAAACAAGCGAGTATGTCGGTCTCACTGTCTGGGGATATGGAAGCGGACGCGAACGGATACAAAAAAAGTACGTGGATAAAACAATTCCCATGCGTTTCGAAGGGTATGAATTTCCCATTCCCGCGGGATATGATGAGTACTTGAAAACAATGTACGGGGATTACCGTGCGTTGCCGCCGGCAGATAAACAGGTCGCACGGCATGATTATCGTGTGTACTGGAGAAAAGGGACAGCATGAAACGAGTATTAACCTATGGAACCTACGATCTTTTGCATTACGGGCACATCAATCTTTTAAAACGTGCGAAAGAGCTGGGTGATTATCTCATTGTTGCGCTCTCCACCGACGAGTTCAATCTCGCGGAAAAGGGAAAAAAATCCTATTTCACCTATGAACAGCGAAAATCAATGCTCGAGGCGATTCGCTATGTTGATCTCGTAATCCCGGAAGAGTCCTGGGAACAAAAAACAATCGACATACGGAAATATCATGTGGATACCTTCGTTATTGGCGATGACTGGGAAGGAAAATTCGATTTTCTCAATGAATTGTGTACGGTAGTGTATCTTCCCCGTACTCCGGAAATATCAACAACACAGATAAAAAATGAAGCCGGTCAGAAAACTTAAGCGGAAGGTCATTCGATTCTTATTCAGGGAACAATGGTCAATTCTCCTCTGTGATCAAAATGGTACTCCCCTGAAAGAAATCATCCCGCCGTCCGACCGGATTTGGGCAGACCCCTTCCCGGTCTGTCATGACGGGCGCATGTATCTTTTTCTCGAAGAGCAGGTTGTCGGCGGGAAAGGGATACTCGGCTGTATGGAAATACATGAGGACCTTACACACGGACCCGTTATCCCGGTTCTGACGCTTCCCTATCACCTGTCATGGCCCAATGTCTTCCCCTTAGAAAAAAAGGGAAAAACAGAATGGTACATGATTCCGGAATCAAACCGGGCAGGTTCTATCGAATGTTATCGGGCTACACGATTTCCGTTTGAGTGGGTTCATGATTCCACGCTGATGACCGGAGTACGTGCGGCCGATCCGGAACTATTCCATGACGGCAGTACCTGGTTTCTGTTCGCGTCGATACAGGATGGCGTGCATGGAATGAACGATTCCCTTTTTGTGTTTCACAGTCCGGACTTTCCTTCTTCCGACTGGAAACCCTTGCCGGGAAACCCGGTGATAACCGGAAGAACAAGAAGCCGGATGGCGGGGAAAATGTACCGGGACGAGAATGGTCTTCTCGTTCGCCCCGCTCAATACAGCAAGGGCGACTACGGTCAACGGATAGTGCTCAATCGTGTTGAGACCCTTTCAACAACAGAATACCGTGAGAAAACCGGAAAAACTGTTTTTCCTGAGAGAGAACTCAAAGCTGTATGTACCCATACCTGGAATCCCTGCGGACCGTACATTTTCCGCGACATAAAGAAACGATTCTTCGATCCCCGGTGGGGACGAAAAAAGCAAGGAACTGAAGCATGACGATCCTCGGCATATTTATCAACAATGAAATCCGCACCGGTGCGAATCGAAGGTACCTTGAACTCATGGAAGGTCTTGCTGAACGGGGGAATACGGTCCGGGTCCTCATGAATACCCATCTGGATTACAAACCGGTGCATTTTGAACGAATAGCGATACCGGTCGATTACACCCGTAAAAAATTCCCTCCGGCTTCCCTGCTGTTGTTCTTCAAACTCAGGGACATGAAACGGGAGATACTCAAAAAAATCGCCGGTACCGAATGGATACATATTCACAGCGACATGAACCTGTCGGCCGCGCTGTATCTCAAAAAGCGAACGAGAGCGAAGCTCTTCTACGCTGTTCGCTGCAACGATATCACCCGTGCGCGGATTCTCATGAAACAGGGCGGGTATTCAGTACCCGAAAAAATCGCTTCGCTTGTATACATTCAAAAAAAGAAAAGCCGCGAAAAGAAAATTGCCCGTCACGCGGAACGGATAACCTTCATGAATCATGATGACCGCAATCATTTTGTATCCCGAACTCATGTTGCTGAGCAAAAAACATCGGTTATTCCAGGAAATATCGGTCTCCCCCGTTTTACGGAAGAATGGAAAGAGAAAAATGCTTCAAATAGAGTTCAGAAACTCGTATACGCTGGTGCGCTTTCCGCTTCAAAAGGGTTTTACCTTCTTCTGGATTTGCTTCTTGAACTCAGGAAACGCGGGTATCCTTACATAAAACTGTATGCGTTGGGTAGAACCGCCGGGAAGAATGATCTGTTTGCGCATATCAAGGACCTGGGCCTTGGAGATCAGATTATCTTTACCGGATATGTGAATCCATTTTCCCATTTTGCCGAATCTGATCTTTTTGTATATCCAACACTGTATGATGCCTGGGGCGATGTCGTGATGGAAGCAATGTATACCGGTTGTCCTGCCATTGCGTCCGCGGTAGGCGGGCTTCCCGATCTTCTCAAATACCCCGAGCTGCTTTTTGAACCGGGGAATGTTTCGCACATGGCCGACATGGTAGAACGCGCGATAACGGATCCGGAATACTATCAGCAGCTCAGAAATTTGTGCGCATCCCGCGTTCCGGAATTGACCTTTGACTGGGTTGAGCGGTTCGAAGCGGAGATGAAAGGTACTCAAGGCGAACGGTAATGAATATACTGGTAGTGACCAACACATGGCCAAGTTTATCTGAAGTATTTGTAAAAAATCTGGTTGATGGTCTTTTGGAACGGAATAGTTCCGTTACCGTTTTGTGCAAGAAATCCAAAGGATCACGAACGACTGGATACCATGGACACGGGGGATCTATACTCTATTTCACAGCAAAAAAAACAATTGTTACAATGATTCACTTGCTGCTGGTACTCCCCGTATTTTTTTTCTTAAAACCATCAGCATTCTTTTCTTTATGGGGAAACCTTGCCATTCATCATGATTTCAGCACCCTGCTTGCTCCTTTGGCGTGGTTTCAGGTACGGAATGAACGGTTTGATGCGATTCATTGTCAATTCGGCTATCTCGGTAATATCGGCTTGATCTTGAAAAAAGCCGGGATTACAACTGGTCCGGTAATAAGCTCCTTCCGCGGATCAGACATCAGCTCCTATTACAAAAGAAAACCGACCGTGTACCGTGTCCTTAAACGTAAGGGCGATCTCTTTTTTCCGGTTTGTGCTGAATTCAGAGACAGACTTGTACGACTCGGATTTCCCGAAAAGTCCATTCGTATATACCATTCTGCAATCGAGCTGAAAGATTTTCCGTTCAGATCTACCAACCTGATACATGACTCCGAACTTAGAATAGTTTGCGCCGGTCGTCTCGTTGAAAAAAAGGGCTTTTCCTATGCCATTGAAGCCTTGCGGCACTTGGTACAAAAAGATCCTGGGTACCGTATGGTCATTGCCGGTGACGGCCCCCTTGCCGAAGAATTGCGGAAAACGGCCGTATGCGAGGGTGTAGCCGATCACGTACAGTTTACTGGTTGGGTAGATCAGGAAACACTGAGATCTTTGCTTGAACATGCTGCAGTTTTTTTAGCAACGAATATTGAATCTAAAAGCGGAGATACCGATGGAATCCCCAATATTGTCAAAGAAGCCATGGCAACAGGTGTTCCGGTAGTCGCCTTTGACCATCCCGGTCTTCAGGAATTGATCGTGCACCGCACAAGCGGACTACTGGTTCCTTCACGGGATGTACCGGGAATTATTTCTGCAATTGAAGAACTCCGTAATGAAACGCTGCGGAAAAAAATATGCAAAAATGCCCGACAAACAATTGAAAAGGAGTATTCCAAAGAAGCTCAGGCGCGGTATCTTGAACAACTGATACAGGAGAATTCCGAAAAATGAGAATAACAGTATTGTCCTTTTATGACCGGATCAGTCTCTTTCACAGTCTCAAACCTTTTTTGTTTTCACGCCACAAGGATTTATTTACATTTACCAACAAACCTGACTATTGCATCAAGAAGGATAAAAATCGGATTCTTTTTCTGGATAGATGGTTCCTGAAACCTGATCATGTTGACATCAAGTTGCTTTCACAACTTCGGGATAAATACCGTGTGATTTTTTTCTTTAATGGAAATGCAGGCGGCGGGATAATTCGTCCCGAAGTTCTTCCTTACGTGGACCGCTTTTTCAACAAGAGCTTGTTCAGGGACAAAACGCTGTATCAAAAAAAGCTGTATGGTGATGAGTTATTCACTGACATATCCCATAAAAAATACGGTATAACTGATCCGGATCCATGTGAGCGACAGGTTGTGAATGATCCTACGATGCTTGATAAACTCGCGATATCGTGGAACATCGGCGTGGGAGACTTCCCGAAACTGAAATACCGCCAACGGTCAGCGGTTGCCCTTGCACGGACTTTTGGTGCTCCGGTGGCAAAACTGTTCCACAAGAATAGTGTTCTTTCACCGGACAAAATCCCGCAGAACAGCGGTCAATATCCGGTGAACGCCCGTTGGGGAGGACCGGCACGCCCTACTCTTCTCCATCACAGAACAATGATGCTGGAACAAATCGCAGATGATCCGCGTTTTCTTGTCGGAAAAGTATCACAGAATCAATACAATCGTGAAATAAAAAACAGTAAAATCACCCTGAGTCCCTTTGGTTGGGGCGAAGTATGCTTCAGGGATTTTGAAGCAGTATTAAACGGAAGTCTTCTGGTAAAACCGGACATGTCGCATCTTGAAACCTGGCCCGATATCTTCATTCCTGGTGAAACCTACGTACCGATTGAATGGGATGGATCTGATCTTGTTGAAAAGATAGACTTCTTTCTCAATAATGAATCCGCATTACGCAAGGTGGTTCAAAATGCTTTCGATAATTATCATGAACAGATAAAGACCATTGATGATCGAATGGATTCCATTTTGAATTTGATCGAGGAGTATTAGTATGGGAACAACGCTACCGGAAAATCAGCAACAGATTGCGGATAATCTGTATGCCGTCACAAGGATTCTTGAGAAAAAGGGGATACCGTATGTTCTTGAAGGTGGAACTCTTTTGGGCGCAATCCGGGAAAACAGATTTCTTCCCTGGGATGATGATGTCGGAATAGCTGTCCCGGCCGAACTCTTTTTTGATCAAATGGAAGCCCTGGTACAAGAACTCACTAATTCGGGTTTTATAGCCGGATACCGTGACAATACTTTCGAGAACTGTAAAATTAATGTACATCGTGATGATGCCCGTTTTGAACTATTGGGATGGTATGCTCGTGGCTCCTGGCGTAGAAGAACGCGATATCGAATGCCCCGTAAATTTCTTGAAGAGAGAACACGCATCAATTTTTTCGGATATGATTTCTATTGCCCAAAAGATTTTGTGAAGTACCTTCGTCATTTTTACGGTAACTGGAAAGTTCCGAAAAAAAGCGGTCGTTTTTTTACCTTTTATTGTTTTGATCAGAAAAAATTCTGGAATAAACAAATCAGAAAAGTATTTCCGTTTATTCCCCGTATCTGATCATGGGTTTTGCGTT
>ERZ795049.523-NODE-523-length-56273-cov-12.099755_pt1 | contig 56273 bp, 55 predicted proteins | sample MGYA00375133_ERZ795049 | MGnify/ENA primary metagenome ERZ795049 (study PRJEB30178, sample SAMN05720147) | activated sludge metagenome | isolation source: anaerobic digester from wastewater treatment plant | place: Japan | collected 2015-04-20 ... | reverse complement strand
CCGCCAAGAAAGTCTCTATAAAACTTTGGTGATTTAGTAAAATAGAGTTATGAAGGGAATTATTTATATAATGACGACGGCTGTTTCTGGTCTAATAAAAATAGGTCAAACTGGCAGTGCTAATTTTCAAGAACGGATGCGATTTCTTGAGGCAAATGGTTATTATAACGTTTCTGGCCTTAAAAGATTTTTTGCGATTGAACTTAAAGATTATGTCGACAAAGAAAATCTTTTAAAGGAAATTTTTAATAAACATCGTGTTGGAGATAGTGAACTATTTGCCCTCGATTATGATTTAGTGCAACAACTTTTGCTGTCGTTTGACGGTAAAGTGATTTATCCTAAAAATGTAAACAAGGAAAAGGAATTTGATAAAGTTTCAAAAGCTAGAGAGCAAGGGGCAAAATTTAGTTTTTATAAAAAAGGAATCAAGGATGGAGAAAAAATTATTTTTGTAGCTGATAAAGAAATTATTACAAAAGTGACTGGTGAACGTGAGGTGGAGTATGATAAACAGATTTGGAAACTTTCGCCGTTGACCTATAAAATATATGAACAAAAAGGGAAGTTAAATGATAGTGGAACATATCGAGGAGCGGCTCATTGGCAATATAAAGGAAAGAAATTAATAGATTTGCCTGATATTAATTATAATCATGACAAATAATATTAAGCTGAGTTTATGAATTGATTATGCCAGTTTTTAATGATTTAAATTTAGACAAGTGGAAAGAATCGGAAATTTTGACTGATAGTCTTTGGATAATTCCAGAAAGAGATAAAACAGGAAAGCATAATGGTTTTTATCACGGAAATTTTATTCCACAAATTCCTCATCAAGTAATTTTAAGATATACAAAGAAAAATGATATTGTACTTGATCCGTTTTTAGGAAGTGGAACAACTGCTTACGAAGCAGAAAGATTAAATAGAAATTTTATTGGAATTGATATCCAGAAAAAGCTTATTGATTATGTTAGTAAAAATATTGAACCAAAAGATAATTTTTCGGAATTAATTACTGGCGATAGTACAAAAAATGAAACTTTTGAAGGAATAAAAAGGATTTTAAAAAATTATAAAAAGAAAAATGTTCAACTAGCAATTCTACATCCGCCTTATGCTGATATCATAAAATTTAGTGATTTGAAAGATGATTTATCAAATGCAAAATCCCTAAAAGATTTTTTGAATAAATTTGCAGAGGTTTTAAAAAATACAATAGATATTTTGGAAAATGGCAGATATTTAGTGATTGTTATTGGTGACAAATATTCTGCTGGGCAATGGATTCCTTTGGGGTTTTATTGTATGAATGAAGCTCAAAAATTAAGACTAACTTTAAAAAGCATTATAATAAAGAATGTGACTGGTAATCGTGGTAAACAAAATAAGGAAGCAATTTGGCGATATAGAGCACTTACGAGTGATTATTACATTTTTAAGCACGAGTATATTTTAATTTTTAAAAAATAATTATGGAATACATTAAATCAAAATTATCTGATGATTTAGCTAAAAAAATTATCGGAAATCAAGATAATGCGATTAAATATTTATTGTGCTTGAATGATATAAAGCCAATCAAAAGTTTGAAATTCAAAACTATCACTCGCGGGCAAAATGCTGGTAAAAAAGTTTTGAATATGAAAACGAGTGAACTTTGGAAAGCTATTGTCGACAGTTGGGATTATGAAGAAAGTAAAAAAATTATCAGAGATATTTTTAAGCAAACTGAAAAATATAAAAGTGGAAAAGAAGCTGACAAAGCAATGGATATTCTTATCAAAGAATGGCAGTCTTTAAAATTAGGCAATATAGCATGGCCTTTTTCACAGGGTGCTTTTGATGAGTTTGTACAAAGAATAAACTCTGAAAAAGAAAATGGTTTTATAAGAGATGAAAAAGTAAAAGTTGCAGCGGTGAAGTACAGAAGGATAAAAGAAATTAACACTGTTAGAAACGATTTTATAGAAACTTTAATTTTTGAAAAAAATAATAATATTTTACCAACACTTAATCATAGACGCGGTGTTGATTTTTTTATAAATGGAATTTCTTTTGATCAAAAGGTTGCTAAAAGTCCGACAGGCGAATTCAAAAGGCATTTTAAAGATAATTGGCGAGAAACTGCAATCAAAAAACCGGAGCTGGTTGCAAAATATCTTTATAAATACCAAGATGAGGGTAGATTTGGAGCCGATCCAAGATTATTGGTTGTTTACATTGATGAGGATGTTTCAATAGATAAAATCAGGAAGATTATAAACAAGACTGATTTAAACAATCCGATTGAAATAAATTTTACTTATAAACACAAGATTCAAGGCGAGAAAAATTATAAAGTGCCTTGTTTTGTAATTTTATTGCACAACTAAAATCATGAATTATATTGGTAGCAAATTATCACTATTAGAATTTCTGGAAGAGTCAATTAATAAAGTGATTGATAAAAACTGTCATACTTTTTGCGATTTATTTGCAGGGACTGGAATTGTTGGAAGTTATTTTAAAAAAAAAGGTTATAGAGTAATTGCTAATGATATTCAATATTACAGTTATGTTTTAAACAGACATTATATTGGAAATCATAAGGAATTAAAGTTTAAAAAACTAATAAAGGAAATTCCTGATTTAAAAAATATTGATATAAAAAACAGAAAAGGTTTTGTTTGTAACTATTTATCAAATTTAAAAGGAATAAAAGGATTTATTTACAAAAATTATTGTTTTGGTGGGACTAGAAATAAAAAAGAATCAAGACAATATTTTTCAGATAAAAACGGGATGCGCTGTGATGCTGTCCGTCAGAAAATTGAAAAGTGGAAAAAGCAAGATTTAATTTCTGATGATGAATATTATTTTTTGATTGCTAGCTTAATCGAATCAATTGATAAATATGCAAATACAGCTTCTGTATACGGGGCTTTTTTGAAAAAAATAAAAAAGATGGCTCAAAATAATTTTGTCTTAAAACCTGTTACTTTAATAATAAATAACCAGAATCATAAGGTTTTTAACGAAGATATAAACAAAATAATAGAAAAGGTTAGTGGTGATATTTTATATTTAGACCCACCATATAATCAAAGACAGTACGCAACTAATTATCATATACTTGAAACTATCGCAAGGTATGATAATCCTAAAATTCACGGAAAAACTGGCTTACGAGAATATCAAAACCAAAAGTCGCTTTATTGTTCAAAAACACAAGTAAAAAATGTATTTAAAGATTTAATTTTAAAAGCAAAAGCAAGATATATTTTTTTAAGCTATAACAATGAAGGTTTGATGACATTAGATGATATTAAGGAGATAATGAGTCTACGAGGTAAATATGGATATTTTATGAAAAAACACAATCGTTTTAGGGCAGACAAATCAAAAAATAGAAATTATACGGCCAATAAAACAACCGAATATTTACATTATGTAATTTGTGATAAGTGTTAAGATTGCTTAATGTGGGGAAAAATAGTTGATTTTGCTTATATCGTTTACGGTAAAATCCGTCGCTATTTTCATTTGGGGAATTTTAGAAAAAAGCATATTTTTTTTAGATTTGCAGACGATAAACTTCAAATAGCTAGTGTTGATCATCATGATTTTGTTTCGGGAGTTCAAAAGAAAATAAATAAATTAGCCAACGGTTCTGACCGGGAAAAATTTATCAAAATGGCATTGATTCGGGCTTTGGACGGCTGCAATTTTATAATATTTTCAGTGGTGGGAGAGAGTAATAAATTTATTCAATTTTGGACTGGGGAACATGAACTTAAATATAATTTTTTTGCTAATGATGCCAACAGACTTAAAAATTGTTTTTTGTCGGTAATTGGGTTATTAAGCGAAATGGGGTTTGTTAATGATTCGGTGGCGGAGTATAAAGGTCGAATGACTTTTAAGATTGATAAAGGTAGAGACTATATTTCGGTTGATGCCAATTTTAGAAAAGATTTGAATTTGGCTACTGATTTTGTCTATATTGTCTTTAAACAGATTTATAAAACCAAGGGTAATAAATTAGTGGCAAAGGTGGGATAGTAGTCTCTGCTGGTATCGTAACGATTAGTTTTGATTGTTATAATCGACTATGAAAAATAAACATATAGTGGTGGCGGGGGTGGTGGTTGAAAAAGACAGCAAATATCTTTTAGTTCAAGAAAAGAAAGAGTTAGTTTATGGACTGTGGAATTTACCTGCCGGAAAGGTGGATGAAGGAGAAACAGTGGAAGAAGCAGCGGTAAGAGAAGCCAAGGAAGAAGTTGGTTACAAAGTGAGATTAATTAAAAAAATCTATGTAGATCAAAAACCTATACATGTGTTTTCGGCAGAAATTGTTGGTGGAAAATTTGAATTTCCCAAAGATGAAATTTTGGATGCTAAGTGGTTTACTTTTGAAGAAATTAGGAAGATGAAAGATAAATTGCGAGGAAATTGGATTATCGAGTCAATAAATGCTTTTAAGAAAGGTTGATGAGTTTGGAGTTGATTTCGGCGGCAGAGTAAGTGTTGTTTAAGATAACAAAAAATGTTTTAAAGTAGTTTTAATGATATAAATGACTTTATGGGCAAAAAGAAGTGGCTTAAGTTTGATTTGCATATGCACAGCAATCATAGCGACGGGGTGAGTAGTGTCAAAAAAATGATTTTGACGGCCAAAAAGAAGGGGTTGGATGTGATTGCAATTACAGACCATAATCAGTCAGTAGAAATTGAGACGGAGAAGATATATGAAAAGTATGGTATTTATGTGATTCCCGGCTGTGAATTGTCGTTTTTTCGAGGACATTTTTTGGTGTTGGGATTGGAACCGAAAATTGTCAATAAAAAGATTAAAGAAGCAAAAATAAAAAAGACAACATCAACAACAATGAGTGGCAGAAAAAAGATAGAAGATCTGTTAAGGTTTTTTGTTGAAAAAGGAGCGTTGGTGATTGTGGCTCATCCGGAAATACCGACCGGAATTATGTCAACTCGGAAAAGTTTTTTGGTCAAATTGTACGAAAAAGGTCTGATTCACGGGGCCGAAACTCACAATGGTGATCTGGAAAGAAAATTTGGCAGAAAAGTTTATTGGATATGGCATAAAATAGCCAAAAAAACGATGATAAAGTTAAATATACCACCGTATGCTGACAGTGATGCTCATATTGCCAGTCGGGTGGGATATCGGTTTAATATGGTGAAAATGACTGATCCAAGAAAATTATTGGAAACTTTAAAAATAGGTAAAATTGAAATCAAGCACGGAACGGGAGGAAGTTTAAAACCGGTTAAGGAAAAGGTTTAATTTTTGCCCCAGAGATAGTAAAATTGTTTAAGATGAAAAAACTAATCAAGAAAGCAGAAAAATTAGAAGCAAACGAGCTGACGAAAATGTTGGCTGATTTAGAGAAAATATTAAATGAAACTTTTGGGAAAAAGGCACCAAAAATGCCACAATCGATGGTTGATTTTTTGGTTAAGTACGGACCTTATTTGGTGATATTTGGAGTAGTGTTGACGACAATTGGGATTTTTCAGACAATTGGCTTAGTTAACGGATTGGCGCCGATAGGAAGATGGGGTATCTACAATTATGGCTTTGGACCGGGATTTTGGATAATGGAAATATTGTTATTAATCCCATTGGCAATAGAGGCAATGGCGATATCACCACTGATGAAAAAAGAAATAAAAGGTTGGAGATTATTGTTTTATGCCTCACTAATAAGCACGGTTATAGGGATTTTTAGGCTAAAATTAGGGATAACTTTGGTGGAGGCGGTGATCAGTTGGTATATTCTGTTTCAGGTCAGAAAAGAATATAAATAGTGACAGTGGAGAGACGATATAGCCAGAAAACTTCGGAGTTAGTGGAAATAGGATTAAGTTCGACTCGATTTTTGACCAAAGAGGGAGGAAAAATAGTTTCGCAAGCATTGGTAGTGGAGTACAAAAATCAAGTGTCGGTGCCGTTTGGATATGTGGTTTACATCAATACTCAATTGAATCAAAGGGGGTTAGGATTAGGACGAGAAATTCTTGGAAGAATAAATAAATTTTTGGAGGTAAACAAATTGACAGGAGTGTTGGAAAATAAAATTGGTGAAGGTATTCCAGGCAATGATTGGTATCAAAAACACGGCTGGAGAGAATCTATAAAATATTTAGGATGGATGACATACGGCGATATGGCAGAAGAGTCACAAAAAGATGAAATGATTGAATATTTGATTAATCAACAGATTGAAACAACTTATGATTTTGAGATAGAAGGAATTGATATTGACAGACAATCGTAGAAAAAGAGTGAGTTTGAGCTTATAATCTAGATTATGGAAGTTAAAGAAAAATTAAATTTAATCACCCGAAACTGCGAAGAGGTTTTGACTGAGATAGATTTAGAAAAATTGATTAAAAGTGGAACGGAATTGAGACATTATATCGGTTTTGAGATATCGGGATTGGTTCATTTGGGAACTGGGTTGATGTCGATGGGTAAAATTGCTGATTTTTTGAAGGCGGGAGTGAAGTGTAAAATATTGTTGGCTGACTTTCATTCGTATTTAAACAACAAATTGGGAGGAAATTGGGATAATATCCGAGTAGCCACCGAAGGTTACTTTAAAAGCGGTTTGGTGGCATCATTGAAGTGTTTTGGAGTCGAGTTGGGAGAAGTGGAATTTATTACCGGTCAAAATCTATACAAGAATAATCTGACTCATTGGGAAACATTTATGGAAGTTGGGAAACATGTGACTTTGTCACGAAATTTAAGATCGATTTCAATTATGGGCAAAAGTCAGGGAAAAGAGGTGGATATGGCAACGTTGTTTTATCCCCCACTGCAAGTGGCGGATATTTTTACCTTAGGAGCAAACTTGGCTCATGCAGGCATGGATCAACGCAAGGCTCACGTGATTGCCAAGGATGTGGCCAAAAAACTAACAATTAATCCTCTAAAAAATTCCCAAGGAGAGGTAATTTCACCAATTGCGATTCACCATAAATTGATTGCTGGATTGACCGGGCCGGAAAAAGATGAAAATGATAATGAATCCTTAAAGATGAGTAAGTCAAAACCAAACAGCGCTATTTTTATTCATGACACTCCTGACGAAATCAGAAACAAAATCAGAAAAGCCTACGGACCACCGAAAGAGATTGAATTTAATCCGTTGATAAATTGGGTGGAAACATTGGTGTTTTGGGGTGAAAAAACCGGTGAGTTTAAAATCAGTCGACCGGAAAGATATGGTGGAGATGTTGTTTACACTGAAATAGACAAATTGATAGCTGACTACAAGTCGGAAAAACTGTATCCGATGGATTTGAAAAACGGATTGGCGGAGTGGTTGATTGAAAAGTTGGCGCCGGCAAGAAAATATTTTGAAAAACCGGAGGCAAAAGAAAACTTGGAGAAAATGAGAGAATTTTTGGCAAAAAAATGAGACTTTTAGTGCATAGTTGTTGTGCCGATTGTTTAGTGAAGCTGACGAAGGTTTTAGAGGGAGAAAAATTGGAAATAACGGCTTATTTTTATAATCCCAATATCCATCCGAGAGCGGAATACTTATCGAGATTAAAAGCGATTCAACAAATTGCTGATGAAAATAAAGTTAAATTGACGGTGGCAGACTGGAGTCCGAAAGAATGGTTTGAAGTCAATAAAAATAATTTCAAAAAGCCAGAAAGGTGTTGGAGATGTTGGCAATTGAGGCTTAAAAAAAGTTTTGAATATGCTAAAAAATATGGGTTTGAAGCGGTGACGACTACCCTACTAACAAGTCATTATCAGGATAGAGATAAAATCGAAGAGATTGGAAAAAACTTGGAGAAAAAATATAAAATAAAGTTTTTAGCGCCAAAAAATATAGTTACCAATATAAAAACCAAAGGGTTTTATAAACAAAACTATTGTGGTTGTTGTTTTTCACTGACAGAGGCATGGAAAATTAAATTTAGTAAGATATGAGCCATTATAAAACTGCTAAAATAGACTTATGAAAAACAAAAAAGTATATCGAAATCAAGATGATGAATTGGTGGCTGGGGTGTGTAGCGGACTGGCGGAATATTTTGAAATAGATGCTACTTTAATCAGGATTATTTTTATAGTTTTGGGAATAAGTGGTGGAAGTGGAATTTTGATTTATTTGATTTTGTGGTTATTGATTCCTAGAAAAGATAAGATAAAAATAGAAAAAGAAATAGAAGGTAAGGCAGAAATAATAGCTAAAAAAATTAAAAAAGAAGTTAAAACCGAAAAAAGATCAGGTAATTTTTTTGGAATGATTTTGGTGATAATCGGTGGAGCCTTGCTTATAGAAGAAGTAGCACCTAAATTTATTAACTGGGACTATTTTTGGCCAGTGACGCTGATGACTCTGGGTTTTTATCTAATTTTTCGGAAAAGATAATTATTCCCGACAACAATCAAGAATTTTATTGATAACATTGCTAATGGAACTGAGGAGGTCTTTTCGAGGGAGGGGTTTGTCGGCAGATTTGAATTTGGGTTTGACAGTGGATTGGTCAACTAAACCGAGATTAAGACCCCAAAAAAGGTTATAAAGATCAAAAGATTTTTTGAAGTAAGAATTGGCTTCTTTTTTATCACCTTTGGTGAGGTGCTTAGTGCCAACCTCCATCAATCTCATAGAAGCGGCCAACAAATGTTTACTGATACACCAGACTTCGCCTTGACCTTCTTTGACAATTTTTTTCATCAGTTCTTTTCGCATTTCCCGGGCGGTGTTAAGAATGTCGAGGTATTTAACTTGACCCAACTTTTGGGAAGTAAAGAACATATGTTCTTCAATGCTAATGAGGTTCATAATGGCCATGGATAAATCTTCACCGGAAGAAAGATCCATAAGATGGCCTTTTTCTAAATCTTTGGCTTTGTTGATAAATTTTTGGATGTCTTGATTGGTAACCATAGTAATAAAAAATTTATAATTTAAAAATTAATTTAAAAATAAGGGTAAAAAAGGCTAAAATGCCAAGAGGAAAGATAACTTTTTGGAATTGAAAAAGAATTTTACCACCGTTGAGAAGCCGACTGCGGCGGTCAATAAAAATACCTAAACCCCAAATAAATAAACCTAAGGTCTGACCTAAAATAACTTTGTCAATTCCTAAAATTTTATTATTGATACCGCCGGTTTGACCGGTAAAAATAAAATAAAACAAGGTGAGAAGATATATGAGCAAGGAAAGAATAATAGGACTGCCAAAAACTCTGTGCTTAATTTTGCCAGCCAACCAGAAGGAAATGGCGGTATTAAAACCAGAAATCCATAAAGAAACCAAAAAATCGTCAATACCAAGTTTTTGGGCTAAAAGCATACCACCACCGACAGTAATAATACAGACAGGACACTGAGCATAGGCGGCTTTGACAAAAATCATAGTTTATTTTAACAAAAGAGGTTGACAGCGCGGACAATAAAAAGTCCCCCGACCCCCAAGACTAATCCTAACAATTGGAGTGTGGCAAACTGAACAAGGTTTGTTTTGACGTTGATAAACACGAAAATGATATTGATGTCGACCAAAACTGCCGTCGGGACGGATATATTTATTATCCTTGGCAGTGGAGCCACCGTGACGAATAGATTCTTTGATGAGCTTGATAAGATTTTTGTGAAGATTTTTAGCCTGAGAGAAGGTAAGTTGATTGGCTGGAGTTTGAGGATGGATTTGACTGAGAAACAGAGCATCGTTGGCGTAAATATTGCCAGTACCGGCAAATTTTTGTTGATCAAGAAGAACAACTTTAATGGGACGACGAGATAATTGAAGCTGGTTAAAAAAATAGGTCGAGGTAAATTTGGAATCTAGGAGATCGAGACCAACAGATTGTTGAAATTGAGCTAATTTTTTGGGGGTAAATAATTTAGCCCAACCGAATTTGCGTTGGTCGTTGAAATACATAATGGTGCCGTCGGAAAAAGTAAAGACAAGACGGGTAGATTTATTGGGAAGATGGGATTTATCTTCCTTGGGAGTAGGATGACCCAAAACCGAGTCACTAAAAATGATTTGACCGGTCATTTTGAGATGAAAAAGAAGGATGAGATTATTTTTAAGATGAAGGGAAAGTTGCTTACCTAAACGAGAGGTACCAACAATGGTTTGATGTTTAAGCTGTTGAGGTTGACCGATAAAAGATTTGGGGGTAAGAACCTCGAGACTGGTAATGGTTTTACCGACGATATTTTGGTCTAAAAACTGACGGACAACTTCAACTTCAGGGAGTTCAGGCATGGAGATAGTTTATCAAGTTTGTCAAGTTCATCAAGTTTGTCAAGTTCATCAAGTTATAAAGTATAGGAAATATTTTGGATTTTTTAGGGATTGGATTAGATGAGGTCGTCAAGGTCGATGGTGGAGAGGTGTTTGTTTTTGGCTAAATGATCGACAGCCACAGTCATATCGGCGAGATTGTCTTTGATTTCAGAAAAAGAATTGAGATAGGTTTGAAGAGAACTAGCATAACCCATAACTAAAACGACATCGGAAATTTGCCAAATGTGGGAGTAAACCGAGATGGCACTGTAGGCGAGAATAAGGGAATAAAAAAAGACGGCGACATTTTGGATAGAAAACCACTCAACAAAGCTCCAGTTGCAGATGCGAGTAAAATGACGAACATAAGCTTTTTGTTCTAGTTCAACATCGTTAGATTCTTGAAATTTACTGTAATAATTTTCAATTTTAGTGTTTTGAATATCCTTGAGTTTGATGTAACGCTGAGTAGTGTAATAGTCGACAATAAAATAAACCAAAATATAACTAATAAAGAGAACTAGAACCCTAATATCAACAAAATAAAGAATAATAGGGATCGTCACCAGAGAAACTATAGAATCAATTCCAGGCTGACGAAAAAGAGTTAAAGTCATTTTGCTGGCATCGGCAAAATTGCGGATAGCTTGGATAGTTTGGTTACGTTCTTCTTTGTTTTTAGTGTGAATATCTTGGGAAAAAAAATTATGAATATCGAAACCAATATTACTGATGCATTGATTTAAAGCTTCAAGAGATTTAAGGCGAACAAAATTATCTAAGAGACGAACAATGAAAATCAAAAGAATAAGAAAAAAAACTGAACTAAAAATAACCTGTTTTTCGACTTGATCAATAACCTGAGAATAAAGATAAATGGTCAAAAGTGGCAAAAGAGCTGATAAAAAACGAATAAAAACCCAAAATAAAAATCGTTTTTTATCCTGAATGATTTTAAAAATAAGGAATAGAGTAATTTTAGTTTTTTTGATCATGACCTAATAAAATATTAGAGTAAAGGCTAAAAAAGTAAAGCTAATAGGATGCTAAAATGGAGTCATGACAGAAAATAAACAAATTTTAGATACATTGATAATCGGGTCGGGTCCGGCAGGACTGACAGCGGCAATTTATAACTCAAGAGCGAATTTAAAAACAATGGTGATTGCTGGCAATCAACCAGGAGGACAGCTAACCATTACAACCTTGGTGGATAATTATCCTGGCTTCCCTACCGGTGTGGGTGGATTGAAATTGATGATGGATATGCAACAACAGGTGAAGAATTTTGGGGTGGAAATAAAACAAGGGGTGGTGACGGCGATTAACAAGATTGACGGCTCAGCAAACTTTAGAGTAAAACTGGAAAGCGGAGAAGAAATAGAAACAAAAACAGTGATTGTAACTACCGGAGCGGCAGTTAAATGGTTGGGGTTGCCTGGGGAAAAAGAATTGATCGGTCGAGGAATCAGCGGTTGCGCTACCTGCGATGGGATGTTTTTTAGAGGCAAAACAGTGGCGGTGGTTGGTGGAGGAGATACAGCCTGCGAAGAAGCTGATTTTTTGGCGAAAATATGTCAAAAAGTTTATTTAATTCACCGACGAGACGAATTGAGAGCTTCGGCAACAGAGCAAAAAAAAGTGTTAAACAATCCTAAAATAGAAATTTGGTGGAACAGCGAAGTAAAAGGCTTAAAAGGAAAAGAAAAATTGGAGGCAGTGGAGGTGATTAATAATAAAACTCAAGAAAAAAAGGAATTGATTTTGGACGGGTTGTTTGTGGCCATCGGCAGTCAACCGGCAACAGAATTTTTGAAAGGATTGGTAGAACTAAGCCCAACAGGACAGGTATTAACTGGGGGTGATAAAAATTGGGTGACTATGACCAGTGTGCCGGGGATTTTTGCTGGCGGAGATTGTGTTAACAACCGTCATAAACAGGCAATTGTGGCAGCAGGAGAAGGTTGCCGGGCGGCTTTGGATGCAGAAAATTGGTTGAATAGCTAGTATCTGGTATTTAGTATTTGGTATTTAGTATAAAACTAACAATTAGAGTTTTTTGAATTCTTAAAGGTTAGTTGATTTTTTGAAACAAGTTTTTTGATTTTTTGAATAAAGGTTTGGGTGGAGAACTTGGCGGCGCGGGAAATGCAATCAGACGGGTTGATGTTTAATTTTTGAAATTTTTGGATAGCTTGGGCGCAAGACTGAGGGGTAAGTTGGTCAAAAAAGACACCAGTTTTGCCGTCAATAACGGTTTCAGTGACTCCGCCGCTACGGTAAGCAATAACCGGGCAACCATAACTCATTGATTCAACCGGGACGATACCAAAATCTTCCTGATCGGCGGAGAAAATAAAGGCTTGAGCGTTACGATAAAGCTGAGATTTAGTCTCTTGATCGACTTCACCAACAAATTCAATGGTGGGTCCGGAAATTTGTTTGAGTTGATTTAAAACTCCGGAAAAATCGCGGCCAAAAATTTTTAATTTCAAATTGAGCTGATTACAAGCATTGATGGCAATATCAAAACGTTTAGCTTGAGCCAAACGACCGCCAGCAAGAAAGTATTTAGTATTTGGTATTAAGTATTTAGTATTTTGAGATTTGGGGAGATCAACGGGGGGATTGATAACGATAGCTTGACGACGATAAAACTTTTGGATACGAGCGGCGGTAGTGCGAGAATTAGCGATATATTGGTCAACATTTTGGGAATGATGAAAATCGCGAAGACGAAGGAAGTGATTTAAAATATTAATAAAAAATTTAACGATAGGGTTTTGGGTAAAACGACGGGCGGTAGGCAGACCGTAGAGATAACGAGGCGGAGTGTGACAATAACAAATAAGTTTGGCTGATTTTTTGTTTAGAGAATTGGGAAAATAAGCGCCGGTGGCAGAGGTAATAATAATATCAAAATCAGAAAAATCAAAAGATTTGAAAGCTAACGGAGAAATCAAACGGAGCGGACTGATGATTTTGTGAGCAAAGGGAATAAATTTAAAAAAACTTTGATGAATTCGATGATCCCATTTTTGACGAAGACGAGATTGATGAGGACCAAGAGAAGCGGGATGATAGATGGATGTAAAAATGGGAGCTTTTGGAAAAATATCAGAAAGAGTTTCTAAAACACTTTCGGCGCCGCCGAACTCTTTGATATAGTCTTGAACTAGAGCAATTTTAGGAGAAGACATAATTAAAAAAGGCTTGACTGGCGGGGCTGATTGATTTGATCCAGCCGAGCCACCAAGGATTTAAAATTATAACCAGCAAGAGTTTGTCGGAGACTGATAAGCAATTTTTTATCCCAAATAGAGTCTTTAAACTTGAATTTAAGAGGGATATTATCAATCAGAAAAGCCAGTTTTTGAGATAAATAAGCATTATCTTTGTCACGAGTTAATTTTTGGCGAAGGGAAGGTTTAATCTCGTCGAGATGTTGATAAATAGAGTCGAGACTGTCATAGGTAGAAAGAAGGTCAGAGGCGGCTTTGGGACCGATACCGGCAACGCCGGGATAATTGTCGGACATATCCCCCATCAAAGCTTTGAGATCAACAACTTGGTGGGGATAAACACCGAGTTTATCAAAGACATCCTGAGGTTGAAATAATTTAGTTTCTGATAAACCACGAAGAGGCATTAAAAGAGAGGTTTTGGTGTCAACTAGTTGGAGCAGGTCTTTGTCGCCGGTAATAATAATGGTTTGGCTAACAAATTTTTTGTTTTGGGCACGACGAGAAACAGTGGCAATTAAATCATCGGCTTCGTAGCCGCCAAAGGAAAAAGTAGTGATGTTGGCATCGGCTAGAGAGGAAGCTAAAAGTGGCAATTGGGAAACCAAGGAATGGTCGGCAGGTTTGCGTTTGGCACGGTAACCAACAAACTCCGATTGACGGAAAGTGGGACCGGGAGAATCAAGACAGACAATAAGATATCTGGGGTTAAGTTGAGTGAGAGCAGAAATCAACATGGAATAGAAACCGTAAAGAGCATTAACAGGTTGACCGTTAAAATCTAAGTCGGGAATGGAGTGGTAGGCTCGATGAATAATGGCGTGACCGTCAATAAGTAAGAGTTTAGACATAAGCTAGTTTACCAAAGACGTTTTAGCTAGAAACTGATAGAATTTAGTATGGAACAACATCCAATTCCACAGCAAATTTCGTCCTACGAATTTAAGCTGGTGGGAGAAATGACATTAAAACAATTTTTAAAAGCAGCGGGTGGAATTTTGCTGGCAGTATTGATAAATTCGACTAAAATAGTGGCGTTTATAAAATGGCCATTGATGTTGTTTTTTGGAGGATTAGGATTATTGTTGGCATTTGTACCGTTTGAAGATAGACCACTAGAAACTTGGATTACAGCCTTTATTAAATCAATTTATTCACCGACGATATTTTTATACAAGAAAAAAAATGATAATAGCTGGTTAGAATTTGAAACCAAGCAGACAGGAACAGATGAGAATGAACCTGAAGAAGCAGTTGAAAGTAGGGATTTATTTGTGTCAGCGGTTAAGGATACAAATCTGGCTAAGGAAAGGTTTATCAGGGAAAAATTTCGTTTGGGGAGAAAAAATAAAAGATTGGCCGGAGAAACAGAAAAAGATACAGTTGAAGAAGCAACAGCAACGGTGTTAAAAACAACGGAGCCGACAGTGACGGAAAAAACTTTGGCACAGTCAACAAAAAAAGAGGAGGAAAGAACGACTGATTGGAGGGATGAAAAAGCTAACTTAAATTTAAAAACAGAAAAATTGAAAGCAACAGGAAAAGCGGTTTTTGGGTCAATTCCAATGCCGGACAGACCAGATACTGCTAATGTGATTGTAGGGATGGCAACAACTTCTGAAGGAAAAATTATTGACGGAGTAATTGTAGAAATCCAAGACAGCCATGGCAACCCAGCAAGAGTTATAAAGACTAACCTATTGGGACAATTTAAAATTTCAACTCCACTTAGTAATGGTAGATATTTGATTATTGCTGAAAAAGATGGTTATGAATTTAACCGAGTTAATATTGATTTAACGGGTAAAATAGTCGATCCAATTAGGATTATTGCTAATAATTAGTTTATGATTAATAAAGATGACCACTGATCCATTAAAAATAGCTATAAAAGGGAGTACTCAAGACCATTTACCGATTGAAGATATTGTTGACGGAGTGGTGATAATGAAAGACGGATCATGCGCTTCGATTATGCAGATATCATCGGTAAATTTTGATCTATTGTCGGAAAAAGAACAATCGGCGTTGGTGGCGGCTTATGGGGGAATTTTAAACTCTTTAAATTTTCCGATTCAGATTGTAGTTAAGTCCAGTACTAAGGATGTGGGAGTTTACTTAAAAAGATTATTAGAAGCGGAAAAAAAACAGACTAATAAGTTACTTAAGGAAAGAATTAAAAACTATCGAAAATTTATTGATGAAACAGTAAAGAAAAATGATGTCTTATCAAAGACTTTTTATATAGTAATTAAATTTTCTTCATTGGAATTGGGAATAAAAACAGCGGGAGTTCAAACTATTACCAATTTGTTTAACAAAAAGGTTACTAGTCTACCCTACCCTAAGGCAGAAATTTTGGAAAAAGCTAAAGCTAGTCTAGAACCAAAGAGAGATCATTTAGTAAGATTATTTTCTAGGTTGGGGTTAGAAATAATCCCGCTGACAAATAGACAATCGATTGAGTTGTTCTATAAAATATATAATGAGGAAGTGGCGACCAATCAAAAAATGGAAACAATTAATTATCAAAACCCAATAGTTACAACAAAATAATATGTTATTTGGCAAAAAAAATAAAAAAACAACTGAACCGACAGTGGGACAAAAACTGACGGGAACAGATAATAGGCCAGAAACTGAAGGGAAAAAACCATTTAATGAAGGTTTGGTATCAACAAAGGATATTATTGCGCCAGCGTCGTTGGAGGTGGATTTTAATCATATCAGAATTGACAATAAGTACTATCGGACATTATTTGTAGCCTCATATCCGCGATTTGTGGGAATAAACTGGTTGTCATCCCTGATTAATTTTGATGCCACTTTGAGTGTATCAATGTATATTTATCCAACTGATGGTAAGGCGATTTTGGACGATTTGAGAAGGAAGATCACTGAGATGGAGGCTGAGATTAGTACTGATATCCAAAGAGGGCGGATAGTTAATCCAGCAACTCAAGCAAAATTGGAAGATGCGCTGAATTTGCAAGCAGATCTGGTTAAGGGAGAGGAAAGATTTTTTCAATTTGGATTATATATTACTATTTCAGCAGACACTAAGGAAGAATTGGATAAGATTAATAAAAATCTAGAAGCAACGTTAGGATCACTTTTAATGGTAAGTAAAAGGGCAACTTTACAAATGGAAGATGGATTTATTACTGGACTACCAGTAGGTGACGACAGATTGAATATTACCAGAAATATGGATACGACTTCGCTGGCAACTACTTTTCCATTTGTATCTTCAGATCTATCGGATGATAAGGGAATAATGTATGGAATTAACATTCATAATAGTTCATTGGTAATTTTTGACCGATTCTCAATGCAGAACTATAACTCAGTAGTTTTTGCAACAGCTGGTGCTGGTAAGTCTTATATGATTAAATTGGAAGTGTTGAGATCACTAATGTTGGGGACGGAGATTATTGTAATTGATCCAGAAAATGAATATCGGGATTTAGCAGAAGCAGTGGGAGGTCAATACATTGCTTTTGGTTATGGTGAAGGGTCAAAAATAAATCCATTTGATTTGTCACTGGTAGAAGAAGAGGGAGAAAATGCTCTAAACAGCAAGGTGTTGTCGATTCACCGATTGATGAAAATTATGTTAGGAAATATGGATCCAATGGAAGAGTCAATTCTAGATCAGGCAATGATGGATGCTTATAAAATGAAAGGAATAACTCCGGATCCGACAACTCAAGATAGAGAACCACCATTAATTGAGGATGTTTATAAATCATTAATTGGGATGGAAGAAGAAAAAGCTAAAATGCTGGCGGCGAGAATGGAAAAATATATTAAAGGTTCATTTGCAGGCATTTTCAATCAAAAAACAACAATTAATTTAGTAAATCCGTTTGTAGTCTTTGGAATTAAGAATTTAGAGGATAGTTTACGACCGGTAGCTATGAACATAATTTTGGACTATATTTGGACGGTAGTTAAAAAGAGTTTAAAGAAAAGAATTTTAGTGGTGGATGAGGCTTGGTATTTGATGCAATATGATGACTCAGCGGCATTTTTGAGAGGGATTGTAAAACGGGGTCGAAAATATTATCTGGGGGTGACGACAATTACCCAAGATGTAGATGATTTTTTGAAAACTGATTATGGTAAAGAAATTGTAACTAACAGCGCTATTCAAATTTTATTAAAACAACACGCGGCGGCGATTGATCAAATTGGAGAAGTATTTTATTTAAGTCAAGGAGAAAAACAATTATTATTGACGGCCGACAAAGGTCAAGGAATATTTTTCGCCGGACAAAATCATGTGGCAATTCAAGTAATCTCTTCTGAAGAAGAACATAACTTAATTACCTCCAACCCAGAAGAAGTATTAAATAAGAGAAAAATAGCTACAGAAAAACCAGTAAGACCGGATTTAAAAGAAGAAAAGAAGAATATTACCTCGACCCCCCTACCACCGAAACCTGAACCAGTGATGGAAAAAATGGTTGAATCAAAAAAAGAGGCAAATAATGAAATGGATGTAGAAACAATTTTACAAAGGAAAATTGAAAATTTGGAACAAAAAGAAAATGAGTTATTGCAAGAAAAAATACCAAAGGGAAAATTTGAAGGAGAAATAAAAATTAATCAATCAAAACCAGAACCAGTTAGGTTTGTACCACCACTCAAGCCGGAAATAGTTAAACCTGAGGAAAAACAAAAACCAATATTTATTGCTGGAGAAGAAACAAAAGTACCACAACCACCACAATTAATTAAAAAACCAACACCGGTTTTTGAAGACAAAAAAGATAAAAATCAATCAGAGGGAGAAAAAAGCGGATTAAATTATGATGATTTGTTTGATAATGGGATTGTATAATCCTTTGGGTAAAGATTGATATAATTTTGGGTAATAGTGCGATATTAAAAAAAATAAAAAAACAAGGTTAGAGACAAAAGCAAAATGAAATCAGATATTTTAAATCGGCAGACAGAAAAGAAAGAAGTTAATTATGTTAAAAAAACAATTGATCAATTAAGTGAAGGTATCAATGAACGGTTAGGAGGTAACGAAGAGTCAAAAGAAAAATTAAAAACGGAAATAATAAAAATAATTAATCAAGGTGATTTTAGAAATCAAGCTGAAGAAGTATTAGACCTAGCTGAGGCGTTACCTAAAAATGGGGATAATCAAACAGAGGCGGTAATAACAGCTAAAGAAATTAAGATATCTTTGGATAAATGGCAAGAAGAACATATTGATGAAGTTAGGAGTTACAGAAAGCAAATATTTGAAGAAAACTTTGAAAAGGAAACTAAAAAATTGAACCCAGAAATAAACAGTGAGGAAATAGAGGCGATTAAGACAAAGTCTAGTTTGATAGCCGAGATTTATTTTGGTAGTGGCGGGATAGAAAATCAAAAAGATAAGGTGGTTGAGGCAAATAAAGAAATGTCTGTAGGGAAACTGAAAAATTCATGGATGGAAGTTCAAGCATTGGTAGGATTAATGCGAAAAAATTCATCAGAAATAGAAGAAACGGTGAAAAAAAATGATGAAGTAGACACTAAATTAAATGGAATAAAAATACCTTATGAGACAATACCTCAAGCGAGAGCTTATGATGACGTAATTGATAATTTCAGACAGCCTGAGGTAAGACAAACATTTGAATCAATTAGAAGTGGGATAGGAATGGTTAATAAAATTAGTCAGATAACTGGTGGTTGGATGGAAAAAGGAGTAGTAAAAATAGCTAATAATTTTACCTCTAAAATCGGCAATCAAGCAGCGTCAGATTTTGTAAAAAATTCGGTGGGAATACTGGCAAAAGAAGGATTGAATGGTGGAATTAAAACGATTTTAAAAGGCTTAGCAAGTGGCGGAGTTAAAGCGGTTGCAAGCGGAGGAGTAGCTACTGGGGCAGGAATAGCGGCTGGAGTGGCTGGTGGGCCGCCAGGATGGATAATAGCGGCGGTAACACTAGTTAAGAAAATAATCGGAAAAGTGGCTGATAAGCTAGGAGTTAATTTTGTAGGAAAAATGAAAGAGGCGATAGCAGTAACTGGCAATAAAGTGATTGATGGAACAATTCAAGGAGCTGAAGCATTGGTAACAATACCAACAATGGCAACAGGGACAACGACAGTAACAGTAGGAGGAGTGATAGTAGCGGTGATAGCTGGTTTGATCATTTATCAAACACTACAGTCGAATATAGTGTCAAGTCTAGTACCTGAAGTGGAAATAGAAAAAACTGGAAGTGGTGGTGGAAGTAGTGGCGGTGGAGGTGGTAGTAGCAATATAGAGGTAGATATGAATCCAGTGTTAATACCTTCACAGACGGTTCAGTGTCGATCAGAAATGACATCTTATCAAAATGAATTAATGACGAAAGTTAATAGTGCAGGTTATAGAACCAGAGCAGGAGTAGTAGCAGCGGCTTATTATCTGGCGGCTGAATTTCCATACAAAGTTCCTTATTTCTTTAGTGGAGGTCATTCTTGGAGATCAGATTTTGATAGAGATGGTGGTTTTGTTTTGGAATCAGAAAATTCTTATATAACGGAATGGGGTTGTCCTAAAACTGAACCATCAAAAGGAGAAGAAAAACCTCCGACTTCTAATATACCTTTTGGATTAGATTGTTCTGGATTTGTAGACTGGGCTTATTTAACGGCTGGATTTAAAAATTTTGAACCTAATAGAGAATATCGCTATGGAGAGGACGGAAACTATTTAAGAATGTATTTTGAACCAAAAAACTGTGAATATATTAAAGAAAATATAAAACCAGGTGATGTTTTAAAAAAATGGGAAGGAGGAGCTCATACTGGGGTGATAGTTCAGATATCTGGTGACAAGATTAAATATGCTCAATCTTCGCCACGTGGGGTAAATATTGAATTTATTGATATTTGTACTGGACAAAAAATAGATGGGTCTAAGAATAGTTTTGAAGCGGTTGATTTAATGGATGGATATTTTAATAAATTTGGTTCAAATTAAATAATATGTTTATTAAATTAATAAATTTAATTAAAAAATTTAAAGTAATAATTATTTTAGTATTAATAATATTTTTATTATTGATAATAAAGATAAATACTAAAGATGTTTATATTGAAAACAACAACTTAGATTTGATTAAAAATTCACTCACTCCATCTGGAGTAAATAAAAAAGAAACTATAACTAGTCAGGATAAATTTAAAATAAAAGGATTAAATTTAGACGAGATAATGAATTTAAATTCAGGGGAGTATAGTAGTTTTATAAAAGGTTTAACAGAAAAAGAATTAGATATGTTGCCAGGAAAATATGATATTTCAGAATATATATCATTTGAAACTAACAATTTTATTATTAACGATTATGATTTAGACACGAAAGAGCTAAAAATTAAATCAAAAACAAATAATCAGGCATTTGATGAGGAAAATTTCGAATATTGGTATAAAAATTCAGTAGAAAATAATAGAAATGAAATTAAAGTAATATGGTCAAAATAATAAAAATTATTTGGAAAGAGTGAAATTTATCAGAAAATATGCTTTGGTGATATTTTTGAGTGCGATGGCAATATCAATGATAGTTTATAAACTGTGGCAAAGTTAATCCTGGAGACGGACGGGCATAATTATATGAGTGAAAGAAGGGTCGGATTGGTCGTGAAAAAAGACAGGGGTAAGATTTTCATTAAGTTTGATCAAAATTTCTTGACTTTTACAGACATTAAGAAAGTCGCTTAAGAACTTATAGTTAAAAGCAACTTCGAGATTTTCACCTTCGGTTTTGGTTTCAATTTCAATTCGATTCTGACCGACTTGAGGAGCATTGGCAGTAAGTTCAACTGAATTATTTTTAATATTCATTTTAACAACATTAGCGGATTCACGAGCAAAGACAGAAGCTAGTTTGACTGATTGAAAAAATTCGTCGCGATTGATAAAGACTTTGGTTTGATATGATTCAGGAATAAGTTTTTTGTAGTCGGGAAACTCCCCTTCTATAAGTCGAGAAACTAGCTCTATATCGTCTAGAACAAACATTACTTGATGTTCGTCTTGAGTAAGACCAATCTTTATTTTTTGATTCGTTTTAGCGAGTTTAGTGACTTCAATTAAACTCCGAGCAGGAATTAAAAAAGTAACTGGTTTGTCAGTTTTTAAATTAAGAGAATTAACTAATTTAATTTCTTTGAAAGAAAGTCTAAAACCGTCGGTAGAAACCAAGGTAAGTAGATTTTGAGAAAAAGAACATAAAATACCGGTTAAAATCGGTCGAGTATCGTCAGTGGCGGCGGAAAAAGCCATTTGAGAAATAGCTTGACTTAAAATATCTAAATCAATTTCAAAAACAGTATCAGGATTGATTTGAGGAAATTCAGGAAAATCAGTGGCAGGAGAAGTAGTAAAATCGGATTCAATTTTTGCGGAAGAAACTGAGAGAAGATTATTTTCTTTGAGAGATAAATCAATTTTACCGGTAGGGAGATAAGAGATAAATTCAGTAATTTCTTTTGAAGGGATAGTAATACTCCCCTCTTGATCAATTTTAGCACCAATCCAATAATTAATACTTAATTCTAAATTGGTGGCCGATAATTTGAGTCGACCTTGATCAGTGGAGATTAAAATATTTCCTAAAATAGGTAATTGATTTTTAGAAGAGACAAAACGGGAAACGTTGGTTAAGGCAAGGTTTAAGTTTTCCTGGAGAAGAGAAAGTTTCATTAATCTAATTATATAAAATTAATAATAAAATAGTAGTTGTAGTTAGTAGTAATGGTTAATAAGTGAATAAATTTAAAATTAAAGGTAATGATAGGTTAAAGATAAATTTAATGGATGTTGAAAGAGATAATTAGGTGAAAAATTGAGGGTTTTTTTGAAATTTTGGCTTATAAGTTGAATTGAGATTAGGGTTAGTTTCGGTGGGAAAGATAAAAAATAAATGTGGAAAAGTTGGTGGATAAGTGAGATAATTTTGTGGATAAATAAAATAAGTTTAAAAAGATGATTTTATTTGGTTGATAAGTTTAGTAGTTTGTGGATTAGTGGATAAATCTTGGTGGATTTTGTCACGAGCATGCATAATACTAGTATGATCACGACCACCTAAAAGTCGACCAACTTCTTCCAAGGAAAGATTAGCTTCAGTGAGGAGAATATAAGCGGTTAGATGACGAGCATAGACCAAATCTTTTTTTCGACTGCGACCACAGAGGTCACTAGTTTTAATGTTGAAAGTTTTAGCACAAACAGAAATAAGATGGCGAGGATTAATTTTGGAGCTAGAAAATGGATTTAAAGAGGAATTTTTGTCAGGATTAAGAAAATTTTGAACAAAACTTAAATCAATGGGAATAATTTTTTGAGCGCTGGATTGGATTAAAATTTGTTTAAGCTTACCTTCGATTTCGCGGATATTTGATTCGATATTAGTAGCTAGAAAAGAAATAGCTTCAGGAGTAATTTGAATTTGAAATTCTTCAGTTTTTTGTTTGATAACAGCGACTCTCATTTCATAATCAGGAAGTTGGATATCAACTGTTAGTCCGCCCATAAATCGAGAAACTAGCCGATCTTCAAGGTGGTCAATTTCACTAGGTTTACGATCAGAGGTGAGAATAATTTGTTTACCTTTCATATGAAGGGCATTGAAGGTGTGAAAAAATTCTTCTTGGGTATATTCTTTGCCAGCTAAAAATTGAACATCATCGACTAGAATACAGTCTAGATTACGATATTTATCTTTAAACTGATTCATAGTTTTGGACTTAAGAGAAGCTACAAGTTCGTTACTGAAGGTTTCGGCGGGAAAATATTTAATTTTAAATTGAGGATTGTTTTTGAGAAGTTCATGACCGACAGCTTGCATAAGATGGGTTTTACCAACTCCTACCCCACCCCAGATAAAAAGTGGGTTATAAGAGAGACCGGGATTTTTGATAATACCCTGGGCGGCGGCATAGGCAAAATTGTTACTATTGCCAACAATGAGGGTGTCAAAGGTGAATTTAGGGTGAAGATTATGTTGAAAGGAAGTATTTTTTGGAGTGTATTCAAATAAAGGAGAGTTAATAGGTGAAGGATTAATTAAAGGTTCTTGAACAATAAATTCAAGAGTATTTTGAGTTTTGGTTTGGTTATCTAGGGCATCTTTAAAAATTTGGTAGTAGCGTTTTTTGTTGATATCGACCAAATAGGAATTGGGACAGGCTAAAACAGCTTTATTATTTTGGAGGCTGATGAGTTCAGTTTTACTAACAAAAGTTTGGAAAACCGCTGGCGCCAAGACAATTTTTAATTCTTCTTGTGTGTTTTTCCAAAGGCGGTTAATATCCATGAAACTTAAGAAAGTAAATTAGTAAATGGGTGGCAGAGAATAAAATTTCGGGGAGGAAATTAAGTTATCCACATAATAATAAATGAGTTTTCCACAAAAGAAAAGAAGAAGATAAAAAGGAAATAAAGATTGGGCGTTATTTAGCCAAGTAAATTAAAATTGTGATAAAATTTGACTTATGACAAAAAGAACATATCAACCAAAAAATAAAAAACGAAGTCGGGTTCACGGATTTTTAAAAAGAATGAAGAGTGTGTCTGGAAGAAATATTCTTAAAAGGAGAAAAAATAAGGGTCGAAAAAAAATTACGGTTTAATCGGAATAAGGAATGTTTTGGGCTATAATGGGTTGTGATTAAAAAGAAATATCGTTTTTCGGGTAGAAGTGAGTTTTTGGAGGTAAAAAATAAAGGAGGGGTAGTATTTGACTGTCCCCTGTTTGGGGTAGTGGGTTTTAAAAAAGAAGATAAAGAAATTAAATTAGGATGGATAATTTCTAAAAAGATTTCTAAAAAGGCAGTAGAGAGGAATAAAATTAAAAGACGACTTTCGGTAGCATTGGAGTCAAAAATTGATAGTTTGGCTGCGGGAACAAGAATAATTTTTTTGGTGAAAAAAGAAATTTTGGGGAAGAGTGTTAAGGAAATAGAGATGGAAGTTGATAAATTGGTGGTTAAAATGGGTAAGTGATAAGGCGAATAGTGTTGAAATTGTTGGTGGGATATAAGAAATATATTTCTCGGGGAGAAAATTGTCGATTTATACCTAGTTGTTCGGAATATACTTATGAGGCGGTTAAAAAATATGGGACAGTAAAAGGGTTGGTTTTAGGAATAGCTAGGATTTGGCGGTGCCGTCCGGGAGGAAAAAGTGGAATAGATTTGCTAAAATGAGTCTTAGTCTATGAATTTATTTATAGCACCGTTTGTCAATGCTTTGTTTGGGTTTTATTATTGGTGGGGAAATTTTGGGTGGTCAATTGTAGCGGTAACAGTAATGATTAAGTTAATATTGTTACCGTTGATATTGCCGAGTTTAAAGTCGGCTAAGAAAATTCGAGGTTTGCAACCAAAACTAAATTCTTTAAAAGAAAAATATGGTAATGATAAGCAAGCTTTGGCTAAAGCCCAGATGGATTTGTACAAACAAGAAGGGATTAATCCGATGTCAGGATGTTTGCCGCAAATTTTGCAGATAGTGGTGTTATTGTTGTTTTTTTCAGCTTTTAATATGGTGGTTAATTTCGCTCAAGGAAAAGGAAGTTTGGAAGAAATTAACAACCAATTGATTCAACCGTTTAAAGTAGGAGAAGAATTTAAATTTGATTTAGGTTTTTTGGGAGGAAATTTGGCAGAGACACCGGCTAAAATTTTTAAGGATGGAATTGGAATAAAAGCAGTGTTGCCGATAGTCTTATTGTTTGGGTCAGGGTTTTTACAATATTTGGGAGCTAGGGTGATGATGCCAAATCCAAAAGTGGCAGAAGATGTGGCTAAAGAAACAGAAGATAAAGAGGATGATATGATGGCAGCAATGAGAACTCAATCGTTGTATATGATGCCGGCGATGACTATATTTTTGGGATGGAATTTTTCAATGGGGATTTTGTTGTATTGGTTTACTAATTCGGCAATGATGGTTATTCAACAATTGTTAGTGGCTAGATCGGGAAAATAGGCTTAATTTTTGTGTTAAAATAGCGACTATGAATAATAAAAAAAGAAATGAAAAAATTCTAAAAATCGCTTGTGATTTTCTGGAAAAAATAAATTTTGAAGTAGAAAAAGCTTTTGTGGAGGATGTGGAGGGAGAAGAAAATCAGGTGTTGGTGGGAGTGACAGTAACTAACCCGGCAGGGTTGATTGGATTTAAAGGTAAAAATTTGGTATCGGTACAGTTAATTTTGGGATTGATGGTTAGAAATCAGGTGGGAGAAAATATTAGGGTATTGTTGGATGTAAATAATTATCGAGTGGAACAACGGGAAAGGTTGGAAAAAACTGTCAGAGGATTGGCGGAGAAATGTTTGTTAAGTCACAGAAATGTAGCTTTGGCGAACATGAGTTCTTATGAGAGAAGAATTTGTCACATGATTGTTTCGGAGATAAGCGGAGTGGTGAGTGAATCGGAAGGAGAAGGCGAAGAGCGGCATGTGGTGATAAAGCCGAAAAGGGATTAATTAAGTTGAAAGTTTGTCAAGTTTATAAAGTTTATCAAGTTCATCAAGTTGAAAGTTCATCAAGTTTATAAAGTTTGTCAAGTTCATAAAGATCTCAGTTTTTCAGATCTTAGATCCGCCGGTGGGCGGATAGGTCTTAGAAAAATATTTTAGCTTGACAACATTTTTGTCGTCCTCGCACCTTCGCCAGAAGGCCTCAGCGGCTTGCGGGCGAAAAAATATTGTCGGCGCTAAAATTAGATTTCAGTTTTTCAGATCTCAGATATCAGGAAAACAATAAAAAAGATTTAAGATTTAAGATGTAAGAATCCGTTGGTGGGCGGATGGGTAAAACGATAGTTGACTCCCCTGCTGGTGGTGTTTGGGTAGGTTTAGGGGATTTTGTGGTAAGATTGGGGTGTGAAAGAAGGTTTGGAAAAAATTAGTAAAATAATTCTGTTTTGGTTGTTGTTGTTGATACCAACTCAGTTGGGTAAGCATTTTTGGTTTGATTGGAGCTTGGTTTGGGGAATGAGAGTGGATTATTTTTCACCGACGGTTTATGTGATAGATATTTTGTTTTTAGGATTGTTTTTGATTGAAATATATCGACAAGGAGTAGATTGGAAATCAATAAAAAAGAATTGGTGGATAGTAGGGTTGGTAGTAGTTAATTTGTTGATAGCCAGTAATAGATGGGTGGCAGGGTATCGATGGTTGAGGTGGGGTCAATTGATGTGGTTTGGAGGGTATGTAATTAAAAATAAAAGGTGGGTAGAAATTTATTTGGGAAAGGTGATCCCCTACTGGTTGATAGTGGAGGGTTTTTTGGTGTTGGCGCAAATTGCCAAAGGGGGAAGTTTGAATGGAATATGGTGGTGGCTGGGTGAAAGAAAATTTGATTTTAGTACTATTGGGGTGGCACAAATGTCGGTGGCCAATGTGGGATTGGTGCGAGGATATGGAACTTTTTCTCATCCGAACAGTTTGGCAGGGTTTTTGTTGGTGAGTTTATTGTGGTGGTTGAAATATTATCGACAGTTATTTTTAATAAGTTGGGGAAAATTGAAATGGTGGATAGTGTTTTGGTCGGGGTTGATGGGGATATTATTGTCAGGAAGTCGGACAATTTGGTTACTGACTTTGGTGGCGATATTGATGTGGTGGAGATTTAATTATCGTAATAGTAAAGAAAGAATAGTTTTTTGGTTGTTGGTGGGAGTGGGATTATTTTTAGGATTAGAAATGATTGATTTTAATTATCCGTTGGCAAATTTTTTGTCAGGGTGGGATGAAAACGGAATGATTAAAAGAGGTCAATTAAATTTGGCGGCAGTGGAGATGATTAAGAGTTCACCATGGTTTGGGGTGGGTTTGGGTAATTTTTTGGTAAAATTGCCTCAATTTCAGAAAAATAATCAGATTTTTTGGTTTCAACCGGTTCATAATGTGATACTACTGTTGGTATCAGAAACGGGATTGTTGGGATTGGTGGCAGTAATTTGGGGATTAAGAAAAAAAATAGATTGGCAAAATTGGAGCAAATTAACATGGTTAATATTGGGAGTGATATTTATTAGTGGAATGGTAGATCATTATTGGTTGACTTTACCTCAAAATATGTGGTTGTTGACGTTGGTGATAGCGTTAATTTAGTCTAGGGTGAGATAATAGATTTATGTTAAAAGGACCAATAGTTAATACCGGGTTTCAAATATTGGGTAAAGTGGTGACAGTGGGATTGAGTTTGGTGACAACGGCGGTGTTGACCAGAAAATTAGGTTCGAGTGCTTATGGAAATTATTTGTTAATTACTTCGGTATGGTTACTTTTGGACGCGGTGGCTGATTTTGGTAGTCGAGTAATAGGGGTTAGAGAAGCGGCAATAGAGACGGGAGAAAAGAAGAATTGGGTGTATATTCAGATAGCTTGGTTTAGATTGATGGCGGCATTGGTGGGTTTGATAATTGGTTTGGGAATAATTTGGTGGTGGCCGGGATTTGATGGAATTGAAATAGAAGCATTGGTAGCGTTATTAATGATCGGATTGACGTCGATAGCGGGAAGTTTGGAAATTATTTTTCAAACAGAGATGAAAATGGGTCGGAAAGTATGGATGGACATTTTATTTCCGTTATTATTTACAGTGGTATTATTGACGACTGAGGAGATAAATTTATTATGGGTTTGCAGTATGTATTTGATGGCGAGAGTGGTGAGTTTGGGGATTGGTTTTGGTTTGGTTGGAAAAATAGTTGGAAAAATAAAATTATACCAACCGAATATAAAATACTTGGGTAAATTTATAAAATTAACCTGGCCGATGGGATTGTATATGATATTGTTTTCGGGTTACGATCGGGCAGTAGATTCAGCATTGATTAAAGGTTTAATTGGAGCTGGAGATTTGGCATTTTACGGTTTGGCCTACAAAATTTATGGGAATTTAGTTCAGCCAGCATATTTTTTGGTTAATAGTGTTTTTCCATTGATGTCGAGAAAAAATGGGGATAAAAAGAGCTTGTTTTGGCAAACAGCTGGATTGATGTTGATGGGAGCGGTGGTGGTAGGAGTAGTGACCTATGGATTGGCACCGTGGATGATAAAAGTTTTGGGAGGAGAAGGTTATGAACCAGCAATAAGAGTGTTGAGAATTTTGATATTGGCGATGGTGGCATCATATATGGGACATTTGGTGGGTTTTACTTTGATTGCTAGGGGTGGGCAGAAACAAATGTTGATGATAGGAATATTGTCATTAGTAATAAATATTGTGGGTAATTTAATATTTATACCAAGGTTAGGGATAAATGGAGCGGCTTGGGTGACGGTGGCAACAGAAACGGTGGCAAGTTTATTGATGATAGGATTTTTGAAAAGAGATTTGAGATAGGTTTTTGATATATTTTTAGGTTTTAAATCAGAACAGATTTTTAGTAATTTTTGGCGGTTAAAAACAGTTATCAGAACAAATTTTTAGGAATAAATAAAAAATATTAGCTTGGAAATTTGAGTAAAAACTTTTTTATTGGATAAAAATTACAGTAAAAACCTATTTATAAGTTATGACATTTTTTCACGTTTTGACCACTGAGTTTGATATAGTCAGAACTGATTTGTGAAATAATTACCGTAAAATAACCGAAAATAAACCGCAGCTACTAGGATGTTTAGTTAAGGTCGTAGATTGAATAAATTTAGTTTAAAATTGATATATGGGTGTGGGATTGCCATCAGCATTAATAATAGGAATTGATCATTTTGTAGCTAAGAAATTAGCTAAAGAATTAGTGAATAAAGATATTCAAGTGACTGGAGTGGGGCAATTAACTTTGGGTTTTGAGGAAGTAAAAAATTTTGAATGGAAGGAAAATATAGAAGAAGTGACAGGGGAGTTTAATTATGTGTTTGATTTTGAAGGGGATAAACAAATATGGCAAAGACTGACAGCAGATAAATTTACGTTAATATCGGTTAATAATGAGGTAAGAAGTAATTATCTAGCTAGAGAAGTGACGGGTTGGGAGGCTGATTGGCGGGTGGTGGATGCTAAAGAAGTTTATGGGGAAGGGATGGAAGAAAATAGTTTATTGGGAAAAACGTTGATGAGGGCAGTGTTAAACAAAAATTTGGAATTACCAAGTCCAGAGACGAAAATTAGATTATTGGCAGTAAATGACTTGGTGGAAGCAATTTTAAGAGCTTGTTTTTTGTCAGGGACGGAGAGGGAGTATTTTTTGGTGCTGGGGAAAGAAATTAGGGTTGAGGAAATGGCAAAAATTTTGATGGATAAGGCGAAAATGACCAGATTTAAAGTAATGGAGACAGGGGTAAAAATTGATCAAGGAAATGAAAAGTTGGCGGAAGTTAGTGAATCTCAACTAAGATGGCGGGCAGAAATTCCTTTTGAAAAAGGAATAGTGACGACGTTGCAGTATTTCTTTTCTAAGGCGGATGAAGAAAATCGGCGGGGTAAAAAAACTAAACCAATACCTCAGAAATCGGTAAAAGAAGTTAGACGACGACCGTTTGCGGTGGTGGTGGAGGAGAAAGAGACGGAAGTGGAAGAAGAAGTAGTGCCGGAGATATTAAAGGAAGATAATAGTAAGATATTAGAGACAAAAGTGACAGTATTTAAAGAGGAGGAGGAAGAGGAATTTGAGATTCCAAGATTAATTGAGAATAAACAGAAACAGATAGATGAAGTTAAAGAGGATGAGACTTATATTGAAGAGGAGAGTGAAGATTTAGTGAGAATGGAGACGAAAGAAGTGAATATAAAGGAAGAAGGACAAGATAAACTTAAAGTAAGAAATAAAAAGGTGGGTCGATGGTGGTGGTTGGTAGTGGTAATTTTGGGATTATTGATTTTAGTCTGGCCAATAAAACAGTTGTGGATAGTTCGGTCAACAATTGGAGTGATTACTAAAGCACCAGAGTTGATTAGAAATAAAAAATATAACCAAGTGGAGGTGGTGGCAGACACAAAAATAAAGGAATTATCGGCGATTGATGAGAAAATAAATGAGTGGGGGTTAAATAGTTTGGAAATGGTGAGAAATTATCAAACGGGGATAAGAGTATTAATAGATTTTTTAACAACAGAAAAACAGTCTTTGAATTTAATTAGGACTATGGATGAGATGAGTGAAGCGGTGTTTGGTGAGAGGGAAATTAATTGGGAAGATCAATTGATAGCCATAGATAGTGGTTTGTTGGAGACGGAAAATAATTTGGGAATTTTGCAAGCAAGATTGTCAGGTGGGTCGGGGTGGATACCTCGGAAATGGCGAGGGATAATTCAAGAGGGTTTAAAAACAGTTGAGGAGTTAAAAAAGCAATTGAGTTTAGGGAGGGAAGTGATAAAAATAGCGCCAGAGATGTTGGGTTTGGATGGAAGAAAACGGGAGTATATGGTGTTATTTCAGAATGAATCGGAAATCAGGCCGACAGGGGGATTTATTGGCAATTATGGGTTGATTAGTTTTCAAAAAGGCAAGTTGATTGGATTTGAAGTTAAAGATATTTATGAAGCAGATGGTCAGCTTAAGGGCCATGTGGAACCACCTTGGGAGATTAAGACTTATTTAGGGGAAGCTAATTGGTATATGAGAGATGCTAACTGGAACCCTGATTTTGTGAAGACGAGTGCTGATATTCAGTGGTTTTTGGAAAAAACGACTCAGAAAAAAGTAGATGGAGTGATTGGAATTGATTTGGCGGTAGTAAGATCGATGTTAAAAGTGACTGGACCAGTAAAGGTGACTGATTTTAAGGAAACAATTGATGAAAATAATTTGTATGAGCAAGCAGAATTTTATGCCGAGACAAAATTTTTTCCGGGTTCGGGACAAAAAGCAAGTTTTTTGGGAACTTTAGGGAAACAGTTGTTTGAGGAAATTAAGCTGTTGAACACAGAAAAGAAAATGAAGCTTTATCAGGGGTTGATGGAAATGTTGGAGAGTAATGAGATGCAAATGGCAATAAATAATACAGAAACAGCTAAGGTTATAAATGAGTTGGGTTGGGATGGAAAAATTTATAATGGTAAGTGTGTTGGAGAAGGTTGTATAACGGATTATTGGTATGTGGTGGAGGCTAATGTAGGGGTTAATAAGGCTAATTATTTTTTGAGAAAAAATATTGAGGAAGGAGTAGAGTTTGGTGGGGAATCGCTTAATCGGGTAATAAAGATAAATTATGAAAATACAGCCAAAAATACAAATTGGCCGGGAGGGGATTATAAAAATTATTTAAGAATTTATTTGCCGAAAGAAGTGGTATTGTCACAGGTTAGTGTGGCTGACGGTCATGATACGACAATTAAAAAAGTTTACAACAGTGAAGAAATCAGGATTAGGGAAGTTGATGGGAAGAAAGAGGTTGGTTTTTTGGTGATGGTACCGGTGACTAAAAAGCGGATAGTGGAAATAAAATATAGCAGTAAAATTAGTTTAGGGGATAAAAAAGAGTTTACTTATATGAAATATATTCAGAAACAACCAGGGACAGGCGAAACAGGGCTGGTGAGTTTGGTGTCGTTTGGAGAGGAGTGGCAACCGATACAAGTAGAGCCGGTGGCGAGCTTGGTGGGAGGAAAATTGTTGTTTAATCAAAAGTTGAATCGAGATATAAAGATGGGAGTGGTGCTGGGGAGGTGAGTTTATCAAGTTGAAAGTTTGTCAAGTTTGTCAAGTTCATCAAGTTGTAAGTTTATTTTAGCTTGACAACATTTTTGTCGTCCTCGCACCTTCGTAAAATCCACTCAGCGGCTTGCGGGCGAAAAAACATTGTCGGCGCTAAAATTAGATGTTAGATTTCAGATCTCAGGAAAACATTAAAAAAAGATTCAAGATTCATGATTTAAGAATCAAGAATAAAACAAATCAAGATTAAGTTTTATAAACAGGATAAATTGATATAGAAATAAGAGAATATGTTAAATTAGGAGAAGATGAAAAAAGTGATGGAAAATTTTAAATGCGAGGTGTGTGGGGCGGAAGTTGAAGGAGACGGGACAACGGATCATTGTCCAAAATGTTTGTGGGGTAAACATGTAGATGAAGAGGTTCCTGGTGATAGGGCGAGTATGTGCAAAGGGTTAATGAAACCGATTAGAAGTGAATATAGAAATGGCCAGTTTAGGATTTATTACAAGTGTCAGAGTTGTAACCATGATTTTTGGGTGAGAGAGGGAGAGGAAGATAATCGGGAAATGTTGGTGGAACTAACTAAATACTAGTTTCAATTTCATTCCCGATATCGACTGTCGTCTCATCGGGATTGGATTTTAAGGCAAAATTATGTCATTTCATTCCAAATTTTGACCTAAAAATCTCAAAAAGATTCAAGATTTATGATTTAAGATTTAAGAATAGGATATTACTTTATTTTTGTGAAACGGGGAACCATTTCACCATTAATTTCTGCAGGGGTTAACCAACCATCTTTGCTTTCTAAGGAACGAATCCAGATGATATGTTCTGGGTGATTCAATTCTTCATATATTACAACGATAGATTCATTGTCTTCTCTAATACCTAAATCTTTGACTAAATATTGACCCCCAGTTTTAGTGTGCTGATATTTAGCACCGACTTCGACTAATTGAGTTGCTTGAGTTAGTTTTTGTTGTAGAGTTTTTCTTTCGGTATGAGCCACATTTGATTTTATCACCTAATATAGTTGCGGAGTAAATGAGGAGATTGTGCGGTAATTTGAGAGGAGAGGTGTAATAGAGAGATGATATAATCAAAGGATGAAAATAAGTGAAATGTGGACTAAAAAAAGGAAACCAGATGAGAAGAAGGAACTGGATAAAAAGAATAAAATTGATGAGGAAATATTTAAGAATTTGCCGCCAGGGGTGAAGATAAAGAAAATAGAAATAGGTCCTAAAAATATAATTAAATGGTTGATTTATATATTTTTGTTTTTGGGATTAATGTCTTTTTTGGGAGAAGTAATAATGGGATCGACGGTTGATCAGGTGTCGATGTCGGAGTTTATCGATAAAGTGAAAAAAGATGAGGTTAAAAAGGTGATGGTGTCGGATAATGAGATTGTAGCTGAGTTGAATGACGAACAAAAAAAGTTATTAGTGACTTCAAAAGAGCCAAATATTTCTTTAACAGAGATATTGCAAAAAGAAGGAGTAGATTTGGCGAGTGTAGATTTGGAAGTTAATAATCGTCAGGGGTGGAAAATGATAGGAGAAATATTGGGATTAGTGTTGAGTGTAGGAGTACCGATTTTGTTTATCATTTGGATTTTGAAAAGGCAAAGTGGTGGTGGGGCTGGGGGGATGTTTGGGTTCGGTAAGTCGACAGCCAAATTGTTTGTCAAAGGTAAACAAAGTGTGACGTTTAAAGATGTGGCTGGAGTTAAAGAAGCTAAAGATGATTTGATGGAAGTGGTAGATTTTTTGAAACATCCAGAAAAATATCGAAAAATGGGGGCCAGAGCGCCGAAAGGTGTTTTGTTGGTGGGGCCAAGCGGGGTAGGAAAAACATTGTTGGCTAAGGCAGTGGCAGGGGAGGCGAATGTACCGTTTTATTCAATGGCAGGGAGTGAATTTATGGAGATGTTGGTAGGAGTGGGAGCTTCAAGAGTCAGAGATTTGTTTGGGACGGCTAAAAAAGCCGGTAAGGCGATTATTTTTATTGATGAAATTGATGCGATTGGACGGATGAGAGGAGGAATTGATGGTGGTCACGGGGAAAGGGAACAAACTTTGAATCAAATTTTGGTAGAAATGGATGGATTTGAAGCAAATACGGCGGTGGTAGTGTTGGCGGCGACCAATAGGGGTGATTTGTTGGATCCGGCATTGTTGAGACCAGGAAGGTTTGATCGAAGAGTGGTGTTAGAGATGCCTGATTTGGAAGCCAGGAGGGATATTTTAGCGATTCATGCTAAAGGGAAACCATTTGAGGAAGAAGTAAATTGGGAGTCAGTGGCGAAAGGTACAGTAGGGTTTTCGGGGGCGGATTTGGAAAATATGTTGAATGAAGCAGCGATTGCGGCGGCTAGAGCCAATAAAGAAAAAATTAGTCGAGCGGATATTGATGAGGCGGGATTGAAGGTAAAACTGGGGTCAGAAAAGAAAAGAAATCAGAGCGAGGAGGATAAATTGATGACGGCTTATCATGAGGCAGGACACGCAATTGTAAATTTTGTAGAAGAGTTGGATCCGGTATCAAAGATATCGATTGTGTCTCGGGGAATGGCATTGGGGTTTACCTTGGTGCCGCCACAAAAAGATGTGATTCATAAGACAAAGGGAAAATTGATTAAACAAATGGCGATGGCGATGGGGGGTCGAGCGGCGGAGGAGATTGTGTTTGGGGATATCACCACTGGAGCGGCATCAGATATTTCTCATGTAACTAATATAGCCAGAAATATGGTGGTGGAGTGGGGAATGAGTGATTTGGGGCCGGTGAATTTGGGGCCACAAATTGATATTAACGATTTTGGACGAGCTTATATGGAACCAAGTAAGGTGTCGGATAAAATGCAGGCATTGGTAGATGAGGAGATTAGGAAATTGGTGGCAAAAGCCTATGATGAGGCTAAAAAAGTGTTGGTAAAAAATAGAAAAAAGCTAGATAAAGTAGCAAAAGTATTGGTGGAAAAGGAAAGTTTGGGACAGGAAGAGTTTGAGGAGTTGATGAAGTAGATAACTATCAAGGTTAGATGTTATCATTAGCCATGAATTTTGTGGCATGGCATTATTTGAGAGGGTGGGAGTGGTATTGGGGTCGGGTGATCTTGAGGATAAAGAAGATTTTTCATTTTTTTTCTTTATCAATTTTAGTAAAAACTTTGTTTAAACCATGGAAAAGATTGGTAGTTGATTATGAAGGGAGTTTTGATATAGGAAAGTTCTTTGAGAGAGTATCGTTTAATTTAATTTCATCGGCTATTGGATTTGTAGTAAGGATTAGCTTAGTAGGTTTTTGTATGTTGATAACAGTTGGGTATTTAATATTGGCGGTAGTGTGGTTTGGAGTGTGGTGGTTGATACCAGTATTTGGGTGGAGAGAGTATGTTAATGACAAAAAAAGGTCAAAAATTTCGTTGGAGAAATTAAAAACTAAAATAAGAAATAATCCTGAGGAGGCAGGTAAATATTTGGTCGAAAGTGAGATGGGGAGATTTATGTTGGGAAAAATAGAAAAAAATGTGTCGGAAGTACTTAGGGCAGTAAAACTAAAGAAAGGAGACATGTTTATTTTGGAAATAGACAGTTTGGAAGGATTGATTAGTTGGTTAATAAATCAAAGTGAGAATATAAAGGTGGGGTTTCAAAAGTTGAATGTATCTGAAGATGAATTGGTTTTGGCAGCGAGATGGTGGGATAAAAAGCAGAAAGATAGTCTGTTGGATAGTAGAGACAGTTTGGGTCGGCCAGGAATAGGTTGGGGTCTGATGTTTGGTTATACACCAACTTTAGATAAATATAGTGAAGATTTAAGTATGGGTCAGTTTTTTTCTGGTAATTTAGTGGGAAGGGAAGAGGTAATAAAAAAGATGGGAGTGGCATTGGATAGTGGTAAAAGTATTTTATTAGTGGGTGATCCTGGGGTAGGGAAAATGACGGTAGTTTACGAATTTGCTGAGAGAGCGATTACAGGAAGATTGGGTCGATCTTTGGCTTATAAAAAACTGTTATGGTTGGATTATCAGGCGGCAGTGGCGGGGGTGGATGATAAGGATACTAAAAAAACGATATTTAAAAAATTATTGGTGGAAGCAGAGAGGGCAGGAAATGTAATCTTGGTAATAAAGGATTTATTTAGAATAACGAATGCGGAAGTAGAAGGTAATGATTATACAGATGTGTTTAGTTGGGCATTGGAAAAGGGAGTAAGGGTAATTGCGGTGTCGGATAAATGGGAGTATGAGAAGTTTTTGGCTAGAGATTTGAGAATTTTGAAGGATTTTGAGATGGTGGAGGTGGTACCACCGACAAAGGATGAGGCAATGTTGATATTGATTGAAGCGGTGGAAAAGCTGGAGAAAAATAATAAAGTTAGAGTAACGGTGGGGGCATTAAAACAAATATTAGATGGAAGTGACAAGTATATAACCGAGACGCCATTTCCAGAAAAAGCAGTGGAATTATTGGGGATGGCGGTATCAAAATGGTCGGGGTCGAATAAAATTATTGGGGTAGAAGAGGCAAACCAAGTATTGTCGGAAAAGACGGGTTTACCGATAGGAATATTATCAGAAGAGGAAAAGGATAAATTAAAAAATTTGGAAGCAATAATGAGTGAAAAATTGATTGGTCAGAAAACAGCAGTTGATTTGATAGCCAAGAGTTTGAGAAGTAGATTGGCGGGGGGTAAGAGTGAGGAAAGACCGGTAGGATCATTTTTGTTTTTAGGGCCGACAGGAGTTGGAAAAACTCAGGCGGCTAAAGTGTTGGCTAATATTTATTTTGGATCGGAAAAAAATATTTTAAGGTTTGATATGGCAGAGTATTCTGAATCGGAATCTATTGGTAAATTGGTAGGGATATCAAGTCAGAATCAGCCAGGACTGATGACGACAGCAATAAGAAATAAACCAGCAAGTTTATTGTTGTTGGATGAAATCGAGAAAGCTGATAGTAAGGTATACAACTTGTTTTTGACATTGCTAGATGAGGGTTATATAAACGATGAGTTAGGTAAAAAAGTAATCGGGAAGCATTTGTTTGTAGTAGCAACATCGAATGCGGCGGCGGGATATATTCGAGAGGAAGTAAAAAACGGAGTTAGAGGAGAGGAATTGAGAAAAAAAGTTTTAAATTATGTTCAAGAACAGGGGATGTTTTCACCAGAGTTTTTGAATAGATTTGATGGGGTGGTAGTGTTTGAGCCATTGGAAAAAGAGAGTTTGATGTTGGTGGCGGAGTTGATGTTGACAGAATTAAAAGAAAGTTTATTAAAGAGAAATATTAATTTGAAATTTGACGGTGGGGTGGTGGAGAAAATAGTTAGAGATGGTTATAGTTTAGAGTTGGGGGCAAGGCAAATGCGACGGGTAATAGAATTGGATTTGGGGGATGCGATTGGACAGGCGGTGATAAATGGTAAGATTGGTTCGGGAGATGAAGTGGTGATAGGAGTGGGTACAATAAATGATAAGTTTGTAGTAGGAAAAGAAACTATTTAACTTGTTCAAGGTTGATGATTCGTTGGAGGATGGCGAGGGAGCCGAGGGTAACGGGTTCGATACCACTTAGACCAAGATTAGAATCACCAAGATTTTGAACAGAAGAAAAAGGGGTGTCGGAAGTGTAGTTGATAATACCAACGTCGTAAGGAGCGGAATTGAGATCAACAATGGTATTTTTGGGGGCTTGTTGATCGTAAGTACCTTCGGTGATGGCAGAGAGATAGGGACCGGATTCCATTTCGATAACGGTAATATTGTTTTTGAGATAAAAATTGACTAAAGCTCGATTTTGGAGGAAGGTGCCAAGGACAGAAACGGCTCGTTGATTGGTTAGAATTGAACCTTGATGGTTGACAAAAGGAAAAAAGTTGTTGAAACAATTTTTGAAAAGATAGGAGTTTTGGGTGTGTTCGTCGAAAATTAGACGAGGAATTTGAATATCGCCAATTTCGCTGTTGAGAGTGGCGGCTTTGCCAAGTATGTAGACACCATTGACATGGCGGACATTTTGCATGACTTCGCTAAGAATGTGATAGGCGGCAAAACCAAGAGGATAGTCAATATTGAAAATAAGAGCGGGGGATTTTTTGAGTTGAGAAGGACGGGTAATTTTGAGACGGGAATCAAGATGGGGGGAGGCAGGAATATTTTTGATAGGAATTATTTGGACGGTAATGTCGAGATATTCTTGATTGGGGATAGTAATAATGCCAAGTTGGCGTTGGAGCTTTTGATAGGCAGATTGATATTTAGGTTGATGGAGAAGATAACGAGAAGCATAGTAAAGAAAGTCGGTGAGATTAAGGCGGGTGTTGCCATCAATAATTTTTTGCCAGTGGTGGTAGAGATGAGGATGATGTTGGTGGATAAAATCAATAATTTGGGATTGGTGGGTGGTAGGAAAGCCGGTGATGGCATTGATAAGACTGTGAGTGTTGCTGGAAACAAAATAGATTTCTTGACGAGAAATGTGAAAAGTGGAAGAGACAGTAGCGGCGATATTTTTCCACCATCTTTGGGAGGTTTTGGTGTAATTAAGCCAGGAAGCAGATAGAAGTTGGATTTTTAGATCAAGAGGAGAGTGGTAGATATAACCAAGTTCTTGTTTCCAGTCGAAGCCAAGGGAGGTGAAAAATTTTTGCCAGGTATCGGAGGTGAGTTTGAATTTGTCCAAAAAAGCTGGGGTGTGAAAATCTTTAAGAAGAAGATTGAAAGATGAATAGTGTTTATGAAGAAGATGATTAAATTTGTTCCATTCAGTTTGGAAGGCAATAAGAATATTGACAAGGTCATCAATATCGGAGACAGAGGCAATGAGATAGGCAAGAGTTTTAGTTTTGGAATTGAAGTAAGCGACACGACGGCGGCTGTGAGCTTGGACTATTTGCCAAGAAAGGAGGTTGGCGTAACCGGCATCGGCATAAATTTCCGGGCTTTGACCAAGAACGATTTTGGAGATTTTGGCGGTAACTTGAGGAAGTCGATTGAGACAATAAATTAGGGCGGAAAAATCGATCTCATCTGGGTCGGAAGCGAGAGGGTGAAGGAGTGATTTGAGGCGGAGGTAAGAAGGTTTGAGAGAGTGAATAGTGATTTCAAGATTGGATTTGAGAGCGGAACGGTAGGAACGGATATGGTTGGTAAGGGAATTAGTACCGGCTGAAGTCATAGATGATTAATTTTAGCAGAAGCTATAGATTAGTAAAAAAGTTGGGAAATTGGTATAATTTGGGGTATGACAGAACGACCATCAGCAATTGAATTTATCAAACAGGCTAGTCAAGAGGCTAGACAGAAGGAAAATAATCAGAGAGTGGGTAGGATTGCTGAATTGTTGGTGAATAATGCGGGAGTGTTGGGAAGAACAATTGAGAAAGAAAAATCAGATCAGGTATGTGAAGCGGTGTTGGGAGTGTTTGGGGCAGGGTATAAATCAGTAGAGGAGATGAGCAATACTTTGAAAAATCCGAGCGCAACCGACAGGCAGAAGGAAATGGCAAAAGAGAATTTGGAAGTTTTAGGAAAGGGGATTTTTGTAGCAATGAACAGAACTTTTGCCAACTTTTCGGAAGAAGCCACAGAGACGATTACGTCTCAGATGACTGGAGAACAGATAGATGAGTTTGTATTACCGGATCAGTTAAAAGGGGCAGGAAAGTATGTGGTGGAGGCTGATGGAAAGGCGACAGATGAGGAAAAAAAGAAAGCTAAAGAGCTGGTTAGAAGTGGAGGAGGTAGGCGGAGAGATGGTTACTCACCACCATTTGTAGGTAGCGAGGATGATCAAAACAAAGAAGTAAGGTCGTGGCAAATATCGCCTGAATATGCGGCTGAGGCAATGAAAAACATGGATCAAATGTATTGGCAATCTTATACACCTCCAGAGTGGATGAAAGGTTTAGATTCGGAAACTCAGGCGAGAATTGAATGCATGATTGATATAAATATGGGGGCTGTTATTTTGGGTAAAGCTGGTAAGGATTTGGAAAGGATAAAGTTTAATGATATGTATTTTAAGTTTAATAATGAGAGATTGACGAAGTTATTTAATCCTAATTTTAAGCTGGCTTTGAGTAAAATGTTGAATGATTTATGTGAGCTTTATAAGGATCGGAATGGACATATGTGTCTTAGATATAAGGAGGGAAAAGATAAAGATGGGAAGCCGGGGATATCGGAAGAAGTGTTAAGTAAGTTAAGAAATATTGCGAAATATAAGGAAGATTTGGCTAAATTTTTGGCTGAACAGGATAAAGGGAAGAAAGAACCACCTTATATTTATAGGATGAATGCTTATACGGCTTGGAATTTGTTTTATATGTTTGGAGACTCAAGTGTGGCTGATAGAAGAAGGTCGTTGCCAACTTATGGGGGGATAATAAGCGATGCTCTAAGAACTCTTAATCCAGAATATAAGGCTTTGGGGAAATGGAAAGTTTCGAAAAATGATGTTCCAGAATCTAGCTTGGAAGCGGCGGAGTGGTTTGGAGGACCATTAGGGACTTACGTGCAGACGGTAATGCAGTTGGAGAGAAGTTTGGGAAGGCCATTGGATGGAACCAAGACGTTGAGAGAAAAGATTATAAGTGGTGATTTGCCAATATTGAAAGCCAAGACTTTTTATGGTTTCTTTGACTTTGTGGCTGGTGATAAGAATTTGTTTGATAAGAATGGGGTTAATTTCATTAATAAAGGAAGAAAAGAAACTTTGGCTTCTTTGTTGATGTATTATGCTTTTGATAAGGATGGAAATTTTATATCAGATGAGAATAAACGGGAGGATTTTAGTTTTGGTCATAACCAGGTTGATTTTTTGAATTTATATAGAGATCAGATGGAAGCGGCGGTTTTGACATTTAAGGCGATGACGGGTAAATTGGATACTAAAGATATCGGCGGTTATGTGTCGGATATAAGAACTGCTTTTGGGATGGTTGATGGGATTAGTGTAAATGGAGATCATCTTTATAAATACACAAAGGATTGGGGAACGTGGGGAAGTATGTTGTTGGGGTCTTTTGGGGTGGATATGCAGAAGTTATCAACCGATTTTATTTATTTAAGAGTGACGCGACCTGAAGCTTATAGTATTAATGTTGGTGATTTTTTATATAAGGATTTGGGGTTGATGGGAAGTGATGTTGATTTGACAAAATTGATGAGATTTTTAGGAGTTGATATTAGAGATGGGGAAAGGTATGATGGTTTGGGGGTATCTACGAGAACTGGAAAGAAGCGAATAGAGATAGAGAGAAGGACAAATATTCTTTATAGAAGAATTAGGCAAAAATAGATTTTTTATTATGGTGGTGATGGTCCGCCTCCGCGTTCTCTATCTGTTCTATCACCTGCATGTTTGCCTCCGAGCATTCTGTTGGTGATACTAATTGCTCTTCTATATAGATTACTACCACTACCGCCTCCAACCTTTTGGTCGGCATAATCAATACCAGCTCTGATACCGGATGAAGCAGTGCTTTTGGTAAATTTACCAAGACCGGCATAACTTTCACCGATAGCAGAGCCGAAGGCGTCGGGTTTGAGTTTAAAGATGGCTTCAGGGACAAGTTTGGGAAGGTTGGAAATCATGGCTAGTCCGGCGAGACCAATGCCGGCGGCAACAACACCCATAGGGTAACCAGCGATATCACCGGTAATGGTGATGAGATCAATCTGGCTGGGAATCCAAAGAGTTCCACCGCGGACAATTTCGGTAAGATAATTGAGAGCGACAATAAACAGACTAACTATAGGAAAGACAGAGATATTGGCAATAAGATCAATAATCCAAGAGGAAAAGCCTTGTTTGGCGGTTGGGAAAGCGCCGAGACCGATTTGGATAGGGCTGATAATGATTTTGAAAATAACAACAATATAACTTTTGAGAAGACCAAAATAGAGTCTAATCATCCAGATAACCATAAGAACAGCCATGATGAGAGGAAATGAAAGCCAGCCGGCAATTCCGCCGACAACATCGCCAACTACAGCGCCAACTGTACCAACAACTCGACTGCCCAGTTGACCCAAAGCCGCTCCACCAATACCACCAAGAATGGTCCCGAGGAAGATTTGACCGGCAACTTCTCCAAGCATGAAGCCATAAATTGCAGGAATGGCTTGATTACTTAGTTCATAAATGGTGCCGAAGCTCATTCGGGATAGATTCTCCAGATTAGTGGGATGATGATTAAAAAGACCAGCAATAGCTTCAATTCCTGCCCAGATTAGATCACCAATCCAAGTAAGCGGATTATTATTACTAATATCTATTGTGGTGGGAAATAAATTACTGTTAAAATCGGCGTTACCCCTAGCGTTAAAGAAGACGGAGATACCGAGGGAAAGGACTAGTTTACTTAAATCGATGATTAGTCCGGCGATAGCGTAAGAAAAAGTAACTAAAATTAGAGTGGTAATGACTTTGGGGATGGTATTTTGAATGTTAACAACAGTTTGGGGATTAACTTTGACTCGAAGCATAATCATAATACCAATAGTGACGAAAAATATAGAAATTAAAGCATAAACAAAATTGCGAATAGTACGCCAGAGAGGGAGGATGGGTTGAAGTCCTTGGAAACCGGTATTTTGAGCGTAAGCAGGTTTACCAAGAAATTCGTTTTTGACTTGAGCTAGATATTCAACACCAGAAACCGGTTGGTAGTAAAGGCTGCTGATCATATTATTGGTAGTGCCAATAACTCCACCAGGGATGTAACCAGTGAAATTTATAGAACCGTCTTCTTGAAAAGGGATACCTCCGGTAAGCGAACCAAGAATACTAACTATATTACTGGCAAGTGAAGAATCAAGCCAAGCTTCTTGGTTGTTACCTTTTTTGATGGCATCTTGTTTTTGTTTGATTAAATTTTGAGGGGTGTTAGTTTGATTTTGGTTGGTGGGGGTGTTGGTAATTTCGCTGGCGGTGATGGTTTTGATGGAAAGAAAGAGACTAAAACCAGAGATGATTATTAGGAAAGCGGTGAAAAAGAATTTTTTGGAAGGGATGAGGCGGGTGGAGCGGAGGTTGAGATGATGGAGTAGTTGTTTGAAGGTCATAAGTTAGATTAATTTTAGCAAAATTAATTATAAAAACATAATTATTTATAGTTGACAGTAATTCGGTCGAGTTGGTCGACACCGTTTTGAGCAAGCCAAGCTTGAGCTTCTTGTTTGGCAAGATCGGTTTGGTCTTCGTGGTAAACAATAATCTCGAGGTTATTGGCGCCGATATAACGTTGGGCACGAAAATATTTGCCTTGATAAGGGAGAAATTTGGCCAGAGGAATTTGATAATTGACTTCGGTAATTTGATCGGAGGGGGAAGATTGAGGGTTGGTTGGGGAGGAGTTGTTGGAAGTGTTGGGTTGAGAATTATTTGGTTGAGAAATGGGATTTTGGTTGGTTTGTTGAGGAGCTAATTGACCGGGTTGGGTGGTGTCAAAATTGTCAGGTGAAGTGGTGGAAGAATGAGAAGAGGAGAGTTTGATGATGGTAAGAGCAATGACAATAACAGTTAAAATAATGAGATATTTATTTTTAGCAAGAGTTTTCATATTTTAAGGATTGTAATCCCAGTGTTCGGGTTCAAGTTGATGATTGTAAAAACCATACTGGTGAGCATTGGCAGTGAGCCATTTGTAAGCGGAGGAACTGGAAGTGAGTTTGCCGTTTTTGTCGGCAAAATCGATGGCGCGGCCGGTGTGGTGGGGCGAAGTGCCAGGATAATTGATTTGACTGATAGTTTGATATTGGTCGCCGTTGTTTTGGGCGAGGTTTTCTTGCCAAAGGTCGGTTTGTTGGTTTAGACTTCGGTAGCAACTAAAAAAGGAGAGTTGGTTGTCGGGATTGTCGGTATTGAAGGCGGAAATCATTTGGTTAAGGCTGGAAAAGATGCGTTCGTCGAGTTGACAATTACCCTGGTAGGTTTTGAGATATTTCCCGCCGTCAATTTGGGCGAGATCGTAAACTTGATTAATTCGACCAGGTGAAGAGTTATTGGAGAATGAAATTAAACCTTGAGAATTGGTATTGGTAGAAATATTGGTAATACTGGGAAGGGTATAACCGATACCTTCGAAGCAAATACCATTGATGGCCCCTCCATTAGCGTCGAAGGCGTAGGAAATTTTTTCGTATTTAAGGCCATCAAATTTAGGATTGTAAGAACCAGGACCGCAAAAAGCACTGCGAGCGGTAGTGTGGAGACGTTGGCGGCTGTTTTGGTCGACGACATATTCACCACGAGTAAGTTCGACGGCGGCGCCTTGATTGGTAATAACCTCTTTGCCATTGATAATTTTAGGTTGGTTGAGAGAGACTTGATCACAACGAAAAGCTTGGTCTTTGTTGTTATTCCAAAGGAAACCTTTATCTCCGTTTTGGATAGCGGTATGGCGATGGGTGAGGGTAAGAGCTTTTTGAGCTTCGATATGCCAATTGCGGGGAACTTCGGCAACACCTAGAAGGTAGGTATAGAGATCTGGAACAGTGACAACAGGATAACAAATACCTTCGAGGCGATAGGGCGGGGATGAGGGATTGTCTGGGTCAGTGACGGGGATTTTGACATATTTATCACAGGGGGTTTTACCGTCTTCGTTGACACCGCCACTGCCTTGGTAAAGATCAACTTTATCGTAGTTTTGGTCACCAACAAGATTGGGGCAAGTAATATCGCTGTCACCACCGTAGTCTTCGATAATAACGACTTTTATGGGTCCTTTGTCATCGTCACCTTGTCGTTCGGTGTCGATACCACCACCGTGATAAATATTGATAATTTCCTTGTAATTGTAGCCGCTGAGAGCTAAACCATGGGTACCACGTTGACTAAGACCAGGTCCATTTTTGACAGTGTATTCTTCATCACATTGAATTTGGTCGGTGTTGATAAGATTGCCTAGAGCGCCACATTTAGAGTTATTCCAGCCATTGGGAGTAAGGTGACAGGCGAAACTTTGACGAAGATTTTCACGATTAAAATCAGCATTGTTGTTACAGGCAATTTGGTCGTGAACTGGTTCGGAAAGTAGACCTAAAAGCATATTTTGTTCTTGTTTGTCACTATCTTCGGCAACTTTTTTGGCTTGTTGAGGATTGTCATTGCTGGGAGGGGCATTTTCACCTTGGAAATTGCGAGGCATAACATTTCTAATAGTGTCATTGAGTTGGAGACTGGTAATAGGGGCGGCATCGGCTTCGTTCATGAAGAGACCTTGAGGGACGTCTTGAATATTGTTGTAAGCGTTGAGATAACAGGAAAGAGGATGTTTGATTTCGAAACGAAATTGATTCATAAGATTGGGGTCATATTCAAGCGGTTGGTCGGGATTACCTTGCTGATAGAGAATTTTTTGGTTTTGTTGGTACATGACATAGGCAATATCAGAGATTTTCATGTCGGGACAGATATCTTGATCACTTTTGATGGTTTCATTTTTGTATTTGTGAGGTTTAGTCAGTACCTCATAAAACCAAACGCCTTTGCGGTATCTTTTGACTGATTCAGGAATGGCGCGGGAGGCAATATCTTTGTCGTCTCGAGTATAGTCGTTGGTGAGATGACGAGTATCCTTGGTGGAAGCTTGGTAATCCTCGGAAACATATTGAATACCAAAGATGAGGTAGTTAAAAAATCTGGTGATAGCTTCCCAGATAGTTTGAAAAAATCCGGGAGATGATTGTTCTTGGGGGGGGTTGCCGGATGGAGGATCTGATTGAGCAGTGACAGTTGTGGGGGTGAGCCAAAACAAGGAGAAAAAACTGATAATGAGAACAATTTTTTTGATCATTTAATTAGAGTCGATTTTGAATATGGTGACATCGATACCGGTAAATTCTTTGATGAAAAGAAGGATTAACCAGGAAACAATGATGCCAATAATACCAATGACAGCGTAGGTGAGGGTGGTGGAAGCGGCAGCAACTTTTTTGGGGTCGCCGCCAGAGGTGAGATATTTGAAACCGCCGACGATGAGCATGGCTAAGGAGACGAAGCCGGCAAGGCTGACAATGACAGTAATGATGTTTTGAAAAAGACATTCAAGGCCTTTGATGGTGGCGACACCGTCGGAAACACAATTGCCAGACCAGGCTTTAGTTTGGGCTAGTGCGGGGTGAGGTAAAAAAAATTTGATGATTGAATTCATAAATTAATTATACAATAGACCAACAAAAAACCCGCCGGAGAGGCGGGTTTTAAAAGATAACTAATTTTATTTGAAAGTGGGAATAGTTAGACCCTTGAGAATGTCAATACCAAAGATGGTACCGATAAGTTTCATAATGGCCCAAGCGGCAAAGACGATAGCCAAACCAATGAGAGCGTTGGTAATTTGAGCGCGGGCTTCGCCGACCTTTTTTTCATCACCGCCAGAAGTAACCCATTTAAGACCGCCCCAAACTAAAATGAAGAAGAAAACTAAAGCGACTACAATTAGAACCAAACTGACAGCACCAGAAACAATACCGCCAACAGTAAGGTCACTAAGAGGTTTAAAATCTTGAGTTTTTGACTCTATTTTAAGAGTCTCTTGGGCGTAAATAGGGGCAGCAATAGCTGCGTATTGGATTTGTTGTTTGAGTTTGTTGAGCATATTTTAATTATAATAATTAATTAATTAATAATAACAGTTTTCTAAAAATATTAAAGAGAAGGCCAAACTAATTGAAGATTTTGGAGATTAGGAATACCAAAGACAACACCAACAAATTTAAGAATGGCGAAAATGGCAAAGACTAGAATTAGACCGATAAAAGCATAAAGAATTGAACTTTGAGCTTGCTTCCATTTGTCGGGATTGCCTTGAGAAGCAATCATATGATAAGCATACATAATAAAGTGCCAGATGAAGTAGAGAACAGCGACGATGAAAAAAATAGAAATAATGCTTTGAATAGCATTATTGACATAATTAGAGGGATTAGAAACAATGCTGTTAGAGTCGGGGAGAACAGGATTATTAATTTGAGCAAAAATAGGTGGGATAATTTTAATCATATTAAGGTTGATTTTTAGGCATAATATTTTGGATACTAAGCGGATCTTTGATACCTAGAAGACTGGCAATGAAAGCGCCAACACCAAGAGCGACAACGATAATGGTCAGGCCAAGAATACCGTTGGTAAGACGACTACGGGCGGCTTCAATTTTATCTTTGTTTCCTTGGGCGGAAATAAATGAATAACCAGCAAAAATAACCTGAATAATGAAGTAAATAACAGCAACGATAGTCAGAATTCCAATGATTTGACTGAGAAAACCTTCAAGAGGTTTGGCAGGATTACTTAAATCTGGTTTGAGACCAGGACCTTCAAGTTTGTAAGTAGTATCAGCAATCAAGGGTTTAGTTAGGACCATAAATGATGGGTTCAATAATGTTAATGTTAAGAATTGAGCCAACGACACTGGTAAGAATGAAAGCTCCGGCAACAATAATTAGACCGATAAGACTTTGGGTGATTTTATTCAAGGCGGCTTCAGTTTTTTTGGGATCACCACTACTGGAAAGATAGCCGTAACCAGCTATAATTAATTGGGCCACAAAGAAAAGACCGGCAATAACACCGGCCAGTTTGAAAATATTGGATAAGAGAAGAAATAATCCAGAACCGCCTTGACTGTTGTAATTGGTTGGATTGGAGATGCTACCAAAGATTGCGAGCATAAGTTATTATAAACCAGAATCAAGAATTTTGACGCCAGTAACCAAACTAATAATTTGAATGATAAAATAAGCAGAAAAAACGACGGCAAAACCGATAAGAGCACTACTGATGGCCTGTTGAGCTTGGGCGGTTTTTTTAGAATCAGCGGAACCGGCGTTGATAATCATGCTGATGCCACCAAAAATAAGCAAACAAAGAAAAATAATTCCGGCTAAGGTAAGAGAGTTTTTGAGAAGAGAGTTGATTAGGGGGCTAGCGGTGTTATATTTAGGACCGACGGCGGTGCCACTGTTGTCAAGAAGATTGTTGCCGATATTGACTTGAGCTAAAAGAGATGATGTCATTGGCAAAATTATACCCTAAAGAAGAAAAAAAATGAATTGATGACAATAAGGGTTGATTTGGTTAAACTAGTGCTATAATACGGCACTTTAATAAACTTTTGTGAAGTTTAAGTTTATAAGGTTTTAAAGTAGAATTAAAATATGAAAAAAATAACTGCCCTATTATATATAGTATTAAGCATAAGTTTTTTAGGTTTGGTAATGAAGGTTGAGGCAAGGAAATCGGAAAGGTTGATAACATCAACAGAGGTGATGGTAAAAAGTTTGAGTTTGAGTCCGATGCCGACAGGAATGGTAGCAACTGAGACAGCTGAAGTGATTGAAGTGGTGCCAACTTTGGCGTCGGTAGTAAACATTAAAGAAGAACCAAAAGCAAATGAGTTGGATTATAAGTCGGAAAAATGGAATGGTTTAAACACTTTGAAGGTGGCGATTGGTTGGGCGGTGACTAGGGGGATTTCGACTAACACATTGGTACTATTGTTGTTATTACCGTTGGTGGCAACATTGGTGTCATTCTTGCATTATGTAGTAGGGTTATCAGGATATGGGATTTTTATGCCGACAATGGTGGCAGTAACATTTTTGGCGACGGGAATTCCGGGGGGATTGGTGTTGTTTGGGGTAATTTTACTATTATCATTAGCGAGCAAATCAGTTTTAAGAAGGTTGAAACTTCATTTTTGGCCGGCGAGATCGATAGGGTTGATAATAATTTCGATAGGGACATTTGTGTTTATGGTGTGGTCGTCGTTTCTAAGTGATATTGATATAAGTCAGGTGTCAATTTTCCCGATTATGTTTATGATTTTGTTGGCAGAGGAGTTTACTCGAACTCAACTGATAAAGAGTAAAAAAGAAGTCAAAAAACTAATGATGGGGACAATTATTTTGGCATTGGCGGGAGCAGTAATGATGGATTCGGCTTGGATTCAGAACTTGGTTTTGAGATACCCCGATTTAATATTGGTTTTGATATTAGTGGCAAACTTGGCGATAGGAAATTATAGCGGAATTAGATGGTCGGAAATAGCTCGGTTTAAGAAAGGGATTAGGGAAAGGAAGTAGTTGATAATTTTTTAAAAACTTTATGTTTAGTTTAAAAAAATATCATCGATTTTTGATAAAGAACGAAAGGAATAAGGTATATTTGCGTAAAAATACGGCTGTTGGCAAGGCAATTGCCGATAGCAAATATAGAACTAAAAAAAAGTTGATGGCGGCGGGAGTATCGGTACCGACATTGATAGCTAGATTTAAGAATCAAGATGATTTAAATAATTTTAGGTGGGAAAAACTGGAGGGTAATTTTGTGATTAAACCGGAATCAGGATATGGTGGTGAGGGGATTTTGATTATTAGAAAAAGAGGTAAGTGGGCGGGGGAATGGTTGAGAATGAATGGTGAAATGTTGACAACGGCTGATTTGCAAAGGCATTGTCAGGATATATTGGTAGGAAAATACAGTTTACACAATATACCAGATACAGTGTTGGTGGAAGAGCGGATAAAAATTCATCCATTGTTTTTGGCGTTAACTAAGTCGGGAACCCCGGATATTAGAGTGATTGTTTATAACCGAGTGCCAGTAATGGCCATGTTTCGGATTCCGACGGAAAAGTCTGGGGGTAAGGCTAATCTCCACCAAGGGGCGATGGGATTGGGAGTGGATTTGGCGACAGGAATAACCACTTTTGGAATTGAGGGCGGGGGAGTGCCAGTGACTCGGATTTATGATTTTAATAAAAAGAAAAAAAGAAAAGTTAATGGGATAAAGATTCCATTTTGGCGGGAGATTTTAGAAACGGCAGTAAAATGTCAGATAGCCTTGCCAGAGTTGGGATATATGGGGGTAGATGTGGTATTGGACAAAGAGAAAGGTCCGGAAGTGTTGGAGGTAAATGCCAGACCAGGATTATCGATTCAACTGTGTAATCGGGCAGGGTTGAGAGCGAGATTGGAAAAGGTGGATGAGATAGAAGTAAGGAGTGTGGATCATGCGATAACTTTGGCAAAATATTTGTTTGGAGAGAGATTCTTTGAGAAAGTGGATGAGAAAGAAAAAAATCGTTTGATTGAAGCGGTGGAAAATATCAAGATAAAGATTCCCAAGGGATTTAAGCCAGAGTTTGATAAAAGCAAGATTTTGAAGAAAGGGAAACATCGGATGATTGAAGTAAAAGCTAAGGTGGATACCGGAGCATTGAGAAGTTCGATAGATCGAAAATTGGCTGAACAGTTGGGGTTGTTGACTGAGGAAAGAATTTTGTATTATCGTCATTATCGGTCGGCGTTGGGCAAGGCGCATGAAAGACCGGTGGTTTGGTTGACTTTTTGGCTTAAGGGTAAAAAGATTTCAACAGCGGCAAATGTGGCCAATCGGGAAGGGTTAAGTTCTCAGTTTTTGATTGGAAGAAGGGATTTAACTGGATTTTTAATTAAAAATTAATAAATAAGATGAATAAAATTGCAGTTTTTGGAGGCAATGTAAATGGAAGTAAATTTTTGGAACTTAAAGCGGCGGCAGAAAAATTGAGGGTGGAATTGGATTTGATTTCGTTTAAAGAATTGACGTTTGAAACCGAAACTGGAAGGGTATTTTTTAGAAACCATGAAATTGGAGGTTACGATGTTTATTTTTTTAGAAATAATAAAACTTATTGGGAAGAAACCAGCTTAATTTTGGATCAGTTGGATGAGAGTAAAATAATTTTGGATCCGGTTATTAAAAGATGTCGACAGAGTGATGTTTGTAAAGCACATCAAATGGTAGTTTTGAGCCAAGCGGGATTGCCGGTGCCAAAAACTGTTTATGGGAGTTTGAAATTTTTAAAAAAGGAAGATTTGAGTAAATTTGAATTTCCGTTGATTATTAAAGGAAGTCGGGGAGACAGGAGAAGGCAAGTATTTAAAGTATATGGTCAAAAGGATTTAACAGAGAGAATCAGGGAAATAAAAGAGATAGAAAAGAGAGGTGAAAATAAATATATGTTGCAGGAATATATTGTGAATACCAGGGATTATCGAGTGATGGTGGTGGGAGGAGAGGTATTGGGAGTGATGGTGAGAGCGATTGGTGATAACCCTAGGTTGAAGAATGTGTTTGAGAAAAGTGATTTGCCGGAGGAGGTAAAGAAAATGGCGGTGGAGGCGGCCAGAGTGTGTGGGATAACGGTGGCGGGGGTGGATGTGGTGTTTAGGGATGATGAAATAACCAAACCGCTTTTGTTTGAGGTGAATAAGACCCCGAACTACACTAGATTTGAGGAAGTAATGGGAATAAGTGTGGCAGAAGTGGTGGTAAAATTTTTGGCAAAGGTTAGAAATGAGGGTGTTTAATTTTGACTGGGATGTTGGTAGAATAGGATTACTTTTGAGGGTGATTAGCTCAGTTGGTTAGAGCACCGTCCTGATAAGACGGGGGTCGGAGATTCGAGTTCTCCATCACCCACAAGTTGAGTTGAAAGTTTATCAAGTTCATCAAGTTTATAAAGATCTCAGATCTCAGATCCGTCGGTGGGCGGACAGGTATCAGATAATAACATTTTAGCTTGACAACATTTTTACCATCATTCAACCTCCATAAAATCCACTCAGCGTTGCGGGGGGAAAATATTGTCGGCGCTAAAATTAGATGTCAGTTTGTCAGATGTCAGTTTCTTGGATCTCAGGAAAACATTGATATAAAGGATGGGTATGGTTGGGTGGTAGAATTGTCTAATGAAAGAGAGGAATATATATAAAGAAATGTTTTATATTTTAGCGGGAGTGGTGATAGTGATGGGGATGTTGATGTTAATAGAGGAAATAAAGGAGAGAAGTAGGTTGCGTGAGATGGAGATGAATAAGCCAGTTGAAATAGTATCGAAGCCAACATCAATAGTATCTTTTGAGAATAAAAGGGAGCGGTTTTATATGAGTGAATTTAATGACTTGGATAAAAATAAAAAATTGTTAGTAGTGGGAGAGTTGTCTTTCTTATTGCCAAAAACAAGTTATATTATTGATACTAAAACTAATTTGATTTCGGTAGGTAATCGGTTATATAAAATTCAAGTAGATACGACTCAGGGATTGTGTGATGACCCATGTTTTTATACTGATGATGAAGATGTTGAGAATATGGATGTTTTAAGATTGTGGAAGGTGGGGGAAGGGGTTTTGGCAATTAATCCCCAGAATATAAAAACTGAGGAAGGTGGTTGGGTGAGTATGATTATTCAGAAGTTAGAGACAAATATACCTTTGGGGAAATATGTTTTTTTTACAGATAATGAGATTAAAGAGTGGACAGAGATATTGAGTCAGCCAATTTTTTGGGGAAACAGAAGGTAGTTTTTGTAAAAGAATAAAGAGTGGGTGGTAGAATTGTCTAATGAAAAGGAGAAAAAAATCATTGGGATTAGTGAGGGTTTTAATAATTATAGGAGCTGGGGTGGTAGTGGTTTTTGGAAGTTTAAGGAATTTAATGAGAACGATTAAATTGGCGATTAAAAGATTTTAGATGAAAAAAATATTTCAGATAATAGTGTTTTTGGTGTTGGTGGGGTGGATGGTGTTGGTGTGGTTAGGAGAGAAAGGAGAAGTTTTGAGTCCATTGTCTTTGAATCGACAAAAACATAATAGTGACAAAAAAATGGTAACGTTTGGGTTTTTACCAACTTGGATGGTGGGTAAGACCAGAAATTATGGTAAAGAAATCAGTCATTTAATATTTTTGGGGGTAGAGACGGAGGAAACAGGAAAGTTGATTTGGGATTTTCAGTCAAACAAGATTAATGATAAGGCCTTTTTAGGGCAAAAAGAGGAAACAAAAAGGCATGGAGGTAAAAATATTTTGGGGGTTAAATTGTTTAAAGACGAAAAACTGGAAAAATTGTTAACGAACAAAAGTTATCGAGATAATTTGGTAGAGGAGATAAAACAGGTGGTAAAGGAAAAAGGATTTGATGGGGTTAATATAGATTTTGAATATCAGAGTGATCCAACCAAAATTTTGGAAGAAGATTTTTTGGTGTTTTTGGAGGAGGTTAAAACGGCAGATTTGGGAGAAATAAGTGTGGATGTGTTTGCTAACACGATTATTAAAGGTGGTGGGGAGGAAATAAGAAAGTTGGTGGATAGAGTTGATTATGTGGTGGTGATGGCTTATGATTTTCATCGACCGGGGGTGGATTATGCAGGGTCGGTAGCGCCGTTGGGGTCGAGGGTAGGAGAGAGAAATATTACTGAAGTAGTGGAAAGGTATATGGGTTTGAATTTAGATAAAGATAAACTAGTATTGGCTTATCCTTTGTATGGTTATGAGTGGAAGACTTATACTAGTGAGTTTGGATCGCAGATAAAAAGAGGTTGGTATCAGATGGCGAGTTGGAATCGGGTAAAAAAGTTGATTAAAGAGAAGAATTTGGAGGTAAAATGGGATGAATTGTCAATGACACCATGGTTATCCTTTGAAGAAGACGGTGAGATCAGACAGATATATTTTGAAAATGATCAGAGCTTAAGGGTTAAAATTGACTTGGTTAGACAAAATAAATTGGCGGGATATGGTTTTTGGGCGTTAGGCTATGAAGGAGAGGATAAAAGTATTTGGGGTTATTAACTGTTCTTTTTGAGCCATTTTTCCCGTTTGAGAAAAAGGAAACCAAGAATAAGAAAAGCGCCGATAATGGTAAGAAAGCTTTCGATTTTATCTAAACCGTGAGCCAATCCAGCAAAGGCTTCGCCCATGTTAAAACCAATATAACCAAGGATTATAGAGCGGATAATTAAGGCTAAAAACATCATCGGATAAAATTTTTGAGGTTTGATGCGAAAACCGCCGCAAAAAGCGGAGATTAGGGAGACGGGAACGACAGGAATACAAACAGAAATGAAAATAAAAAGTTCGTCTTTGATGGTTTTTTGGAAATCAGCTTTGACTCTTTCGATAAGATGCCAGCTAATACCGATATATTTACCAAATTTATCAATAAGAGGTCGACCACCGAAATAAGCGATTAAATAGACAAAACTAGTACCAATGATAGCTCCTAAGGAATATGGCAGAGAGACTTGAGTGATAATTTCCCAAATGGTTTGAAAAATAGGTAAGCCGGTAGGAATAAGGAAAGCGCCACCAGACATAGTGATAATTGGTGAAGGGATAGGGACAATGATTTGTTCGACAACACCACCGATAAACATAGCTAAAAGACCATGGGTTTTGACCATGTCGAGGATTGATTGAAGTATTTGAGTCATAAGAATTAGTATACCTTATTGTAGTTAAACAAGTTGGTGGTTAAGATTTAGATAAAGCAAACCGATTAAGTAGGTGTAGATATTAATGTTTTTTAAATTTTTTTGTTAAAGTTAACGTATGGATGGTGAGAAGAATCGGATATTTATAATTAGAGGATTGATATTGGGGGGATTGATAATTCTTTTAGTAATCTTTTTATTAATAAATAAATCAGATAAAAATAAGGTTAATTTATCAAAAACAAATCAACGTGACTTTGTGACCAAGGAAATAACACCAACTGTATTACCAACCAGAGTAGTAACATTAATACCAACTCAAGTGGCAATGATTGAACCAACAGTAGCTTTGAGACCGACATCAATTCCAACAGCAACGAAAGCACCAGTAAGGGTATTAACGGTAATACCAACAATTAAGCCAACAGCGATTCCGACCTCAATTTATACAACAGGAGTAAGTTTAAGTGCGGTATTAGCTAATCTTTACCCTGGAGAACGACAACAAATAACAGCTAAGGTAGAACCGGATAATGCAATTAATAAAACGGTTGCTTGGGCAAGTAGTGATGAAAATGTGGCGAGTGTAACTGATAATGGATTGATCATAGCTAATGATGTTGGTATAGCCATAATTACAGCAACAACAAGTAATAAAAAAACAACTAGAGTGGAGGTGGTGGTGAGAGAAAAACCAATTGAAACTGAAACATCAATATCAATTAATGAAACAATTTATCCAATGTTGATTAGCTTGAATGTAAAAAATGTTTTGATAAAGAAAGGAAGAACATTTAATATAAAATACAATTTTGTACCAGTAAATACTAATCAAAGAGAAGTGATTTGGAGTAGTAGCGATATGACAGTGGCAACTGTGGATAGTAGTGGAGTAGTAACGGCTAAAAGCCCAGGAAAAACAACAATTACAGCTAAGACAGTTAATAACAGGATAGCAGTAGCGGAATTTACGGTTGAAGGAGAAGGAACAACTTCGATAGTCAAACCGACTAATATACCAACGATAACACCGATACCAACAACTAGACCTTTAATACCAACTAAAACACCAACGCCAGTTAAAAAAATGATTTATATATTTAAATATGATGAAAATAACAGAAAGCCCATGATGAAGTGTGATACATATACAGCTCAAGATAGGGTTTATTTGGAAAAATTGTTGGAGCAAACAGTGAATGAGGCTGGTAGAGGAACTAGGGCTGGAGTAGTGGCGGCAGCAAGGTTTTTAGTAGGAGGGTTAGACTATAAAGTACCTTATTTAGGGCAAAAAAGAGTTGATTCAACTTTGGGAATATATAATAAATTAGGTTTAAATATTGGTAATTCTAAAGCTTGGGGTTGTTTGGTGAGTGGTTGGACTCAAGGTTTGGATTGTACCCATTTTGTCTCTTGGGCGTTAGTTAACGGTGGTTTAAGTTGGAGTGAGGTGAGACCTCAATTGGGGGCAGTACCTTTGAGAGAGAATGTATCGAGAGTTCGTCCGGGAGATTTTCTACTAACATTGTCGGATGGATCGGTATCGTGGACATATTCCCATACGAGTATTGTAATTGCTGTGGATAGTGATTATATATATGTGGCAGAGGAAAAAGAGATTGGTTTGGTAGTTTCAAAGGTATCTAAGAGTGATTTACCTTCGAGGAGTAGTAATTTAGGGATGGTATCTTTTGGAAAATATCCGAGTGATGGTAAGATGACAAATATGTGGAATGAGTAAATTTTTTACTTGTTGACGAGGTAATTTGATTTAGGTACAATATATCCACTTAAATAATGCTAAGGATTAAATTCAACATATTCAAACAAAATCAAAGGAG